>JACCDT010814470.1_pt1 | contig 21183 bp, 25 predicted proteins | sample 7446291 | NCBI WGS metagenome assembly JACCDT01 (sample SAMN15323446, study PRJNA562643) | freshwater metagenome | isolation source: river surface water | place: USA:Blue River Watershed | collected 2017-08-17 | reverse complement strand
TTACGACGTGATTGAACTTTCTTTTCTGACATTTAAGTCTCCTCTTTTATGAACAGATCTACCAACCTTGAGAATATATTTCGCAAGATGAGATTAATTTAGCACTCTGTGAAAAAATACGCACCTGTATAAACGTTATTTTTGCTAGGGGTTTTACCTAATATGTATCTTGGAGCTTCAAATCAAAGACCCCGCCGAGGAATTTTTTGGCGCCGCTTACTGCTAATTTTGGTGCTTTTACTGATTGCATCACTGAGCGCCTTGGTGGCGTACTTTTTATCCACCAAAGACCAGTTAGATGCAGAGCTAATCACTCCGGGTATCAGCTCCCCAGTCACCATCAAATTTGATGAACACGCCCTCCCCCATGTTTTGGCCGCAAGCCAAGAGGATGCATGGCACACCCTGGGCTTTCTGCATGCCACTGAGAGACCTTGGCAGATGGAATTCAACCGTCGCTTGGCATCTGGAAAACTATCTGAAATCCTTGGCAAAGACACCGTGGCAATCGATAAGTTCATACGCACTTTGGGAATACGTCGCGCCGCTGAAAAACAATATGAAAACTACCCCATTGAATACAAGCGTCATATTCAAGCTTATGTCGAGGGCGTTAATGAGGGGTTTGCTCGCCTAGGTTGGGCATTGCCGCCTGAATTCATGATCCTAGGCGTCAAGCCTGGCAATTGGGGGCCAGCTGATTCAGTAGCATGGTCTTTGATGATGGCCTTGGATCTTGGAGGGAATTGGCACAAAGAGTTTTTGCGCCTCGAGATGTCAGCCACCATGAGTACCGAACATATTTGGCAGGCTTTACCGCCCTACCCAGGTGAAGCACCCGCAACTTCAGTTGATTTCGCCAAGATGTATCGCGATTTGGGATTGTTCAAAGAAAATCTGGCAGTAAAGACCAAGTCTTCATCCAATGGTATTGAGTCAGGCCTAGCAACAGCTCAAAAAGAAAAAGAATTTTTAAACTTTCTACCAGGTGGTTCAGAAGGCATTGGATCCAACAATTGGGCGATTGCAGGCAATAAAACTGTCAGCGGTAAACCTTTATTGGCCAATGATCCTCATTTGGGTTTAACCACTCCCGCCATTTGGTACTTTGCTCATATTGAAGCACCGAAGTTAAATGTCATCGGCGCTACTTTGCCAGGCATCCCTGGTGTGGTTTTGGGTCACAACACCCATGTGGCCTGGAGCTTCACCAATACAGATCCTGATGTTCAAGATTTGTACATTGAAGCCTTGGATCCAAACAATCCAGGACGATATAAAACGCCTCAGGGATATGAAAACTTTGTGCTTCGAGAAGAGACGATTGCCATCAAAGGCCAAGAGCCATTCAAGTTTCTGAGCCGAGAAACCAGGCACGGCCCTGTTATTTCAGATGCTTATCAACGCGCGCAAGATTTGATCAACACAGATAAATTTGCCATCTCCCTTCGTTGGACTGCACTAGAAGTTTCGAATCAAACCTTAAAAGCAGGATTCCAAATGAATGAAGCGCAAAACTTGGAAGAGTTCAAGAGCGCGCTAAAAAATTATCACTCTCCTATGCAAAACGTGGTGATGGCTGACAAAGACGGTCAGATTGCTTACCGCGCTGCCGGCGTAGCTCCCAAAAGAACCAAAGGCAAAGGCTTGTTTGGAACAGCACCAGCCCTTGGCTGGGATGCTCAATACGATTGGGGCCCATATTTTGGTAAAGATGATTTACCCAAAGAAACCAATCCATCAAGCTCATTCATCGCTACAGCCAATCAACGCGTGCACAGCGCCAATGATCCAAATCCTTTGACCACAGATTGGCACATGCCTTACCGCCATCAACGCATTGAACAATTGATCAATGCCACAGATCAACATGATGTGGCCAGCATGAAAGCCATTCAAGCTGATGCGGTGTCATTATCAGCGGTGGATTTAATTCCGTTATTACAGGCTGCGAATTCAACCCATAAATATGCCAATGAAGCAAAAACCATCATTGCAAACTTCGACGGCAAGATGAGTATTGATAGTGCAGGTGCGACTATTTATAACGCATGGGCTCATCAGTTAACGCGCTTGATGTTCGCTGACAAACTGGGCAAAAGCTTCGCGATTGAGTATGGCAAAAGAGATTTTCGCTCGGGCCTTCATCACATCATAAAGCTGCACCAAGCCGACAATACTCAAGCAGCATTTTGGTGTGACAAACCAAACACCCCAGATATAGAAACCTGCGAAAACATCATGGACGAGGCTTTTACTTTGGCTTTAGAAGATCTGAGCAAGCGCATGGGTGGATTACCTCAATCTTGGAAATGGGGTGAAGTGCACGTGGCTGTTTCAGAGCATCGTCCATTCAGTAAAGTATCTTTATTGAAAAATAAATTTGAGATCACCCGCCCCACTCCAGGCGATGCCTTCACAGTGAATTTGGGGTTCATGGACTTAGGCAATGCTAGCAACCCATTCACAGTGAACAAAGCAGCGAGTATGCGTGCCATCTATGACTTATCCAACTTAGATCAGTCTCAATTTATTTATCAAACCGGGCAATCAGGTTGGGTCAATAGTCGTCATTACTCCAGTTATGCAAACACTTGGGCTAAACAAGAGTACGTGCCCTTGACCATGAACCCAAGCAAAATTGTTCATACCTCAGTTTTGAAACCTGACTTGAGCATTGCCGCCGAAAACAAAAAACGCTTAGAAAAAGAAGCCAAAGAAATAAAAAGAAAGTGATTACTATGAAAAGTATTTCTCAAGGTTCGCAAGGTTGGCAAATTCGACTAAGTCGTTTATTACTCAGCTGCTTTCTCTTGGCAGCCAGTCAATTAACTCATGCTGGCTTAAAAGAAGATCTAGAAACTGGTTCTTATGTTTTGATGATGCGTCATGCGGATGCACCAGGCTATAGCGATCCTGACGGATATAACTTGAATGATTGCAGCACCCAAAGAAATCTAGGCGCCACTGGTAAGACTCAAGCCAAGATGATTGGGCAATGGTTGACCACTCAAGGCATTGAAAGTGCGCAAGTTTTTAGCAGCCCTTGGTGTCGCTGTAAAGATACTGCTGCTCTTTTGAATAAAGGCGCCGTTCAGGTTGAGGCAGGCCTTGGATCATTTTTTGAAAATCGTGGCAGTCGTCAAGAGCAAACACGCTTAACTCAAAACAAAATTGCACAACTCTTAAAAGTATCACCGCGCAAACCGGTGATCATGGTCACGCATCAAGTGAATATCCAAGCCTTTACAGGACAATCATTGAGCTCTGGCAGCATGGTGTTGGTGAAAGTCAATCAATCAGGTCAGTACGTGTCTCATCAACTGATCAATCACCCTCACCCTTGAGGCAAGGATTCTCCAGATTAAGAACTGGGACTGTCTTGAAAGCCACCACGTCTGTAGGTAACCACCAAGGTATCTCGCCATCCTTGCTCTAAGGCTTTAGGATCGATTGGTTGAATCGGTGTGGTTTCATGAACTACTCGAGCATCGTCGAGTAACAATAAGCTAAAAGGCTTTTGTAAAGTGAAGCGCTGGCCTTGCGGTCCATTCGATTCAAATACCCTGGTTTCTCCACCTTTGATGCCGCGACGCTCAAGCATCAAAACAGCCACGTATTCAACACCATCACGGTGAGCGCCTTCTGGTGTTGGTCGACCAATACCATCCGTAGTATCAATTCTGAATTGATGAACTTCAATGAACCAAGGCTTGGATGCATCAAGATTTTTTTGTGTTTGATCAAACTGAAGCGCCAAGTTCAACAAAAAGTCTTTGAGTGCTGCTGATTTTGTAAACGTTTCTTCACATGGCTCAAACCAACGATCAATGCCACCATGCAATGCGTTATATGACACCGGTTGCCAGTGGGCACGATGAGGAGCCAATGTGACCGCATTGTTTTGAATCACAAAACTGGCATGCCTTCTTTGACGATAACGACCACCATCTTTTAAATAGGCATCGGCTGGTAAGTTTTTCCAAGTGGAAGATAAGTCTTGCCACTCAGTCAAATGATGTTGTGAGAGTTCGAAAAACTGCTCAGGAGATAAAACGACATAGCCATTATCTTGAATAGCTGTTGGCACAGAGGCCAGCGATGTTTGTGGTGGGTCTAATAGCATGTCAGAAATTGATAGGTATGGCTTAGTAATGGCTCAATAAATTCTTGGATATTCATTATCCTCTGAATGCCCCACTTGTGGGCAAAGCCTTATTTGCCCAATTGAAGCAGCGCCATCAAGCTTTTAGAAAATTCGCCTGGTGCAGCTCTTTGTATTCGCAACCAACCCAACCTTCATAAGCCAAATCATCCAAAAGCATGAAGAAATCTGCGTAATTGATTTCCCCTGTTCCCGGCTCATGGCGGCCAGGATGATCTGCAATTTGAATATGCTCAATAAAAGGCATGAGATCTTCTATATCCAAAATATCTTCACCCATACGATGGGCGTGATAGGCATCGTATTGAAGATAAAGATTGTTCGATGGAACCGCCATGATGGTTTCTAAAGCATGTTGACTACTGGATAAGAAAAATCCCGGCATATCAAATGTGTTGATGGGTTCAATCAATAATTTGAGATTAGATTTTTTTAACTCTTCTGCTGCATAAGTTAAATTTTCTACAAAAGTTTTTTGAGCCTCATTGAAACTCACACCCTCAGGCAATATTCCAGCCAAACAATTTAATTGTTTAACTCCCAATTGTTGAGCATGGGCAATAGCATCAGGAATACCGCTCCTAAATTCATCGACCCTGGCTGGATGACATGCCAAGCCTCGATCACCCTTAGCCCAATCACCACCGCGCAAGTTATGCAGCACCATCGGTAATTCAAGCTGCGCCATGGACGCTGCAATGTCTTTTAGGGCTGCGCCTGAATTCTCTTGGTATGGAAATTGGCATTCAATGGCTTCAAAGCCATCATCTTTTGCAGCCTTGATCCGCTCCAAGAAAGGCAGATGAGCATAGAGCAAGGAAAGATTGGCGGCAAAACGAGGCATAAATGACCTAATTATCAATTCAGTGATTTAATTATGGCATGCGCATCATTTCAATTTCTACAGGCAAGATTGCTCCATTGTTTGGCATTGACCATCCTGATCATCGCGTGGTCAATTCAGGCATCAAAAAAGACATCGTCAGTTCTTTAGATAACCCCATCAGCATCAAAGTCAGAACCGTTGGTTTAGATGGCGACGAACAAGCTGACTTTAGTGTGCATGGCGGGCTAGAGAAAGCAATCTATGCCTACCCAAGCGAGCACTATCCTTTCTGGAATGAACTACTCAGCAGAGAAGCAAAAAGAACCAACCTAATTGGCTTTGGTTTTGTTGGCGAAAATCTCAGTGTTGAAGGATTCTCTGAAGATGCTGTTTGGGTGGGTGATAACTGGCAGATTGGTGATGTTGAACTAGAGGTTGTTAAATTGAGAGAGCCCTGCTTTAAATTCAATGCACGCATGGGATACAAAGGTGCATCCAAAGCAATGATTCAATCCACTCGCTCAGGTTGGTATCTTAAAGTTCACAAAGGCGGCAGCATCAAAGCTGGTGATGTCATCGTCGTCACGCCCGGTCGCAGAGAAATGAGCATCCAGCAACAGAATCATTTTTTATTGCGCAAAGAATCACAAAAGGATTTGTTTTGATGAGCTCGATGAATATTCTCTTTGTGTGCATGGGCAACATTTGCAGAAGTCCAACGGCTCACGGGGTATTTCGTCAATACATTGAAGAGTCAGGCCTATCTCATCAAGTGACAGTAGACTCTGCCGGAACCCATGCCTACCATGTGGGCGAAGCACCAGATGCTCGCTCTCAAACACATGCACTCAAGCGTGGCTATGATTTATCAGATTTGGCAGCGAGACAACTCGATGATCAAGATTTTGATCACTATGATTTATTGCTGGTGATGGATTGGGAAAACTATGCGCTGACAGAGCAACGCTGCCCTCCAAATAAAAAACATAAGATCCGACGCTTGACCGAGTTTTGCAAAGTTAACCAGGCCAGCGTTGTTCCAGATCCCTATTACAAGGGCAGCGAAGGCTTTGAAGAAGTTCTTGATTTGGTCGAGGATGCTTGCGATGGTCTACTTGATCATGTAAGACAGAGACTTTCACAGTCTCTATGAGTTATTTGTAGGAAATTTCTTACAAACAAATCAACCTTTTCTGATTTTAAAAAAATAAAATTTCAGGCAAGCTCTTAGTTCAATTTACTCGAGAGTGTCTATGTCTATTTATCTACAAGATCAACCCACATCAGAATCATCACAGTCCCATATTTTTACCCTTACTTGTCATCATGATGGACAGCATGGCATCAAGGACTCCGACATTAAATCCAGTAACAAGCCTAAAGAAAACTTAAAAATCGTTGATATTCGCTTAATTGAACTAATTAAAAAAGAGGATGACTTCAAAGCTTTGTTATTTGAAGATCTCTACAGAAAAATAAAGTTCGATAAATTAACAAATCCAAAAATATTGGCAGAGAAGATTCAATTCCCCATCAAAGAAACTCTGGCCTTATACAAGGGTGATTTAAAAAAGATCAATACCTTTAGGTTACTTCACGCTATTGCTCAGTTTGGCTATGACATTCATGTCTGCATGAGACCAACACTGGGCTATAAGCCCGGAGAGGTCTGCCTGGAGAGCTAAAAAGGCAAGTGAAATCAGCGTGACACGCTTCTGTAACGCTTGAAGAACCACTTCCTGATGTAGGTGGCCACGCCACCTCCCACCAACATCCCTAAGATGACTGGGTTATCTATTAAGAGTTGCCAAATACCTTGTCCTGACTCGACACCCACCTGAATGGTTTCCGTGATTTCATCCAACTCATCAGAATTAATCAATTTATCAACCAATAACTCGCACATCGCCTGGCTCATGACATGACCTTATAGTCTGCCGATGAAAACCAAGGTGGCTAATTTACCCAAACCATAGCTCGCACTTTTTGCTAACTTGATACTTTTAGATATAACACCAGAGCTTCTTCTGCTTGATGCTTTTTTGCTTCGTTTGCTCGGTGATTTTTTAACAATGTTTCTGATGATCATCTCCATCTCGTTTTCTCCTAAAAGAAACCATGATGAATCTAGTCGATCTGAATCCGCAGGAAGTAACTCGTCAGAAATAGCTGATTTATTTAAAGGCAATTCTTACCTGGTAATGAAAGCATTACTTTTTTAATTGGGTGAGTAAATGCCGCAAGTTATTGTGATCAATCTCGTGCATCAAATGCAACAACTCCCCTATCTCGCCTCGCGGAAATCCTTCGCGAGCAAACCATGACAAATAGTTGGCTGGTAAATCACAAAGCAATTTTCCCGCATGTTTACCAAAAGGCATTTTCATGCTGATCAATTTTTCTAAGGATTCGGGAGTCATGACCCTGATATTAAAACAGGATTGCGATCAGCAATTTGTTCCAGTCTTGAATACAATGGATTCATGTTAACCAAACTCACCACCATTCCTTTATTTCCTCTTGGCCAGACGCTTTACCCCTCTGGGGCATTGGACTTGAAGATTTTTGAAGTTCGTTATTTGGATATGGTCAAAGATTGTGTGGCCAATTCGACTAATTTTGGCATCGTGACTTTGGACGAAGGTAAAGAGGTTGTCGACCCTACCAACAAGCCCACGGTATTTTTCCCAACGGGTACTTTGGTAGACATCACTTATTTTGATGCGCCACAGCCCTCATTGTTTTTCATCAAATGTCGCGGCACAAGACGATTTAAAGTACATCAGAGTCAACAAGAGAAAAATGGCTTGTGGATGGGCGAAGTCGAATTTTTATCTGAAGATGCCAATCACCCGATCCAAGCTGAGCACAAAACCCTGGCCGATAACTTAGGCACCATCATTGCATCATTGCAGAAGAAAGGTGTGCGTGAAGATCAAATGCCATTTAGCCAACCTTATGATTTAGAGCAATGTGGGTGGGTGGCGAATCGCTGGTGCGAAATCTTGCCACTATCACCAGCACAAAAGCATCATCTATTAAGCATTGATAATGCTCAAATTCGCCTTGATTTAGTCAAAGAGTTGATCGAAGAAATGACTGGCCAAAGCCAGTCTTAGTTCGTCGTTTTCCCTAAACCAATTGCTCATCAAATAGAATAAATACATCACATACATTGATGGGTAATCATGGCCATTATTTCTAAACGTTATTCCGCTGCTTTTGCTGGTGCTACTGGCAATATGTTGGAATGGTTTGACTTTGCCATTTATGGTTATTTCGCAACAGCTCTTGGCAAGGTCTTCTTCCCAGCCAGCGATCCCACTCTGCAAACAGTTGCTTCATTTGGCATTTTTGCCATTGGTTATTTAGCAAGACCGATTGGCAGTTTGATTTTGGGTCCAGTGGGAGACCTGCTCGGCAGAAGAAAAATGATGATCTGGAGCATCATGATCATGGGCGTGGCCAGCTTCATGGTGGCATTGCTTCCAAGCTATGCTCAGGTGGGTGCCATCGCTGCGTATGCACTTCTGTTTCTACGTATGACCCAGGGCTTTTCGATTGGCGGTGAATACACCGGCAGCATGGTGTATGCCGCCGAAGCATCTCCGCAAGGCAAAGAAGGTTTGATGTCTGGTATTGCACACGCAGGAGCATTGCTGGGGTTTTTCTTAGGCTCTTTAATAGCAGCCCTCACCGCTTTTGTGTTTGGCGAAAGTGCTGTGAACGATTGGGCTTGGCGCCTACCCTTTCTTTTAGGCGCCTTGGTAGCGATTGCTGGCTGGAAGCTAAGAGCTCATATGCCTGAGACCCTTGAGACTGCCATACAACACAAGCTTAGCTTTAAAGAATTATTTGCTTTGATTGCCTTGCGCTTAAAAGAAGTGGCGCATGGTTGGAGAGTCTTAGTGCAAATTGCAGCGCTGATTTCTTTTTCGAATGTGCTGTTTTATGTTCAGTTTGTTTATTTTGTTGATTACGCAGCCAAACATGGTGGCTCGATGCAGTCAGCCAACACTGTGGCCACTGCGATTCAATTTGTGGGCATTCCTTTGGTTGTTCTAGGCGGCTGGTTAGCCGATAAGATTGGCAGAATCAAAATCACTTGGTACGCCACATGGGCTGGCGCCGTTTTGTGCATTCCTGCCATATTGGCTTCTCAATTTGGTGGCGTTGTAGGTCTCGCGATTGGTCAATCTTTGATCGTGGCGCCAGTGATGTTGCTGTTTGGTGCTCAAGGTATTTTGATCAGTCGCTTGGTCAAACCTGAACAACGTTGCTCAGTGTTTGCGATTGGTTATAGCTTGGCTGTTGCTCTATTTGCTGGTACAGCACCGATGGTCACAGCCTGGCTACTTGAAATCAATGCTTGGGCTTGGGGCCCTGCTGCCTATTGTTTCATTTATGCAATCCCAGCGATTTATGCATTGCACTCATTAAGAAATGAAAACCAATGATCCCTGTTTTAAATGCTCAAGAATTATTGGCTCTGACCTCGGAACAACATGATCAGCAGTGCTCAAATTGCGCCTCACATGACTTCTCTTGCTGGGAAACAATTCTGAGTACCTTTGATCGCGATAGCTTGAAGACAGTCGGTACACTCCAGCATCCTGATGCAGAAGAAATTTGGGATGAGCACCACCCTAATGGCACCACCATTTGGTCAGCGAATGCTCCGATTGCTGTTGGCTTTCATCCATACAATCGTTGCACGGTCCATCAATGCCCAGAATGTTCAACTGTATATTTGCGCTATACCGAATATGGTGGCTATTACGTTGATGAAAGAATTCGGGTGGTCAAACCTGAATTAATTACTCAGGCTCCTTGATTTAAGAAGCCAATGAGTTACACAAAGATTGATACTGCCCAGATGCTGCATCAATGCTTGTGCGTTGAATGATCGTGCTCTTTGCTTTTATCTTTTTCTGAAGACATTTCAGCTGCGCCATGAGCATGTCCGCCTGCAGATGAATGAGTTTTGAAGTAATTGGCTGCATAGATAGAAGCAATTGTGACGATGAAGACACTGATGCCACCATAGATAAGAACCCCTTTGATTTTGGCATGAGGTCTTCCCTCCATCCAATACACAGCAAGCAAGCTCATTAAGAATCCAACAGGTACAACCCATAAGCTTCTATCTGGTGAATCTGGGAAATGCTGAAGACCACCGGTAAAAAATCCTAAGCCCACAGATGCAATCACACCAATGGCCAATAAATTAGTCCATGTATTACTTGTTTGAGGATTTGAGATTTTCTCTAAAACCCCAGCAATCAAATAAATGATCACGCCAATGGCAGCAGTGATCATTGATCGTTGCTCACTGAATGCACCATGAGTCACAGCTCCAGCAATAAAACTGATGCCAGTGTATTTACATAAAGTAGCAATGTGACCCAGGGAGAATTTCATGATATTCGCTTTTAATCTAAAAATTTAATTTAGCAGAAATGGTGACATTTAGCTGAGGGCCCATATCCCCCTAATTGACAAAGGGTAATTGATCCCAATGACTGGTGTACTTAGGCGAAACATTCTCTGACTTCATTCTCCAAGATTCATCTGTACCTGTTGCAGCGACTCTCAAAGCTTTACTTCCATAACGCGCATTAATTGAATCTAGAGTTTTCATGAGGCGCACCGACTTTCCTTTGGCCTGATGATCTTCAAACAATGAAGACTGAACCAGTGGCTTATCAGTCATCAAACCCAACATCACGCCAGCCTTTTTATACCGAAAGCCTTTTTTGTAAATTTCTTTCAGTCCTTTGATGGCCATTTCAGTCAATACCAAAGTGTCATCCGTTGGATGCACCAAAGGTATTTGAATACTTTGACTGTACTGCGGTTCATTTCTCATGAACACATTGGTCTGAACAAAGACGCTGATTGAGCTGGTCAATGACTCTTGTTCTCTTAATTTTTCGGCGGCTCTGGCTGTGTGTGTCGCAACTGATTCAGCCAACTCATCCAAGCTCAACACTAATTTGCCAAAACTTCTAGAAGCAATGATTTGTTGCTTGGGTGGCGCCACCTCCTCCAGAGCCAAACAAGAGAGTCCACGTAATTCGTAACAAAGTCTTTCAATCACTACCCCAAATTGCAATCTCATCATTTGTGGCGAAATCTGAACAAGGTCCAGCACTGTGTGTATGCCCATGCCCTCTAAACGTTTGGCGATCTTACGACCAATGCCCCAGACTTCAGCAGCAGATACCTCACTCATCCATTGATAGAGTTCTTGTTTGGGCATATTGCTTAAATCACAAACGCCATTGAACGATGGATTCTTTTTAGCCAAGTGGTTAGCAAACTTGGCCAATGTTTTACTCGGCGCAATGCCCACACACACTGGCAAACCAGTCCACTGCTTGATACGCTGCTTGATCTCAGCGCCTAAATGCGTGGGAGATTCGTGAGCCTTTAAAACAGATTCAATTTGCAGGAAGCTTTCATCCACGCTGTAGACCTCTAACTTGGGCGTGAACTGTCGCAGTATTTCAACCACGCGCTGACTCATGTCGTGATACAGGGTGTAATTGGATGAACAAGCCAAGATGCCATGCTGCTTGGCCAAGTCTTTCATCTGAAACCAAGGCGTGCCCATTTTGACACCCAAAGCTTTGACCTCAGCACTGCGTGCCACAGCACAACCATCATTATTGGATAACACCACCATGGGTGTTTTTTCTAGCTGCGGGGCAAAGACTCTTTCGCAAGACACATAGAAATTATTCACATCCACCAAAGCAAACAATGGTGCATGGGTGGAATGTTGACTGGCAGAGCTCATGATCAAACTCGAGATGAACTACTTGAATAACGTCTGACCACCCCAATGACCACGCCCCATATTTGTAGCTCATGGCCTTCACTGAATGTGATGTTGGGGTAGTCAGGATTTTCTGGACGCAATTCAATGAGTCCTTTGTATTTGTACAAGCGCTTGATCGTGTACTCACCATTGACCACCGCCACCACAATGTCTTTGTGTTTCGGCTTTAAGGCTCGATCAACGACCACCTTATCGCCATGATGGATGCCAGCCACAATCATTGATTCACCTCTCACAGTAAACATGAAAGTGGCTGGCTTATTCTGTATCAGATAGCTATTCAAATCCAATCCATCAGCCGCATAATCAGCCGCAGGACTTGGAAATCCTGCCGATAATGGGTGCATGATGAGTGGTGTCTCATTCACCGATAAATCACCTGACAAGCCTTGAGGCACTTGGCTCAAGTTGGTTTGATGAAGAAGTTGATTGATCGATTGAGTCATAATAGTACTGTATATTTATACAGTATATATGAATTTAATCGGATTCAGCAAATTTGTTATTCCAACATTAAGATAGACCCCATCATGTTGGGAAAAATTCGTCAAAAACTACTTGCTGACACGTTTCCGAAAGAAGTTTCGGTCGCTGAACTTGTCTGCCCTATTTGCGATCGCCCAATCCCAAGCTCGCAAAAAGATGCGCATCACTTTGTTCCAAAATCAAAAGGTGGAAAAGCAACTGAGTATTTGCATCGTATTTGCCACAGGCAAATACATGCTTTGTTCACAGAAACACAGTTAGCCAGAGAATTGAATACGGCCGAAGCCATCAAAGAAAAAGCGGAGATGCAAAAATTCATTGCTTGGGTGCAATCCAAGCCCAATGATTTTTACCAGCGAAGCTCAAAGAGCCAGCAATTTAAAAGCGCCAAAAACCTGGTCTAGCAAAGTAAATCTCTCGGTACTTCTGCTCTTGCTTAAGAGATGTGACCAAGAAGCGCACGATCTCATCATGCTTGGTAGAGCAATCCAGTTTTCGCTGCGTGATGCGCTCTTTGGCAGCAGCAACAATCCCAAGATCTAAGTCAAACGCTTGACTATCCATACCTGTTTGAGCTCCCAAACAAATCTGGAAGTCGCTCATGGTGTCAATTCGTTGCGTGATCTGCTGTGGAGTCAAAGAGGCACAACCCCCAAACAAGACCAATGCCAGCAAAGCAATTTGCTTACTCAATCGATGCATGGAATATTGTTTGAACATGGTCATACTTTAGCAAATATTTATAGAGTCACGCTACTTGCTTTGAGTGGTGAGTGTTCAGCCAGTTCATCAATGTAGTTTTCAATACCACTGCTTTCTCGAATCAAGAATCGCTCAACTGCTTTTGAGAACTCAGGATCCTTGATCCAATGTGCAGATTGCATCTTAACGGGCATGAAGCCTCTGGCCATTTTGTGCTGACCCTGGGCCCCTCCTTCGAAAACATCAATGCCATGACTGATGCAATATTCAATCGCTTGGTAATAGGCTGTTTCAAAATGTAGGCAAGGCACATGCTCCAATGCACCCCAATACCGACCGTAAGCAGTTTTAGTATTTCCCGATCGATCAATGAAGAGCAAAGAGGCGGCAATTGCTTGCTCATTTCTGTGAGCCACAATCAGATGAAGATTTTCAGGTATGGATTGGGCCAGCATTTGAAAAAATGATTCACTCAAATACGGTGATGAGCGGTGTTCGTAATAAGTGTTTGCGTAGCAACGATAGAAAAATACCCAATCTTCTTCAGTAGCATCCGGGCCATCAATATGCCGAAACGATATGCCTGCCTTTTGCACCTGAGAACGTTCGCTTCGAATATTTTTACGGCGCTTCATATTGAGCTGACTCAAGAAGTCATCCATGCTTTGATAAGCATGGTTCTTCCAATGAAACTGGACAGCATCTCTGGCCATAAAACCTTGCTTCAACAGAAGCTCTTGAGTGTCTTGATCTGCAAATAAAACATGCGCTGATGAAATATCGTTTTGCACCAACAATTGTTTTAATTGTTCAATTAGCTGAATTTGTATTGCATCCGTATGATCACTCTCACCAACCAGTAAGCGTGCACCCCTGACTGGCGTGAATGGTATGGCACAAAGTGCTTTGGGGTAGTACGCCAGCCCATGCTGTTGGTAGGCTTCAGCCCAAGACCAATCAAAAACGTATTCACCATAAGAATGATTTTTTAGATACAGCGGCATCAAACCGATGGGGTTTTTATCACCAGAATCGTAAATGGCCAGATGTGCTATTTGCCAACCAGTGTTGCCACCCACACAAGCGCAATCTTCAAGGGCACTTAAAAATTCATGGCGCAAAAAAGGCGTCGCGTCTTTCCCCAAAAGATGATTCCAACTCTCTTTTGAGACCAGATGAATGCTATTGAGAACACGACATTCAAAGCTATTGTTTTCAGACACTTTTATTGGCCGTATTTTCTAAAGAAGTTAAAACAGCATTTGATTGTAATTTAAGCCCGTATAATTTTTTTAATGTTTTAATAACCTTTTATTTCAAATATTATGAAACCAATTATCACCATCGACTTTGTTTCCGACATCGCCTGCCCTTGGTGTGCTGTTGGTTTCGGTAACTTATCCCAAGCCATGAGCCAGTTAGAGATGGTGGTGGACTTTAAAGTTCATTTCCGTGCCTTTCAGCTGAATCCTCATATGCCTCCTGGTGGCCAAGATGCCATGGAACATTTAACTCAAAAGTATGGTTTGAGTCTTGAACAGGTACAAACCAATCAAGCCCAAATCAGAGCCAGAGCTCTTGAAGCTGGCTTCAAATTCCATCCGGACGGTCGCAAACGTGTTTACAACACCTTCAATAGTCACCGCTTGCTCTATTGGGCTGCCAATGAATTAGATCTTGAGAAACAAGCGACTCTAAAAAAAGAGCTTCTCAATACCTATTTTGTTCTGGCTGTCAGCCTTGATGATGAAAAAAATGTTTTAGATGCTGTAGCACGATCAGGGCTGGACAAAGCCAGAGCAGCTGAAATATTAGCCAGTGATGAGTTCACTGCAGAAGTTAAAGCTGAAGAAAAGTTTTATAAGAACTTGGGGATTCAGTCAGTGCCGTCGCTCATTCTTAATGAAGAGTATTTACTACAAGGCGCACAAGAACCAGAGTCACTGATCAGCGCCTTTGAGCAACTGATCAAATAACTGAGTGAAATTTAATGGTCAACAGGAATGCTGACCATCAGAATTTAGGGAATTCACTTTCTTCTTCAACTTTGTTGAAAGCCAACTTTGTTGGAGTGAAAAATAGTTGGTACACGCAAAAAGCTTTGATACCCAACTGAATCAATACAAGTAGAGCCATACCAACACTGCTACTCTGCATCAAGAACAGCACGCTCAATGGCAAGAAAATCACAAGCGTGTAAGCCAAGAATAGATATCTGGCCGCGTTACTTCCACCAGAAACTTTCCAAATAATGAATAAGTAAAAAGCTGCCTGGACCAATGGGCCGTTTAGACTATTTTCCGCAAATGATGGTGAACTAAAAGCAAAGTAGGCGACCGGCAATAACTGCAATACCAAATCAATCAGAAGTAATTGGCTAGTTAGTTTTAGTTTCATTTTTTGGACTATCAAAAGGTGATGGAATTTTATTTATTAAAGAATTTTTCGCTTTGTAGTTTAGCTTGAGTCTGCTTTGATGGGTTTATTTAAAGTCATTGAAGAAAGATCTCGGGTTTATTACCGAAAAACAAATGCAGATATGGAAGTCTCCAGGACTCTATCTGTGAAAACCTTATAACCTTTTTCTCTTGAAGCAGCGCCCGCCACCACCATGAGAGGCAGTAAATGTTCCTCTTGCCTAGGAGGATGACACAACCTTGCTGAAGGGGCATTGACCCAATCAATCAAGGCCTGCTTTCTTATCACTGGATCTGACTCAACTGTCTTGGCTAACCACTCATCAAATTCATCAGAAATTGGCCCAAAGGCAGGCTGCCCATACCCACGCATATTATGAAAACTCATACCACTGCCAATAATTAAAACTCCTTGATCACGAAACTTTTCCAGAGCCATTCCCAGGTTGAAATGAGTTTCGGGATCAAGGTTGTTGTGGAGTGATAACTGTATAACCGGGATATCTGCCTTTGGAAACATCATTAGCATTGGAATAAACATGCCATGATCAAAACCACGTGAAGCATTTAGCTTGGCTTTAATTTGAGAACTCGCCAAAGTTTCTATTATTTCTTGAGCGAGCGCTGGATCACCTTTGGCAGGATACTGAAGATCATAAGTGTGAGCTGGAAAACCATGATAGTCATAAATTAACTCTGGATTTTGTGACCCAGTCAGACTAATTCTTGACTCCATCCAGTGAGCGGAAATCATCAAAATTGCTTTTGGTTGATTTGCTAAGGTCAATGGCAAGTCTTTTAGGAACTTGCCCATTTTATTCCAAGCATCCTTTGGATTCCAATCCATAAAAAAACAAGGTCCTGCCCCATGAGGAATAAACCAGGTTGGCATTTTGACCGAGCTAGTATTTTGGCTAATTAAAGACATTGAACTATTTTAACGCAGTGATACACCCAAAATACCAGCATACAACTTTCAATCAAGATTGATCATCTTGATTACTGCATTTTTTAAGTTATGACACTTAAGAATGCTTCATTTAATTTACGATCATGATAAAAAATACCTCTGCCGACCTCATCCCAAGTCCATGTAATAGCGTTCATATCTGGATACCATTGATACCCGCCGCAAAAAGTTTCCAAGCGGTTGCCTGATGGATCAAAGAAATAGATAGTTGTTCCTCGGGTAACGCCATGCCTGGTTGGACCAATATCGATGGAAACTCGGTTCATAGTCATGATGTCAGCGGCTCTTAATACCTGCTCCCAACTCTCCAAAAGAAAAGAAACGTGATGAAGCTTATCGTCTTCACCATGACGAACCATAGCTATATCATGTGCTTTGTTAGAACAGGTTAACCAGGTAGCTAAATCCGTTTTACCATCTTCCATCTTGACCCGCTCTACCAACACAAAGCCGAACACTTCTTCAAATAATTTTCTAGCTCCATCAATGTCGCCGCCATAAATCAATGCATGGTCCATGCGAAGTGGGGCAATTCCCTTTAAATCTGGCACCCAGGCCTCTGGATTAAAGTCACTTAAGCCATTGCCCACAGATGTTTTTTCAGAATAAATTTCAATGGTGTGGCCGGTAGGAATCTTAAATCTGATGCGCTCTCCCGTTTCAAGCATTTCACCAGCAGGAATTTTTTCTGTCACAACGCCATAGTTTTTCAAATCGGCTTCATATTGATCTAATACTTTTTTATTTTGAACTTTAAAAGAAAAGCAATCTAAGCCAGCCTTATCAGATTTTCTAATGATGAAGCTATTGTGATCGCGCTCATCCCAACATTTAAAGTAAACACGTCCGGAGGCGTCCCTACCTGTCTCTTTTAATCCCATTACATTGGTGTAAAAATGTACTGATTCATCTAAATCAAGTACACGCAACTGCGCATGCCCTGGTCTTAAAACGCCTGTAATTGCCATATTTCTCTCCAAAAAAGTAACTCAACCAAATTGATCGAGTGCTCAGTTAGTTTAAAAAGGGCTTATTGACTTATCTATAGGTGATCAGTAGTTTCCCTAGTGCTGTTATTTGAGCCAAATCAAATCTTTATTATTTAGACACCTACAATTGAGCTTAACCAATAAAAATAATTGACTCATGCCGACCTCCAAAAAAACAATCACCTATTTAACAGATCAACTTGCAAGTTTGCATACTGTGTCGACTAAGAGGATGTTTGGTGAGTATTGTTTGTATTTTGATGGCGTACCAATCGCATTTATATGCAGCGACCAATTATTCATTAAGCCCACCAAAACCAACAAATAATTGTTAATTAAAGAATTGATTGGTTTTCCTTACCCTGGAGCCAAGCCTTATTTTTTGATCCCAGCCGATCAATGGGAGGATGCTGAGTGGCTCAAAGAACTTATCACCACAACCGCTAAAGAACTTCACTACGTCAAAAAACTGGAGGGTCAATTGAGATGAAATTGAATTGCTTTAGCGAATAAAACAGATGCGTGAGGAGCAATAGGTAAGAACAACTCTGGTTCAATAGCTTCAAGCTCCATCAACAGCCATTGATTTTGGTACTTCACAAAGTCAACTCTTGCGTACAGTGAAAAATCTGGCAAATAACTTAATACTTGATCGCCAATCTGTTGCGCTTCTATCCCTGGCTCATATAAAGCATTCGTTCCACCATATGCATCCTGAACTCTGTAATCACCTTTTTGAGGCTTTTTTAGAATCGAATGTGAATAAACCCCATTGAAATAAATCAATGACAGCTCACCAAAATCAGCAACGCTCTCTAAAAAAGGTTGGATCATGACATCGCCCTTTTTAACTTCTTCCTCAAGATGCTGCTTCACATGATTATCCTTGGAGTGTCCTTTCAAGGCTCCAATTGCGCCAATAGAAACTGCGGGCTTCACCACGACAATAGGCCATTCGATTGAGTCTATTAAATCAGCGCATTGTTGATTCTTACTTATCCATAGCGTTGGTACGGTTGGAACACCAAAACTTGATAATTCTTTTAGGTATTTTTTATGGCTATTCCATCTAAGAATGCGACTTGAATTCAGAACCCTTGTAACTTGCTCCACATCTTCAACCCAAGATAAGAACTCTTCTAAATGTAAAAAATAGTCCCATGGTGTTCGAATAACAACCAAATCAAACAAAGACCAATCCCTAGATGTGCGCCAAGAAATTAATTCGGATGAGATGCCTAAAATACCTAATTCATGAATCAGTAAATGGGATTCGGGGTCTGGCTTGGCCATCTCTGCACCAGTAATTAAAGCAACACGCATTAAATACCTTTGAAATTTAAAATATTAGAACTTCATCTCTATAGCCTTGGATTGTAGGATAAGTAGAAGCTCATCGACACTTTGTCCCATGTGCAATGTTGGGAAAATCGAAAAATATAATTTGTCTGGCAGGATTTCTATTCACCGCGTTTATTGCGTAATAACTTAGTCCTTAGGGTCACCCCACAAACCACCCTTGTCATTTAGTCTTTTTGTTTTGTCCTGATTTCAACTTTGCACGATGAATCGGAACAGGGCCTAATCGCTTAGCCGTTGAAATGATTGTCTTTCCTCGGCGAGATCCATTCCAATTAGGCTCGGGAATATCCATAAATGCATTTCTTAGCTTTTCACCCCAGACTTCGTGAATCATTGAAAAGTAAGGATTTGTTTCATCAATAGTCACAACCTTATCTGATTTGAATTGATCGCGCTCATAAACAAATAGATCAAGAGGAAGGCCAACAGAGATATTACTGTTAAGCGTTGAATCCATTGAAATCAGCGCACATTTAGTTGCAAGATTAAGTGGTGTTTTAAAGTTGACAACGCGGTCCAAAATTGGTTTACCGTATTTAGACTCTCCAATCTGGAAATAACATGTCTCTGGCGTAGCTTCAATAAAGTTTCCAGCAGAGTAAATGTTAAATAGTCTTGGCTTTTCACCTTGAACTTGACCACCAAAGATAAGGTTGCAATTAAAGTCAATGCCGGCTTTTTGCAATGCCTTGAAATCACGGTCATAAACTTGTTTTATGGCGTCTCCTACAACAACTGCCGCTTCATGAGTGTTTGTAGCATTCCATAAATTATTTCCATTAAGAAGGTTTCCCTGTAAAAGAATTTCTTTAACAGCCTGAGTGATCGCCAGGTTACCAGCGCTCATGAGTGCAAAAAAACGATCGCCCTCTTTTTGGAATAAGGCCATTTTTCTGAATGTTCCAACTTGGTCAACACCTGCATTAGTTCGGGTATCGGCTAGAAACACTAAACCCTCCTCTAGGCATAAGCCGACGCAGTAGGTCATAAGGGTTACTCCTTGTTAATTGTAAAAGTTATCACTAGGATAATTGATGTATGGAAATACTTGCACTGAGCGCCTCAAATCCACCTCCAGAGCGCACTCCTTTTACTGGGGCAGCTGAATAATAATCGCGCCCAACGGCAAGCCTAATATGGCGTGAATCGATCAGGCAAGCATGAGTAATATCAACACTGATCCATTTACCTTCGTTAATGTCAATGCAAAAGTCTATCCAAGCATGACTTGCTAGATTTGGTGATTCTTCAGCAAAAAAATAACCACTGACATAGCGTGCGGGGATTTGAGCCGCCCGACAAAGACCCAGCATAATGTGGCTGTGATCTTGACAAACTCCGGCTCGCATATCAAATGATTGGCCTGCACTCGTCGCCACATGAGTTTTGCCTGGTGAATACGGTATGGCCTTTTGCACAGCGGCTGCCAATTGAAGAATGGCATCAATATGATTTTTTTTAGGCATCGAATCTGAAAAGAAATCTAACATTGCACTTGTTGGCGTTGTTAGTGGCGTCTGCTGCAACAAATAAAAAGGTGACACAGCTTCTCTGGTATCAAAAAACTCATGTGCGCCCTCGGTTTCCACATCACCCTCAGCCTCAATCAACATTGAGCTATAGGGAGATTCATAAACAAATGAATTACAGATATTTCCAAATGGGTCAGAGCTTTGTGTTGATTTAACTGGGGTATGTAATTTCCATTTATTAACCTTTTGACCTGTGATACTAGGTGGAGTAATGCGTAACTCTTGAATAGAGTAATGCACTGGGGATTCATATCGATACTCAGTGCGATGATGTATTTTTAAATGCATATTTATAAAATCCGGTTAAGCAACTGCTAGAGGTATGAGGTATGTTTTACTGAACACATCGCCAATTCGATTAATGCGCTCTAGAAACACCTGAATATACTCATCAAGACCCATTTCAAAGACCTCATCAATATCTGCATAGTCAAGACTTGCCTGCAACTTACCAAGCAAACGCTCCACTTCTTTACCTTGTTGATTTTTTATTTGAGCCATCAGTGGAATCAGCTCATTGACACAACAAATCAGTGAACGTGGCATTTGTCGATTCAAAATCAAGAGTTTTGCAACCTCTTTAGGCGTAACTTGATCCGAATAGATTTGGCGATAAATTTCAAAAGCAGATACCGAGCGTAATAGAGCCGCCCAATGGTAAAAGTTAAAAAAATCGTTATCAGCTGGATCCTCGGATTGACCTTTATCGCTTGTGGTTTTTTTAACATCGCGATACTCGTACTTGGTTTCAAGGATCCTGGCAGTATTATCTGCACGCTCTAGAAGGGTGCCAATATTCATAAAATAAAAAGACTCATTTTTGAGCATTGTTCCGTGCATAACGCCACGAAATAGATGGCAGCGATACTTCACCCACTCCAAAAGACGGC
>JACCDT010530869.1_pt1 | contig 21188 bp, 18 predicted proteins | sample 7446291 | NCBI WGS metagenome assembly JACCDT01 (sample SAMN15323446, study PRJNA562643) | freshwater metagenome | isolation source: river surface water | place: USA:Blue River Watershed | collected 2017-08-17 | reverse complement strand
AAGGATGCTTACCAACTCTTTTTCTTCCGTGAAGAGTAGGGGCATTACTTTTTCGAAACTGGTTACAAATTGGTTTACCGAGTTTTCAAATTCTTTAATTTCTTCATCAACCTCGTTTAGTGTATTGAGTTCGTCCATCGAGAGATTTTCTTTTTTTGCACGAATGTTCTTAAAAATCTCCTCCCAATAGTTGTAATTGGCCAACGGTTCGCTGATAAATGTACTTTCTAATTTATCGTTCTTCAATTCTATGTCAAGTACCAGCGTTTGAGCATAGTATTCATCTGAAAGGACTTTTAAGTCGTCAAAGGGATGGTTAAAATCAAGCAAACTCCAGTAGTCAAAATCAATCTCCTCATCTCGGTCGCTAGTAATGTCATTGTCATATAAAAAGTCTTCCAAGCAGGCTGGTAAGTCAGGATTTAAATAATCTTTTTCCCAGTTTTTATACTTTACCTTGAACCTTCCATTTTTCACTGTACCCAGTTGATCGTAGTCCGCAAGAAACGTGGTGAAATCCTGTGCACGGATATACTTTAGATTGGCATAGGTAGCTTTCAGGTCATCTGGCAGTTCAAATTCGGTAGCACCTGAGGATGCTAATCTTTTTACGAGGGCATAAGAAATTAAATTTCGAAAGTCACGAATTTGGGAGTACTCGGAACTGCTAGAACTTTCCAAGGGTTGCCATATCCCTTCTCTTGGCTGATTTTGAAGTGAGTTGGCCAAAAAATCTTCTGAAGCAGATGAAAAATCCGAGAAATTCCGAGCCAAACATTGCGCCAATACTTTGAGATTTGGATTGGAAGCGTTCAATTTTTGAGTTAACCAATTACTGGCAACAAAGTCATCTTTACCTCGTCCATATTCTTCCAAATCTGTTTGGCCATTAGAAGAAATAATTTGTCCTATACCATACTGGTAGATGGATTCAAGGTATTGATTCGATACCAAGGTACTAGTTGCTGGATCTAAGGAGGCCCTTTCCCCGTAGAGCATCATTAGGTTTCTTAGGATTCGTGGTTCTATCGTTTTCGCACTAGCCACCTTATGGATTACTTCTTCCAATAGGGTAGAAACGTATTCGAATTGGCCACCAATACCATTTTCATCCTTCCACTTTTCGTGTTTTCCAAAATAGATTGATTTTTCCAAGGTCCCTTTCTCCACTGAGCCTAAATAAACCTTTAAATCCTGCATTTCTTTAAGATTTTGCTGCTTAGAACTCGCTAAAAGATTAAGGCAATAAGTAGCATAATCACCAATATTGATTTTGAGAGATTTTCCCTCCACATAGGACGTGTAATCAGGACCCCAAAACTCAATGCTGTAGGCTTCTTCCGTTGAATGGTTTTCTGTAATTCTCAATTCGGATAACCTTTCAAATAAGTCGGTAACAGGAACGTTTGAATCATCATCGCCTACATAGCGTGTGGAATTGATAAACTTCAGAAATTGAGGATAGCTGATTGCTTCTTTCTTTAAACCGATTTCTTGTGATTTGAGCGGTGCCGAAAAAAGTAGAAAAGGGATTGCAAGAGCAACTATTCTTGTCAACAGGTTGATTTTAGCTGGAGATAAGGACATGGGAATTTAATTAATGATTTAAATCATTTTTATAACGAATTTAAATGTAATTAAATTCTTAATGGATACCATTAAAATAGTACAAAAGCCAGATTTCGGGTATAATCGGTGCACCAAGTGTCCTATCCCTTGTGAAAGAGAACGGCCTTATGCCTGCTGTTACAGAAGCAAAAATAATGTTTCACGCAAAGTAGCAAAGACGCGAAGAGCTCGTCTCTGCGGGTAAGCACATTACTTCTGCGGGGCGGGTTTCCGCCTTGGCGGACAGGCCACGTGGATGTATGAAGAAAAATAAGGTGGATAAGTTGGCTATCGGATTTAGATCTGCTTGATCTGTGTGAAGGAAAAACGTAAAGCAGCCTTTTCGGAAGAGTATGCCTTATTTGCCAATGCAAAACTTACTGAAAATATTCGCCAGCAGGTCGTCTGTGGTCACTTCACCCGTGATCTCACCCAGGTAGTGCAAGGCACGACGAATATCCATGGCCAAAAAGTCGTTGGTCACCAACTGATCCAAGCCACCCAGTACCTCTAGTAAGGATTCCCGTGTCTTGGTCAAACTGTCGTAGTGACGCACGTTGGTTACGACGGTATTGCCCGTGCGGAACTTGTCCAAATTGACCAATTCGAGGATGCGTGCCTTGAGCAATTCCAGGTTTTGTTTATTCCCCGCTGAGATGAATAACATGTCCGAATAACTAGCTTCTAATTCACTGACAATATTTGGCTTAGCAGCATCCAGTTTATTGCCTACTTTAAGGTAAGGAACTCCTAGGTTGTCCAACTTATTCAGATCTCGATGCACTTCGACCAGGTCAGTATCGCTCAAGTCAAAGAGGTACAGAATCAGGGAGGCAGTCCGCATCTTTTCCTGCGTGCGGCTCACGCCAATTGCCTCAATCGTGTCGGTGGTTTCCCGGAGTCCTGCGGTATCGATAAATCTGAAGATTACCCCACCCAAACTTAGTTCGTCTTCAATAAAGTCTCGCGTCGTACCTGCAATATCGGAGACGATAGCCTTTTCCTCGTTGAGCAGTGCATTCAGTAGGGTGGACTTGCCTGCATTGGGCTTGCCCGCAATTACGGTAGGTACTCCGTTCTTAATCACATTGCCCAAGTCAAAACTCAAAATGAGTTCTTCCACGAGCCGTAGGATGCGTTCCACGAGTTGGCGCAGTCCGTCCCGGCTGACAAACTCCACATCTTCTTCTGAAAAGTCGAGTTCCAATTCGATCATCGAAGCGAAGTGAATGAGTTGGTTGCGAAGCTCTTGAATTTCGGAACTAAAGCCACCACGCATCTGGTTGAGCGCGGCCTGGTGGCTGCTCTCGGAGTCAGAGTGGATTAGGTCAGCTACCGCCTCGGCTTGGGCCAGATCAAACTGCCCATTTAAGAAGGCACGCTGCGTAAATTCTCCTGGCTTGGCGAGTCGAATCCCCTTGCGGACAAATAGCTTCAGCACCTGATTGACAATGTAGGAAGAGCCATGTGTGGAAATTTCCACTACATTTTCCTTCGTAAAGGAGCGAGGTCCTTTGAAAAGGGATACGAGCACTTCGTCGATGATCTTTTCCCCATCGCGAATTGTACCCAAGTGAATGGTATGGGAGGGCTGCTCTTCTAGATTTTTACCGAAAAAAACCTCATTGCATACGCGAATGGCGTCTTTACCTGAAATACGGATCACGGCAATGGCGCCTACTCCCTGCGGGGTGGCTAAAGCAATGATGGTGTCCTCGCGCTCCGAAAGGGTGAAACTCATGGGTTCTTTTTAAAGGCTTTATCAATCAAATCTGTCAATCCTGCTAGGAAGGCTGCTGGCTCCCGGTAGCCTGGAAGTTGTGCGATATTTTGCAAACTGGGCTCGATCACCACAAAATTGGGGTAGGAATTGACCCGCATGGATGCAGCCATTTGGGCTTCGGTGAAGGTTTTGCCCATAAATTGAAAGCTCCGCTTCGTGTCTTCTGCATTGAGCTTCACTGCATAAAAATTCTTCTGAAAATGGGCAATGACTTGAGGATCGGTAAAGGTGTCTTTGTCCATCTTTTTGCACCAGCCACACCAGTCGGTGTAGACATCGACTAAAATCATTTTTGGATTCTTCTCATTGGCTGCTATGGCTTCCTCAAACTTCATCCACTGGATTTGGTCTTGAGCTTGAAGGTTCTGGCTGAGGAGAACCAGGAGTAAAATGAGTGAATAGACTTTCATAGACGTATTTTCAAGAATCAAACGCAGGGCTGGATTTGGAAGTTCCTCGGAGACCCAATGGCCAGTTACCCTTAATCAGGGCACTGCTAAAGAAGAATACTCCGGCTACGGCCACCATCATGCCTGCGATGGAACTGTCAATCCAGTAGGCAAGATAGTATCCCAAAATGGCAATTAAAATTCCTAAGGCAGCGGTGAGGCGCAGTAGGGGGATCAAACTCTTTGTCCAGAGGTAGGCAGTGGATGGGGGAACCACCAACAAAGCCACCACCAAAATGGCACCCACGGATTCGAAACTGGATACTGTCGTGTAAGAAACCATGCTCATTAATGCCAGGTTGACTCCCTTGGCCGGAATGCCAATGGCCGAGCTAAAGTGCTCGTCAAAGCTGGTTAGGGATAATTCCTTAAAGAGCAAGTAGATAAAACCTGTAACCAAGAAGAAGTTGAGCCCGGCCAACCAGGTGATTCGGGGACCTAAATTGAGACCACTTGGAGTGATCCAGAGGTCGATAGGCAGGTAGGCGATTTCTCCATACAGTACACATTCCTGATCCAGGTCTACCTTGTAGGCAAAGAGGTTGATTAGGATAATGCCGATGGCAAAAAGGAGCGTGAACGTGATGCCGATGGAGGCATCGAGCTGTACCTTGGCTTTTTTGCGTAGCGCATCGATCATCAGCGTGGAAAGGATGCCGAGCAGGCCAGCTCCAATGATGACTTCCAAACTCCGCTGGCTTCCGGACACAAAGAAGCCGATCACAATGCCAGGTAGTACGGCATGGGAGATGGCATCCCCAGTCATGGACATTTTGCGGAGCAAGAGGAATACGCCCAAAAAACCACAGGAGATTGCAATCAAGGCTCCGGTGAGGATAATCAAGAGGGCATTGGTATCAAGCGTCATGGGATTCTCGGGGGATAGTTTCTTGGTGAGGATCGAGGGTAGGATAGTTGAGGCGCTGCTCAAGCAGGGCTTCCAGCTCAGGAGTTAGGAGGTGCTCCATCTGCTCGGCAGACTCGTGGACGTGGTCAGGAGCAATGTTCATGGACTCATTGAGGTACACTTCCCACAAGCGGTGGAGACGTACAATTCGCATGGCATCCGAAGTGCCTTGGGGACTGAGTCGAACTCCTTGGGAATTCTGTAGCACTAGTCCTTGCTTGGTCAATACCTGCAGGGAATGGCCTATTTCTTTTTTGTGAAAAGGGTACAAGTCAAAAATTTCTTCCAAAGACAGGACCTCTCGATTTGCTTCTTTGGCTTTGAATAGCGCCTTCATCAAGTGATCGCGGTGAGTTTTGTTTAAGTAGCTGCGTCGAGCTAGGAAGCGACGAATCAATCCGCTTTTTGGGGAGAATATAAAGGACAGCAGCGCGATTAAAGACAAAAAGACCACCACCCAGGGGCCTGTAGGCATTTGTGGTAAGATAAATGAAATATAGGTTCCTAGGATTCCAGAAAGAATGGAAAAGAAGGCAGCAAGCAGGAGCAAGGGTTGCAGTCGGTCGGTCCAAAAACGTGCTGCTGCTCCAGGAGTGATCAATAGGGCTGCCATCAGGACTACACCGATTGCTTGGATGCCAATTACCACGGCTAGGATCAAGAGTACATTGAAAACAAAGCGTATCCCTTTCATTGGTAATCCGATGGCCTGGCCAAATCCAGGGTCGAAAACCATCAAGCGAAATTCCTTTAGAAATAAGGTCAAGACGAGCAGGATGGCTAAGGACAAGCCTCCATACAGGAAGAGGTCTGCTTCTGCGATGCCAATGGCATTTCCGAAAATGAATGAGTTGAGGCCAGCCACCTCTGGATTCCCAGATTTTTGAATAGCGGTCAACGCTACGATACCTATTCCAAAAAATACGGAAAGGATGCTGGCAATGATGCTGTCTTCGCTCAACTTCGTGTTTTGTTTCAACCAGGAAGACAAAAAGGTAGCCAAGGCACCCGATAAGAAAGCACCCGTGACGATGTAGCGCGGGTCTTTTTCTCCAGCAAGTACAAAACCCAAGCAAATCCCAGGCAGTACCGCATGGGAGATGGCATCACCCAGTAAGGCTTTCTTATCCAAAAAGGAGAAAGTACCCACATAGGCCGAACCGATTCCAAGCAGCGTGATGCCCAACACCACCCATGTGATGGAAGGATCTTGAAAGGTGAAGAAATACAGAAAGTCTTCCATATCAGCTTTTCAATGGGTTGAAGTCTTGCTTTCGAATCAAATCAGTCACCTGGGTGAGCAGGTTGAGTTTCCCTCCGTAGGTTTTGCGGAGCAGCTCCTCAGTCATCACTTGGTCCTTGGGTCCAGAAGCCACCAGATGCAGGTTGAGCATGATCACCCATTCAAAGAAGTTCATCGCACTGTGGATGTCATGGTGGACCACCAATACGGTCTTGCCGGCACGTGCCATATCCTGCAGCAACTGGAAGATGGCGGTTTCGGTGGCCATATCCACCCCGGCAAAGGGTTCGTCCATCAGGTACAAGTCTGCTTGTTGAGCCAGCGCACGGGCGATAAACACGCGCTGCTGCTGTCCCCCAGACAGTTCAGAGATCTGTCGATTGGCAAAGGCCGTCATGCCCACTTGTTCCAAAGCTTCTTGGGCGATTTGGATTTCCTTTTTGCCGGGACGGCGAAATAGCCCCAGTTTCCCATAAGTTCCCATGACAACTACGTCTAAGACGGAAGCGGGGAAATTCCAATCCACAGATTCTCGCTGGGGTACGTAGCTGATTCGGGTGCGAACTTCCTGAAGCGGCTTATCAAAAATCTTGATGTAGCCCGAAGTAGGTGAAATCAAGCCCATGATGGATTTGATCAGTGTGGATTTGCCAGCTCCATTGGGACCAAGGATGCCAATCAATTGACCTGCTGGAAGGCTCAAATCGACATTCCATAGTACGGGATGTTGATCGTAGCTCACCGTGAGGTCATGCACTTCTAAGATGGGGTTAGGTACCTGCGTGATCATGGGAGTAGTTGGCTGTAGATAAGTTGAAGATTGGTTTCAAACATGCCGAGGTAGGTTCCAGCAGGGGTGTTTGGTGCATCGAGGCTGTCTGTATACAAGGGGCCTGCTAGTTTGACCACCTGATTTTTTTCTGCTGCGCCTCGAGCTACTGCTTGGAGGGCTTTTGGGGAAATGGTCTGTTCGGCAAAAATGGCTTTCACTCGGTGGGTCTGAATGATGGTGATCAGTTCGGTCAAGTCCCGCAATCCCGGTTCGCTGAGCGTAGAGAGCCCTTGAAGGGAGTAGACTGGAAGCCCATAGGCCTTGCCAAAATAGGCGAATGCATCGTGCGCAGTCACCAGGACCTGTTTGTGCTGCACCAGTTCTTGAACCTTGGCTTTGGTTTGTTGATCTAGCGCCTCAAGCTGATCCAAGTAGGCCTGGGTATTAGCTTGAAGTTGTGGCTTCCAAGTAGGTTGCCAGATTTGAAGTTCTTGGCTGGCATAGGCTAGGGCAGCGGACCATAGGGAAATGTCAAACCAGATATGGGGATCAACACTGTGCGATTCCGGACCGGAGCGGAGAAGTTGGTCTTCCGGGATTCCTTTGGACACATCAATGAGGGCCTGTTGCTTGGCAAGCTTCTCAAAAATCTCGGTCATTTTCCCCTCCAGGTACAGACCATGGTAGACCACCAGGTCCGCTTGAGTGAGCAGATCGAGGTCGCGTACCGAAGCCTTGTACAGGTGCGGGTCTACACCGGCGGGCATCAGGGCAACCACTTCTGCTTGATCGCCTACTAGCTGCTGTATGCCATCCGCCAAAATACTCGTGGTGGCCACGATCAAGGGTTTGGCACGGCTGGATTTGGAAGCTGAGGTGCAGCTCCAACAAAGAATGAGAAGTAAAAAAATGGGAGCTAAACGGTTCATGACTGCAGGACGAGAATGTTGCTAGCTACATCTTTGGACATGAAAAGGGTCTTTTTTTGATCGACTAGAATCTCGACCGAACCGTCGAATTCTACTTTGTCGAGCACCTTGATGCGGGCGCCGATGTAGGCTCCGACTTTATCCAGGTAGCGGAGAAAAGCTGCAGAACTGTCTTTGACCGCCACGATTTGTCCGCCTTGGTCGATGTTCATTTCATTTAATGCTATTCGAGGGCGGGAGCGTACGTCACCATACTCGTCTGGGATAGGATCTCCATGGGGGTCAAACTTGGGGTAGTTGAGGTAAGCGTCCAGTCGTTCGATGAGGAGGGGAGATTGGATATGTTCCAATTGCTCTGCCACCTCGTGGACCTCATCCCAAGCAAAATGCAATTTATCAACAAGGAAGACTTCCCAGAGTCGGTGCTTCCGTATGGTTTGTAGTGCAAGGCGCTTGCCAAGTTCAGTGATTTGAAGCCCGTAATATTTGCGGTATTGGATCACTTCTTTTTCTCCCAACTTCCGAAGCATATCGCTCACCGAGGCAGGCTTTGTCTGGATTGCGGCAGCAATGTCGTTGGTGGAAACGCTTTTTTTTCCTTCTTCCGAGAGGTGGTAAATGGCCTTCAGGTAGTTCTCTTCTGCTGTAGTTAATTCCATGCTGTAAAGTAATAATGAGACAAATATAAAAATAAAATTAGATTTATCTAAAAATAAACTTGTATTAAACTAAATCGACTGTGGAAAACTATAATTCACCGGGGGATTCGGATTTAGGATAAACTGAATAAAAAACTAGGCAAATCTAAATAATGGCCTAGTATATTGATAGACAATAATTTAGATGAATTCAAAATCGAACAAATGGCTCCTTAAAAAAGAAATAGTTTCTGTGCACTTGTCCACATCCCTTTTCGGCTTTTAAGGAAAAATTCCGCTGATGTCTGTAAAAATCTCTTTGACAAACGGCAGTTTCCATAGAAGATTTTCGCTGAATCATTGGGCTGTTGGGTTCGGCAATTTCTCCAAAGACTAGGGTTGGAAGTCTTCTTTTTTCCCGGTAGTGACTAGAGGAAGTTCCCTAGGCAGGTGAACCTCAGGCCGATTAGTGCAAACAAAAAATTGAACAGGCAGTTTGAAAATCGAAGAGTTATTGAAGCTGTATTATTTCAGGCTAGTGACTACCCTTTTTCAGGTCTTTCTGCAAAAAATCCTATGAACTTCCCTAGGGATTTCTTTGATTCGCGTTCTCAAAAATTTAACCGTTTGCTCTCCTCAATAAGTGGAAGCAACTAGCTATTCAAAATCCATGGACATTAAATCTACCATCGAACAGGCTTGGGAAAATCGTGAACTCCTCCAGGAGCCAAGTACTCAAGAAGCCATCCGTAGCATTATTGCTGACTTAGATTCTGGAAAACTCCGGGTTGCGACTCCTTCTGAGTCTGGAGATTGGATTGTCAACGACTGGATAAAAAAGGCGGTGATCTTGTATTTCCCCATCCAAAAAATGCAGACCATCGAAGTAGGTCCTTTTGAGTTTCACGACAAGATGGCGTTGAAAACCAACTACGCGGCACAGGGTGTTCGCGTGGTACCGCATGCTGTGGCGCGTTACGGTGCCTACTTGGCTTCGGGCGTAGTGATGATGCCCAGCTACGTGAATATCGGTGCGTACGTGGATTCTGGAACCATGGTAGATACTTGGGCTACTGTGGGATCCTGTGCCCAGATCGGTAAGAATGTGCACTTGAGTGGGGGTGTAGGGATTGGTGGGGTTCTTGAGCCGGTTCAAGCGGCTCCTGTGATTGTAGAAGATGGTGCATTTATCGGAAGCCGCGTGATCGTGGTGGAAGGAGTGCGAATAGGGAAGGAAGCTGTAATTGGAGCAGGGGTAACCTTGACCGCAAGTTCAAAAATTATTGACGTGACAGGCCTTACACCTGTAGAATACAAAGGCTATGTACCTCCACGCTCTGTGGTGATTCCGGGAAGCATTCCGAAGGAATTTCCAGCTGGTACTTATCAGGTGCCTTGTGCCTTGATTATCGGTCAACGCAAGGCGTCCACAGACCTCAAAACATCCTTAAACGACGCGCTTCGCGAGAATAACGTAGCGGTTTAATCCACCTCATGAATCAAAGCAGTACGTACTTCTTGGGTTTGCTGATCGTCGCAACCCTTTTTTCCTGTTCAGGTGCTTCGGATATAAATCCGGGAGATGTCGCCTTCAACAAAGGGGATTATTCCGCTGCGGTTGTGGGTTATACGGAATCCTTACAAACCAATCCTACTGACCTAGACCTGCTTTTCGGAAGAGGTAGGGCCTATCAGGAATTGGGTAAATTTCTTGAGGCACAAGCCGATTTTGAACAAGCGCTTAACCTAGATCCCAAAAATTTCCAGGTCCTCCTAAGCCTAGCTACCATAGAGCTCGAGCAAAAAAGCTATGCAAGTGCCTTGCTCTATGCAACTAAAGCTGAGGAAATTCCTGGGGCTCCGGCCATGGCTTCCTTCTTGAAAGGGAGGGCCCTACATCAGTTGGGGATGCCCGAAGATGCTCTAAAAGCTTATGGCAATGCCATCCAGGTGGATCGGAATTTTGGCCAAGCTTATCTTAATCGGGGATTGCTCAAGGTGGCTTTGGAACGGACCAAACAGGCTTGTGAAGACTTCAAATTGGCTGCTGCCTTGGATTATCCAGGAGCAAAGGAGAATTTGGAAAAATACTGTAAGTAGTTGAATTACCTGTTCAAAGGTCAATAGTTCTAAAAGCGCCATACCCACTGCGAAGAATTGACAGCGGAATGCCAATCCAGGGTCTGAAGCGCACCTTCTTGAACTCCAAGCCTTAGTTGCTCAGGATAGCTGTAAAAACGCAGGTAAGCACAAAATTACTTCTTAGTAGGATCTGCGTGCACATGCGCTTCATGGGTGCAGAGCGTGGTAGAGGCGGTTTTTCCGCTGCCCTCGCAGGTTTTGCAGGCGCTCACTTCTTTTCCACTGCCTCCACAAGTAGGACAGGCTAATCGGCCTTTACCCGCACAGCGTTCGCATTCATAAAAGTCGACAAGATTAAACACGTTCACTTTTTTGATCATTCCAGAAGCTCCGCAGCGGCTGCAGCCGACTACCCCTTTGGCTTTGCAGTAGGAGCAAGCTTGCTCGGTTTGTTTTTTGCCTTGGCAGGTCAAACAATTCTCGTAGCGATAGCCACGTCGATCGCATAGTTCACAGGCTTGAATTTGAGCCATGGGCACTTTCAGCTTTTCCTTGAGTCGTGATGCAGCCTCGTAGTTTTGGCCTGTAAATCCAGTTAATTCTAAGTATTTATTGACAAAGCTTTGGCTATTGTCGTATTGGCCCAGTTGGAAAAGGGTTTCCGAGAAATAATAAGGCATCTCTTCAGGTAGTGGAAGGCCTGAATCAATGAGATTACGAAAGATGGAATTTGCTGTTTGGTAATCGGCTCGCTCCATGGCAGCCAAGGCTCCCTTCATCCAGCGATCTGTTTGGCCAAGGTTGACTTGTGCGCTTGCGCCCAACACTAGAAAAGCTTGTAGGCCAAGAAACAAAAAAAAGGTAGTGGCAAATGCTTTCAAGATGCGTTAATTTTTTGGCAAGTAAGCAACTGAAAATCGTTCCTTCAAGAAAAACGAAATACTTCTAAAAAAATAATTCTTCCAGTTCACCTGAAGCCGGATAAAAAAGAGGAGTGGATTTGACAAAAAATAGGAGCAATCCCTTTCGCTTCAGTGAAAAGATGTTGATTTTTGGCGCTTAACTAATCCTTTCAACGTGATCATTGCTGTAATTGGAGGAGGTGCTGCGGGTTTTTTTGCCGCCATCCATGCCAGTGGGCCTGGGATACGGGTACTCCTTTTTGAAAAATCCCCCAAACTACTCTCCAAGGTAAAAATCTCAGGAGGGGGGCGATGCAATGTGACTCATCGACCAATGGAAATCTCCAAACTGGTGAAGAATTACCCGAGAGGAGAAAAGTTTTTGAAAAAGGCCTTTCCCCATTTTTCGATCCCAGATACCTTTTCCTGGTTTGAGTCCAGGGGGGTGCCTTTGAAAATTGAGGAGGATGGTCGGGTATTTCCCCAATCCAATACCTCCCAAACCATCGTTACCTGCTTGGAAGAAGAAGCCAAAAAGCTGGGCGTACAGATTCAACTTTCCAATGGAATAAAGTCGATCCTTCCCAAAGACCAAGGCTTTGTATTGGGTACCGATAAAGGAGAAGTAGCTGTTTCCAAGGTCATAGTTGCTTCGGGAGGACATCCAAATTTGGGGGCTTACGAATACCTTAAACAATTGAATCATAAATTAGTACAACCTATTCCTTCACTTTTTACTTTTAACACTCCCCAAGAACCCATTCGTGACTTGATGGGGGTATCCATGGGAGATACAGTAGTAAAATTGGAGGGGACCAAACTCAGTTACCGAGGACCAATTTTGATCACCCATTGGGGCATCAGTGGGCCTGCCGTGCTCAAGCTTTCTGCTTTTGGTGCAGATTGGCTTCACGAACAGCAATACAAGGCCCGGGCAATCATCCAATGGAATGCAGACTTGGGTGAGCAGGCCTACGCGGAGCAACTCAGTAATTACGCATTACTTCATCCCAATCGGAAGGTGTATTCCCATCCGCTTTTTGGAGTGCCAGCTCGGCTTTGGGAGCATTTTTGTAGTCAAGCTGAATTATCTGATGGACAGCTTTATGGACAGCTGCCTAAGAAGCTTCAAAATAAGTTGGTGCAGTGCCTATTCTGCTATCCAGTGGCCATGCAGGGAAAAACCACCTTCAAAGAGGAGTTTGTGACTGCAGGAGGAGTGGCCTTGGATGAGGTCCATCCAGAAACCATGGAAAGCAGATTGCATCCTGGAGTTTATTTTGCAGGGGAGGTACTCAATCTGGATGGAATCACCGGAGGATTCAACTTTCAGGCGGCCTGGACCACAGGATACCTCGCCGGTAAGTCCGCAAAAGGAGAGTAGTAGAAAAAAGGGGGAATAAAAAAAAGGCAATACGCATTGCCTTCTTTCTCAAATTTAATCCCCTTTAACTCTATGAGTCCATTAATTACCTGAAAAATAGTAGTTTAGATCAATTTATAGGTTACCTAAAAATGAAGTTGAGTTGAAGTTTTTACACAAGTAGCCATGCCTATTCGCTCCTCATCCTACACCAAGCCCCCATTTCATTACCTGAATGGACATTTCGAAACGATCCTCCCCAGCATTTGGAGAAGAATCGAGGGGGTATTCTATGTACGGGAAAAAATAGGCACTCCTGATGGGGACTTTTTGAACTTAGACTGGTCACGGGTAGGCGGAGAGCGGCTTTTAATTGTATCTCATGGGCTAGAGGGGGATTCCCAACGGCATTATGCACGCGCTTTGGTCAAATTGTTTAATCAGCAAGGCATTGATGTGCTGGTATGGAACAATCGTTCCTGTGGGGGTGAACTCAACCTGCAACCGGTGCTGTACCACCATGGATCTAGTCAGGACTTGGATACGGTCATTCAGCACGTACTTTCTTTTTCCCACTATTCTGAGCTATATCTAGCAGGAATTAGCATGGGCGGGGCGCAAACGCTCAATTACCTAGGTAAAAAAGGGGAGGACCTACCCTGTATCCTGAAAAAGGCGGCCGTGTATTCCACTCCGGTGCATTTGCCATCCAGTGCAGCTACGCTTAGACGGCTCGCCAATCGGTTTTACCATCAGAAGTTTCTGGGAAAGTTGAAAAAGAAAATGGAAGCCAAAGGGAAGCAGTATCCCGGATTGATTGATTTGGAGCGACTGCCCCATGTGCGTGATTTTGATGAATTTGATACCCAGTATACCGCCAAACTGCACGGGTTTGCCAATGCAGCTGATTTTTACGAACAAGCCAGTCCTCACACTCACTTGAAAGGGATCCACCTACCAACCTTGATTTTGAATGCCCTCAATGACCCCTTGTTGGGTCAGGAATGCTACCCTGTCACATTTGCCCAAGGCAGCACTAAAATCTTCTTGGAAATGCCAAAGCGAGGAGGGCATACCGGATTTACCATCCCAGGCTCAGAATTCAACTACGCGGAATACCGCCTCCTTGAATTTTTGACTCAGGGTTAATTGTACGGACTAAGGAAGGGATAAGTCAACCGAGGCGGCTGATTAGAAGCGTTTGAGTACCATTTCAGCCACCGTGCCTCCAATAGAGAGAGAACTGGTTGCAGCAGGAGAAGGCGCGTTGAGTACGTTGATCGCAAACTCCGATTCGCGGATCGCAAAGTCATCCAAAAGACCTCCAGTGCGGTCACAAGCTTGAGCACGTACACCTGCGCCACCTTCTACCAGATCAGATTCTTGGATTTCGGGGATCAGTTCTTGGAGAGCTTTGGTAAATGCAGCCTTGGAAAAAGAACGGTATAATTCACCCAAACCTGTTTTCCAATACTTCCCTGCAACTTTTTGGAATCCAGGCCAAGCCAAGGTTTCGGCTAGCTCCGCAAAATTCACATCGGTTTTTTTGTACCCTTCTCGTTTAAATGCCAATACAGCATTGGGTCCTGCTTCTACGCCCCCTTTTTTCATGCGAGTGAAGTGTACGCCTAGGAAAGGGAAGTTGGGATCTGGAACTGGGTAGATGAGGTTTTTGACTAAGTACTCTCGGTCTTCTTTTAGCTTAAAGTATTCGCCTCGGAAAGGAATGATTTTGACATCGTCGATGGATTCGTCATTCATGCGAGCTACCTTATCCGAGTAGAGACCTGCGCAGTTGACTACCAACTTTGCTTGAAATGTACCTTTTGATGTTTCTATGTAATTGATGGAATCTTTTTGATTGATTTCCAAAACTTTATGTTCAAGAAAAATCCCTCCACCTTGCTGCATCATTTTTCGTCCATAAGCCAGTGCTACTTGGAGATAATCCACGATTCCAGTTTGGGGTACATGGATTGCTCCGATGCCGGTGCAGTAGGGCTCGTATTCCTTAAGCTCTTCCAAGGTGATTTTGCGAGTACCGGTCAAGCCGTTTTCCAAGCCTCGTTCTAGAAGCATTTTCAAGAGTGGCCGTTGTGATTCGCGTGTGGCAACTACTACTTTGCCAGTGATTTCGTAGGGGACTTTTTCCTCCTTGCAGAAGTTGAGGAGTTCATGGTAGCCTTTGATGCAATTGATCGCTTTCAAGGAACCCGGTTTGTAGTACAATCCGGAATGGATTACTCCAGAGTTATTGGCCGTTTGGTGCTTGGCCAACTGACTTTCTTTCTCCAAAATGGCAATTTTCAAGTCAGGACGCGCACTGATTAACTTATATCCGGTAGCAAGTCCTACAATACCACCACCTACTAAAACAACATCGTATACCATCTGTCAAAAACTTTGGAGCAAATATAGGTTTTGAGTGAATAGTTGATGCGATTGAGTGTACTTTTTGAACTTTACTATTCAAAAATCAGTCTTGAATCGAAGCGGCTGCTTGGTTTGAACTAAAAAAGTGCAGCTTGAAAATATCTCCTAACTTTGCAACCTCAATTTGTGGATTCGTAATTCGGCTCATGCTTCGGTATTTATTTCTTGGACTCTTTTTTCTCTATGCTACGGTTTCCTTTGGTCAGTATACCCTCAAAGGGAAAGTGACAGATGCAGAAACAGGCGATCCTATTGCATTCGCTAGCGTTTTTTTGAAGGGGAAAACTTCCGGAACCACTACGGATTTTGAGGGTAACTACCTGTTAACGATAAATTCCATAGGAGATAGCCTGAGCGTCAGTTACCTGGGCTACACCACGCAATCTAAGGTTTTGGGAAAAACTTTGGAGCAAACAATCAATTTTCAACTCTGGCCGGTGGCATTTGAATTGGGGACTTTCGTGTTTGAAGCAGGAGAAAATCCTGCTTTTGAAGTGATACGACAGGCAGTAGCCAAGCGGGATACCTTCGATAAACGCAAATTAGACGCCTATCAAACGAAAAACTACACCAAAATCGAGATTGACATCGACAACCTTTCCGAGGAGTTTAACCAGCGCAAGTCGGTTCGCTCGGTGACTGCGGTTTTGGATAGTATCCGACAATTGACCAATGAGGAAGGGGAGAAGATTCTGCCTGTGTTTTTTTCAGAGACGGTTTCTTCATTTTACTACCGCAATAACCCTGAATTGCGAAAAGAAGTCATCGAAAAAACCAAGGTGACTGGGGTAGGGATTACCGACGGATCCACCACCTCGCAGATTACAGGATCGGTCTTTCAGGAATACAATTTTTACCAAAACTGGCTTCAAATCCTGAATAAGGACTTTATTTCTCCCATTGCAGAGGGATGGAAGACCTACTATGACTACGATTTACTCGAGGATGTTTTGGTTGGTCAGGATAGTTGCTACAAGTTGCAGGTGTATCCCCGTCGGGAACAGGATCTTGCATTTACAGGGACCATTTGGATCAAGAAATCCGATTATTCTCTCAAGCAGGTTGATTTGACTATCCCCAAAGCGGCCAATTTGAACTTTGTGGATCGAATCAAAATCCAACAAGAACTGGTTTCAACAAAGGCTGGAGCCTTAATGCCTTCCAAAACCCGTGTATTGCTTAAAATTGGCCAAATCACGGATAATTCGGCGGGGCTTTTGGCTAAGTTTTATACGGCCACAGATAGTATTGTGGTGAACCAGCCCTTGGAAACCGCCTTTTTTGATCAGGCCGTTGTTTTGAAACCCGATTTCAATCAAGTATCTGCCGATTATTGGAAAGAACGTCGTCCAGATCCGTTGAGTGAAGAAGAGTTGGCGGTCTTGCAGATGGTGGATACACTAAAGAAAATCCCAATTATCCGCTTCTACTCGGAATCGCTTAAGTTTTTCGCTACTGGTTATCTGCCTGTAAAGAAATTGGATTTGGGTCCTTGGACCGAGTTTGGAAATTACAACAATGTCGAAGGCCTACGTTTAGGATTTGGATTACGAACCAATTATTCCTTTTCCAATCGCTTCCTAGTCGAAGGGTATGGGGCCTATGGAACAGTGGATCAGCGCTGGAAATATAAGTTTGCCTCCACTTGGATTCTTTCTAGGAGGCATTGGACTACAGTTGGAATCCGGGTAGGACGTGAACTGGATCAAGTGGGGTTGGAAATGGAAAACCTTGAAGGAAATTCAATTTTCTTGGCAGCTAGTCGCTTTGGGACCTTGCGTCGGCCATTTGTTTCGACCAATCAACGGATCAGTTTCCAGCGGGAATTCTTCAAAGGTTTCCTCGTTACCTCAAGTTTGAACAAGAGTCAATTTGATCCGCTTTTTGAGTTTTATTACAACGAACAGGGCTCAAAGTTCTTAAGAACCAGTTTCCAAGCTACCGAAGTCCGTGCAGGTATACGGTATGGACGCGATGAAATCATCCTGATCAACGACAACACCCGGGCTTCACTTGGCTCCATCAAATGGCCTATAGTTGAAATGAATTACACGAAAGGAATTCCTAGCTTAGGGTCATCCTTAGATTACACCAAACTTAATTTTTACCTATATCACCGAATCAATTTGGGGCTATTTGGGGTAGGACGTTACGAGATTGATGCTGGAAAAATCTGGGGTGAGGTACCTTATCCCTTGTTGAAGAACCACTTGGGGAATGAAACTCTTTTTTATACTACAGCAGCATTCAATACCATGAATTTTAACGAGTTTGCTTCCGACCGATTTGTAAGTCTTCGTTATAGACAATCTTTTGAGGGTTTTCTATTCAATTCAATCCCATTGGTCAAGAAATTGAAGTGGAGAATGGTGGGCAATGCGAATGTGTTGATGGGGTCAGTGCAAGATCAAAACCTCTTGAATTTGCCGAAAACTGCTCCAGATGGTCGAATTTTGGAATCTTTTGGTCGTTTGGATCCGAAGGTTCCTTATGTGGAACTGGGTTATGGAATCGAAAACATCTTCCGATTTTTTCGAGTGGATTTCTTCCATCGGATGACTTACTTGGATCGACCTGAGGCTAAGCCTTTCCACGTAAAAATCAGTGCCCAGGTGATTTTGTAAGCTTATTTTCTCCTTTCTGCCTCAAATTTTTCCATAGGGACTCTGTTTTGTGCATATTTGCAGCTTAATCCACAGCCTGTTTGTATAGGCAGTAAAAAAAATACGATGACCAAACAAATTCAAATTACTCTCCCTGATGGTTCAGTGAGAAATTACGATCAAGGCATTACCGGACTACAGATTGCTGCAAGTATCAGCGAGGGTTTGGCTCGGAATGTTCTTGCAGCCAAGATCAACGGACAGGTTTGGGATGCTACGCGCCCCATAACTGAAGATTCAAGTTTGCAGTTGCTTACCTGGAACGATACTGAAGGCAAAAGTACTTTTTGGCACTCTTCTGCACACTTGATGGCAGAAGCGTTAGAAGCGCTTTATCCTGGTGTAAAGTTGGGCATTGGCCCTTCCATCGATACCGGTTTTTACTACGATGTAGACTTCGGAGACCACAAGTTGGAAGGAGATGAGCTGGAGAAGATTGAGAACAAAATGCTTGAGCTAGGAAGACTCAAGTCAGACTATATCCGCAAGGAAATTTCCAAGAAAGATGCAGTAAACTATTTTCAGCAGAAGGGAGACGAGTACAAGCTCGATCTTTTGGAAGGCCTGGAAGATGGGACAATTACTTTTTACGAGCAGGGTAATTTTACTGATCTCTGCCGTGGACCACACATTCCAAATACCGGGTTTATCAAAGCCGTTAAGCTTACCAATATTGCAGGAGCCTACTGGAGAGGGGATGAGAAGCGCAAGATGCTTACCCGTATTTATGGGGTGACCTTTCCTAAGGCTCAAGAATTGAAAGACTACTTGACGCTATTAGAAGAGGCTAAAAAGCGTGATCACCGCAAGTTGGGCCGTGAATTGGAATTATTTACCTTCTCTGAAAAGGTGGGTATGGGCCTTCCTCTTTGGTTGCCAAAGGGCACGCTTTTGCGTGAGCGCTTGGTAAATTTCATGAAAAAAGCCCAAGACAAATCAGGCTATCAGCAGGTAACTACCCCTCATATCGGACATAAGGCTTTGTACGAAACCTCTGGACATTACGAGAAATACGGCAAAGATTCTTTTCAGCCTATCACTACACCACATGAGGGTGAATCTTTCTTGTTGAAGCCCATGAATTGCCCGCATCACTGCGAAATTTACAAGCACAAGCCAAGATCCTACAAGGATTTGCCGATTCGCTATGCTGAGTTCGGAACCGTGTACCGTTACGAGCAAAGTGGGGAATTGCATGGATTGACCCGCGTACGTGGGTTTACTCAGGATGATGCACACATTTTCTGCCGCCCAGATCAGGTAAAAGAGGAATTTATTAAGGTGATTGACTTGGTTTTGTATGTATTCAAGGCCTTGGGATTCAGTGAATATACCGCGCAGATTTCCTTGCGTGACCCAGAAAACAAGCAGAAGTACATCGGTTCGGATGAGGCTTGGGACAAAGCAGAAGCGGCTATCATTGAAGCTTCCGCAGAGAAGGGATTGCAGACAGTCACTGAATTGGGAGAGGCGGCCTTTTATGGTCCTAAACTGGACTTCATGGTGAAAGATGCCTTAGGTAGAAAGTGGCAGTTGGGAACAATTCAGGTGGATTACCAGCTACCGGATCGTTTTCAATTGGAGTACATTGGGTCTGACAATCAAAAGCATCGCCCAGTGATGATTCACCGAGCACCTTTTGGTTCTTTGGAGCGCTTTGTGGCTGTTCTCATCGAACACTGTGCTGGAGACTTCCCGTTGTGGCTTGCTCCTGAGCAAATCAATATTTTACCTATTTCTGAAAAATTTATTTCCTACGCAGAAGAGTTGAAAGGGATTTTGGATGAGGCAGGAATTACTGGTACGATTGACAACCGAGATGAAAAGATCGGGCGAAAGATTCGGGATTCCGAAGTGAAAAAAGTGCCTTTCATGCTTATAGTAGGGGAGAAAGAGCAGGAAGAAGGAAAGGTGGCCGTTCGAAAACATGGTCATGGAGACCTGGGAGTTTTCAGTCCAGCTGAATTTATTAGTTATTTTCAAGGGATTATTTCCGAATCTTTGGCCAAAGAATAGGGGAGAAATCGGATTCCATTTTTTGAATTCGAAATAATTCCGATATTTGCAGGCCATTTTAATTAAAACAAACAAAGCTAACTTGAATCAAAGACCGCAGCAGCCAAGAGGTAGACAGGAAGAACCTTACAAGATCAATCACAAGATTAGGGTCCGTGAGGTTCGTGTAGTGGGTGATTTTGTAGAAGGGGGTAATGCCGTCCTGCTTACAGAAAAAGCCATTCAACTCGCTCAGGAGAATGATTTGGACTTGGTCGAAATCTCCCCAAATGCAGATCCTCCGGTATGCAAGATTATTGATTATGCAAAATTTAAGTACGAGCAGAAAAAGAAGCAGAAGGAGATCAAGGCCAATGCAGCGAAAGTTGTTTTAAAAGAAATTCGGTTTGGACCCAATACGGATGACCACGATTTCAATTTCAAATTGAAACATGCCATCAGTTTCCTAAAAGAAGGAGCCAAAGTAAAAGCATACGTACACTTTGTAGGACGAAGCATTGTTTTCAAGGAGCGCGGCGAAATGTTGCTTTTAAAGTTTGCTCAAGCTTTGGAAGATGTGGGAGTGGTGGAGCAGATGCCAAGATTGGAGGGTAAGCGAATGAATATCTTCATTGCCCCTAAGCCGGGGAAAAAGTGATTTCAACCAAAATAAATACAGCAAAATGCCAAAAGTAAAAACCAAATCCAGTGCAAAAAAGCGGTTTACCCTTACCGGTACCGGCAAAATCAAAAGGAAGCACGCTTTCAAAAGCCACATCCTGACGAAAAAATCTACTAAGCGTAAGCACAACCTAACCAAAGCTGGTTTGGTACACACTTCCGATGAAGGTAGAGTACGAGACATGTTGAAAATCTGATTTTCAGAATTGTCTTAGATTACAAGGTTTATTTATTCACCAGATGCGTTGGTCACTAAGCTCCTAAAACGGGACACCACGAGTCAAAAAACAAAACACTATGCCTAGATCAGTAAACGCGGTAGCGTCAAGAGCAAGAAGAAAAAAGGTTTTAAAGGCCACTAGAGGTTACTTCGGAAGAGGTAAAAACGTGTGGACTGTAGCCAAAAACAAGTACGAAAAAGGTCTTCAGTATGCATACAGAGACCGTAAAGCGAAGAAAAGAGAATTCAGAGCTTTGTGGATTCAGCGTATCAATGCAGGAGCGAGAGCTCATGGAGTATCTTATTCTCAATTGATGGGATTGTTGAAAAAAGCAGAAATCGAACTAAACAGAAAGGTTTTGGCTGACTTGGCAATGAACCATCCTGAGGCATTCAAAGCTGTAGTTGAAAGAGTAAAATAAGGCCGGCACTGCCTTATTTTGCGAAAGCCTCCCGATTAGGGAGGCTTTTTTTTATAAAATGACCTCACTGCTCAAGTACATCCTAATTAAGAAGTCTT
>JACCDT011667325.1_pt1 | contig 21200 bp, 19 predicted proteins | sample 7446291 | NCBI WGS metagenome assembly JACCDT01 (sample SAMN15323446, study PRJNA562643) | freshwater metagenome | isolation source: river surface water | place: USA:Blue River Watershed | collected 2017-08-17 | reverse complement strand
CTGATGTTTTTGCAAAATAAGCCGGTTTGCCAGGCCATAAAATATTGGGAGATCCCAGCAACATCTCATCGATGTAGGTCTTCAAATCCTCATATTCAGCGATGGGAACACGGATTTTATACTCTAAATAATTCCGGATTTTGTCGAATTCGTAGGCTTGGCCAAAGATCGTTTGTTCAGCCTTTTTCAGATTGTTCTTCAACCAATTTTCCTGAATTTGAACCGCTTGGGCATGTGAACGCTGATGCTGTTTCACGATGCGTTTAGCAAATGGTTTCGCGAAAAATGACCGAATTCCCATAATCGTTTACTTAAATACACCCTCCGGATCAGGCATTTTTTCGGCCAACAATTGGCCTAAATTAATATCTAACTGCGTGATGTCCAGCTTTCTGCAGGCATGTAAATATGTCCAAGCGTCCGCGTAACGTTCTTGCAAATAAGCGACTTGGGCTCGTTTCATCCATGCCATCCCATATCCGGGCTGTTGGCGCAACGCAATCGCCAAATGTCCTTCAACCCCATCCAAGGTTCCACAATCCATTTGCTTCAAATAACAACTCAATTGTACCACCGCTAAGTCGACCCGCAAGATCGCCTGAGCCGTATCCAAACTCAATCCTTTTTCTAAAAATTCAATCGCTTTAGGAAAGTCTTTCCGCTGAAAGGTGATTACACCTAGTCCCCAAAAAGCATCTACAGACTCATTGTTTAGCGCATGCAATAAATTAAACCGATACGTAGCCGTGTCTAATTTTCCAGCGCTTACATATTCCCAAGCACGTTCCACGAAGAAATCGCTGGCCTCTTTCCGCGAGCCAAAACTCGCATCACAGGACTCCACAAATTGGGTTAATTCAGCTTGATCTTTTTTCGAAAGGGCCTTTTGGCCGTATAGTGGCAGGTATTTTGCCTCTTTTTGAAGGGAGTCTAAGACTGCTGCTTGCGCAGCAAAACTGACCAAAAAGAATAAAATGAGTAATCGTGTCTTCATTGGATACAAATCTACCGTTTCTTTTTATTTGTGGTACCTCCCGGACGAAATTTGGCATTTTTTCCAGGCCGGTTATTTCGCTGCACAGGTTTTGGATCAAGCTTGGCGCCACCTTTAGGTCCTGCCTTTGTCACCGCCTTACGGTTCGGAACTTTTTTTCCACTCGCACGCGCTTTGATAATCCATTTCTTCTCATGAAAGGCCCCCTGGAAATCTGGATCCTCGCGTTTGCGCTGATCATCCACGGCTCGCAACATATCTTGCTGCTCTAAAAACGGTGTTTCTTCAATTAATATTCCTTCCGGCAAAGGAGCTATCTCAATTTTTTGTTGGATTATCTCCTCGATCTTGGCCCAATGATACTGCTCAGCCAGCGTGATAAATGTGATCGACTCCCCTACCTGTTCAGCACGGCCCGTCCGACCAATCCGATGCACATAATCCTCATAAATTAGCGGCACATCAAAGTTGATGACATGCGAAACCTTCGGAATATCAATCCCACGCGCCGCGACATCCGTTGTCACCAACACCTTCACTAATCCCTCACGAAACTGTTGCATGGCATTAATCCGGGTATTCTGACCTTTATTCGAGTGAATTACCCGCACTTGGTCGATCGGCAAAACTTTACGCGTTAGGTATTTTTCGACCTGATTTACGGCGTCCTTACTCCGACAAAATATCATAACTCGCTCAAAATGAGGTTGTTGCAAGAAAAATTCCAACGCGTTTATTTTCGTTTTCAAATTTTCAGCCTGGTAGACATACTGCGTTACCTGGCTCGCCGGTGTCGCCTGAGGCGTCACTTCTATCTTTAACGGAAACTCCAAAAATTCGTGCGACAGGTTCTCTACTTTTTCGGGAAAAGTCGCGGAGAACAAGCCATTTTGACGTTTTTTATAGGGGATTTTTTCGAGTATTTCACGGATTTGAGGCATGAAACCCATGTCCATCATTTTATCCGCCTCGTCCAAAATCAAGAATTTCAATTCTTTAACGACAATCGCATCCTTGCGGTATAATTCCAAAAAACGACCCGGTGTCGAAACTAAAATATCAATACCCGCCTCAAGTGTTTGAATTTGCGTCTTTGGCCCTAAACCGCCATATAATGCCAACAAGCGCAAGTCGGTAAATTGCGCCAAACCCACCATCACCTCGTGGATTTGCATCACTAATTCTCGCGTAGGGGCTAAAATAAGGGCCCGTGGGTTTTTGCCTTGGGCATATTTAGTACGCATCAATAAAGGAAGCGCGTAGGCCGCCGTTTTACCGGTACCCGTTTGCGCGATGCCCAAGACATCGTGACCTTGCAACATCATGGGAATCGCCTTCTCCTGAATGGGAGTGGCGGCAGTATAGCCCACGGCCTCGCAAGCGCGTTGCAATTGTGGGTTTAATCCAAGTGATGCAAAATCAGTCATAAGGGGAATCCATTTCGTTCAGACATGCCGAACTTTACCACACAAAGGTAGGCAAAATAAAATTCCCTACCTTTGAAACAAATTTTCGCGTTTATGCAGTCAATTTGGGTCAAACGTCTCCTGATCGGAACCATGCTTTCCTTTGCGATGGGAAGTTTGGCCTCCTTGTTTTTATGGGGGATGGAATTGATTGCCAATGAGCGACGCTCTTTTTGGCTATCCGGATTACCACTCGTGGGTTTACTCTTTTACATCTTGCGCACCCAAACTTGGGCACAAGCAAGCACCAAGCAATTCGTTTCTCCTGAGCCAACAAGCGCGTCCATTTTTTCAACTCCCTTTATACTAGCCGCTACCTGGATCAGCCACATCGTCGGCGCATCGGTTGGCCGCGAAGGAACAGCCATCATCATGGGCGGCAGCTTATCGAATTACCTTAGCGAAAAATTTGATATGTCCACCGAAGAAAAATCCATCTGGTTACGAGCGGGTATGAGCGCTGGCTTCGCCGCTGTTTTTGGAACGCCACTCGCGGGATGTTTTTTTGGATTGGAAGTTAGGCAAGTGGGCAAAGTGCATTGGCCATCTTTTTTTACCTGCCTTGTCATGGCATTTGCATCAAATTACGTGAGTCTCCACGTGTGGGACACAAAACACGTTTTATACCCCCTTGTTTTTTTACCTCGTATTTCAGCCTCATTTTGGGCCAATTTGGCCATTTTAGGGCTATTTTTAGGCCTTTTAGGCTTGTGCTATTCGCGCTTAGAATCGATTATTTCTAACGCGTACGGGAAATTGCCCATACAAGCAGCTCTCAAAGCGATTCTCGGGGGCTTGATTTTATTGGGTATGTTCCAAATTCCAATCTTCACCGAAAGTGTCGGGGTCGGATCTGAATTTTTACTCCGACCATTTTCCGATCATTTCGAGGTGATGGAATTTGCGCCAACTAAATTATTTGCTACGGCACTAAGTCTTGGATTCGGATTTAAAGGGGGAGAAGCAACACCCTTATTTTTAATTGGCTCGCACGCAGCCGCGAGCTTGTCGGCCTACATCGAATTACCTATCCCGTTGCTCGCGGCAATCGGATTCACCTCCCTTTACTGTGGACTTGCCAAAACACCGATCACCGGCATGTTGCTCGGCATGGAATTATTCGGCCCGCAAGCATGGTTTTGTTATCTACTTTGTACCCTAATGGTCCTCTATTTTTCAGGTTCCTCAGGAATATTTAAAAACCAAATTTGGCCTAGCTATTTACCAAAACCCCCATATCGCTAATGTTTGATTACTTCTACGATGAACATCCAAATTACCAAGAACCGGCCTTAAGCAAGCGACGTTTTGCGGCGAAAACTTGGGAAAACTTACTAAGCAAATGGTCGGAATCTCCTCATTTTACCGTTAGTAAAATTGGCGAAACAACGGAGGCAAGACCCATCCATGAGGTTCGATTTGGCGAAGGTCCCATACCTGTTATTGCTTGGTCACAGATGCACGGCGATGAAGCGACGGCAACAATGGCTTTGGCCGATATCTTCCGTTTTTTATCCCAAGATTCGCCAGAATCAAGCAAGATTAGGGAAAAATTGCATCAGAAAATTAGCTTATATGTCATTCCACGGTTAAATGCCGATGGGGCAGAACGTTGGACGCGGGAAACAGCTTTGGGTATCGATATGAACCGTGACGCACAAACGCTAAATAGCGTAGAAGCACGTTTACTTTCTTCTTGGGCAGACTCTAAAAACCCCACTTTTGCATTCAATTTACACGATCAAAATCGCTTGTATTCGGTCGGAAATAGTGCACATCAAACACACATCGCCTTTCTAGCTACCGCAGGAGATGAAGCAGGAACTTGGACGCCATCACGAACACGCGCGGCACAATTAGCTAATCGATTGACGCGTTTGACACAAGCATATCTACCTAATAAAGTAGCGAAATGGAATGATGAATTTAATCCAAGGGCCTTTGGTGACACCTTTCAATCACGCGGATACGGCTTATTATTACTAGAATCAGGTGGGGCCGGATGGGACTTGGAAAAACAATCTTTGCGTCGCATGAACGCGGCGATCTTGTTAGATGCACTCATTAGCATTGCAGATGAAACGTATATAAACGAATCGACCGATTTATATACCCAACTCAAGACAAATGAGCGGCAACTATTCGATATCAAAATAACTCAGGCTGCGTTAGATAACAGTGGAAAACACCGAGCTGATATCGGTTTAAACTTAGTGGAAACAGCCATGCCATCGGGAGAAATTACTTATTCTTGGAGCATCGAAGAAATAGGGGATTTGAGTTACATGCACGCGCTGCATCTAAAAGCAGGCAAAAACTGGACTTTGGCTGAAGGATCAAAGATCTCTTTGGGCGCCAACATCCATGAACTCGTATATAAAGAAAACGAAACGATTGCTTTTGATTTACGTAACTTTACAGCCGAAATAAAATAAAACAAACATGACTTCATTGCCAGTAATCATTATCGGAGTAAATCCATTTGCCTTAGAAGTGGCACATATTTTTCAGAAAAACGAAGTTGTCGTATACGGTTTCTTAGATGACGATTTAAAGAAAAAAGACACCATGATAGGTGAAATACCAGTATTAGGCACGACAGAAGATGATGCCTATTGGGGATTAATTGGAAAGTCTTGTTCTGTATTTGTGGCTCTCGAAAACCCAACGGAACGCAAGAAAATGATTGAATTAATCGAAGAAGACAGAGGCACAAAACCTGTACATGCCATACATCCAAGCGCACAAATTGCCGACGTTAAAAGCCTGGCATATGGCTTGTTTATCGGAGCATCTAGCATCATTTCTCCTGAAGCCAAATTGGGAGATCACGTAATTATTGGCGCCGGATCCATCGTCGAAACGGGCGCATCAGTTGAATCATTTGTACAAATAGGAGCAGGATCCGTTATCGGCAAAGAAGCCCAAATCGAAAAGAATGCATTTGTGGGCATTCATTCTACCATCGTAGGGAGTGTTAAAATTGGCAAGGGCGCGACCATCGGAGCAGGAAGCGTTGTAATAGAAAATATCCCGGCCAACAAGCGCGCTTTCGGAAATCCGGCTAAAATACTATAGTTTTTCAATGTTATGTGGCTCAACCAACTCCATGAAATGAAAGCGGAGGTAGAGTTGGGCCACAACAATAACATCCTCCATGCAGTACGCCGTAATCCTAGGCAAATCATGATCCTCATAATATACTGCATGCACGCGATCACCAGACAAATCACTTTTGGCTCCTGGAATTCCTAATAATTCAGCCAACAATTCAAGCGATGTAAACGAGCGACGATCGCCAAATTTCCACATCTCCATCGTATCCTGATGAATGATTTCCCATGGTTTTTTACCTTGCAATTGCAATGCGCGCGGTATCTCCAATCCATTAACCATCATCCTGCGGCATAGATACGGAAAGTCAAACTCCTTCCCATTGTGAGCCACAAGCGTTAATTCTTTCGACTTATATGTCTTGTCGACAAATGCGGCAAACTCTGCCAACAGCACCTTTTCGTCTGTATGCGCAATCGTCTTCACTTTTAGTGCTAATTCCTTCTGCTTATTCACATACAAGAATCCCATCCCAATCACAATAATCTTGCCAAATTCAGCATATAGTGCCGCACGATCCGAATACGACTCTTCTGCCGACAAATTGCTCGGATTGACCAAATTTTTCGCCTTTTTTAGCCAGAATTCTTTCTTTACTTCCGACAATTGGGAAAAATCCGCGGATTCTGATACTGTTTCAATATCAAGAAATAATGTATTCTTAAAATTCATGCGCGTATCCATACTGCTTATGCTTTTATCAATGTTTCACGTGAAACATAATGGGTGTGAAACTGAAATAAGTCTTTCAGGTGCGCTAACACTTTGGGCTTAACTTCGTCTAAACTAATGTCGCGGCCTAATTCTTGGCTTAATGAGGTAACGCCTTTGGTGGCGATTCCGCAAGGAACAATATGCCCGAAATAGGAGAGGTCTGGCTGCACATTAAAAGCAAATCCATGCATGCTAATCCAGCGAGAAGCCTTAACACCAAAGGCGCAAATCTTGCGCGAATCCTCTGCTGTTGGATTAATCCACACCCCAGTTAGTCCGTCGATTCTTCCAGCTTGTAAACCATATTCAGAACAAGTGCGAATGATTGCCTCTTCCAGCATGCGTAGGTATAAATGGATGTCGGTAAAGAAATTCTCCAGATCAAAAATCGGATATCCGACCAGTTGGCCTGGCCCATGATATGTAATATCTCCGCCGCGATTAATCTTATAAAACGTCGCACCGATTGTATGTAGGAACGATTCTTGCATCAACAAATGTGAGGCATCTCCGCTTTTTCCTAGCGTATAAACATGTGGATGTTCACAGAACAAAAGGTAGTTGGCCGTCTGCTTTAGCTCGTGTTCTGCTCGATTGCGGTTACCCAATTTAACTTCCGCGGTATGTGCCATGAGTTGTTCTTGCAGATCCCAAGCTTCTTGATAGGGGGTCAAATGTAAATCAACAAACTGGACAATTTTATTCTGCATGCACTTTATCAGTTTTGGCAATTGCTGTTTGCGATAAAGCAGCAACCTTAGGGTCAGCAAATATACAAGAATGGCCAAACATTTACAGCAAGGAAAAAGAGCGGAATTGGCGGCAGCCAAATTTCTTCAGAAAAGTGGATATGGCATCCGTGAAAGAAATTATCGTAACGGAAAAGCAGAAGTTGACCTCATCGTTCAGCGTGGGATTTTCCTTGTTTTCGTGGAGATCAAGTCGCTTCGCAGCATCCGGCATGGACACCCTGAAGAGCGTATCGGATGCTCCAAAACAAGCCTTTTCCACCAGGCCGCTAACAGCTATCAAACAGATGAAAATTGGCAAAAAGAAATCCGTTTTGACAGCATTGCAATCACTTTTTTTCCACAAGCAATTAAAATCGAGCATTTCGAGGATGCTTTTTCGTAAATTCGCGATTTAATACGCAACAATGATAAGCTTCCACACAGAAGAATTGGCATTTCAGCTGCCCGAAAAGCTAAAGCACAAGCAATGGCTTAAAGCGGTAGCCGCAGAAGAAGGCAAAAAAATAGGTGAACTAAACTACGTGTTTTGCTCCGACAAATACCTGCTTAAGATTAATCAGGATTATTTACAGCACGACACACTCACTGACATTGTGACTTTTGACAATTCTGAAAGCCCTAAGCTTATCGAAGGAGATATCTTTATTTCATACGAACGAGTGGTTGAAAACGGTGCGAAACTTAACACGGCCGACAGTGAATTGCAGCGCGTCATGGTGCACGGATTGCTTCACTTGTGTGGATATAAAGACAAGGCAAAGGCCGACAAATCTCTCATGACAGAGAAGGAAGATTATTATTTAGCCAAACGAAATTAACACGTTCCACGTGAAACAAGCTTTGCAAAATCAGCTAAAGCGTTCCACGTGAAACACCAAAACATATGCAAAATTCATACGATGTAATCGTGGTAGGGGCGGGACATGCAGGCTGTGAGGCTGCGCATGCGGCTGCTCAAATGGGATCCAAGGTTTTATTGGTGACTATGAACATGCAGACTATTGCCCAAATGTCTTGCAACCCAGCTATGGGAGGTGTGGCAAAGGGCCAAATCGTTCGGGAGATCGATGCACTGGGAGGAATGTCTGGGATTATCTCGGATAAGACGATGATCCAATTTCGGATGCTCAATCGTTCGAAGGGTCCGGCGATGTGGTCACCTCGGTGCCAATCAGACCGAGCGAAGTTTGCGGAAGAGTGGCGTTGGGCTTTGGAAAGAAATTTGAATGTCGACTTTTGGCAGGACTCTGTTCGGCAATTAGTCGTTGAAAATCATGAAGTAAAAGGTGTGGTAACCCGCATGGGTATGACCTATTATGCACCTACGGTCGTGCTAACAAATGGAACATTTTTAAATGGCTTGATTCATATTGGCGAGAAGAATTTTGGTGGTGGCCGCATGGCTGAACCGATGGCCATGGGGATTACGGAGCAGTTGGTCGAACTTGGATTTGAATCAGGTCGAATGAAGACCGGGACTCCACCGCGCGTGGATGGTCGGAGTTTAGACTACAGTAAGATGGAGGAGCAAAAGGGGGATGAAAACCCAACCAGCTTTTCTTACATGACGAAGGATCCAATACAAGAACAACGGTCTTGCTGGATTACGCACACCAACGAAAAAGTGCACGAAGTTTTGCGCAAAGGCTTTGATCGTTCTCCGATGTTTGCGGGAAGAATCAAAGGATTAGGGCCGAGATACTGCCCATCGGTGGAAGACAAAATCAATCGATTTGCAGATAAAGATTCACATCAAATTTTCGTAGAGCCAGAAGGGTGGAACACGGTGGAAATTTATGTAAATGGATTTTCAACATCCTTGCCAGAAGACATACAGTTTGAGGCAATCCGGTTAATTCCGGGTTTTGAAAATGCGAAAATGTTCCGTCCAGGTTATGCGATTGAATATGATTATTTTCCGCCTACACAGTTGACAGCCACCCTAGAAACCAAACGTGTTAAAGGTTTGTATTTCGCCGGTCAAATTAATGGAACCACGGGATATGAAGAGGCGGCATGCCAGGGTTTGATGGCGGGTATTAATGCGCACCAACAAGCACATGGTTTAACTCCATTTACCCTTAGTAGGTCAGAAGCGTACATCGGCGTGTTGATCGATGACTTGATTAATAAGGGTACCGATGAACCGTACCGCATGTTTACTTCGCGAGCTGAATTTAGAACGCTATTGCGCCAAGATAATGCTGATGAGCGCTTGACTGAAAAAGGATTTGGACTTGGGCTTGCGACTCAGGAAAGATTAGATACATTTTTGACCAAAAGAAAACAGGTGGCTGAATTAACTCAGTACATCACGCAAACCAAAGTGAAGCCGGCCGAGATTAATGATTGGTTGGTGGAACAAGGAACGGCCGCACTAAAAGAAGGTGCGCCGATTGTGAATTTGTTGAAGCGTTCTGACTTAAGTTTCGAGCAGATACTGACACATGAAGTTGGCCAAACAATTAAGGCCAATTACTCTCAAGAAGTTATTGAGCAAGTTGAAATCGTCGTTAAGTACGAAAGCTATATTGAGAAGGAGCGTCTGATGGTCGGGAAGATGAAGAGCATGGAGGACCTCGCGATCCCGGCACAATTCGACTACGACAAAATTAAAACCTTGTCGACCGAATCGCGAATTAAGTTAAAGTCCATTCGTCCACAAACGATTGGTCAGGCGAGTCGCATCTCTGGGGTTTCGGCTGCCGACGTATCCATTTTATTATTATTTATGGGCCGCTAACATGGAAACATTACAACATTGCCCGGCATGCGGGTCAGCGAATTTTGAAAAACAATTTGAGGCCAAAGATTATACGGTTTCTCAAAATAGTTTTGGTGTCGTTGCGTGTTCGGGTTGTGGATTACATTTTACGAACCCAAGACCAAAGGCAGACGAAGCTGGCTATTTTTACAAGTCGGACACCTACATTTCACACAGTGACACGCAGCAAGGTTTGGTGAATAAGCTGTATCACGCGGTTCGAAATATTACCTTGAAACAAAAGGCGGGGTGGATTCAATCGGACCAAAAGGGCAACAAAAATCTATTGGACATTGGTTGCGGAAACGGCCACTTTTTAAAGACCTGTCAAGATGCCGGTTGGAACATTACGGGCATGGAACTGGATCCGGATACCGCGGCACGTGCGGCGGCATTAGTTCAAGATAAAATCTATCCCAATTTATCCGCTATTCCGGAAGGCAAACAATTTGAGTTGATCACATTGTGGCACGTGCTCGAACATGTGTATGAGTTGGATGCCTATTTTGAATTTTTTAAGGATCGCATCGCGGCAGAAGGAAAGTTGCTTTTGGCCTTACCGAATTCGAAAAGTTTTGATGCGAGCTATTTCAAGGAATTTTGGGCGGCCTATGATGTGCCACGTCATATCTATCATTTTAATCCGGAGACGATTCAGTTTGTGGCCAACAAGCATGGCTTTAAACTCGTGAAACAACGCGGTCAAATCTTTGATAGTTTTTATATTGCTTTGTTAAGTAATCAATACCGAACAGGAAGCAAGCGACTGATTCATTCGTTCTTGTTAGGATTGTGGTCTAATGTATTGGCTTGGGCAAAAACCGGAAATTACTCCAGCAATGTTTATATTTTCAAACATGTTTAATTATCTAAAGAGATCGCTGGCGCTCGTCTTTTTGGCTTGCGGAGTTTCCTTGGCGCTGATGCAAAGTTGTGCACAAATGGCAAGTCCTCCCGGTGGAAAAAAAGATACCTTGGCTCCCAAGGTAATTCAATCGACACCGCTCAACAAGAGTAAAAACTTTCGCGGCAAAAAATTGGAATTAAATTTCAATGAGTATGTCACCGTTAAGAATCTGAATCAAGAATTATTGATCACGCCCAACATAGGCACATACGAAACCCGTATTCGACCGATGGGCTTGAGCATCCTATTGGACAGTACCCTAAAGCCCAACACCACATATACATTCAATTTCAGAAATGCGATTGAGGATGTGTCGGAACGCAACGTGGGTAAAAACATTAAACTCGTTTTTAGTACTTCGGATACCATTGATTCGCTTCAAATTTCTGGACGTGTGAAACACGTGCAAACGAATAAGAAATTAGAAAATATTTTAGTGGGTCTATATCCATATTCAGATACGCTGAGCATCGATAAAATTAAACCCTATTATTTCACGAAGACGGATACGTCGGGGATTTACCAACTGGAAAACGTGGCGGCGGGAAAATATTACATGGCCGCATTCATGGACCTAAATAATAACCTGCTATATAATTCCAATAAGGAATTGGTCGATTTCATCACCGAGCCGTTTATTGATTTAAAATCAAATCAAACACAATATTTCCAAGTGGCTTTGCAGAACCAGGATGTTTTAAAAGTGGCAAAAACAACAACAACCGCGAAGACAGCACTAATTGAATTTAATCGTGGATTAAGCACAGTTCATATCGATAAAGCGCCATTAGCCTATCAAATAGAGCAGAATCGAAGTATTCGTTTTTATTCGGGCAACGTGGAACATAAAGATACGCTCGTTTTTCAAGGCCGATTAGCTGATTCTTTGGGAAGAGAAATTACCCAAACCTTCCGAATCAAATTCCGTGAACTCGCAAAGAAAGAAAAGCCCATTAAGGTTCCATATAAATACGACATATTCCCAGGCGTAGGAAAATTATTAAGTCCATTAGACTCTATTCGGATACGCTTACAGAAACCTGTTCAAGAGTTCGACTCGCAAGCCGTTTATTTTGAAACGGGTGATGATGAACGAAGTTATTTGCCAGACGCAGGTTTTCGTTGGAATGCGCTCGGAAATGAATTAACCATCTTAAAAGATTATTTACCCATACGATCAAAATTTACCTTAGCCATCTCCAAAAAGGCCTTTGTTTCCGTGGAACAAGATTCATCTGAAGCATTTAAACAAGCTTTTGAAATGCAAGATTTGGAGAATTATGGAAGCATTGCGGGTGCTTTAAACCCAGCAAAAGCAAATACATCTTATGTAGTTCAATTAATACATCCGGATACGAAAGAAGTTCTTTATGAAACAAGAACAACAAAAGCCTTTTCGTTTCCATACATTGAGCCCGCTACTTACGAAATGCGGGCGATTGAGGATCTAAACCAAAATGGCCGCTGGGATATAGGTAATTTCAAGAAACGTGTGAAGCCTGAGGCTATTTATTTCTTTCCAACAAAGCTTAAGATAAAGGCCAACTTCCAGTTGACAGACCTGTGGATAAGTACCCAATAAACCCTCATTTTATCCACAATTGTTGTGGATGAATGTGGATAAAAAAATCACGCTTGTGGAAAATGTGTATAAGTCCATGTTTATCCACGGATAAAAAATAGTTATCTACACAAAGTATCTTTCCTATTAAATTACAAATCAGTCACTTAGCCTAGTTATCCACTTATCCACAGAGAACAATAAAGAAGAACAAAAAAGAGATCTTTAAAATTTTTCTTTTTTTTATTTTACATGTGGACAACATATTCGAGATGTGACTTTATGCTATCCATGCATATTTTGTGTTAATTTTTCATTTTTTTAAAATTAGGCAATCATTTAGGTTAAAATAGTATCATAAGTATATAGCTTATGTGGATAACTTGTGGATAAGGAGTCTAAGCTGAACTTCTAAAAGAGTGCAAAAAAATACAGCTTAAGTTCAATTTCGCTCAAATCCATTGCTTAACTTTGGGATAAACAGCAAGCTTATTTAATCATGATTTCACACGAACACTTCACTCGGGTATTTGATTTACTTCCACAATACCAACAAATTCAAAAATCAGACTTATTTAATTTAAAGCGTGATGGCGAATGGCGCCATTTTAGTTCTGCGGAGATGTTGGACATCATCCACGAAACAGCTTTAGGTTTATTGGCTTTGAAAATTAAGCCAGGTGATAAAGTAGCGATCATTTCAGGTAACCGACCAGAATGGAACTTCGTTGATTTTGCGATTCAAATTATTGGTGCTGTTTCTGTGCCGATGTATCCAACCATTACCGTAGAGGATTACGCGTATATTTTTGAGAATGCGGAGGTAAAGTATGTGTTTGTTGAGGGCGAAGATTTGTATTTGAAGTCGAAGGAGGCTTCGAAAGGAAATAAAAAAATTAAGGGAATATATACGTTTGATCCGGTTGAGGGGGCTTCGATGTGGACGGATGTCAAGGAAATGGGCGAGGGAAAAGATCGTGCTGTTTTACAACCGTTGATGGATGCTGTGAAACCATCGGATTTATTGACATTAATTTATACTTCAGGAACGACTGGTCGGCCTAAAGGCGTCATGTTAACGCATCACAATATCGTTTCAAATGTGAAGTCTTTAGATCGTGGTCGTTTTTTTGAATTGAAAGCGAGTGACAAGGCTTTGAGTTTTTTACCGTTATGTCATATTTATGAGCGTACCGACATTTACATGTATATGTTTTATGGGGTTTCGGTGTACTATGCGGAGAGTATGGAAACAATTGCAGATAACATTCGGGAGGTAAAGCCGGCGATGTTTGCGACCGTTCCACGTTTATTAGAAAAAGTATATGATAAGATTTATGCCAAAGGCAATGAGTTAACGGGTATTAAGCGGAAATTATTTTTTGGTGCGATCGAATTCGGTTTACAATATGATCCCATGGTTAAATTGGGATTATGGGATTCCATTAAATATGCGGTTTATAATAAATTGATTTTCTCTAAATGGCGTGAAGCCTTAGGTGGAAACGTGCGTTTGATTGCTTCGGGTTCCGCGGCCTTACAACCTCGTTTATCACGTGTTTTTTGGGCTGCCGGTGTACCTATTTCGGAGGGTTATGGATTGACGGAAACGTCGCCAGTCATCTCTGTTTCGTTCATTAATCCACCTGATTTTAAGGTAGGTTGTGTAGGAACTGTCATTGATTGCATGGAATTAAAGATTGCGGAGGATGGGGAAATTTGTGTGCGCGGAGATTCTGTGATGCCGGGATATTATAAGAATCCGGAAGCGACGGCGGAAGCAATCGATCCGGAAGGATGGTTCCACACAGGTGACATTGGTGTCATGGTAGATGGTAAATACCTTAAGAATACGGATCGTAAAAAAGAAATATTCAAAACATCGGGAGGTAAATATGTGGCGCCGCAATTAGTTGAAAACAAATTGAAGGAGTCTATTTTCATCGAGCAATGTATGGTGGTAGGGGAAGGTCAAAAATTCCCATCGGCTTTAGTTATACCAGAATTTACAGCATTGGCTGCCTGGTGTAAACAACAAGGAATTGAGGCGGGAAGTCCAGCAGATATGATTGCAAATCCGAAGGTCATTACTAAAATGGACGAAGAAGTGCAGTCGGCCATGACCTCAGTCGCTAAATATGAGCAAGTGAAAAAATGTGTTTTATTGCCGCGATTATTCACGATTCAAGATGGTGAGATTACGCCAACGTTAAAACTGAAGCGCAAGCAAATTTACGCGAAACACGAAAAGGCGATTTTGGCATTATATGAATAGTTGAAATCCTTTTAATAAAAATCGGAAGAAGCTCTCCCAAAATTTTCGTAATTTCGAAGCTTGTATTTACAGGCCAAAGGGTCATTTATTTAATTCAGTATGTCACAAAACAAAAAAGTTGCGTTAGTAACCGGGATTACCGGACAGGATGGTGCTTATTTAGCCGAGTTATTGTTGAGCAAGGGCTACGTCGTGCACGGCATCAAGCGCAGAAGTTCGTTGATTAATACGCAACGTATTGATCATTTATACGCGGATCCACATGTGGCATCCAATTTCCATTTGCATTATGGTGATTTAAGCGATTCGACTAATATCATCCGTATTATTCAGGATGTACAGCCGGATGAGATTTATAATTTAGGTGCGATGTCGCACGTAAAAGTATCGTTTGATGAGCCAGAATACACGGCGCAAGTTGACGGTATCGGTACTTTACGTATTCTAGAAGCGGTTCGTTTATTGGGTCTAACGAAGAAGACGAAGATTTATCAAGCGTCTACGTCAGAGCTTTATGGCTTAGTTCAAGAGGTACCTCAATCAGAAAAAACGCCGTTTTATCCACGTTCTCCGTATGCGGTGGCGAAGATGTATGGTTATTGGATTACGGTTAATTACCGTGAGGCATATGATATGTTTGCGGTGAATGGAATCTTGTTTAACCATGAATCGCCTTTACGTGGTGAGACATTTGTAACGCGTAAAATTACCCGCGGTGTTTCACAAATCGCGTTGGGCCAGCTGGACAAAATTTACTTAGGAAATTTAGATGCAAAGCGTGACTGGGGCCATGCCAAAGATTACGTCGAAGCCATGTGGTTAATCTTGCAACAAGAGAAACCAGAAGACTTTGTGATTGCAACTGGTATCACAACAACAGTTCGTGATTTCATTAAAATGGCCTTTTCTGAAGTGGGCATTGAGGTGGAATTCAGCGGCGAAGGTGTAAACGAAATCGCAAAAATCGCGAAGTGTAATAATCCGTTGTACCAAGTCGCTATCGGAACGGAAGTTGTCGCGGTAGATCCACGTTATTTCCGTCCTACAGAAGTTGAATTGTTGATCGGAGACCCAACTAAAGCCAAAGAAAAATTAGGCTGGAAACTGAAATATGACTTGCCGGCTTTGGTGAAGGATATGATGGAGTCTGATGTGAAATTATTTACGAAGTAGAGATGAATCCATCCATTGCGATTATTGGTTTAGGCTACGTGGGGTTTCCTTTGGCTGTGGAGTTTGGAAAGCTGTATCCAACGCTTGGATTTGATATTGATGCGTCTCGTATTGCCGAGTTAAATCGGGGATATGACCGCACACAGGAGGTAAGTGATGCTCAATTAAAAGCTTCTTCCCAGCTGCGATTTTCATCGGAGCACGGGGATTTAGCATCTTGCAATACATTTATTGTTACGGTTCCCACGCCAATTGACCATTTTAAAAAACCAGATTTAAGCCCCTTGTTGAAAGCCTCCGAGATGATCGGAAAGGCGCTGAAAAAGGGTGATGTGGTGATTTATGAATCGACCGTTTATCCTGGTTGTACAGAAGAAGATTGTGTACCTGTACTTGAAAAACATTCAGGATTGACATTTAATGTGGACTTTTTCTGTGGGTATTCACCTGAGCGAATTAACCCGGGCGACAAGGTAAATACCTTGACAAAAATCAAAAAAGTAACCTCGGGTTCTACGCCGGAGATTGCGGAATGGGTGGACCAATTGTATCGTTCCATCATCACGGCGGGTACGCACAAGGCATCATCATTGAAGGTTGCTGAGGCGAGCAAAGCGATTGAAAATGCGCAGCGTGACGTGAATATTTCCTTTGTGAATGAGTTGGCCTTGATCTTTGATCGCATGGGCATTGATACAACCGAGGTGCTTGAGGCGGCAGGAACCAAATGGAATTTCTTGAATTTTAAGCCCGGTTTAGTGGGCGGCCATTGCATTGGAGTTGATCCCTATTATTTATTGCATAAATCGGAAAGTTTGGGCTATTATCCGCAGGTTATTTTATCTGGCCGACGGGTAAATGATAACATGGGTATTTTTGTTGCGAATAAATTGGTCAAATTATTGATTCAAAAGGGCAAGAAAATTGGGGGTGCGAAGACGTTAATGTTGGGCATTACTTTCAAAGAAAATTGTCCGGATATTCGAAATTCGCGCGTGGTAGACATTTACCATGAATTACGTGATTTTGGTATGGATGTGGATGTGTATGATCCTTGGGCAAATGCGGCTGAGGTGAAGCATGAGCATGGCATTGACTTGGTTTCAACATTAGGTTCGGGCTACGATGCGATTGTATTAACAGTTGCGCATCAAGAGTTTTTGGGTTTACCATTTGCGAGCTTGAAGCAAGCGGATGGCATTATTTTTGATATCAAATCGGTTCTCGATAAGTCGTTAGTCGACGCTAGATTATAAGTTATGGCTTGGTTTGCGGTATATACGAAATCTCGTATGGAGAAGAAGGTGGCTTTGCGTTTGCAAGAGGCGGGTATTGAAGCCTATTGCCCTGTCAGCAAAAAGCGTAAGCAGTGGTCGGACCGTAAAAAATGGGTCGAGGAGCCTCTATTTCGTTCGTATGTTTTTGTGAATATTGATTTAGCCAAACAAAGCCCGATTGTTCGTCGGACCCTTGGGGTGGTTAATTTCTTGTATTGGCTGGGCAAGCCGGCGGTCATTCAGGACGCGGAGATTTTAGCGATCCAACAGTTCTTATCGGAGCATTTAGAGGTGGAGGCGATTGGAAATTCGGTTCAAGTAGGTGATTTTATCACGATTGACACGGGAGCCCTGAAGGGCCAAACGGCGAAGGTTGTGGGCATCAAAAACAAGCATGAGGTGAGGTTAAAGATTGAGAGCTTGGGCTTTGAGCTGGTGGCGAAGATGGATAATAGTAGTCAGTAATCAGTAGTCAGTGGTCAGTAATCAGTAGCCAGTAATCTGTATTTACAAAGACAAACCCTGAAGTAATATTATCTAAAGTACCTCATTGACTACTGACCACTGGCTACTGATTACTGACTACTAACGATCGATTTCTTTCTTCCCGCTACTTTTCGTATTTTGCATCCCAAACTTGAATTCTATGCGTTTACGCGCGATCATACTTTTTAGTTTAGTGGCTTTGCGCCTTTCGGGGCAAGATAATACAGCACCTACGGTTCTTGTGGGTGGTGGTGTCACGAGCGGTTCATATACCCCTTTTTGGTTGCGTGCGAATCAATATGGCGCGGTTCCTACGGAAGAAAGTTATGGGACCGTGGGGTTTGAAACGAGAGGCAAGGTGGTGTTGAGTAAGCGGGCCGACTGGAGTTATGGGCTGGCAGCACGGCTTAATTTGGCAGAAACGAAGGCGGATCCGATGATCCAGGAAGCCTATGTGACAGGCCGGTATGGTATATTTGAATTGCAGCTGGGGCGCAAGAAACAGTTGCAAGGATTGATGGATTCGACGCTTAGTTCGGGGTCCTATATTTGGTCGGGAAATGCGTTACCGATGCCCTCCATTAATTTAGTGGTTAAGAATTTTTGGGCGCCCGCCTTCTTAAAAGATGTCGTAGGCTTTAAGGGAAACTATTCACATGGCTGGTTTGAAAATAGCCGAGCCGACGTTCGTGACTTTTACTTGCATCAAAAATCATTTTATGGCCGCCTAGGGAAGCCCAGCTGGAAATTTAAATTCTATGGTGGATTCAATCATCAGGTACAATGGGGCGGAGTTTTGAAGTATGCTGACCCGAATAATTTCTCTGCCAAAAATGGCCGAATCGCTACCGGTGTCAAGGAATATTTCTATATGATTACAGGCCAAAGTATTAATCGCGTCAAGGAAGGCGGAGATACAGCTACTTATGGTTTGAATGATGGCTGGAATCGCTTGGGGAATCACTTAGGAACCGTGGATTTGGGCATGGAAGTTGAACTAACTCAAGGTAAATTATTCATGTATCGCCAATCCATTTACGAGGATGGTTCGCTTTATTACGGAAATAACATCACCGACGGCTTACACGGAATATCTTTTGCGCGTCATGCTAAAAAAGGACTTCTCAAGGTCGTTGTTGAGTATTTAAATACGACTTCGCAAGGCGGAAATGTATTTACCGACTCCAGTGTTTTAAGAGGATTCGACAACTATCTAAATAATGGGGTGTATAATAATGGTTGGACCTATTTTGGTAAGGGAATTGGAACACCGATGTTGACCTTAGATTCAGAGACGGATTTATCGCCTTCGAAGAACGTAACTTATGATAACAGTCGGGTGGAAGCTTATTACGTAGGTATTGAAGGGTTATTTGGTGAAAATGCGGTGACCTTCCGCGGTTCGATGTCGAATGCGATCGGTTGGTTTGGAAGCGAATATGTTCCCGTTAAACGTCAATTTTCGCTAGGCTTATTTTGGTCACGCCCAATCGTACTTGTGGGCCAAGAAGCCGTGATTAAGGCCAATATTGGCTTTGATACCGGATCCTGGAAGAAAGACGTAGTAGGTGGCAATGTGACATTGGCCTTACCTTTACCTTAGCCAAAAAACAAGTAACTCACCATGATCGCGGTGACAATTCCCACAAAATCTGCGGCTAATCCGGCCCAGAGTGTATAGCGAATATTTCTTACCTGCACAGATCCAAAGTATAAGGCAACGACATATAAGACGGTTTCAGCCGAACCTTGGAATACACAAGAGAGGCGGCCAACAAACGAATCGGAACCAAAGGTTTTCATCGTATCTATCATCATGGCGCGCGAACCGCTTCCGCTGACCGGATGTAAAAGGGCGGTTGGCATAGCGTCTACCCAGCGATTATCTATGCTAGTCAAATCCACCACATATTTGATTCCTTCTACCATATAACCTAGTACACCGGAATTCCGTAGGCAAGAAATGGCGACTAACATTCCCACGAGGTAGGGAATTATTTTCACGGAAGTTTCGAAACCTCCTTTGGCTCCCTCCACGAACGTTCCAAAAATGTCGATTTTCTTACGCATGGCCGCCGCAATAAAGGAGAAGATGAGCAGGAATAAAATACCGTTTGAAATCACCTTCGATTGCCATTCGATTGCCTCTTTAGGCAGGTTGCTGAAGTACCACAGAATGCCGCCTAGGAAAGTGGTTAGGCCCACAAGCCAACCGAATAGAACGGGTTCAAATAAGTTTATTTTTTGTTTAATGGAAACAAAAATTAGCCCTGTTATGGTGGTGGCATAGGTTGCCATAAGGCATGGAATAAAGATATCGGACGCATCTTGTGCGCCATAAATAGCCCGCTGGGCCATGATGCTTAAGGGAATGAGAACGGGTCCAGCGGAGTGCAAAACCAGGAACATGATTTGGGCATTGGAAGCCGTTTCTTTGACCGGGTTAATTTCCTGCAGGCTTTGCATGGCTTTCATGCCAAAAGGGGTTGCTGCATTATCTAAACCAAGCAAATTGGCCGAAAAGTTCATGATCATTTGGCCGTGTACGGGATGATCTTTTGGGATTTCGGGGAAAAGACGCGTTAGAAAAGGACCAATGCGACGAGCTAGAAATTGGATGGCGCCGGCACGCTCGCCAACCTGTAGGATTCCCATGAAAAACGTCATCACACCGGCAAGCGGAAGAGCGATTTTCATGACCGCGATTTCGGCGGAATCAAACATGCCGTCCACCAGAATTTTAAAGATGTCGGCATTGCCAAAAAATATGAATTGAATCAGCGCAACAACGAATGCAACACCGAAGAATAGAAACCAAATCCAATTTAATGCCATAGGGTCGAGGAAATTTGGTTAAATTTAGGGAAAATCTTTGGTTCTTATGCGTCTATTTTGGGTTCTATGCTTGTTTTCGGTTCGAGTTCTGGGTCAAGGGACTTGCTCGTTTGAGCAAGCGATGGAAAAGCAAGGTTTGTTGGAAGTTCGCGCAAACATTCCGGATGTTTTGGTGGAATTGAAATATGCAACGTCGGATAACTTTATGGGCAAGGATGTATACGGATGTCTAAAACATGCCTATTTGCAGCCAGAGGTGCTTGCCAAATTGAAACACGCCCAAGCTAATTTATCTAAATTACATCCCGGATTCCATTTATTGATTTATGATGCCGCTCGACCGTTGTCGAAGCAGTGGGAATTGTGGAATACCTTAACGAAATATCCGCCCAGTGAGCGTCAAAAATATGTAGCTGATCCGCACGAGCATTCCATTCATAATTATGGTTCGGCGATAGATTTGACGGTGGCCGATGCTGCTGGTAAGCCGCTGGACATGGGAACTCCTTTTGATTTTTTTGGCGAATTGGCGTATCCATCTCGCGAAAAGGAGCTTTTGGCATCCGGTAAATTATCTCAAAAAGCCTATCAAAATCGCCTTATCTTGCGTGAAGCGATGGTTGCTGCTGGATTTATGCGGATTGAATTTGAGTGGTGGCATTTTAATGCGTTCTCGCGGAAAGAGGCAAAGCGCCGTTATCAGGTGGTGCGGTAAATATTCAGTTTATCCGTAGGTCTTGCCGTTTATCCAAAAATCAGGTTCTGCCAAATTCCTTTTGGCTAAATTTGCAAACTTAATTGAAATAGATGCGTAGTATAAAATACATCATGATAGCTTCGGTGTTGTTCGGATCCTTTGGGGGATTTGCGCAAACGGCGATT
>JACCDT011052773.1_pt1 | contig 21208 bp, 26 predicted proteins | sample 7446291 | NCBI WGS metagenome assembly JACCDT01 (sample SAMN15323446, study PRJNA562643) | freshwater metagenome | isolation source: river surface water | place: USA:Blue River Watershed | collected 2017-08-17 | reverse complement strand
TCTCGTTTTGTTCTATTAATTCAGTCATTGTCCGTTCCATTGTCATTTCTTCACCTGGGCTAGAAGTTTGTCTAGAATTGTAACAATGTTCTTAAGTTCCGTGAGTATTTTTTCGAGTAGATTTAACAGAACGGATTTATTATCCTTCTTATAAATGTCGTTCATGACATTCTCCTTAGCGTAAAGAGTCGAAGGAAGAACGCTGACTAAAAATCAGCGTTTTTTCTTTTTAACAGGTTTCTTCTTACCGGGTTTTTTCTTTGCCATAAAATCCTCCTATAAACAAAGTTTCATAAAAAACTAGACTCCACAACAACAAAAATAAACCCGAACTGTCCTGCATGGCGATCATACTTAATAACGATGTGCTTTATTGGTTCAGAATGTGGCAAAAAGTTAATCCTAAGATTTGTAAATGCACCTCCCACTATCGAGAAGACGGATTGCCATTAAGTGACGAGGCTGTGTGTTTACGAGAGAGAAATTGGCGAAAATACGTCGAAGCACGTGAAAAAGCTATTCTAGGATATAACCCAAAACCTAATAAGAAATTAAATCTAAGTGATTTACTACAAGCCTTTGACGAGGATTAGTACGGAAGTCTCACTCCAAGATCCCATGTTTTACATTTTGGCTCATTAGATTTCATTGTGAAACTCATGACGTATTTACCAACGGCATACTGAGCTACACTACCAGGCTGACTACCCTCGCTTTTTAGCTTTTCACCATTTGGCAAATGAACGACCATTTTTAAAACGCCACATTGAGCATTCGACCTGTTCACTGTTTGAAATTCAATCATTCCTGACTTTTGAGCGCTTGGCTTTAGGCACCACTTTTGAGTCACGCCCTTGACAAATTCTACGTTTCTTACTTTTGCCTCGTATGGGTTTATCATCGGCATCTCGTTGCAAGCGTATGAGTGCTTTGAGACCGCCAATGAGCAGAAGAGCGCCATTGAGATTGTTTTCAATTGAGTTGATAATTCTTTCCAGTTTTTCATATTTCCCCGTTTGTTTTTTAGACTTCACTTGCACCAAACCACTTTTGCCACCACTGTTTAGCCTGCTCCTCAGTCACATCGTCCAGCATTATCGTTTTGCCGTCTAAATCTATTGAGTCAATTCGCGCTCGAGATGATCGGAGAAATTTTAATAAAAAATATTTACTTTTCTTTTTACTGCACAGCACTTCTTTTTTAAATTTATCGCCAGCTTTCCAAGGGTCGGAAAATGCTTCAATTATCACTTAATAGCGCTCCACCATATCGCATACAAAAGCAAAATCACCACGGCTATATCTGCTACGTGACTAAGGGTCACTCAATAACTCCTGAGTTTTCTTTTTAAACTCCCGCAGAGATTTTAGCTCGCTCTCAAGCTTTTCAATATATTCCTTGTCCTTCACCACTAACTCAACTTGCTGACAAAATTTAACTTCATACTTTCCGGTCTCGGTGTTCCATTCCTGAACTAATTGCTCAGGGCCTGATTGAATCTCAAGCATTCCCCTCTCAATTAGCCAAGAGAGTTGTTTTTTAAGAATCTCATCTTTTTCCCTTGAGATATTTTTAGATAAATTTACAGCCGTTGTGAAGTCAGTCACTCAACCGCCTTAAAGCCAACAGGCCTAACCTTTTTCCCACACAACCCACATTTGGAATAATATTGTTTTACATCGCTCATATTAATGAACGTACTAACATCAATTTTATCTATCGGGTGATCACAAGGCTTTGCAATTGGCTCTATTTTTATTAAAAGCGCTTGGTGAGTGTCTTGCTTCCAATCTTTTGCGCTATGAAGCCTATCGCTCCAAAAAAATTCATCAACAATGCCATCAACGCCACGGCCATAAACTCTCTGCGCATTGCTGAGCCATTTATCAAGTTGAGCTTGGGCAATTTCAGCTACTCGCACTCTGCCATTAGTGACAGCATTTTCAATCCAAAAGGGAAACATCTCAGGCGTGAATTTGAAGTCAGTCATTTCCAATTCCTTAAGTCTGTAAGTTTAAAATTAATATCCCATGTTAAATCTTTTATTTTTTCCATCACTGACTCTTGTAAAGGCCCACTATAAGATAAGTTTTTCTCAATCTCAGTGGGGCTTTCACAGCCTAGAATGATTCTTTGCTCTGGTGCTAATTCAATGACGAATTTTAAAGATAGCTCTTCAAGAGACATGCCATTTGCATCGGCTAATAAATATAGTTCTTTTAGCACGGGAGCTAATTTAATTTCGTTGTGATCGACAAAAGGTGCTTTTTTATTTGTAAGAAACCCTCTCTGAAATACCGATCTTAGGTAAACCTTACACCCCATGGAACGAGCCTTAGGTAAAACATCAACCATGTGCCTCCAGTTTAAAATGTTAAACTCAATTTGTACTGTGTTCCCAATTTGTAGATCTAAATATTTAAGTGGATCAAAGGGGCCATAGGTAGAAACCCCGAAGTCACATTTATTTTTCTCAGCAAACTGACACATCTCCCATAATTGAGCTAAATCACCGTTGCCGTCGGCCCAGTTGTGATACATCAGAGTCACTCGCTTTTGAGGGAACCTTGCAATTGAGTTAGACATGTTGGTTTGCCAATTAGGAAGTCCTGTTTTGCAGAGAATTTCTATTTCTTTATCGGGAATTTGTTTAAGCCTGTCAGATAAAATAATCTCAGCTTGTCCATAAGCACTTGAAGTGTCGAAAATACTAATTCTTTTAGCCAACGCCTTATCAATGAGCTTCTCGCAAAACTGAGGCTCTAATGCTTGACCGTTGTAGTTGGCAAAGTTAGCCGTTCCTAAAGCAAACCTATAACTCATGCTCTTTTGCCCACTCATCCTCCTCGGATCTAACTATTGGTCTTCTTTTCGACCTAGTACTTATGGGCCCTGACCCACGAGGTACTGGGTTTAATATTTTATGAACCGTTTTAACTTTTCTTGTTTTCTTTGGCTTCTTACGAATGAGTAGACCGACAATTACACCAAGTACAAATACAGGAATAGCTAACCAATACACCACTCCTCCTTTAAAATACTCACCAAGTGACAGTCTAAATATTTACCGTTCTTGTAATAGAATTGTCGCCGAATACCGTCTTGTTTAAACCCTAAAGACGTGAATATTTTTAAAGCGTGGTTGCCTTCAAATGTTTCTCCCCAAATCATGTTTAGGTTGAACCACTTGAAACCCAAGTCCAGCAAGGTTTTTAGGGCCATGACCCCAAACCCTTCTTTTTGACTGTCGGGAGAAATATAAAGAGAAAATTCAGCATTCCTGTTGATAGGCTCAATATCAGTAAGACCACAAACCCCAACAAAATGGTCACCGCCAATGATAGAATACATTCTAACCCTAGGATTGTTTTTAAGAGACCCAAACCAGGCGAGTTGATCAACGTCATTGATGAGATTTTCTTGCCTACACCATTTGTATATTCCAGGGTCGTTTCTCCAAGCCCTTAAAACATCAAGGTCACATGAATCTATAGTACTTAGGGTCACACCGTGTCCGTAATCAATCATTTAGCTTCTCTCATTTTTTGGGCAAACGGTGAAGACGGAATTTGGCCTTCCATTTTCACAGACCCATTTTTAATTCGTGTGACGATATCTACCATGACGTTGAAGAAAATATCGTCCATATCCATAAGATCAAAGTTATAAAACCAACTAGGGCCAATCAGAATCTTGGCCTTGCACATCTCTTGGAAAAACAATCCCCTAACAAGATCACTTGCCACAAACCTGCCACGAGTTGGGTAACCCTCAAGACCAATTATTCCTTGGCCTGCTTCATTGAACTTGGTTTTAAACATTATTCCCCGTTTCCAGAGGATTTCTGTAGAAAATTTATTATGCAGTAGATTTAATACTTCAAGGCCTGCAGCTAATGAAAGGGCTTCCCCATAGTAAGTCCCAGACGCGAAGTACTCTTTGCAGTTCATTAAGTCCTGTTTGCCTGCCAACACACATAAAGGGAAGCCGTTTCCAAGGGCCTTACCGCCAATCCATAAATCAGGATCAACGCCGTAGTAATTAGAAACCGAATGTTTTGGGAACCTTAAAGCCGTAATAACCTCGTCAAATATCAGAACCACACCGTTTTTAGTGCAGGCTAATCTCAATGCCTCTAAGTAGTTTCGTCGATCCAAGGAGTGATCAGTGATAACAGGCTCTACGATAACCGCTGCAATGTCAGGTGTGATTTGTGAAAGGTCAGTTAGTTTTGCGATATGTTCTTTTTGAACACAACCATATCCTGGTTCAGACAACGATATGAATTCATCAGCGTTGCCATGATACCCGTCTGATAAAACCATTTTTCTATTGGTGTAGGCACGAGCAATCTTTAAAGACGTGGCACATGCATCACTACCGGTTTTAAATATCTTTATTCGATCAAAACTAGGAAAAAACTCTTTAAACCGTTCAGCAAACTCGACCTCTTTTGTCGTCGATAAAGAGAAGCTTACTCCTTGATGTAATTGAGATAAGACCGCATTTTGAATATCAGGATTACAATATCCAAGCAGATTAGTCCCAAGAGCACAGATATAATCGATGAATTTGACATTTTGACTATCCCATACAAAACAGCCCTTAGATCTTGTCACATGACTTGGGTAGATGCCTTGAACAAGACACGCTATTCGTTTTGAATTTGTTAGTGATCCTTGAGCGATTGAATTTTTAGAACGCACTTCCCACGAATAATCTGGACGGTATTCTTTCATGCTTTATGTACAGAACCCTCACCCAAATCTCTGAGAGCGTCCGTTTGTTTCCCCTTTAATTTAAAATATGCTTCTTTAATTTGTTCAAAATCCTCTAAAGTATCTAGAGAAATTTTTATTCCACTAAAATCATAAAACCCAACAATACACCCAAGCTTTGCCCAAGACGGAGGAGAATGCCTTGCCATCGGTGTTACATGCTCACGATCTGAGCCTTTAGCGTTTTCATTTAAGTAATTAAGTAGTTTTGCTGAGATTACCTCAACATCATACCCGTCAGGAGAAGTGCGATACTTAGGGTCAACGTTTGAGCAATAGTCATAGTGATTAACAATAGCGGTTTTAATGTGTTTGGTGATTAGAAACGGCGGCAAGAGAGGGCAATCTCCTGTGACACGAACAATGTAGTCAGCACCAGTTTTATCCAATAAGATTTTATAACGTGAAAGCACATCGTCTTCAGGCCCCTGTATAATTGGACATAATCTTTTAAACCTTTGAACTAGCTTATCTCCAAAGGGGCATACAATAAAATTCTCAATATAGACCCCAGTTTTAGGGGAAAATTTATTCATATACCTGGCTGATTTATTACAAGCATCGTAGACGTGTTGAAGAACGGGCTTGCCGTCTAATTCTAAAAAGATCTTTTCAGGAAGTCTGTGAGATGTAGACCTAGCTTGAATTCCAATAACAATCTTAGTTATTTGAGCCATACTGCTCCACTATCGGTTTGAGTAGAGCCTTTAAATCTTCGGTATCAAATAAATTGGTTTCACTTGTTATATGTTGACCCTCATGGAGAGCCATTAAAGACTCATGAAGCTTTTCACCACTTCTGATACCAATCGTGTTGTAGGCAATAGGCTTCTCTAATAAGTCGGCTAACACTTTAGCAACCTCAGTAACTTTAGATGACTTCATGGCGGGGATTTTTAATCCACCGTCACGGCCAAAGCTTGATTCAATAACAAACTTAGCGGCGTCTTCAATTCTTATCCAAAACCTTGTCATCTCAGGATCAGTTATGCCAACTATATGAGTGTCCTTAATAGATTTCATAAACATAGGGATAACACTCCCTCTGCTATTCAGAACGTTCCCATACCGACACACAACATTGTTTTGATTTCTTAATACCAATCTTTCTGAGGCACCCTTACAAAAGCCGTAAACATTAATTGGGTAAACCGCTTTGTCAGTGCTTGTAAATGACACGCGATTGATTTTGTTCATCCTCTGGGCATACAAAACATTCTCTGTTCCATAAATATTTGTTGCGATACTCTCTTCAGGGTTTTCTTCTAACGTATCGACACACTTAAGAGCCGCAAAGTGCATGATTAAATCCATATTGCGTGTGGATTCAGTCAAACGAAATCTATCTCTTACATCTCCTAAGATCATTGTCAGTCTTGGCGTCTTAGGCATGAGACGTTGCTTTTGCTCATCTCGTGAATAGCCAAATAAAACATGATTTGTTTTTGCTAGAAGCTGTTTTATAACTTCTTGGCCCAATGTCCCTGTAGCTCCAGTGATAAATATGTTCATCGGGGAGACCTTAAGAATATTGAGTCTTGATCAAGCACTGTGATCTTAATTAAGGCCCTGCCACGGCAAAGTTCAGCTAGTAATTCTTCTGCTTCTTGGGTTTTTTTAACGATAGGTTTTTTATGACTGAGAGCTAAAAATAGGTTTAAAGACAGAGATAGCCCTAAGGCTAAAAACAAAATAAGTTCCATGTAAATTCCCCTACTAGTAAATTAATTGCTAAGTTTTACTATCCTAAACATATTTAAATCAGAACTGCTAGTCGCCGTACCATTCATATGTGCTCTTACTACATCCCCTGCTTTTAAAACAGTTTGAACAGAAACACTCGTTTGCGCTGTATTTGTAGCATCATAATTCCCTGCTAAATAATCAGTAATGGTTATACTAGCAATAGCCGTAGTTAATTGTGTGCTGTTTAAACTTATTCCTCTAATACCATCGGAACTTGAGTAGTTGTATGAAACAAACATTCCATACACACCATCTTCATTAATAGTAAAACTATCACCGTCTGTAGCACTTGTGGCTCTTGTTATTGCAGTACCAATGTTTTTACCAACGGTCGAGAATACTGGGATCTTATCGTTTGTTGAACCATACCCAGCTGACCCATAAACCCAAATTTCACTCCTTGGTCCAACACTTCTATCTACCGTCGATGCAATCTCTGTAGCGGTAGCCGTATAGGTTCCAGACACAGTTTGATTTGATTTCAAACGACCCAAATATCTAACTGGAACATTTGTTCTACCAGTCGTGGAGTAAAGAACTGAATTAAGTGTGGCAGTGCCAGACATAGCGGTTGTTGTCTTAAGTGACCCTTCGTCAAAAATTCTAGATCCCGCAACGGCCAATTCAACCGTTCCCGCATTATCTAGAGCATAGACATGAATGTATTGATCAACCGCACTTGCTAAACCTAATGTTGCACCACTTGATATAACAATGCTCAAAGCTGCCGTTACTTGTCTGACAGTGTTTGTTCCAGATGTGGCAGTAGAAGACCTAAACATAATCCCAACGGGGCTTGATGCACTTGCATCACTTCCTGAGTTATCTTTTAGAGCAACTGTCATTGCGTTTGCGCCAACGCTTGTGGTGAAGGAATAATTATTAGCTGTTAATACTGAAGGCACAGTCCAAGTTGTTACAGAAGATCCGTTATTTTGTAGTATGTGACCGGCAGAACCGGCAGTAGGTGGAAGTGTAAAAGAATAAGATGCCGTTGCTCCTGTAAGTACTCTTGTTGTGAATGTTGAATTTCCTAAGTAAACACCCGCTAAACCAAATGTTGCAGACCCAATATCGTAAAGAGCGTTAGCCTTAACTGGAACGCTTGATGCAATAGACCCGTTAAAAGTAATATCATCGACAGATCCGTTACCTAAAGTAACATTGCCAGATAAAGCAACAGCGCCGGACACATTTAATGTGCCAATGGTGAAGTCTCGTGTGCCATCGGTCATGCCGTTAATCAAATCCTGAAAGTTTTGATCAACTTGGTCAGCATCCGCTGTGGTACCATTTACAAAATTGTAACTGACTGCAGGTATCGACATTTAGAGCCCCAATCGTCGTGAAATAGCATCCATTGAATACTCAGCTACTTGTTTAGGTTTTTCTTTTTTAGGTTCAGGCATTTGTTGTGAACCCATCATTGTAGCGCTGTTGAAACTATCTTGAACCTCTTTCGCTTTTTTTTCATCTATTACTGGCATTATTGCCTCCTGTTATTATTTTGTTCTTGAACCGACAAGACCTGCAACGCCTTACCTAGATTTTCAGGTCTACTTCTAGCGCCAGGACCTAAATTTTGTAATGCCTGCTGAAGTGGTGAAGTCGTAGAAAAACCAGGGTGGCCAACGTTTTTAGGGTCTAATACAACTCTTGCTGATTGACCACCGAGGTCGTAATCAATGGCATCATAACCAATTTTTTGTAGCTGTTTATTTAAATAGTCACTCATATTATTACCAATAACGACCTCTGTTAATTCAGGTTGTTCTTTCATTAACTTTTGTCTCAAAGCACTAACTAACGCATGATAACTATCTGTATACTTCAACTTTAAATATTGTTCGGCTCCTAACTTTCTTGCAATATCACGCAAAAGATCTTCTTGTTTCTCTGCTTGATTTAAGAGTTTTAGAGGGTTTTTTATTTTTGCATCGACAGGAATAATTTTTTCACCAAAATTACGGGCTAAGTTTTCATCAGGAGTTATATAAACACCAGAGCCTACTGGGCCGCTAGCACTTGGCCTGAATTTTCCAACTATGTCTGCATCGGTCCCATGGAAATATTTTTGATTTTTTACGCTAGACATTAACGGAGATGAAGCCGACCTAGCTCTCTCTCTTAGAGAATCTAATGAAAAACTATCAATAAATTGGTTGCCTAACCCACTTACTAATCCTCTAAACCCTTGACTAGCACCGGTTCCAGACGTTGACATGACTGCGATGCCAGATCTATCAGCAAGATCGATTAACTCGGATATGTTTTTAAGTTCATCTTTAGAAAACAAAACCCCTAGCCTTGCAGGGGCCTTCTCTAATAGTGATTTTATTTGGGCCATATCCATGCCACCATTGGCTTTAGATTTTATGAAATTATCTAGATAAGATCCCCTTAGTTGATTGAAAGCTTCCGGAGAAATTATATTTTTCAAACTATTCAACTGTTTTGTGTCACCGTTAACAATCAATCGGTTAAAAACATTTTCATCAGCTAGTCTATTATTAGAAATAATGTGAAAAACAGCGTCTTTGTCTCTCAAAAGAGAAGTTATATATTTATTATTATCAACCAATCGTTGCGCAATATCAGGCCCTAATCTTGATTTTGCAGTATCAATAAGACCGTCGTTAATTGTGAAATATAAATCCCTGAGTTTTTCAATATCTGCTGGAATATCAGAAACAGGAACCCGAGAATTAAATGCTACCTCACCAATATCTTTTAACGCTTCATGCATTTGTTTGTATGAGCCTGTAGAATTTCTAGCTTGAGAAACAGCATTTAATAACTGTTTTCCTTGTTCCCTTTGAGTATTAGTAATACCTCTTAACACTCTGCCTTTAGCAAATTTTTCTATTCCATCTAATTTAGAATCAATAGCTTGAAGTGATTTTTTTGAAACTTCTAAGCCAGGCACTTGATTAATGATTGCAGCATGTGTGAAGTCTACTTTGTCAAAAGCGTTTTTAAGACCTTCATCAAATGATTCTCTTAATTTATTCCCGGCATTTGCGGCATCTAGAGGTGGCGCTTGTCCGATTTGCTCAACTTGTCGTTCAAGAGCATTATTAATACTCTCTCGAAGTTTACCTTGTTTCTCCAATAATGGTTGTCCAAGTGGGCCTTCAGCTTGAACCCTAGCGGCTCTTGAAATTACACTCGAAGGGCCAAATTCAATAGAATCATTGAGTAAAGATGGATCAATCCCATTCTTTGCGGCAATTTCTGAATATTTAGAGAAGTCTTCTGCGACTTTTGGATTTATAGTTTTGGATAAAACATCAGCGACACCACTACCAACATTTTTTCCTGTTGAAATAACTCTACCTAATTGGTCAACGGCTCCAGTTCCTAACTTAGTACCAGTGACAAGGTCCACTCCCAAACCAGCGCCTTTTGCAGCTAACTCAGTGCCCTTTGCGGCGCCTTTTAATAAACCTTCTCCAGCAAGCTTCCCACCTTTTACTAAACCTTTAGCAACGGTGCCGAGCGGGACTAAATTGGAAACGTCACCAACAATATCAACACCTAGTCCGGTAGCTCCTGCGGGGCTAACATCAAAAAATCCACCTTTCTGAAGTGGGAGACCTTCACCGGTTTGAGAAAATAGCTGAGGAATTCTTTCAGATAATGGGACTTGGCTGAAGCCTGCCTTTACAGCCATTTCTTTACCAGTAGGTGCTTGAGTTGGGTCCAGTCCGAATTGTTTAGCAAAAGCTGACAAGGGGCTTGCACTTAAACCATTATCTTGAATGTTACCTAATGCGGCCCTTGTTGGTGCACCAGTATATTTATCTAGGAATTCCCCAACGGCAACGGCACCTTCTAAACCTTTTTTACCTAAATAACCAAAGGGTGTTTGCTCATTATTATTATTATTTTCCGGTGCGGCGAGTTTCTTATTAGCAGATTCTAGAGCCAAAAATTCTTCGTCGGATAATTTATCCAAAGATTTAGTCTTGTTAAATTTTTCCGCTGCTAAAAACTCTTGGTCTGTTAAAGAATCTAACCCTGACATTATTTCCCCTTTGGTATGCTTCCTGGTAATCCAAAACGTTTGGCTCTTTGTAATTTAAACTCATCTTCAGATGGCAGATTAAATTTAGATCCAGGCAATTCCGACCCCAATGTTTTATTAAATCGTGATGGCAAATCAGCCTCGAGTGGCAAAGCCCCTATCGCTTGCATTTTTGCTTTTAATTTTTGATTTGCACTGCTTTGTAAAGTTGTTAGTTGCGCATCTACATCTAATCTTGGATCAAAACTAAAGGGGCTTTGAATAACCTTATCTAAAACCTTTGTATAATCTGTTGCTGATAAAACACCTAGGTTTTCTAACTTTTTAGTTTGTAACCCTATTTGAGCCACTAAAAAATTAGCTTTAGTTGTAGCTGTTGGTGATAACCTTCCTCCTAATAGTATTGAATCTTTGTTATCGTTACGAAGTTTCATTAGACTAGATACATTTTCAGATAAGGAATTGTGTGCTTCCGCGGCTTGACGACCTTGCTTTGCCTCATCAACAGTTTTAGCAAACCCTATACCTGGAATTTCTAATTCACTTTGTTCTTTTACGACCTTTGATTTAGCAGTTTTCATATTGTTTTTTAACTGCTCAATCTCTAGCTGTGTTTTTAGGTCTTGTTCAGCTTGTCTTTGCATTTTAGCTGGAAGAGCGTTAATTTCTGCTTGGTTCTTGGCAACTGTTGATTCGGCTGTCATTTTCTTGATGCCAAGTTCTTCTTTTTCATTGTCCATTTGGTTTTTTAATTTTTGTTCATCTAAAGTTAGCTTTTTCTTATTGTCTAAAACATTACTAATGGTTCCGAAAATGCTAACAGCAGTAGCTAATGCAGAATCTTGGCTGTTATCTTGTGGAAGAAACTTAACATCGACTGGCATTATTCCAACTCCTGTTCTGGTGGAGTGGGTTGAGCAGGGTTCTTTTTCTTCCCGCTTCCCATTAATTGCTCTAGCCCCAGTTGTGCTAACCCTGCATCATTGCGTTTTACCTCTAGGCGTCTATTAATAGCCTCTTGATTCACTGAATTTTTTTGAACAAATGGAATGGCCCCATCATCTTGTGGTTGACCACTAATCATTGCCTGTATTGCACCCAAAATTGGAAAAGCCATTTTATTCTCCTTTTAAAAAATCAACCAATGCCAAGATCTTGGAATATACCGCCGATTAAACCTTTTTTAGGTTGAGATGCGGATGTTTTAGATAATTCTAAATTAAATGAATTAATAAGATTATCATTTTCAGCTTGTGCCTTTTGAAATTGGGCCATGTATTGCTGTAAATCTTGTCCCTTAAAAGCTAAATCAAGTTGAGCAAGTTTTGTTCCAGAGTCAAATCTGAAGACCTTGTCTTGAAAATCCTGACTTGCGTTAAATTGTTCACGCTGAGCATTTCGTTGAGCAACAGCCTCTTGTTTTGCAAATTGCTGTTGTCCGATTTGGCCAGCCTCTTGTGCTCCAATAGATGCTAGTTGTTTTGTAAGATCCTCGTTTGATTGCCTACTTGCCTCTTGGCCTGCTTTAATTGCAGAACCAGAATTAAGAGCCCCAATAGAAGCAAAACGCCTATTAATAGCATCTTGAGCACGAGATGCACCCTGTTGTGCTTCATCTTTAAGAGCCCCTCTTAACATGTCAAATTGAGCTAAACTTTTCGGAGCATCAGAAACTCCCTCAGCTTTAAGTGACTGTGGTCCTTGCATATTTGCTAGGTTCTTTTTTTGTTCCGTTACATATGAATTTTCACCCGCAGGATTATAAGTAGGTAGATCTTTTAATGTTGGTAATTTTATATCTGCGAAAGGACTTTTCTTAGGGGTACCTAAATATGAACCCACCATAGGTAAGTTTCCTAAAGTATCCCCCAACGATCCGCCGAATAACCCCATTATCTTACTCCCTTCAAGTTATATGAATAGTTTGCCCAGTGAACCTTGAACCGTTGATTAACTACGTTCTGATTATCAAATCTAAACTGAATTCTATTTCCACTAGCTGTGCCTAAGTATTCTTTTAGTTTTCTCTGCGCTTGTCCACCGCCCCAAAGATCAGATCCCCAAACCATTGTGCCCCAAAGACTTCCACCAGGGTCTAGATCTATTTGAATTGCGTTACCGACGCCAGAATCAGAGTCGACCCTATAAAGAAGGTTCATAAACCAATCCCCAGAAAGATCGACGAGTAAATTGCATTCTCTAAAGTCTTTATGATTGTTGACGTCTTGTTTGTAGCCTACAAATTCTTTGGTCCAAAAATATGAGTCAATCGCAACACCATTATCATTATAAACACCGGTGTTTAATTTATGAACAAACCCATCGGCTATTGATGATTGTCCGTAAAGATTGCCGCCATAAATTGTGAATTGTGAGAAATTTAAATTAGTCCACGGAACCCATGAGGCTTCTTGTTTTTTACTAATATTAGAAACAGAGAAGTCAAAAATATAGACTCTGTTATTTCTGGTAGCACCAGACCCAAATGGCAAAGTGATATATGCTTTGTTTTGAAACACAATAGATGAAATAGAGGGCGACATAGAGTCTTGAACTTGAAACATATCAGGTTCAATTCTCTCAGACGTAACCTCTGATCCCGCTGTTGCGACGGTTAAAAATGTAGCATCTTGCTGAACAGCGTTTCCATTAAGTTGAGAGAATCCTACAAATTTATCGTTCTGCATGGCGGGGAACATTTGTTTGTTATTAAAATCAAACGTCCCAAATAAAGATTTAGATCCGTATTGGCTTTTTACTTTCACATCTTGCCAGTTGTTTGGATCAGCATCAGGCATGACGATAAAGTAAATTGATTTTTCACAGTAGACGACGATTGAGTTGTTATAAACCGAAAGCCCTTTTACTAGGTCACCGGTGTCATCGCCAATTCGTCGAAAATTAAGAGCTGAGAATGTGAATGGTTCATTGATATTTGAATACCAGACGAAATTAGGATTACTTGCATCGTTACAGAACAATCTGTTTTGATGATACACAATACTTGAGTAAACAGGTGGCTCGCCATTATCAGTAGGAGCGTTTGCACCTAAAGCTGAGTCTGCAATGATATCGTCATATTGAGTTGTTGTGTTGTCGTTTATAACAGCTACTCGTTTAAACGTTGTCCCGCCTGCAGTTGTTCTATAAAGGCGTCTTTGATTTACACCATGGCTTTGTGGGGCCGTAGGAATAGCTGAAACTCTCAGAGTCGCTGCGGCTGCAGTGAATGTTGTCGTTGTTGGACTGATATTACCTTCAACTAACTGTGAATTCACATATGTTACTTGATATTGATAATCACCAGTTAATGGACCTGCGGCATTTGAAGCTACTGTCATTGTTGTTGTAGGTGCGGGGACTCCGTGTCTTGTGAACGCTCCGTTATATTTATATGGAGTCACACCTCCGTTACCCACAAACATATAGTCTTGATATTGAGCGGTGGCGACTCTAACACCTGCAGTGAAAACACTTTGAGCACTAGAGATTGTGACAAATGTAGATGTGTTTAAAACCCACGCTGTGCCACCCCAGAAACCAACCATGCTTTCAGCGCCAGTTGAGGTGCGTCTGGTATAAAGCCCATCACCTACAAAAGATCCAACAGCGGTGGTATTGAGTTTTTGAATTCCCTCACGAGTAGCAACAGACCCGTTTGAAAATACAACATTCGCACAATCTGGGCTTTCATTATCCAGAATGATTGAGCGCTCAAACTTATTATTTAAACCTCCGTCAAAGACTGTGCGTCCCTCAGGAGGATAAATTCTTTTCATTAAATGGGCCCTAAGATGTTAGTTGATAAAGATTCTTCATCCTTCACAACTTTGAATGCGTCAGTTACTTTTTGCTCAGCACTCCACTTACGAACGTTTTTCAATCCTTCAATCCAACGATTGTAATAAGCTGCTGCAATGTCGGCTTGTTTATCTTTAAAAGCCATTTCACTAACAACGAAGTTAACAATATCCATATGGAATAAATCGGGAACCTCAACGGTCCCACCGGCTGTGACGTAAGCCGGTTTTTTAATCACATACATTGTGAGGTCTTCAACACTTGAAGGAACGGGCCTTAGATAAACCTGGTTATTCCAAGTCCAGTAGTACTGAGGGTCTTGGGTTTGATCAGTGATTGAGTTATTTAAAGTTAATTGATCATCTAATCTAAAATCAATTGGGGTTAATTTAATTCCATTCCAAGTGATTCGTTTGAAAGCCACAACCTCAGACGGATAATTATAAGTTTGCTGATTTACAACCGTTGGAGTTGTAACTGTGCCCTCAATGACAAGACCCTCTCTTGCCATATTAAGTTCAGCTTCATAGATAAGATTATAAATTTCTTGGGATGAATAAAAACTTGAGCCAATAGAATTATACTTATTTCTAGCGGCTTCTTCTATTTGAGCCAAAGTCATTATTCATCCTCCTAGAAGACCTATTTTTTAGGTCTGGTTTTTTTAAATTCCTCAGCTTCAAGTAAATCATGCATATGGTTTGCGGCCACATGCTCATCTAGATCACCAGGACCTGAGGCTACATATTTACATCGATGACAGACGTTAAGATCATTCACATTGGTCTGTGTTTTAAGAGCGGCGTCTTCCATAAAGTTGATCGGCTCTTTTCTTAACATCTTAAAGTGTCTTCGATCAGGTCTGCCGTCATGATCCGCAATAATCCCACCAGGAGGCATTTGACCTAGAAACTGAACCGCTTCGTCATCCTCCATGAGGATATACTTGCCGGCTTTAATTTCTATATCCTGCTCTTTGTACTTTTCTCGGTAATCATGAACGTTATCGTTATAAATTTTTACCTGACCCATAAATTCTCCTTTGTAAGTTAATAAGTTCCGCCACAAATAACTCTGAAAGCGGCGCTAAAGCTAACAACAGCCGTAGTCTCGACTTTCAAATATCGAAGCCCACTTGGTATTTCCACAATTGCATTGGTCACACTCGATGGGATTTTATACATATTAACAGCAACGGTGCTTGAGTTAATCGCAGGGTGATAGACGTTTCTAAAAGTGCCTGACAATGTATCCGAAGCCTGAAGCCTTACCTCAGAATTAGAAGTCATTGATGGGACGATTAGATAATTTTGACCATGAGACTGACCCAAATCAATCGCTGAGCTAGCTGTTGCAAAGCTTGCAACGGTAGCATCAAAAACAGTGAAGACTCCCATAGTTTAGCTCCCGAATACGGTGACAAAAAATCTATCACCTGATGTGCATCCAGTTACACCAATAACACCCATGCTTTGAACGCCTGAGGCATTACTATTAACGGCCACCTTAATGTTAGCTGAATTCATTGACGATTCACCATTGCAGATAAACTCGATCTTTTTAAGACCGGTTTCAATGGTTTGGGTAGCGGCATCGGCTGTTATATCTAACCCGACAACACGCTTGTTTCCTAATACGGTATTAAACTTAACGACTGTGTAGGCCATTTTTATCCTCCTAGAATAAAATTATACCCGTGTTGACGTCGGGTTTTGCTATTTGTTCTTTTAAATGCTCATGCAATTTATACATTTCAATAAAATTGGATAAGGGTGCCTGCCTTACATCCATTAAATTGCCCTGATCATATGATCCAAAGATCCCACCGTCTGAGCAATTAAAATAAATTCCTGGCACAACAGATGCTACCCAATCAAACCAACACTTAAAATTATGATAACTCTGCCATGTTAAAACTCTATTGCCGAATATATCGGTCACTCTTAAACACTGGCCAAGGTTAGAGTCATACTTAGAATCCCATGCGTGAAACTTAGCATCGTATCCAAAACTAAAGTCTGCCCCTATAAAGGCTATTGGATTAGCGGCTAAGAATCCTTTTGCGATATAGAGTGAAGCACCAAGGACATTCCCTCCAGTGCCGACATAAATATAAAACTCTTCGATCTTTTTAACTTCTTCTAGATATTTGTCATCGGGCACGGGGCAATTATAGAAATATATTTCACCCTGCCATTTTTCTAATAACTCAGGGCAAGACCCAACATAGGCTAATAGTTTTCTGTTCTTTGTTAGGGCCCAGTATTCTTCTGCACTCTTAGATCCACCCTCTGAGACTTCTTCAATCGTGACGGGGCCAGCATCTAATGTGACGTAGAAATCAGGATTAGCGTCATTGTCTTCCATGAAGTGAAAGTTATGAAGACAACTCACAAGACCAATATCACCACGAGTTTTTAATATTTGTGCTGAATTTTTAAGAGACGGACCTGACCCTGCAACAATGCATGGTTTGTGTTTAAATAATTCGTATAGCTTAGCAATTGATCTATCTTTGAATGGGCCGAACTTTTCATGATTTCTTTTATAATTATCAATCCATGTTGGTCGCCAAGCTTCGACCGTTGCAACATCGTTAGAGCAAGCTTTAGCATGAAGCTGTTTTGGGACAACAGGAGGCACTTCGATATAATTTTGATATCGTAGAGTAATTTCTCTCTTCGGATTTGATGGTTCAGTAATCATAAATTATCCCTTAAATGTAAATTAAGGCCCCCAGTTACCCGGGGGCCGACATCATCAACCAAACACAGGCGATCTAAAGTAAGCCTTGCCAGTTCCAACCGTTGTCACGATTGAATTGATAGCAACGCCTAATTGAACCGCTGTTGCTGCAGTGCCTGCGAGCGGGGCAAATGCACCGTCGATACCGGCAACAAGTACGTCGCCAGCATTCATGGACACAGCACTACCGCCACCATCTGGGGCAATAAGAACTAAACCCTTGGTAGCAAGCCAGCCGTATGTGCCAGTTGTCAGTGTTGCATTGTGTGCAACACCAACAGCTTTAATGCCACCGGCTTGTGAAGCTGCATTGGTAACCGTCACAGAGTAACCAGAACTCAAAGAGTTGGTTCCAGCCAAAAAGCCCATGAAGCCTTGACTGATTTGTGAGTTACCGTCGTTATAAACATAAATGTAACTAACTCCCGAGTCGTTACGAACGGTTCCTAGTTGAACGCTTGGAGAAGCGGTCACGTTAGAAACACTTTCAAACGATACAGGAGATAAAGAATTTAATGATCCAGCCATTTTCTAGTCTCCTCTTAATTATGAAGTCAAAGCGCTCATCACGCCATGAAGTCTGTTATTGCTAGAACCCAATGCTCCGGTCCAGTACACCTTGGCTACCTTAACATTTTGATTGACCGGTTTCATAAAGGGCTCGAACCGCATATCCTCGTCCTGATGGGCGAATAAATGGAGGTATTTCTCATTGAGCATAAACATGTGTGAAGCAGGCGCATGAGAATCTGGCAACACAGGTGCGCCGTTAAACATAAGGCCAGTGAAACCTGCTTTTGCCATTTCACTATCCACAAAGCGTTGTTGTGGTTGTAGCAAATTGTAAAAGCTATTGAACAAGGTTCTGGTTGTCACGACCACTGAAGGTTGATCAGCGTCGATAGCACAGTTGTTCCAGAGGGCTTGCATAGCTGCAATGCTCAATGTGGTTGAGGATGAGTCAACTTGACCACGCCAGAAGGAGAAGTCAGTTTGGCTAATACCACCAACGGTGTTTGCTGTACCTACGATTTGACGAAGACCGACGATTGATTTGGGATCGGTGGCGTTTGAATAAAGGCCAGTTCCGATTTTATCAATCATGGTTTTTTCAGCAATCTTAACTTTGTTTTTAACAAGGCTAAGAATTTGGCTGTCGCCGCTGTTTTTCAACTCATCAAGACGGTTGATTGAGATATTTGCGTAAAGTTGTTTCCACAAATACTCAGCCGCTGTGATGTTGTTGTTATCAGTGGTGCTAAGTGTATCGGCACCTGAATACCAATCACTTGCAGTCACTTGAGCATAATTGAGAGGGACAAGAATTCTCTCGCCGCCATCAATTTTCTCATAGAATTTATCCTTAGCGCGTTTTGCTAAGGGATTTGAATCAAAAATATTATCATACAATTTCGGGATGAATTTCTTCTCCGTAATTGCAGATATTTGGTCATAAGTTAAGGCCATATATCTCCCCTTTTATTGAGCGGCTGACTTATCAAGTTCATTGATAGCTTCCGCTAGTAAATGTTCATAAGATTTTGATTTTACATTTTGTGCGTTAGCGATGCCTTTTCTAGGTGCCTGAGATTCCCCAAGTAGACCCAGTTTAGTACGCTTTTGCACTTCTTTACCTACGGACTCCTTAGCCTTTTCTTGAGCACGTTTGATCAACTCGTCATGGTAGTAGTCTTTGAACGCGGTTGCGAAGCTTGGAATTCCTTTTTCTTTTGCATGAGCCAGCACACGAAATTCTAAAGAGCTACCATTGGCATCTAATGAATCAAAATCAACATCCGCATGTTTTTCGCGAATGGATTTAATTTCATTATCTAAAGCTTGATCCTCCATTTTTGTGGAGTACTCTTTTTGTTGGTTAAGAAGTTCTTCTCTAAACTTTCTACTCTCCTGAACTTCCTGCTCTAAAGCTGATAGCTTTTGGAGTAGAGGATTGTTCGGATCGTTTGAAAGTCCTTGATTTATAAACTGAGAGCGTTGCTCCCAATTTTGCATTACATGTTTCCACCACTCAGGGTTTTGTTTTGCAAACTCATCCACTGGTTTGTATGTGGTCTCTAGTTGTTTGTACCCTTCGAGTTGTTTTTGATATTGCTGAAGTTCTTTGCTTAAAGACCCAATTTTATTTGGGGCTCCGTAACCCATTTCAGCCCACTTGATTAATTGATCCCTGGTAGCTGGAACCTCTCGGCCATCGACTTTAATTGAGAATGTTTCAGGCGGAGGTGTGGCTTCCATAGGGATTTTAGAATCAACGGGCTCACCCATGGCTTCGGCATAAAGTGTGTCTACATCGGGCGCTGTATTTTCAGAAGTATTTGTATTTTCTTCCATAAGATCCTCTTTAAATTATAAAGCTTGTTTAGATGGTTTACCCATTGTCTCCATTGGGGCTAAGGGCACTTCAGGTTTAGGTTCTTCACCCTGAGGTTCTTGACCGCCAAGATCCGATGCTACGAAATCTTGATAAGACGCTATGATTTGTCCCAATTTATCTTGTGATTCAGGAGGAAGACCTGCCTGACCAAGAGCTTCTCCAAGTTGTTGGAGCATTTTATCAACTTGAACGACGATTTTCTGTGCAAGGCCGGGCATATCGCCGCCGCCTTGAGGTGCGCCTTGTGCAGGCATAGGCATTTCTTGAGCCATGATAGACCCTCCTTTAAAATTTATGATTTTGTAAGTTGAGACTTCTGTAAATTAACCCTTGGGTGGCATCTGTTGAGCCATCTGCGCTTGTTCGGCTTGTTTCTCCTGAATTCTCTGAAACACAGCTTCCCAGTTCGGATACTCAACCGCTTTTAACAACTCCTCGATATCAATTGCCCCTCGATCAAAGAGTTGGAAAGCCATTTGCTCTTTTTGAGCCTTCATAAATGGTAAATTTGACCCGGTCACAACACGAACGTCAAATCTGCCCCTTATTTGCATTTGTTTTTCTTCACCAAGCACGGGGTTACCGGATAAATCCTGAGAAAACTCTCGGTATTTACCTATAACTAACGGATCACCCTTTTCATCTAGTATTGGAGCACCTGTTTCATCTGTCGGACGTTCCACGTGGAACTTAAAAAACTTTGACGCACTTTTGTCATTCGTTATCCGGTAAACTTCAGGCACGGTCTTATATTGTAGAACACGGGACACATACATTTGCCCCAAGTCCTGTAGATGAGAATCAATATGTCTAGCTTTTAGTCTAAGTCTTTGTTGAGCGGCTTGCTGAAGGGCTTCAATTGCTGATGCAGCACTTACACCTGTTGGGTTAACTCCACGAGAGACTTCATTGTTACCTGAAATATCATCGAACCACGTTTTCATTCGATCAATTAACTGTAAAACATAGGGTTGTAATTGGACCCCAGCTTCACGTCTAACCTCAGTGCCCTTTTCTTTTTCAACAATAAGGCCAGGACGGTTAATTAGATTCTCAGTGTCTATGCCTGAGTCAGTATCAACAATCCAAATGGGGTTACCCATGAGGGTTAGAACGTCTAAAGAGAATGAAATGAGTTTGTTAAAGATCTTTTGAGGTCCTGCAAGTTGTTCAACATCACTAATGCCCCAGAATTCGCGAGGCAATGTGTAGTTAATTAGTCTTGAGAATGGATATTTGCCGTCTTCATATTCAAATTCGCAGTCATCAAGGAGAACATTAGAGGCTATGACAATTTTTCTACCACGAGGGTATTTTAATTGCTGAACGTATTTGGTTTCTATCTCACCTTGTGCGTTTTCTAACTGTTCTTCCTTCTCATCAAACTCTTTTGATTTAAGCCACAGAGTGATCTTAAGGGCTTTATTATTATCTTTTGCATTGTAGGCAGAAGTTCCCTCAATGACGGCTCGTGAATCAACGGGTGATTTATATTTCACCTGAGTTAGATCAGTTTTATCGCCCATCATTAGATCTTGTAGATCAGGCTTAATAAAATCTGCGACTTCAGGGTTTTCAGCTTTTAGTATTTCAACATCTGTTGGCTCGGCGAATATGAAAAACGATGACTCTTTATTAACGTCACGAGCATTGGGATCAGGGAAGACATAGAATGGGTCTTCTGAGCGATATTTAATGCCGCCAATACCGTTTTT
>JACCDT010954570.1_pt1 | contig 21211 bp, 15 predicted proteins | sample 7446291 | NCBI WGS metagenome assembly JACCDT01 (sample SAMN15323446, study PRJNA562643) | freshwater metagenome | isolation source: river surface water | place: USA:Blue River Watershed | collected 2017-08-17 | reverse complement strand
ATGAAGTGACGCAAGCCTTGCAACGCTGCCACACGATTGGCATTGGTGCAGGCAACGGCACAGCCGGTCAAGTGCTGGTGATGCACGACATGCTGGGCATCAACTTGGGCAAAAATCCAAAATTCGTTAGCAACTTCATGCAAGGTCAAGCCAGCGTGTTAGACGCCATGACACACTATGTGAAGTGCGTGAAAGACGGCAGCTTTCCCGACAACGCGCAACACGCTTGGTAATTTTTTTGCAGCAACCCCCATGCACATTGTTCACACCATCGACGATTTGAGACACACCTTGCAAGGCGCCGCCTGTCGCGCCTTTGTGCCCACCATGGGCAATTTGCATGAAGGTCATTTGAAGTTGATGCGTATGGCGCGCACTGCGGCTGATCAACGCACCAACACATCTTCATCCAGTGCTGGCAAAGCCATGACCGTGGCCAGTATTTTTGTGAACAGGTTGCAGTTTGCACCGCACGAAGACTTTGACTCCTATCCCCGCACCTTCGAGCGTGATTGCGAACAGCTCCAAGCCAACGGTTGCGATGTAGTGTTTGCCCCTACCGAAAAAGATTTGTACCCCGAACCGCAAGTGTTCAAACTGCACCCACCCGCTGAATTGGCCGACATCTTGGAAGGCGCCTTCCGCCCCGGTTTTTTTGTGGGCGTCAGCACCGTGGTGCACAAACTCTTCAATGTGGTGCAACCCGATATTGCTATGTTTGGCAAGAAGGACTACCAACAACTGATGGTCATTCGCCGCATGGTGCAACAAATGGCCTTGCCCATCGCGATCATTGGTGGTGAGACTGAACGCGCCAACGACGGTTTGGCTTTGAGTTCACGCAACGGCTACTTAAGCACAGAAGAACGTGCTGAAGCAGTACAACTCTCACTGGCATTGAAAACCATGATTGCAAAAGTGAAAGAGGGTTTAACCAGCTCAAAACTCAACATCGCAGCCATTGAAGAACACGCTATGCAAACCCTGCGCGAACGCGGCTGGCAACCCGACTACATGACGGTCAGAAAACAATACGATTTATCACCTGTCACCACGATCACAACCGATCCGCTGGTGGTGTTAGCTGCGGCCAAGTTGGGTAAAACGCGTTTGATTGACAACTTAGAAATCATCTAGGCAGTCAAATTATTTTTTAATCGCTTCACGCTCTTTGTTGTACCGATCGTAGTTAGGCAAGGCTTTGTCAGCGTTGTCGGAACCAGCCGTCTTGGTACGTTCGTTTGAGCGAATACCTTCGTAAACAGAGCGTTCGGAAACTATCCCACACGAAGCCAAGCCTAAGCTAAAAAAGAATGTCAGTATTTTTTTACTTATCTTTCTCAAAGGAACCTCCTCAATTTATCAGTTTATTTTGAATTCCAATTGGTTGATATACAAACAACCAATCACTGTAATTTTCTTTACCTGCAAAGTGCTGATGGCGGTTATAAAACCGCTGCATCTTTATTGGTCTCTTGCCAGAAACACTTGCCACGCCCATCACACCGCCCTGTGGTGCTTGCACAAGCGTCCAATCACGCCCTCCCGTCATAGGGTCTGTATAAATTTGCCGTAAATGCCGCTTCGGATACAAAAACCGATTGTCTTTAAGAAGTTCTTCAAGACGAGGGGGGTAACTTTTGATTAGACCAGGAGAACTCTCGTAGTAACTTTGAATCGCATGCTCAAACTCAGATCCAATCGCCAGCAACTCTGCTTCACGCTCACGCTGTCTTTGTGTAGACCAAATCACGCAGGTTTCTGCTGCTACTAACCCCACCAACGCAAGCGCAAAAAGCATGAGCAAATAGGCACCTCCAGTTTGCTGCACAAACCTATCATTTGTACCTTGGGTATGGTGTGTAGATTTGAGCATCACCACTCCTGAAACGGCGTCCCTGCACGCGACCTGCCAGTCGCGCCACTCTTGACATCAATGATCCCCTGCTCATTTGCTGTTGTTGCCTGTAGAGCGATCCATGTTTTTTCAGAGTTGGTCACTGGGTCCAGAGGGATACGGCGCAAATACTGCTTGGTCACTAAGTCCTCCAAACTCTGCGGATATGTGCCGGTATCACCATGGTACTTATCAATGGCATCGCGAAGAGTTGCAATGTTTTGTCGCAGCACAGCCTCCTTGGATTTTTCAACGCTTGCGTTGTACCGCGGTAGCGCCAATGACAAAAGCGTGCCAATGATTGCTAGAACCACCAACAATTCAATCAATGTAAAACCACGTTGAACTGAATACGAGCTTTTAATTGAGAGTGCTTGCATCATGTATGGCTCACCATTCACGGTAAGGTTGTTTATTTAGCCCAACCTTTGAAGAAAGAGAATAGACATCAAACACATCGACACCCTCTTGCGGATTTTCGTAAGACGATGCATAACTACGTTTTCCCCATGTATCTGCTGCCGACAGATCCAAGTTTTCATTCATAGGGTCGCGTGGAATACGACGTAAAAAAAATAGCTTTGCTCTTTCAGCGCCCTTCGTATTAATCGTGACAGTATTCAAGGGGGCGTTTAGCGTTTGATTCACAACGCCATTGTTAGAACTTAACGAATTCTCAAAACGGCCAGACCCTACAGGACTTCTGGGTTTAGCATCTACCACACCACTGACCAGCACATCTAAGCTGAGCGGATACCCACTCTCACCTGATTTCAAGACAATGTGCCCATCGTCTGCCGCATGCTTGTATGCATCGATTGCCTCTCGAATTTGATGCAAGGCTTCACGCAGCTGAGCCTCCTTATTGCGCTGAGATGCCAAATGAGTCAAAGGCAGCGCCAAACTTGCCAAAACTGCAACCATGAGGACCGTCATGAGAAGCTCAATCAGCGTAAATCCACATTGCCGAGTTATTTGAGCCAGAAATTCAGCTCTTTGATGTGTTATTGAACAGAGATTTTTCACAATCAAACCTTGATCACGCTCGAACTCACTGCGCCTTCTCTAAGGGATTGAATCCCCCTGGTAGATTGACAACAGGACGATCGCCACTGGAGACCACCGGGTCAGCTGCCAGCACCTTGATCTCACGGACTTTTGATCCGATGGATTTGATCTTGAGTGTGATCACTGGTAACTCACCTGACGGGGCCCCCTGCACATCGTTACGAGTTATCGTGGCAAATATCTTGCCACTCGCTTGATCCTCGCTGTGTGAGAAAGTGGTGTTCGCACCGTCTCGGTTGAAGTATTGCCCTTCCTCAACTGCAATCACCTGATAACTGCCACCATCAAAACCCAACTGCAACGGCAAGCTACGCATGGTTCCATCGGCTTTGGCAATCAATGTCAGTGTCAGCACATCGCCTTTGATGTCAGCGACCTTCCAACTCAAGTCGACGGTCTTCGCGGGGTCCAAGAGCAACGCACTCACAGCGACAATATTTGATCCACCATTGGTCACAACTGCAGCGCTCTTGTTTTCTGACTTGTCTGAATCAAGAAAGCTATTGGGATTACGCAAGGCCGCTTCCGTCCCAGACCAAAACTCAGTTCGATTGGCTTTGGGCAAGCTCAAATTGCGCACCAATCGCGGCGTGATTGAAAGCACCAATTCGGTCTTGGTGTGTGAATCGGTCTGTGTTCCAAACAATCGGTTCAAAATGGGAAGGTCTCCAATGCCTGGTATCCGAATTCCACTGGTCCCCTCCTGATCACTTATCAAGCCGCCCAAAATTTGAGTCTCGCCATCACGCAAGCGCAATTTGGTTTCAGCATTTCTTGTCCCAATTTGATAAGTCTGAGTGCCGTTAGCCAAGGTCACGGTGTTGGTAACGGAACTCACCTCCAACCCTAACTTGATACCAATTTCGTTTTTCAAACGAATGTCAGGTTGCACATCTAATTTCAAGCCAACCTCTAAGTATTGGATGTTGGATGACACCACACCCGTAGGCGTTACATTGCTGGTGATCACTGGCAATTTGTCACCAATCATGATCTTGGCCGATTCACGGTTACGCACCCGAATACGAGGGTTAGCCAAAATATTGGCATCCGTGATGGTCTTATTGGCATTCATCCTTGCACTCAAGTTTGACACGCCCGTTGTACTTGAATTCAAGTTCCGCAAATCGGCTAGCGTGAGACCACTGGTTGTGCTGGATGAGAGCGGTGTGAGCGTTGCACTTCCAGGCCATTGAATTCCCAAATTGGTCACCTTGGAACGATCTACCTCCAATATTTCTACCTCTAGCATCACCTCTGGCTCACTCAAATCCTGCATCGCAATGATCTTTTCTGCAATCTGAATCGCATCGGGTGTATCACGCATCACAATCAGATTCAGCTTTTCATCAATGATTGTGTCTTTGATCTTGAGTATGGTTTTCAAGTTCGCTTGCACCTGTTTGGCATCTGCGTTTTGCAAATAAAAAGCCTTTATAACCAGATCTTGATAGACCTTGTTTTTTTCTGATGTGTTTGGATAGATCAAGACCGAATTTGCATTTAGAAGCTTGTACTCGAGTTGCTGCGTCTGCAAGATCAGTTTGACGGCTTCATCCAAAGTGGCGTTACGCAGGAACAATGTGACCTGTAAATCTGGTCTGACATCCTTGTCCAAGATGAAGTTCACGCCACTGGAGCGACCCAATACATCAAATACGAACTTCACATTGGCATCTTTGAACTCCAAATTCACAGGTTTGCTGCGTGGAAGTTTCAAGGCCATCTCACCCATCAATCGCTTACTCGCTGTTGAACTGGCCAATTCGTCTAAGGCATGCTTGAGCTGGTTGGCTTCGTAATGGTCAGGATTTTCAGACAAGACACTGCGTAACAAACTCATCGCTTGGCGTGGATCACCTGCTTTTAATAAATCAGAGGCTTCGGCTACCAACTTGCTCTGTAGCCTTTCTTTTGGCAGTGCTAACAACGCATCTTTGGCAATGGTGTTACCAGGATCCACACGAAGCAGTCTCTCAAACACGGCCTGCGCTTCATCCACTTTGTTCTGCTGGCGTAAAGTCCGTGCCTCAGCAATCAAGCTATTGGTGAACATGGTCAGACGCGCGTAATACTCACTGCGCAGCTCCACATTGCTGGGCTCAGCGTCGTAGGCTTTTTTTAACTCAATCAGCGCCGCATCCGTTCGCCCCTGCCTGAACAGACTACTGGCCTCGCGGTAGTGAGGTGAAGCACAACCGCTGAGTAATATACTCAATAAGAAGCCGAATACAAGATACGCACAGGTACAGCGTAAACCACGTAATGCCGAAAGATTTTTTTTTGGCATAGATGCTCTGACTAAATTGAATGACTGTATAAAAAAATAGCTCACGGCAACTGTCCTGTCGTAAGGGTTTGTCTCTCGGACAGTGGGATGTATTTAAAAACCAAGGTCTCGCCCTCCAGACCTACGAACTCATAATTGGCATCGATCGCATCGCCCGGACTCACAGAAAATGTCTCATTGCCGCGAACAAGATAGACCACAATTTTCGTGAGCGTTGCAGAGCTGGATGCACCACCACTGTTCACGCTGCTCTCCGTGTCAACCAACTTTCCCATGTACTGGAAAGGCAATGCAGGCGCTTTGGGCACCTCCACTACATTGGTAGGCTCTGGTGGTTTGGGCCTAGGTGGCTCTATCACAGCCAATGGCGCAAAAGGATCAAGCGTCACAGGCACATAACTTCGCGTGACCAAACCCAATGGCAAAGGAGTAGGGAGGTCTGTTGTATGAACTTGAGCACCAACAGCAGTTGGCGCAACGGTTGGAACAACAGAGATTTCTTGGCGCTCGGCACTCATATCGCGCTCCTGCCAAAACATCCAAGTCGAAAGACCAACACTCAGCAACAAACTGCCCATAAGTAATAGCTGTTTGCGTGAAAATTCGGTCATATACCTAGTCATGCTCATAAACCTGCTCTGACATAGAGCGTAAAGCGCAATTCAGCATCCACACCAACACGGGCGCTGCTCTCTCTGGTAAAGATCAATGAATCAAGGGCAATGCCAGGCTGCTGCTTCAACGCGTCCGCGACAAAACCGCGAATGTCCTGGTATTTGCCTTTGACAGGAAAAATGATCTCGTATCGCATCAACAAGTCGCGTTGAGCCGCCGATGACACTTGCCCATTGGCTTGACCAACAATCAACCGGTATTCACCTTGCGGCAATGACAAGTTTCTCTGCGGTGCCGTATCGTGCAGCATCGCCAAGACAGCAACCATTTGACTTTCTGCTGGGAAGTATTCATAGAAACCCGCCAGCTGATCTAGCCGCTCAGGCACTTTAAGGCGTTGTGATACTTTGGAAGAGGCCTGAGCAATTAGCTGATCTTGAAGTGCATCGCGCTGCCAATACAACGGATACACAAAGATGCCATACAACATGGCTATGACAGACAATAACCACAGTGCATTCCATTGTCGCCAAGGCATTCGCGACCACGCTTGGCGCAGCGTCCATTGCCAATGTGCGTAGTTGTTTCGAGGGTTGCTCATCTACTCCCCTCTAAGCGCACCACTGTCTGTTGCTCATCAGCACGCACCAGTTTGTCAACTTTGGAATCAGTGTCTGCTGCCTTAGGTGAATTTACACCTGTATCAGCCAACAGAGGATCTTTTGTACGCCATGATGCATTCACTTCAAAGTGAATCGTACGCAATGGATCTTGCTCTTGAACTTGATGGCTATTTAAGTAAACCTGCGTGAGTTCTTGTGCTACTGCCCCTTGCTCTTTGAGCGCTTGCACAAACGCCAGGACGGACTTGAAGTTACGCGCATCACCAGACACATGCAAATCGCCACCTTGTGGGTTGGGCGTGATGTCCAGCAAAGTTATATTTGAATTGGTGGCTGATTCAATCGCTACAAACAGTCGTTCCCATGGGCGATTCAGACTTGCCACAATCTGTTTAGCATTGATAAGCTCTATATTTCGGCGGTCATTACCCACTGAAGCGCCATGTTTGACCCTGCTTTCAATTTGCTGTCTCTTTGCATCACCAAGTTGGCTTTGGATATCACTCACTTGTACATCTAAGTACGCATAATTAGCCAACAACAACACGGTAGCCAAAACGGCTGTCGTGCTCATTGCGCGCGTTGAAAAAGTGGACTGTGCGTTGTGCCTTGCAAAATCAATGTCGAGGGCTTTTACGCGCTTCAACATCATGCCGTACCGCCACTGCTCCAGCCTGCTGATTGGCTTGTCGCGTCGGATAGGGCTTAGCAAATGACACAAAGCACTAGCTGAACTCATGCCCACCGAGGTCAGATCATTTGAGGGGCTGGTTTGGTTATTTCTACCTTGGAGATTTCTTGCTTGAGGGTTGGTCGCATCAATCATTTTCCAATGCGCAGGCGCATCCAAAATTGCTGGCAATCGATTTAAACTGAACACGATCACTTTTGGATGATCGAGTTGCCGCAAAAGGATTTCACGCTCAATCACCTGAACGGGTAATGCAGTCTGCGTCGCCACTTGAACGCTGCGTATGACTGTTTCATTTGGTTTAGATTGACCCAAGAGCGTGAGCGTCTGTCCATCCAGCGTTGCAAAGAGCTGCTCTTGATCTGTAAGTAAATGATCATTGCCTCTTTGCACTCGACCCCAAGCCAAGGCATGGGCACTGTAACAACTACTTAGTTTCAGCTGATTGGATATCAATACTGAGCGTAAGTTGTCAAGTAACGCTTTGGGAATTGCAGCAGCGAGTTGGCTGTAACCATAATGGGGACGACCCAGCTCTGGCACCCATTCGTGCATGTCTGTGTACAGCTGTGCAAAACTCAGTTGTACCAAGGTCACTAATTCTTGCGCAGACATTCCAGCCGAGGCCATTTCCTCCGCCATCCAAGGCACAACCGCCCAGCGTACCCATTGTTCAGATAGCACCACGGAGCAAGGCAAGTTCTGAAGTTGTTGAGTGTTCAAAATAGTTTGCAATGTTTGAACATAAGGCTGCCACTGCAAGGAAGCTTCATTTGAGCTGGCATCAAAAACAGAGAGTTCGTATTGATTCGCAATGCGAGGGTCTCTCCAGCCTTGCAAGACCATCACGCAAACTTGTCCTTGTGTCATCCCTACCACCAAGCGACGACGCATGACCAAGTGCCGCAGGTGGGTACCCACGGTGTTAAAGCGTTGCTTTAGTTTTTCTAGCATCGCGTCTTCAATGTCACTGAGCGAAGGTCACGCGGTCGATCTCATCTATCGTGGTCCAACCTGAGCGTACGGCCTGCACTGCCGCATCTCTTAAAAACACCGTGCCTTTGGCCTGCGCTGTGTTTTTCAAAATACGAATTGGGGCTCGGGCGATGATCAACTCACGCAACTCGTCATCCAGAATCAACAACTCTGAGATCGCTCGCCGCCCTTTAAACCCCGTACCGCGGCAATGCGCACAACCCTTACCTTTGAAGAACACAGCACCGCGTTCTAAGTGATTGCTTTGTATGAACGCGTCGTACGATTCCTGAGCCACCTCTTTGCATTGCGGACAAATCACACGCACCAACCGTTGCGCCAATACCCCATTGAGTGCGGAGACGAAGCTGTAGGTATCCACACCCAAATGCAAAAAGCGTCCTAACACATCAAACACATTGTTCGCATGCACACTCGTGAACACCAAGTGACCCGTCAGAGCAGACTGAATGGCAATTTGCGCAGTTTCTGAATCGCGAATCTCACCTACAAAGATCTTGTCAGGATCGTGGCGTAACACTGAACGCAGTCCCCTTGCAAAACCCATACCTTTTTTCTCATTCACAGGAATTTGCAAGATACCCTGCAACTCGTATTCAATTGGGTCTTCAATCGTGACGATCTTGACTGCACCACTGTTGATTTCCGTCAGTGCTGCATACAAGGTCGTTGTCTTGCCACTGCCTGTAGGGCCAGTAACGAGCAACATGCCATAAGGCTCCTTGGCAAGTCGGCGCAACTGTGCAAGTACATTGCCTTCGTAACCCAGAAGGTCCAGCCGCAAGCCCTCTACCTGATCGGTCAATGATCGCTTGTCCAAAATACGAATCACCACATCTTCACCAAATAGGCTGGGCATCACAGAGACCCTGAAGTCAATCTCTCTTCCCTGCACCGCCAACTTGAAACGTCCGTCTTGTGGAACGCGTTGTTCCGCGATGTCCAACTCCGCCATCACCTTGATACGTGACACCACTTGAGCAGCCGTTTCACGCCCCTGCACCTGAGCAGCACTGGAGAGCACACCATCGATACGATACTTCACATGCAAGCCTGAGCTCACCGTCTCAATGTGAATATCACTGGCTTGGGCTTTCATGGCATCTAAGACTGTGGAATTCACCAATCGAACGATGGGGCTGCTGTCTTGTGCAATGGAGCTCAAAGACAACTGATCGACGCTGTCCTCTGAATAAATGACGCCGCCCCGCACATCAGCCACCGCCTTGTCCATCGCGTGCAGACTTTCTTCTTGTCCAATCAAAAACGTCTTCAAATCATTGGCATGCACCAAGTGCCACTGCACAGCGTTTCTGATTTTGGACAATGTCTGCAACTTGGCTTCAAGCCAAGTTTGCAGACGTATATCAAACGGATCACTCAAAGCCACCCATACTTGAGCATCTTGCGGACCATACAAAACAAGGCAACCATGTTTGGCGGCCTCAGAAAAACTCAGCACCTCGTAGCTGGGCTCTAATGCTTCCAGATCTGACAACTTCAACACCGGCAGTGCAAGTGTTATACCCAAACGTTCGATGCATACATCCGTCGGTTGATTCAATGCGCTTTCTAGTTGACTCCAAAAATCAGTTGTATTGTCGTCAGCAGGCTTAGCTTTGCGCACTTGCATAAGCAAGTGCGTGGGTATTGCTTCTAGCTTTTGTGTCATTGAATACTGCCTGCCAGTTCGAAAATAGGCAAATACATGAGAATGATCACACCACCGATGACTAAGCCAATCAGTAGCATCAAAATAGGCTCAAACAAACGAGAAAACCATGCAACGGCACGTGCTACCTCAGCGTCATAAAACGCAGCAATGCGATCCATCACTTGTGCCAGGTCGCCGCCACGCTCACCCACCACCAACAGACGAACACCAACTGAAGTTGCCAGCCCGTTTTGCCGAAAAGCTTCTGAAAGAGACTGTCCCTCTGCAATGGCTTGACGCGCTTTCTCCAAACCTGTCGCCAACGCCGGCTGGGGAAGCAAGTCATGCGTCATGTCTAGTGCTTTAACCAGTGGAATACCGCCCTCCAACAACATGGCAAGTGTGCGCACAAACTGGGCGAGTTGATATGTTCTGAGATATTCACCTACCGTTGGCAAAGCCCAAAGTTTTTGCGACAACCAGGCCCTTATCTGCGGACGCGTGAGCATATAGATCAAGCCCGCAGTGGTTGCAACTAAAAAAACCGCAAAACCACCCAAGTGGTCATTCATCAGTAAGCCCCATTGCATCAGCCAACGCGATAAGAGTGGGAGATTTTCATGGCCTACATCTTCATAGATGTGACTGAACCGTGGCACCACATATGTCATCAAGAATACAATCACCAACAGACCCACGATCAACAGAAGTGCTGGATACACACAAGCAGCCACTACTTTGTCGCGCACTGCGGTGAGCTCACTCTGGTAGGCCAAATAGCGTTGTAGCGCTTGAGAAATCTGACCTGTTTTTTCTGCTGAACGTACAGTTGCTACCAACAGCGCAGAAAAGGGTGGACGACCTGCAACATGGGAAGCCATCTCTAACGCCTGCGAAAATGTTCTTCCTTCACGCACACGCACTTGCACCGACAGCAACACTTGTTGCACGATGGGGTCGCGCGCCTTTTGGCAAAGAATATCTAAGACCTCCATCAATCCCATACCCGCTTCAAGCAAAGCCAATAGCTCTTGGCAAAACAGTAGCGCAGCGCTTGCGGTGAACCGTTTAGCCCCCCAAGCAAATGTCAAGCTCTGCGCTTGCACTGACAGCACGGAATAGCCTTGATCACTCACCTGTCTCGCAGCGGCCTGCGCACTGACAGCCTCGACGTCCAACTGCAACACAGAGGGTGCCGTATTTTTCATGGCCTCGTAGGCTTTGACTTTGAAACGCATGTGCTCAGACTTTGTAGTCACCGCATTCACCAATTACCAATGTCTGCATCTTCTTTTTGCCCGCCAGGCTTACCGTCGCGACCAAAAGAGTAAATATCAAAATCTCCGTGCTGACCGGGTAAACGATATTGGTATGTATTCTTCCAAGGATCGAGCGGAACGGACTTCTTGAGATACGGCCCTTGCCAGTTGGACGTACCAGTTGGCGCTGTCATCAATGCAGCCAATCCCTGCTCTGCTGAGGGGTACTTGCCTACATCTAAACGGTAAGCTTCAAGAGATTTTTCGAAAGCGTCAATTTGTGCGCGAGTGGCTTTAACTTCTGATTTGCCGACTTGCGCAAAGTAACGTGGCGCCACATAGCCTGCAAGTAATCCGATGATGACCATCACGACCAATAGCTCCAAAAGCGTAAAACCATGTTGACGATTCATTACAGTGATGATCCTATTCATTGCGTCACCTTTTACGCAGCCGTTGCTCACATATGACTTACAACTGTTCCGTCAATCAACTTGCAATTAACAATTCAATCAAAGGGCCAAAAGTAACAATTCATCCTAGAAATAGGGAAGATCAATAAATATGCATATAAAAATGCATGATTAATTTGGAACTTCACAATCTTTTTTAAGACCTTCATATCGCCAGCCATAAACCATATTTGTGGTTGAATCAAGCTCAAAAAAATATTTACATGTGCCTCGAAATTGATATCCACGCTCAACATTTCCGTTAGGTAAAGTGCGAGTGCTCAAATGATATTTCTCACCACCCCAAGTCATTCGACTGGAATTAAATGGCTTTCCAATTGCGGCATTCATTTGGGATATGAAATTCTCATGCGGTGTAATTGAGCTACATCCCACAAATCCTATGCAAGCAAATAAAAGCATTGCAATCAAATTTATGCGAGGGAAATTTGTCATTTTTTTATTAGCCATTTTATTTTTCCAACTGGAAACTAACAGGCCCATTTGTCAATGCAATATACGACAACCCTGCCGAAGGCAACATCGTCCAAACATTATTAAAAGCTGTTTGACTCATGCTACTACTATTGAATATCCAGTCATGAAATCCAGCCGTAGCATTGATGCCAGGAACAACATTCAGGGCACGACTACACATACTTCCTTGACGACAAAAATCTACCGAATTGTTATTCCCAACAACATTCATACCCCTACTACTAGCAGTTTGCTGTCCTGTTAATTCGTCCCACTTGTATGTTTGATCATCATCTATGTTTTCTTGATTCCGGCCTGGCAATCCGTCCGGCTTGTATCCAACACTTGATGCATAGGCCCAATTGGCAGATCCAGTAACAAAAGCACTTCCCATACCGTCTTCAAAATTTCCACCATAAAGTCTCGAAGTAACACCTCCCGCAAATGAATTAGCACCGATACGCTCCACGCTCCACGAGTCACCGTAGTAACCACTCACAGCGCCAAATGCAGCTCCGCCAGCAGCGCCCTTGAATGCCGATTTAATGTCGCCGTTACTAGCAACAAATCCCCCTGCAAAACCTGCAGCAGCCCCTGCTGTTGCACCACCAGCAGTGGTGTAAGTCACGCTCATTGCACCACTTGGGTAGTAGGTGGTTGACGACACAGCCCACTCAGTCCCTGCTGTTCCAGCCATAGCTTCGCCAACGTAGGCTCCCGTAAAGTATGCAGCAGCAATCGTCACCGCTGCTCTGACAGGGTCAGATCGGATGCTATTCCATGTGTTTTTAATAGTGCGCCCCACTGTCTTGATGGGGTTATGAAAAAAGTTTTTAAACCACCCATAACCTGTCGGATCAGTTCCATTGAGTGGACTATTCCAACCGTAGCTGTAACGGTTGTAGCTCTGGCTGTTCATGGGTGCTTGGATGTAAGGGTCCGCACTCATGAATTGCGCAGTCATCGGGTCATACACACGGCCATTCATATGAATGAGTTTCAACTCATCCAAGTGCTCATGGTTCGTAAACCCACGCTGCCCCATTGGGTCGCTCAAGGTGTTGTTTGGATCTTGCTGTCCTGCCGCTTGGCGACGCTTACCAAATGGCTCGTATGCAAGTCGCTCCAACACCGCACCGTTTTCATCGGTGACGATGTTGGTGCTGCCCAAGTTGTCACGCAAGAAATAATGCGTTTTCTCACTCGTTACATTTGCTGCAGTGGTGATTTGCTTGATCACAGCAATGACTTGCCCACCTGCGGTGATGTAGTTTCTCAGCTCAGTGCTGTTGTCAGGCTTGATTTCTTTCTCAAACAAAAGGTCACCGCTGTTTCCCGGGTTCAGGTAATAAGTTGTTCCCAATGTGGTCGAGACTTGTTTGACGCGTTGGTGCTCGGGGCCATACGCATAGATCTCACTGACCGTGGCATTGCCTGTCGTTGCACTGAAGGTGTTTGGCATGTTGAAGCTGGTGTAGCTGTAGCTTCTGGTGCTTGCCGCGACTGTGCCTTGTTGCCAAGTTTCAGCCACACGGTTGCCGTTGGCATCATAGCTATACAAGCGTGAGCCTGCGTTGCCAGCCAATTGCACCAACCCCAAAGCATGTGGGCGGGCATTGACAGCCCCCGAAGCCACACATAGCGTACCGCTGAGCGTTTGACCTGAAGGACAAGCGTATGACGCTTGAGCTGCAACAGAGTTGATCACCACGCAGCTCGTGCCAGACAGCGTGCCGGTAGTACATAAATAGCTGGCAGAGGCCGGCACCAATATGTTGTTAGACAGCAAACAGTTGGTGCCTTGCAATGTACCTGCCGCACAGGTGTAACGAACTGAGGCAGCTGAGCTGCTTTGCGACACGCAGTTAGAACCGCTGATTGTGCCTACTGAACACGAGTAGTTGGCAGTAGCAGCAGATATCGTGGTGTTCACGCATGATGTACCTGAGAGTGTTTGACCGCTTGGACACGAGTATGCAACTGTTGCTGAAGATGATGTGGCGATGATGCAGCTTGAGCCTGAGAGAGTACCTGAGGGGCAGCTGTAGTTTGGTGAGGCGGTGACTGTTGTTGTTGTCAAACAGCGCGCCCCTGACAAGGTGCCACCTGATGGACAGCTTGTATTTGTCTTACCATAAACTTGGCAGGCTGCTGCAGCCCCATTAACAGGCCCGAAAAATGCTACAGAAAATCCTTGGCTCGAAGCACCCGAGCACATACCCCCAGCCACCCCAACGCTTACATTGATTGGGGATATCGCAACATAAAAAGAACACAAAGCTCCACCGTCGTCGTTAAAGTTTGCTGGGCATTTTTTTGTGACCATCGCATTTGAAGCTGAAATTTTTATACAAGTAATTCCAGACAAGCTATAGCCACTTGGACACGAGTAATTCACACTCGCAGCACTGGTCGTTGAACCCACACAGTTCGTCCCTGACACTGTTTTGCCAGCAGGACACGAATAGTTAGGCGTGGCCGCCGTGGTTTGCTTGAACACGCAAAACGTACCCGATAAGGTGGCATTGCTCGGGCAGCTGTAACGCAAACTTGCGGCAGCTGTGGTGGTGGTCACACAAGTGCTGCTTGAACCAGCCCCAGTCAAAGTTGAACCTATTGCACACGCATAACTTGCATTGGCAGGTGTTATCACATTGTTCACACCTACACAGTTCGTGCCCGACAAGGTCTGCCCTGCTGGGCAGCTGTATGTCACATTGGCAGCTACACTGGTTGTGGTCACACAAGTGGCTGTTGAGCCACTGCCTGTGAGCGTGCCTGATGAGCAACCGTAACTGTTGGTGGCAGGCGCAGTGACAGTGCTGAAGCTATAGCCCCCAAAATCACTCCGGCTGTTGATATTGCCACCGTTTGAATAAGCAAAGGTGTTTGTATAAGCCGCAGCGCTGGCATTGACCGTCGAATTGGTCATGCGGTTAAGCATGTCATAGCCAAATGTCTCTACCAAGCTCTGAGTTTGGTCGTTGCGGTTGGTCACATTACCCAAGTTGTCATATTGGTAGGTGCTGTTTTGCACCGAATTACCAGCACCTGCCGTGATAGATGTGATGCGCGCATTGGCAGGATTGAAGTTTTGTGTTGTTGCAATGGCATTGCCATAGGTTTGCTGCAACAAGTGCCCTTCTGCATCCATCGTATTTGCCGTCCAGAGCACCGCACCCGTTGACACACGGGTGATGGTTTTTAGATAACCCAATGCGGTGTAGCCATAGCGCAAAACAACACCGCCAGGGTAGGTGCGCGTCAGAACACGGCCATTGGTGTCATAGGTGACGCTGTCTGTGTACGCTGCATCCAATGTGGTGCTGGCAATGTTAGAACGACCCAAGCCGTCATAACTGATTTGGCGGTTGTAGCCCGTGCTGGTTGTGGCTTGACAGAGTTTGCCAATGCCTCGCGCACAAGCGCTTGCGTCTTTGTAAACATCAAAATACCAGTTTGATATCAAATCAGCTTCGTTGCGTGCCGTCATACGGCCCAAGATGTCATAGCCCATCGTGGTGACATTTCCCTTGGCGTCTGTTTGACTGACCAGCTGACCCAGGGCGTCGTAGGCATAAGTCCATGCACCCATGTCTGGGTCAACCAGTTTGGTTTTACGCCCACGCAAATCGTATGTCAGAGAAATCACATTACCCGCCACATCCGTGGTGGTGACCAAATTACCAAGTGCGTCGTAGGCATAACGCGTTATCTGACCATTGGCATCGGTAACCGAAACAATTTGACCCTGGCTGTTTTTGGTGGTCTGTGTGGTTTGTCCGTTGGCATTGGTCTGCGTCGTGTTTAGACCGTTGTATCGCACGGTGCTCGTTGTGTTGTCTGCTTGCGTGACCGCAACCACACGGCCCAAGGCGTCAAATGTCGATTGCACCCAATACGCCCTTTGTCCAGCGTAGTAAGGGCGAGAAACAGCCGCCACTTGGCCTAGGTTGTTGTACTGAGTGTCTTGGTAAATGGCAGTGCTGACACCAGCCCCATCAAAGCCTTGTGTTTCTAAACGGATTTGACGCTCTTGTGCATCAAAATAGGCCTTGCTGATCGCGCCGTTTTGCGTGCTACCGTCACTCGCCAAGGGTGTGGCAATTTGCACATAAGCACCCACTGAACCGTTCACCGTTGGGCATGTCACCGCTCCAGCGATGGCTGCTGCATTGTTGCCTGCGCAATAAAGATATTGATATTTGACCCGTGTGCTATCCGCACGCGTTTCTTGCAAAGGACGGCCCACAATGTCGTACAACCAATTGGTGCTCAGCCCATTTGGACCGGTGAGTTGTGTGACACCCCCAAACCGCAAGTCGAACTGCTTGGTCTCTGTATGCCCTTTGGCATTGGTGCTGCTGGTGATGAATTGACCAGCGGTTCGGTTGGTACTGGTTGCCGCGGCGCTGCTACTGCTGCTTCTTGTGGCAAAAACAGCAGTGCCAGTCGCCCCGGTGCAGTTGGCAGTGGTTGCCCCTGTTTTGTTGCCAAAACCATCGTAGGTATAGCTGGTGGTTTGGCACAGTTGCGCCAGCGTTGGCTCAACGATCTCACCAGTGAGTAAGCCCGTGGTTGGGTTGTAAGTAAAGGCAGATGTTCGAGTCAGTGTGCCTGCAGGCGTAACGCTCGTGATTGATGATTGGTTCAGCCTTCCCAAGAGCCAGTTTGTGGTGTCGTTGCTGTAAGTGTTGACTGTTGTTTTGGTGTAACCGTCATAGGTGTTGGTTGCGGTTTGCAAAGCGTTGCCATAGCTGTCATAGCTGCTGGTCGTCACCAATGAAGGTAAGGGCGTACCATCCAGATCCCAGCTTTGCTCCAGCGTTTGTGAGGCGTATGGAAAATAGACTTTGTTGGGCCCAATAACGCAGGCAGCACTGCTTTGTGTATCCAAGCAAGCATAGGTATTGGTGATCAGGCTGATTTGATGGTTAGGGCCTGCCGCACTAGAAATTGTTTTGGTGTTGATCAGGGGCAGCCCCGTATAGGGCCAACTCTGGCTGAAAGTGGTTGCCACACGCACGGTTGTGCCTGCTTGAACTTGTGTGGTGGTCATGCCCGCAAATCCGAGCACACCTCGACCTGTATAAAACTCCGCACGAAGGCCTGAGTAGCTGTAATTGGTCGTGAATTGACCACCCACTCCATCGGGACTTGTCACTGCACTCACTACATTCAGAGGGACAGTCAGGTTGATTTGTGGGTAATTAACTTTTTCCCCAGCTGTATAAACCACCGAGTTACTGAGCGTGCTGTAGGTGAAACTGCTGTATGCACCAAGGCCATTAGTGACTTTACTCACCAAAGTCGGTGCATTGACAACCGCATTGCTCCAAACTTGGGTGTACATACCGCTGGCAGTTGGGTTCCAAGCCACCAAGTCAGCTCTTCCCTTGCCACTCAAGTCAGCGAGCATGACTTCCCAACCCGTTGCCCCAGCCGCAGATGAGCCCGTCACACTCAAGCCACCAAAAGCTTGCGTGAAATTACCGTCACCATTGCCAAAGAACACATAAGCTGCTGTGCTACCACTTACGGCGTTGGCAGAGCTGAAGACCACGTCAACATAATTGTCTCCGTTGACATCTGCAAACAGTGGCGTCCAGTTGGTTGCGTTGACAGACGCTGAGGAAATGACATTTTTGCTAACACTTGTAAAGTATCCTGCGCCTTTGTTCAGCCAGACATCTGCGCTTGCACCACTGGCGCCTGCACCCATGGCAATCAAATCTGGATTGCCGTCCCCATTCAAATCTGCCAGTTGCAAACTGTAGTTAGCATCGTAGGTGTAGTTGACATTTCCAGGTGTCCCGCTGTAACTGAATAAATCAACGGCACTGCCTAATCTCCCGTTGAGCTGCCCTCCAAAGTATTGAACAGCGATGGCATTGCCATTGGTGTACAACAAAACAATATCGGGAATTCCATCGCTGTTGATATCTGTACTGTACACAGGCTTGTGAATATTGGCTGGCGTAAAGCCACTGGGTGGCATTGAGCCAGCCAATGATGAGGGCGCTGCAAAACCGTTGGCGCCATTATTCAACAAAGCCAAAACATAGACTTGCGCTGCCCCAGTTTCAACCCAAACAATGTCAGACTGGCCATCTCCATTGAGATCAACCAAGCGATACGTACCCGCTGTCGCACATGAATAGCCGCCGTATTGCTTAGGCGTTGATGCGGCCCCAAAACTGCCATCACCCAAGCCGCTCAGACTTGTCACGGTCAGGGTGTTGTTCGATGCGTTGCAACCTGCCAACACCAAATCAACATTACCGTCGCCGTTGATGTCGCCCAGTAAGACTGAAGCCCCGACCGCTGAGGCACCCAAGTTCACGGGGATATGAGTCGCCGCCTTATTCATCACACCACCACCCGCACTCAGCCAAGTTTGAAACTGCAAATTTGTGCCAGCGACCGAGTAGCCCAACATGTCATTCATGCCGTCATTGTTCAGGTCTCCTGTCAACATTTGCCAGTCTTTATACGACTGCGAGGTGTCGGTGATGTTGGCTTGCGGGGCAGCACTAAAAACAGAACCACAGTTACCTGTGCAGTTGTTTGCAAAATTCAGCACCGTTGGCCAACTCACCTGTGTTGCAGGCAAAGTTGAACCATCAGCCAACACCTCTTGCACGCCTGTGAGAACTGATAGCTTAGAGCCGTAGGTTTGTGTCTGATAGCTCAGCTGGTATTTTTTGACCATCGCACTGCCAGCATTGGTCTGAATACTGGAGAGCAATTGCGTGTTTTTAACCATGCCGCCTGCTGTGTAGGAAGGAATTTGATCGGTACGCGCGGTGTAATTGAACTGAACAGAGTTGGTTGGTGCTTGAGAACCATTACCTGTGTAGCTCAACATTGCCGGGTAGTAAGAACCCGTTGCTGCATCTGTGGTGTAACTCACGGACATGTAGTTGCCCACTGTGTCGCTGGTTTTGTTCAAAGCCCAAACTCGCACACTGGTGCCGTTTTGTACTTTGATTGCTGAGTCAGTGGTTACGCCATATTGATGAATCAAACCCGATTTGGTTTTGATGGTGAAAGATGCTGGACCCACGCCTTGGGTACCGTTGGCAGTGATATGGCTAAAGCCATCTCGCTCAGTGCGATAAACAGAACCCGATGCGCCATATGCACCGCTTATCAAAACCAAACGTTGGCCATCTAAACAAAACCGATCTGTTGTGGCGTAGTTGACGCCTGAACGCGTGCCATCAGTTGCAATGGTGGCTGTGCAGCGCGTGATGGCAGACAGGCCCGCCAAGTTCCAACCGACACCAAACAAACTGTTATTGGCTTGGCTGTTGTACTCCAGCGAAAGCTTGGGCTCCATGCCTGCAATACCCGGTGGGACTGAAATGGGGATTGAATAGGTCGCTGCACCCTGTTGGTTCACCCCTATGCTGCTAGGCGATGCCATTTGAGCGGCGTGTGCAAAACCCATGTTTGTAACAACAAACAAAACGCTCACCCACAGCCAATGGTCTGTGCGTGTCATTGAGAATGAAGTACGTTGAATTTTTTGCATATGCATTGCCTCATCAAAATTGCATCGTTCAATAGAGGGGGTAGTCTCTATCGTTATCAATAAATTGCAATTTTTTTCTTCAAAGTATCACTACAGTTAGTTCAAAGTATTTGATCTTGATACTTTGCATCTTTTGTAAGCTATGTGAGAAGTGTTTATTTGGGTTCAATGCGCATCAAGTCACGTAAAAATTGAGGCACCCAAGCCCTCGCTGCAATGCAAATAGAAAGAAGCGGACGCTCATCTAAAGGCAAGTGCGAGTCAGCCACCACCTGGTCTGCATACTCTTGCGCTATTTGCTCGAGTCGTGCTTTGAGAGACTCTCTTACTTGCGGCGAAACGCGCACATTGATAATTTTGAGCACCTCACCTGGCGCTTCAAAACGATGGTCAAAGAAATCGTTCGCTACACCTTTGACGAGTCGCATCAGTGGCCCATCCACAATCCATGAAAAATGTTTCGCCACCAACAACCGATATTGATTTTTGGGTTGCATTTCTATGAAGCCGATTTTTTCTAAACGGTGCAGCAATGCAAGACATTCCGGTTTAGGAATCGTAAGGTGCGTCAACATGTCCTCAAAAAACCATAAGTTCATAACGCAGATGGCAATCATGAACAGTTTTTTGTTGTTCGCCAGCTCTGTTTCTTGTTTGATGCTTAACTGTTCAATCAACTTGCGTTTTTTGGGCGTAGTTTTCATCAAGTCTTCCAACTCGATGTGCAAGTACTGGCAAATGTCGCGCAACCGTGAGAGCGAACAATCGCTACTGGCAAAGATCCTCTTCACAGTGGGTTCTGAAAGACCCAGCCCATCTGCCAGTTGCTTGTAGGTCATACCTCTCGCTTTGAGGTGAACGCGTAGGGCGTCAAATAAAAAGGTGCGTGACATGGTGTAGCTCGGGTTTTTAAAATCACCCGTGTGGGCAAACCCTCAAAAATACACCAAATTAAGTGCTTATACATAAATTTATATTTATATATAAGCACTTAATAAGCGTAATAGCTACTTGCACTAAAAAAATAAAGGTAGCGCCGCAAAAATCCTAGCCGCAGTCTTGTTGCAAGAGGTATGCGCGGGTAACGATTTCTGGTACAGCATGAGGCACCCGCGCATACCTCTTGCAACAAGCGAGCTCAGCTAAAACAGAGGCGCAAAAAAGTCACTCTCCCCGAGCCCCCCGCCCCATCAACACCCCCACAGCCTCCTGCGCCGAAATAGCGCCATCCAACAAAGCAACGACAGCCTGCGCAATCGGCATCTCAACACCCAAGTGCTGCGCCCGTTGCACAACAGTACGCGCACAGTACACACCTTCAGCCACATGCCCCAATGAATCCACCGCCTGCTGCAAAGTCATGCCTTGCGCAAGCGCCAAACCCACTTTGCGGTTGCGACTCAAATCGCCTGTCGCGGTCAGCACCAAATCGCCCAGGCCCGACAAGCCCATGAAGGTGTCTGCCTTGGCACCCAAGGCCATGCCCAAACGTGTGATTTCAGCCAGCCCTCGGGTGATCAGCGCCGCGCGTGCGTTCAAACCGAGTTGCAAACCATCACACAAACCGGTGGCGATGGCCAACACATTTTTCACCGCACCGCCCACTTCCACGCCCACGATGTCGTCGTTGGCATAGACCCGCAAACTGGGGT
>JACCDT010740799.1_pt1 | contig 21229 bp, 20 predicted proteins | sample 7446291 | NCBI WGS metagenome assembly JACCDT01 (sample SAMN15323446, study PRJNA562643) | freshwater metagenome | isolation source: river surface water | place: USA:Blue River Watershed | collected 2017-08-17 | reverse complement strand
TGGGCCGCGCGCTGCTGATTTCGGGCCTGCTGATGATGTTCTCGAATGTGATGTTCATGGTCCTGTCGATCAGCGGCAACAATTACTGGATGCTGGTTGCCGCGATTGCGACAGAGAACGTGACCAGCGGCATCGGCCTGACGGTCTTCGCGACCTACCTTTCGGGTCTGTCCAGCCTGGCCTACACGGCCACCCAGTTTGCGCTGCTGTCATCCTTTGCAGCCTTCGGGCGGACCTGGCTGGCTTCGCCGGCCGGGGTCATAGCCGAGAAGCTGGGCTGGACCTGGTTTTGGGGCTTCACCATCATCGCCGCGATCCCTGGCATGCTGCTGCTCTGGCTGCTGTGGAACAAGGGTTATCTGGTCCAGTCAATCCGCCAGCCCAGCACCGAGGATGATGGGCCGGAGGCAGCGGCCAAGGCTTAATCCGGCAGCTCGCCGTTGAGCCGCAGGACTTCGCCTGCCAAATAGAGCGATCCGGCAATCAGCACGGGCAGGCCATCCTCCGGCAAGGCGGTGAGCGCGCCTGGTACATCCGGATAGGCAACAGCTTCGGGGCCGAAGGCCGCCGCCGGATGCCACTCGTGCGTCGGCACCGGCACGGCCGAGATCGAAGCGGCATTGGCCGCCAGCGGGCCGGTCAGCGCCGCGGGGTCCTTGTTTTCCAGCATGCCGATGATCAGGTGAAAGCGGCGGTCGCCGAAATGCTGCGCCAGTGCCGCGCCGGCCGAGGGGTTATGCCCGCCATCCAGCCAGACCTCACGGGTGCCGGTCAGCGGTCCGGCGTTCAGGCGTTGCAGCCGGGCCGGCCATCTGGCCGCCGTCAAACCGACACGGATCGCCTCGTCCGAAACGTTCAGCGCGCTTTGGTGGCGCAACATGGCCACGGCCAGCGCAGCGTTATCGGCCTGGTGCGGGCCTGCCAGCACCGGGAGCGGCAGGTCGAGCTGACCGTGCCTGTCGCGATAGGAAATGCGCTCACCAAGGGCCGCGGACCAGTCCAGCCCCCGCAGGGCGGGGCGGGCCCCGGCCTTCATCGCCTGGTCGAGCACGGCCTTGGTCATGCCGGTCGTGTATTCCTGCGTCACCAGCGCCACGCCGGGCTTGGCGATCCCGGCCTTCTCGAAGGCGATTCGCTCAAGCGGATCGGCCGGCACGCCATGTTCGGGGGCGAGCAGGAAGCGTTCGTGATCCAGCCCTAGCGCGGCGATCCCGCAAGCGGCCGGCTGTTCAATAACATTTGTCGCGTCAAAGCGTCCACCCAGGCCCACTTCGACCACGCAGGCATCGGCTGGAACCCGCGCGAATTCGGCAAAGGCGGCAGCGATGGTCACTTCGAAGAAGCTGGGGTTAAGGTCGGCGCCAAGGTCCAGCACTTCGCCCAGCACATCGGCCAGCCGGTCATCGTCAATCAAGTGGCCGGCGAGCCGAATGCGCTCATTATAGCGGACCAGGTGCGGGCTGATCGTGGCGTGGACGCGGTAGCCTTGCGCCTCCAGCATGGCGCGGAGAAAGGCGCAGGTGCTGCCCTTGCCGTTCGTGCCCGCAACATGAAACACCGGCGGCAGGCGCTTGTGCGGATTGCCAAGGCGGGCAAGCAGGGCGCGGATCGTTTCCAGCCCCAGCCGCCCATCGGGCACCGAGAGTGCCCCCAGCCGGTCAAGCTGGGCCTGCACGCGCGGATGTTCGGAAGTGGCGAAGTCGCGCACCGGAATCAGGCCGCCTTGCTGGCCCCCAGGTAATCGAGCACTAGCGCCAGCTGCGTCTTCAGATCGCGGCGGTGGACCACCATGTCGACCATGCCATGCTCGTGCAGGTATTCCGCGCGCTGGAAGCCCTCTGGCAGCTTTTCGCGGATCGTATCCTGGATCACGCGCTGGCCGGCAAAGCCGATCAGGCAGCCCGGCTCGGCGATCTGGATGTCACCCAGCATGGCATAGGATGCGGTGACGCCGCCAGTGGTGGGATCGGTCAGCACGACGATATAGGGCAATCCTGCTGCATTCAGGCGGCGGATCGCCACGGTGCACTTGGGCATCTGCATCAGGCTGAGGATGCCTTCCTGCATCCGCGCGCCGCCTGCGGCAGTGCAGATCACATAGGCGCACTTTTCCTTGATCGCCTTGTCCGCACCGGCAACGAAAGCCGCGCCCACGGCCATGCCCATCGACCCGCCCATGAAGGCGAAGTCCTGCACGCCGAGTACCACCTTGTTGCCATCGATCGTGCCAAGTGCGTTGGTCAGGGCGTCGGGATGGGGATTGGCTGCACGGGCAGCCTTCAGCCGGTCCGGGTATTTCTTCGAATCCTTGAACTTCAGCGGGTCTTCCTTGACCTTGGGCGAAGGCAGAACCGTGAAGACTGGATCGAGCAATTGCGCAAACCGCGCATCCGCGCCGATGCGGCCATGATGGTCGCAACGCGGACAGACGTTGAGGTTTTCCTCATACTCCTTGGTGAACAGCATTTCGCTGCACGAAGGGCACTTGATCCAGAGATTATCCGGGGTGTCGCGCTTGTCCTGGAAGGGCAGCGCTTTGCGAACGCGATCGAGCCAGCTCATGCGCCATTCCTAGCCGAATGGACCGCCGCCGCCAATGCCGCGGTCAATTCCTGCACAGGTCCGGCAGCATTCGCCCCATGTTCACCGACAAGATCGACCAGTGCCGAGCCAACCACCACGCCATCGGCCACCTTGGCAAAGGCCGCAGCCTGTTCGGGCGTGCGCACGCCAAAGCCGACCGCCACAGGGATGTCGGTCTTGGCCTTGATCCGGGCCATGGCCTCGGCCACGCCGCTGGCAGCGGCCTGCTGCATGCCGGTGATCCCGGCAACCGAGACGTAATAGAGGAAGCCGGACGAGCCTTCCAGCACCGCGGACAGCCGCGCCGCATCGGTGGTGGGGGTGGCAAGGCGGATCAGCGAAATGCCCTTGGCGCGGAGCGCCGGGCCCAGCTCCGGGTCTTCCTCGGGCGGAATGTCGACACAGATCACGCCGTCGACCCCGGCCTGGGCGCAGGCATCGGCGAACCAGTCGGCCCCGCGGATCGTCATCGGGTTCGCATAGCCCATCAGCACCAGCGGCACTGCGGGATGGCGTGCGCGGAAATCAGCGGCAATCTTCAGGATATCGGCGGTGCGGGTGCCAGCGCCGAGCGAACGGAGGTTGGCCTTCTGGATCGCCGGGCCATCGGCCATCGGATCGGTGAAGGGCATGCCCAGCTCGATCACGTCGGCCCCGCCGGCCACCAGCGCATCGAGGATCGCGGGCGTCGCGGCAGGCGTCGGATCGCCCCCGGTCACGAAGGTGACGAGGGCGGGGCGGCCCTTGGCGAAGGCGGAGGAGAGGCGGCTCACAGCGAGACCCCCAGGTGTTCCGCGACCGAGAAGATGTCCTTGTCGCCGCGCCCGCAGAGGTTAACCAAAATGATCTGGTCCTTGCTCATCGTCGGAGCGACCTTGGTGACGGCGGCGATGGCGTGGCTCGGCTCAAGCGCAGGGATGATCCCTTCGGTGCGGCAGAGCAGCTGGAAGCCTTCAAGCGCTTCGGTATCGGTCACGCTGGTGTAATCGACCCGGCCGATTTCCTTGAGCCAGGAATGCTCCGGCCCGATCCCGGGATAGTCCAGCCCTGCGCTGATCGAATGGCCTTCGGTGATCTGGCCGTCCTCGTCCTGCAACAGGTAGGTCTTGTTGCCGTGAAGGATACCGGGGCGCCCGCCCGCCAACGAAGCGGCATGCTCCTTTTCAAGCCCATGCCCGGCCGCTTCAACGCCGAGCATCTTCACCTCGGGATCGTCCAGGAAGGGATGGAACAGGCCGATGGCATTGCTGCCCCCGCCAATCGCGGCAACCAGCAGGTCAGGCAGCTTGCCGGTCCGCGCGAGCATCTGGGCGCGGGCCTCCTTGCCGATCACGCTCTGGAAATCGCGGACCAGCTCCGGATAGGGGTGCGGCCCGGCGGCGGTGCCGATGATGTAGAATGTGTCGTGCACATTGGCGACCCAGTCGCGCAGCGCCTCGTTCATCGCGTCCTTCAGCGTCGCCGCGCCCGAAGTGACCGGCACCACTTCGGCGCCGAGCAATTTCATCCGGAACACGTTGGGCGCCTGCCGGGCGACGTCGGTCGCGCCCATGTAGACCACGCAGGGCAGGCCAAAGCGGGCGCAGACCGTTGCCGTGGCGACGCCATGCTGACCAGCGCCGGTTTCGGCGATGATCCGGGTCTTGCCCATGCGGATCGCCAGAAGGATCTGGCCGATGCAGTTGTTGATCTTGTGTGCGCCCGTGTGGTTCAGCTCGTCACGCTTGAACCACACCTGTGCGCCGCCCAACTCTTCCGTCAGGCGCGGCGCGAAATAGAGCGGGCTGGGGCGACCAACATAATGCTCCAGCAGGTCATCAAATTCAGCCTGGAATGCCGGGTCGGCCTTGGCGGCGCGGTATTCACGCTCCAGGTCCAGCACCAGCGGCATCAGGGTTTCGGCGACATAGCGCCCGCCGAACTGGCCGAAATGGCCGCGCTCGTCGGGTTGGTTGCGGAAGGAATTGGCCGTGCTCATGCCAGGGCGCTTGGCAGGGAATCCGGGCGCTGTCCAGCGGTCCGCTGGCCCAGATTTGCTGTCAGCTGCGCGCTGCGGCGCAGAATTCAGCAATGCGCGCCGGGTCCTTTACACCAGGGGTGCTTTCGATCCCCGATGCGGCATCGACCAGCGGCGCAGCGGTCAGCCGCACGGCTTCGGCTACGTTGGCGGGATTAAGACCCCCAGCCAGCCCCCATGGCAAGCCAATGCGCAGGCCTGCCAGCAGGGACCAGTCAAACGCCAGTCCCATCCCGCCGGGCAGGGTGCCCTTGGGGGTCTTGGCATCGAACAGGATGAAATCTGCGGCCCCGACATAGGCAGTGGCCTGGGCAATATCCTCCGCCTTGGCCACACCAATCACGCGCCAAATGGGCAGGCCGAATTGGGTGCGAAGCTCTGCCGCGCGCTGCGGGCTCTCGCTGCCGTGCAGCTGGATTGCGTCGAGCCGGGCCGCCGCAACCGCATCGGCAATGGCGGCATTGTCGGCATCGACAAACACGCCAACCCGGCCAATGCGCCCTGCAGCGCGCGCACCCAGTTCGGCGGCCATTGCGGGTGGCAGAAACCGGGGAGAGGGCGGGTAGAAATTGAACCCGGCAAAATCGGCGCGCGCGGCAATCGCCGCATCGAGCGCGGTGCTATCGGTAAGGCCGCAAAGCTTGATCCTGGGGGCGGGCATTGCCGCCCCCTAACGCGGCGGGGCTTACGGTGCCAGTTCGAACTGCACCGCGACAGTCGCGGTCAAGGCAACTTCGCCTGGAGCAACCGGGGTGGGCGCCGCCTCGGCCATGGCCATCTTGGCGTAGAGCATCGGTGCCGGGGGCGAGTAGCCACCACCTTCGCTGATGGAAATGATCCGCTTAACCTTCAGTCCTGCGGCCTTGGCATAGAGTTCCGCGCGCTGGCGGGCCTTTGCCATGGCAGCAGTGCGGGCCTCGTCCATGGCGGCTTCGCTATCATCCAGTTCGAAGCTGGGGCCGTTCACCTGGTTTGCCCCGGCATTGACCAGCGTATCCAGCACCTTGCCAAATTCGGCTAGCTTGCGCTGGCGCACGGTCACCTGATTGTTGACCTGATACGCGACAATCGAAGGGACTGTCTCTTCCAACTGCCCATCTTTCCGCACCACTTGCTGCCGATAGACCGGGTTGATGTTGAGGTTGCTGGTCTGGATGTCGCGGTCAGCGATTCCCGCGGCCTTCAACGCCGCGATTACGCGGTTCATATCGGCGGAATTGGCCGCCAGCGCCGCTGCGGCAGTCTTGCCCTGGCTGGTTACGCCAGCACTGAACACAGCAAGGTCAGGCTTGCTAAAAGAGCGTGCTTCGGCGTTCAGCGATAACAAGGTCGAAGTCGGTACGATTGGAGCCACTGGCGGCGCAACCTGCGCGGCAGCGGGCAGGGCGCAGATGAGTGCCAAGGGGGCAAGGGCATATCGAAGCGATTTCATGGCGTTCTCCTTGTTCAGTGGCAATGCAGCCCGCCAGCTTTCGCGTGGCTGAACCAAACGCGAAGCTAAAGCGTAGCCTCGATCGCGCGGGCAGCGGCAACCGGGTCTTCCGCGCGGCTGATCGGGCGGCCGATCACCAGCACCGATGCGCCGGCATCGCGGGCTTCGCGCGGGGTGACGGCGCGCTTCTGATCGCCCATCGCACCGCCAGCCGGGCGCAGGCCCGGGACCACGAAAAAGCCATCCTTCCATTGCCGATGGACTGCGCCGACTTCGTGGCCGGAACAGACAATTCCATCGAGCCCTGCCGAATTGGCCAGGTCTGCGAGGCGCATCACTTGATCATTTGCCGATCCACCGATCCCGGTGGCTGCCATGTCGCTTTCGTCAAGGCTGGTCAGCAGGGTCACGGCTACAACCTTGGTATGTTCACCGGCCGCGGCCTTGGCATCTTCCATCATCGCGCGCCCGCCCGAGGCATGGATCGTGACAATCGCGGGTTCCAGCACATGGATTGCCTGCATCGCTGCAGCCACGGTGTTGGGAATGTCATGCAGTTTCAGGTCGAGGAAGATCGGCAGCCCGATCTTGGCAATTTCGTGCACGCCGTGGTGGCCGTGCGCGCAAAAGAATTCGAGGCCCAGCTTCAATCCGCCGACATGGCCTTTGACCTTGCGGGCTAGGGCTTCGGCGGCATCCAGTTGTGGAATATCGAGCGCGAGGTAGATCGGGTTCGACATGATCAGACGGGTTCCTTACCGGCTTCGTCTTCGAGTTGTGTGGTCGTGGCGTAAGCGCTTGGCTGGCCCATCGAATTGGCTTTGACGGTGTTTTCCATCAAGCCGATCCGCCGATTAAGCCGCCATCGGACGCCCTTGTGCACCAGCCACATCGGCAGGAACCCGAGCAGAATGCCGACAATGAAGATCAGTCCGACCGGCCATTCGACGTAAAGATAGATCCCATTTTCAAGCGGCCAGAGATTGAGCGGCACCGACTGCCAGTTGATTGCGATAAACGATACGATCACAATCGTGATCAGGATCAGCAGAACAGTGCGGATCACCTGCATTTGCCTAAGTCTCCGTCAACGCCAGTGCCTTGCCCGACGATGCTAGGCGCGAACCCGGACAAGGGCAAGTTACTCGCCGAAAACCCGCGCAAAGATCGTATCGATCGCCTTGAAATGGTAATCGAGATTGAACTTCTCATCGAGCTCGGCTGGCGAGAGGGCGGCGGTGACTTCCGGATCGGCCTTGAGCAGCTCGAGCAGGTTGAGCTGCCCGTCGCTTTCCCACACCTTCATCGCATTGCGCTGGACCAGCCGGTAAGCGGTGTCCCGCTCCAACCCGGCCTGGGTCAGGGCCAGCAGCACGCGCTGCGAGTGGACTAGCCCCCCCATCTTGTCGAGGTTCTTCTGCATCCGTTCGGGATAGACGAGCAGCTTGTCGACCACCGAAGTCAGGCGGGCCAGCGCGAAGTCGAGCGTGATCGTGGCGTCGGGGCCGATAAAGCGTTCCACCGAGGAATGCGAAATGTCACGCTCATGCCACAGCGCAACGTTCTCCAGCGCCGGGGTCACGGCCGAGCGGACCATGCGGGCCAGGCCGGTGAGGTTCTCGGTCAGGATCGGGTTGCGCTTGTGCGGCATGGCCGACGAGCCCTTCTGGCCGGGCGAGAAGTATTCTTCTGCCTCGAGCACTTCGGTGCGCTGGAGGTGCCGAATTTCGATCGCCAGGCGTTCGATCGAGCTGGCGATCACGCCCAGCGTGGCAAAGAACATGGCGTGGCGATCGCGCGGGATCACCTGGGTCGAAACCGGCTCAACCGTTAGGCCGAGCTTTTCAGCGACATATTCCTCAACCGAGGGATCAATGTTGGCGAAGGTACCGACCGCGCCGGAAATCGCGCAGGTCGCCACTTCAGCCCGGGCGGCCAGCAGGCGCACCTTGCAGCGGCTGAACTCGGCATAGGCCTCGGCCAGCTTCTTGCCGAAAGTGGTCGGTTCGGCATGAATGCCGTGGCTGCGACCGATCGTCGGGGTGAACTTGTGCTCAAGCGCCCGGCGCTTGATCGCGGCCAGCAACTCGTCAAGGTCAGCCAGCAGCAGGTCGCTGGCGCGGGCCAGCTGGACCGCCAGCGTGGTGTCGAGCACGTCGGAACTGGTCATGCCCTGGTGCATAAAGCGTGCTTCGGGGCCGACCTGCTGCGCAACCCAGTCGAGGAAGGCAATCACGTCGTGCTTGGTAACGGCTTCGATCGCGTCGATTGCGGCAACGTCGATCGCAGGGTTCGTTGCCCACCAATCCCATAGCGCCTTGGCGCCGCTTGGCGGAACTACGCCGAGTTCGCCCAGCTTCTGCGTGGCGTGAGCCTCGATTTCAAACCAGATGCGATAACGCGCTTCTGGCTCCCAGATCGCGACCATCGTGGGGCGGGCGTAACGGGGGACCATGTTCGACTCCTAGCGGCTGTTGGGGGAGCCGCTAGGGTGCGGTGGCCACGAAGGCAAGGGGCGAGCGCCGCTCACCCCCGCGCTTATTCCAGCCCGTCCACGCTCTTGCTGACGAGGATGTTCACTGCAACGCGCCGGTTCTGTGCCTTGCCCTCCTCGGTCATATTGTCGGCCAGCGGGTCGGCTTCAGCCATGCCGGTCGGGGTCAGCACGCGATAGGGCTTCCAGCGGCACGCTTGCTGCAGGTAATTGATCACACTGCTGGCGCGTTTCTCGCTGAGCGTCTGGTTGTATTCCTCGCTGCCAACCGAGTCGGTGTATCCGACCACCAACAGCAAAGCGTTGCTTGTCGCTTCTGCCTGAGCAGCGGCGTTGCACAGTTCCATTTTCGCCTGAGGCGAGAGCTGCCACTTGCCGGTATCGAAGAACACGTTGGTCGTGCCCTTGATATTGTAATTGTCGATATCGGCCATGCGTCCGCGCAGCGCCTGGGTGGCAGCGGTCTGCTCGGCAAACTGCTGCTCGGTGCCATTGCGGATCATCATCGCGGTCTTGAAATCGCCAGCCTTGTAGTTGACCTGGCTGGCGAGCAGCACTTGCCCGGCCTGCACGGTCTTGACCGTCACCGGCAGCCCGTTGAGCAGCGAGGCGAGGGTTGGCTTTGGCCCCTTGCTCCCGAACAGACCGCTGCTGGCCTTGATTGCTGTCGTTTCGTTGATTGCAACCATCGTGCTGGTGCCGTCGGGTGCAGTGATCCGTATCCGGTCGCCCTTGCGCGCGGTGATGACCCCCTTCAATTCCGGCCCCGGCACCAATGTGCTCATATCGGGCAGAGGCTCGCCGGTGACGACGATATTAGGATCATTGTTTGTTTGGGCGGAAAGGCTGGCAGGGAGGGGCAGGGCCACCATTCCAAGCAACGCCAAGGCTGCCGGCTTGTTATCGATGATCCGCATCAGGTTACTCCTTAAAAGCGCAACTGCGCCCCCGACCGCGCTGGCAGAGCAATGTTGGCAATCGGTCAATAGCCTACGCGGGGGTGTGGGGCGCGGTTGCGGTGAACCGATGTGTGATCGCAGTCCTCGCGCTTTATGCCGCAACGGGTGCTTTACATTCGGAACAAAGGTCATGGACCAAATTGACTTCCGGCAACGGCTTGCGGGCTTTGTCATGGCGGTTTAACCAATCGATTAAATCGTCGGTGCGCGGCATGATCGCGGCTTCCAGCGATCAAGCCGAATTTAATAGGAAGGCCTTATATGTCAATTCTTTATGATGAGGGGCAGCAGGCGATCGCGACCGAATCGCGCCGCGTCCTCGATGCCCGGGCAAGCAAGGACCGCCTGCTCAAACTGCTCGAGCAGGTTGGCGAACACGATGGCCCGTTCTGGGATACCGCCGTGGAGCAGGGTTGGACTGCGCTGGCCGTGCCGGAAGAGCACGGCGGGCTGGGCTTGGGCCTGGTTGAACTGGGCCTCGTTGCCCAGGCAAGCGGCGCAGCGACGGCCGGCGCGCCGTTCCTGACGCCCGGCTATGGCGTGACCCATGCGCTTGTTGCGGCTGGCAAAGCTGACCTTGCGGCGAAGTACCTGCCACTGATCGCCGCTGGCGAGGCGCGCGGAGCAGTGGCTTTTGCTGAAGGGACCGATGCGCTGCCTTCAGCTCCGGCCACCAAATTTGTCGAAGGAAAGCTGAGCGGCTCGAAGCCGGCTGTTCCCGGCGGGATCAAGGCTGAGCTGGCACTGGTCTGGGCGAGCGGCGCGAATGGCCCGGTGCTGGCCATTGCTGAATTGGGCGGGGCTGAGCGCAAGGCCGTGTCCAGCTTTGACAACAGCCGGCTCTATGCCGACCTGACCTTTGCCGGAACTCCGGCGCAAGTTCTGGCCGAGGGAGCGGCAGCGCTAACCCTGGCGCGCGAAGTGCTGGCCCGGATGGCAGTAGTTACCGCGCACGAGCAGGTTGGCGGAGCCGAGGCGTTGCTGCACATCGCCCGCGACTATGCCGTGACCCGCAAGGCTTTTGGCCAGCTGATCGGCGCCTTCCAATCGGTCAAGCACCGCATTGCCGAGATGTATGGCCTGGTCGAGATTGCTCGGGCCAACTGCATTCATGCTGCGGCTGTGGCCGGCACAGATGCATTCCTGGTTGCAGCCGCCGATGCGCGGCTGACCGCCACCGAAGCCTATGACACTTGCGCACGTGACTGCGTTCAGATCCACGGCGGGATCGGGGTGACCTGGGAACAGGGCCTTCACCTCCATATGCGCCGGGCCCGGAGCCTGGCGATTGAGCAGGGCAACCTGCTGTTCTGGGAAGACTTGCTGGTTGAAGCACTGACGGGAGAAGCAGCATGAGCGAGATCGAAACCTATCGCGCCCAGGCCCGCGCCTGGCTGGAAAGCGTTGCGCCCAAGTATTCGCGTGAGGCGCGCGGTAAGCTGAACCTCTCGGTCGAGGAAGACCTGGCGCTGGGCCGCCAGTACATGGCCGAAAAGTATGATGCCGGTTATGCCGGTATCAACTGGAAGACCGAGATCGGCGGGCAAGGCCTGTCGAACATGCACAAGATCGCCTTCGATTCCGAAGAAATGCAGTTTGGCATGCCGAACGTCTATTTCGGCATTTCGCTGGGCATGCCGATCCCGATCCTGATCCAGTATGGTCAGGACCGTGCCTGGGTGAAGGAACGCGTCGTCAAGGCGCTGCGTGGTGAGGAAATCTGGTGCCAGCTGTTCTCCGAACCCTCGGGTGGGTCTGACTTGGCCGCATTGCGCACCAAGGCTGAACCTGATGGCAATGGCTGGCGCATGACTGGGCAGAAGGTCTGGACCAGCTGGGCGCAGTACTGCGATTACGGCGTGATCGTGGTTCGCACCGATCCGACGGTCGAAAAGCACAAGGGCCTGACCTATTTCTGGGTCGACATGAAGGCCGAAGGCGTCGAAGTCCGCCCGATCAAGCTTGCCGGCGGTGACAGCCACGTCAACGAAGTGTTCTTCGATGCCGTGCGGCTGGAAGACAGCCAGCGCATGGGCGAGGTGGGCGGCGGCTTTGGTGTAGCGCTGCACACACTGATGATCGAACGTTACATTGCCACCGACAGTGCCGGGTTTGGTCCGCATCTCGACCTGTTCGTCGATACGGCCAAGGATCTGACCATCAATGGCAAGCCGGCGCTAAGGGACGGTCGTATCCGTTCAGCAATCGCTCGTAACCACGCAATGCGTGCGGGACTGGACAGCATCACTCGTCGCGCTTTTGCGATGATGCAGGCCGGGATGCAGCCGGGCCCCGAAGGGAGCCTGCAAAAGCTGGTTGCGGTGCGCAGCCGTCAGAAGCTGTCGGAGCTGGCGCTGGACCTGCAGGGTAACCAGGCCTTTGATTTCGATCCGCATGCCTATGTGAAGGAAGACTGGGGCACCAGCTGGCTCAACGCGCCGACCGGTCGCATTGCCGGGGGTTCGGACGAGGTGCTGCTGAATACCATCGCTGAAAAGGTGCTGGGCCTGCCGCAGGACCACCGCCCCGACAAGGGCGTGCCGTTCAACGCCATTCCGGCATAACGACAGCATGACCGAAAGCGAGGACCTGGCCGAAATCCGCCGCGCAGTGCAGGCGCTCTGCGCCGAGTTTCCCGGCGAATACTGGCGCGAGAAGGACCGCACCCGCGACTATCCGGGGGAGTTCGTCGATGCGCTGACCAGGGCCGGGTTCCTCGCGGCGCTGATCCCTGGTGACTACGGCGGCTCGGGCCTCAAACTCGATGCCGCCGCCGTCATCATGGAGGAGATCCAGGCCGCCGGCTGCAACGGCGCCTCGGCTCATGCCCAGATGTACATCATGAACACGCTGCTGAAGTACGGCAGCGAAGAGCAGAAACGCGCCTATCTGCCGGGCATTGCCGATGGCTCGCTGCGTCTCCAGGCGTTTGGCGTGTCAGAACCGACCAGCGGGACGGACACGCTGTCCTTGCGCACTGTCGCGGTGCGCGATGGCGATGAATATGTCGTCAACGGCCAGAAGATCTGGACCAGCCGGGCCGAGCATTCCGACCTGATGCTGCTGCTCGCCCGCACCACGCCGCGTGAACAGGTGGCAAAGAAGACCGAAGGGCTCTCGATCTTCCTGGTTGATATGCGCCAGGCCGTGGGTAGCGGAATGACGATCAAGCCGATCCGCACGATGATGAACCACTCCACCACCGAGGTGTTCTTCGATGACCTGCGCATCCCGGCAAGCAGCCTGATTGGCGAAGAAGGCCAGGGCTTCCGCTATATCCTCTCCGGCATGAATGCCGAGCGCATCCTGATCGCGGCTGAATGCATTGGTGATGCCAAGTGGTTCATCCAGAAGGCCAGCGACTATGCCAAGGATCGCAAGGTCTTCAATCGGCCGATCGGTCAGAACCAGGGCGTGCAGTTCCCGATTGCGCGCTGCTATGCCCAGATGCGCGCCGCTGAACTGATGGTCCACCACGCCGCGCAGGTCTATGACAGCGGCGGCAATCCGGGGGCCGAGGCCAACATGGCCAAGATGCTGGCGAGCGAGGCCAGCTGGGCCGCAGCCGACATGTGCGTCCAGACCTTCGGCGGCTTCGGTTTTGCCGAGGAATACGATGTGGAGCGCAAGTTCCGCGAGGCACGGCTCTATACCGTCGCGCCGATCAGCACCAACCTGATCCTGTCCTATCTGGCCGAGCACGTGCTGGGCCTGCCGCGTTCCTACTGAGGGGGAGACTTCCGATGGCTATCAAGACCCGCATCACCGAACTGCTCGGCATTGAGCATCCGATCGTCCAGGGCGGCATGCAGTGGGTTGGGGTGGCCGAAATGGCCAGTGCTGTCTCCAATGCTGGCGGTCTTGGCATCCTGACCGGCCTGACCCAGCCCGATGCCAAGGCGCTGGCTGCCGAAATCGAACGGTGCCGGTCGATGACCGACAAGCCGTTCGGCGTGAACATGACCGTGTTCCCGACGATCAATCCGCCCGATTACAAGGCCTATACCCAGGCGATCATCGATTCTGGCGTCAAGATCGTGGAGACCGCCGGCACGCCGGCCGTGCGCGAACTGTGGGAGATGATGAAGCCCCACGGCATCAAGATCCTCCACAAGTGCACCGCTGTGCGCCACGCCCTTTCTGCCGAGAAGGCCGGGGTCGACGTGATCTCGATCGACGGCTTCGAATGCGCCGGCCATCCCGGTGAGGATGACATTCCCGGCCTGATCCTGATCCCGGCAGCGGCTGACAAGGTCAAGATCCCGCTGCTCGCCAGCGGCGGCTTTGGCGATGGGCGCGGCCTTGCCGCTGCGCTGGCGCTGGGGGCGGACGGGATCAACATGGGCACGCGCTTCACGGCCACGGTCGAAGCCCCGATCCACCAGTCGTTCAAGGATGCCATGGTGGCGAATGACGAACGCTCGACCGACCTGATCTTCCGCACCTTCCGCAACACGGCCCGCGTCGCCAAGAACGAGATCAGCCAGCAGGTTGTCGCCGCCGAGCGCGAAGGCAAGCCGTTCGAGGAAGTTGCCCACCTGGTGAAGGGCGTGCGCGGCCGGGAAGGGCTGAGCACTGGCGATACCAATCACGGCATCTGGTCGGCCGGCATGATCCAGGGCCTGATCCACGACGTGCCGACCTGCGAAGTGCTGGTCAGCCGGATCGTCAAGGACGCAGAGGCGATCATCAAGGGCCGGTTGGCGGGGATGGTGGGCTAGGCGAAACGCCAGGTTCTAAGGGGCTCGCCGGCGGTAATTGTCCCGCTCGCCCCCACGGGCTCGGCGCCTTTGCCCTGCAGGCGGGCGATGGTCGCGACATCGCTCGCCGGGACATGGGCAAGGGTGCGCTTGCCTGAGTCCGTCCGCGCCACCACCACGCCCGAACGCGGCTGGCCTTCGCGGTCGTAGAACACGGTATAGCTCTCAACACTCGCCGCGCCGGTGTAGTCCTGGTCCAGTTCGGGCACCGGACCGCGCTTCGCATCGGCTTCGGCCTGGAAGTCATAAGCGCGGGGGAAGCTCGCCGCCGGGATCGGCCGCGTGCTGACCGCGATGGTGTGGTTGTGCGTGGCATAGCCACCATTGGCGAAGAGCAGGCCAGTTCCGCCGGTTTCGCGCAGCTTCAGGGCCATGGAGGCGACCGCGTGGCTCATGTAATTGCCAATTGGCCCGCCGCCGAAGGTCAGTCCGCCGAATACCGTTGCCGCCTTGTCCACCGGCCAACCCAGCACGCGGCGCGCCATCTTTGGCACGCAGGGGAAACAGGAATAAAGCTCGACCGCGTCAAGATCCTCGACCGAGAGTTGGTTAAGCTCCATCGTCTTGAGGATCGAGACTTCCATCCCGGCGCTATGGACATAGCTGTCGCGCGCCAGGACCGAGTTTGCTTCATGCGCCGCTGCGCCATTGCCGACATAGATCCATTGGGCTTCGGGAATGCCGCGCGCGCGCGCTTCACCGGCCGCCATGACAATGAATCCGGCCCCTTGGTTGACCGCCGCATTGGCTACCTGGAGCTTGGTGTAGGGAAAGGCGATGGGGCGGTTCTTGTCACCGGGCGTGATCACGTCCTCCGCCGAAACGGGCTTGCGGATCCAGGCCGCGGGATTGCTGGCGGCAACTTCGGAGAAGCGGCTCCAGATTTCGCCGCTCTCGGCTTGCCCTTCGGCCAGCGTCTGCCCCAGCGAGGCGCGCAGGGCGTTCTCGTAAAGCGGGTAGACGTCGGTCGGCACGACCAGCCCGTGGCTTTGGGCATAGCCCACTTTCACGCGGTGCGTGGCATCGCGCAGCGCGTCGCCCTTCTGACCGCCGCTGGCCGCCGCCTTGCGTGCACCGGCGGTGCGCAGGGCTTCGGCCCCTGTCACCAGGGCGATTCTGATCTCACCCGCGCCGATCTTGTTGGCCGCTTCGTTCAGCAGCAGGATCGGGCTGTCGCCGTTCGGGCCCTTGGACTGGACCAGTTCAGCATGGCTTGCACCCAGCGCTGCAGCCACCGGGCTGCTGGCGTCGGCAATCTCGGGAAAAGCGATTTGCTGGACTACGCCGATCCAGTCCGCATCCGTCAGCACGGACGCGCCCGCATCGACCTCAGCGGCGCGCAAGGCATCAGCCATAAGGGTAACGGGATCACGGCCTTCCAGCGGATTTTCCGGGCGGTCGTTGATCTGGCCAACACCGACGATCACAGGCAGCAGGTCTGGATTCATCGTATCAATCCTTGCGCAATTTAATTGACCGGTTAAACCAGAGTCAAAGCAGGTTTGAACCTGCCCCGCAACTGCATTTCATCTTGAGGAGGAGCCACCATGGCCGAAGCCTATATCATCGATGCCGTCCGGACCCCGCGTGGGGTTGGCAAGCCGGGCAAGGGTGCCCTGTCGCACCTCCACCCGCAGCACCTCGCCGCGACCTGCCTCAAGGCAATCAAGGATCGCAACGGACTGGATACGAGCACGGTTGACGACATCATCTGGTCAACCTCCAGCCAGAACGGCAAGCAGGGCGGGGACCTGGGCCGCATGTCGGCGCTGGCCGCCGGCTATGACATCTCGGCCAGCGGCACCACGCTTGACCGGTTCTGCGGTGGCGGCATCACTTCGGTGAACCTGGCGGCGGCCACGATCATGTCGGGCATGGAAGACTGCGTCATCGCCGGCGGGACCGAGATGATGAGCTTCACCGCTGCCTATGGCGCTGAATTGGCCAATGCGGGCATTCGTCCGCTGGGCATGGGTTCGGGCAACCTGGCGCTCGATGCGATCCATCCGCAAAGCCACCAGGGCGTTTGCGGCGATGCGATTGCCGCGCGCGAGGGGATCGATCGTCAGGCCCTCGATGCCCTGGCGCTGGTCAGTCAGGAACGCGCCGCCCGCGCCATCCGCGAAGGCCGCTTCGACAAGTCGGTGGTTACCGTCTACAACGATGATGGCACCGTGGCGCTCGACCATGAGGAGTTCCCACGCCCCGAAACCACCATGGAAGGGCTGTCCTCGCTCAAGGCCAGCTTCGATGGCATGGCCGATTTTGATCTGGGGGGCGGCGTTACCTTCAAGAAGCAGATCCAGCGCGTGTACCCTGAGCTTGACTGGAAGGGCGTGCACCACGCCGGCAACTCCTCGGGCGTGGTCGATGGCGCCGCCGCGATCCTGATCACCAGCAAGGACTATGCCGACAAGCACGGCCTCAAGCCCCGCGGCCGGATCGTCGCCTATGCCAACCAGGGCGATTGCCCCACGCTGATGCTCAACGCCCCGGTTCCGGCGGCCAAGAAGGTCCTTGAAAAGGCGGGCCTCAAGGTTGAGGACATCGACGTCTGGGAAATCAACGAAGCCTTTGCCGTTGTGGCTGAGAAGTTCATCCGCGATCTCAAGCTCGATCGGGAGAAGGTGAACATCAACGGCGGCGCCATGGCGCTGGGCCACCCGATCGGCGCGACCGGCTCGATCCTGATCGGCACCGCGCTGGATGAGCTGGAGCGTTCGGGCGGCCGCTATGGCCTGGTTACCATGTGCGCGGCTGGCGGCATGGCCCCGGCGATCATCATCGAGCGGCTCTGACTGGCTGCGGGGGAAGGAGGAGCGTAAGCCCATGCCCACACTCTATGACTTCCCCCGCGCACCCAGCCCGCGCCGGGCGCGCATCGTGCTGGCGGAGAAGGGCATTGCCCATGAGACCCGGATCATCGATCTGGCTGCGGGCGAGCACCTGTCTGACGCCTACCGCGCGATCAACCCGGGGCTGACCGTGCCCGCCCTGGCGCTGGAGGATGGCACCGTGCTGGCCGACAATGCCGCCATTGCCGCCTGGGCAGAGGCGTTCAAGCCCGATCCCCCGCTGTTCGGCACCACCCCTGTCGACAAGGCCGAGATTGCCAGCTGGAACAGCAAGGCCGAGGGGGAGTGCCTGATGGCCATTGCCGAAGCCATGCGCAACAGCGCCCCGGCGATGAAGGACCGTGCGCTTCCGGGGCCGGTCAACTATGCCCAGATCCCCGAACTGGCCGAACGCGGCAAGGTGCGGCTGCTCCACTTCCTCGACAAGCTCGATGCGCACCTCGCGACCCGCGATTACCTCGCCGCCAGCGGCTTCTCGATCGCTGACATCACCTGCGGCGTCGCGGTCGATTTCGCCCGCGTGCTGCGGATCGACCCGGGCGAGGGGAGGCCTAACCTGGCCGCCTGGCGCGCCCGGCTGGCCGCGCGGCCCGCGTTCAACCTGTAAGGTCATCCTCCGAGCCGGGTGCATCGGCCAACTGCGCGGCGTTGGCGATGGCGTTCGCCCGCATCTGGTCGATCATCGCGTCGATGCTGTCATAGACCGCTTGCGCATCCTCGGCTTCCTGTGCGTCCCATTCGGCGCGCAACCGTTCATAGACCGGATGGCCGGGGCGCAGCGCGGCATAGTGCGTGCCGTTCGCCGCCCAGCGGTGCCCCCGGCGCTGGCGTAGCAGAAACAGCAGCAGCGCCGTGTCATAGCGCCGCCAGGTGCCCACCACTTCGCCCCCGCGCACCACCGGGCGCTCCTCGCCCGCAATCGCGCGTTCCAGCGCACAATCCTCCAGCCGCGCGATCCCGCGATCAATCGCCAGTTCCCAGGCGGCAGCAAAGCCTTCCGCGCCCGGCTGGTGGCGCAGGCGATAGAGCGCCTCCAGCGAAGCCCCGATATGCCGCGCCGCCTGCGTCACGATGCCGGTTGCCGCCAGCATGGCGATAAAGGCCCGCTGCCGCTCCGGCGTGATCGAATTGCGCCGCGGCGCCTTGTGGCAATAGGGTTTGAAGCCCAGCAGCGGATCGTCCTGCTCCAGCGGCAGATCGGCAAAGGCCGTGCGGCTGGTCCGGCGGGAAGGGCGGGCTGAGCGGCAGGTCAACGCCCCACGCGCTGCGCCTCGCGCCCCGGCGGGCGGCTCTGTTTCTGACATGATCGGATACCTCCGGGCCGCTTGGGGGCGGCGCTCACAGACACGGTGATCGTTTACCAGAGCCAAGGGGTTGTAGGAAAATGGTTTGATTCCAAAATCCTTCCCCCTGTGATGGGGGAAGGATACCGCAGCTTACGGATGCAATCCGCTAGCGAAGGTAGGATGGGGGTGAAGCCGCAGGCGCAGCGCCAAACCCTCCACCCCCATCCAGGCGCGCCTAGGGCTCCTGCGTCGCCAAGGTTTGCCATCCTTCCCCCATCAAGGGGGAAGATAAATAAGTGTTTGCACTATCATCTAATTGCAGCAAATACAGAAACTTGCTCCATTCGGGTCGGGAACGGGAATGCTGCAGGAACTCAACCAGCTGAGGCGGCTGTACTACGGCGATAACCTTGATGTGCTGCGCGAACATATCGCCAGCGCGAGTGTTGATCTGGTCTACCTTGATCCGCCGTTCAATTCGAATGCCAATTACAACATCCTGTTCAAATCACCGGCTGGCAAGGCGGCCGACAGTCAGATTGAGGCGTTTGAGGATACCTGGCACTGGAATGACAAGGCCGAGGCGGCCTTTCACGACGTAATGACCTGCGGCAATACCGACGTGGCCGAACTGCTGCGGGCGATGCGCGGGTTCCTGAAGGAAAACGACATGATGGCCTATCTGGCCATGATGGCGGCGCGGCTGATCGAACTGCACCGCGTGCTGAAGCCGACCGGCAGCCTATACCTGCACTGCGATCCCACCGCGAGCCATTACCTGAAGCTGCTGTTGGATGGGGCGTTTGGGGGTGGATACGTGAATGAGATTATCTGGAAGCGGTACGGCGCGCACAATGACGTAGGCCAGGGATCAAAGCACTATGGCCGAGTTCACGACACGATTTTCTTTTACAGCAAGTCAGCGGATCGCAAGTGGCAGCAGCTGTTTATGCCGCTGGACCCCGAGTACGTAAAATCAACCTATCGAATGGACGATGGGGACGGCCGTTTTTACACTACTACGCCTTTGACCGCTCCGGGAGGGGCTGAAAAGGGCAACCCCGTTTTCGAGTGGAACGGACATACGCGAGCATGGCGTTATAATAAGGAAACATTTCAGCGCCTTCACGACGAAGGCCGGCTCTATTATTCAAAAACAGGATATGTCCGTCAGAAGTTGTGCCTTGATGAATCCAAAGGGGTGCCTGTCCAGACAATCTGGAATGATATCCCATCTTTAGTAGGGGCGAACAAAGAACGCCTCGGCTACCCCACCCAGAAACCTCTCGCGCTGCTCGAACGCATCATCCAGGCCTCGTCCAACGAAGGCGACGTGGTGCTCGATCCCTTCTGCGGTTGCGGCACCGCGATCGATGCGGCGCAAAAGCTGAACCGGCAGTGGATCGGGATTGACGTGACGCACCTGTCCATCGGCTTGATCGAGCGGCGGATGAAGGATCGTTATGGCGATGATCTGGCCTATCTGGTGATCGGCACGCCCAATGATCTGGCCTCTGCGCAAAAGCTGGCCGCAGACGAACCGCATCAGTTCCAGTACTGGATCACCCAGGCGGTTGACGGCCAGCCCTATCAGGGCGGACGCAAGGGGGCGGATCGCGGGATTGATGGCTATCTCTACTTCACCGGGCATGATCGCAAGACCGAGGCGGCAATCATCTCGGTCAAGGCCGGGCGCAATGTCGGTGTGGCCATGGTGCGCGATCTGAAAGGGGTGATCGAGCGTGAGAAATCGCCCATCGGCATCTTCATCTGCGCGGTGAACCCGACCCGCGAAATGGAACGCGAAGCCGCCGCCGCCGGGGTTTATGAAGCCGCCGATGGCCGCACCTATCCGCGCCTGCAGATTTTCACCCTGGCCGAATATTTCCAGGGACTGCGCCCCAAGGTGCCACTGCTTGACCGGCAGGCTGCCTACAAAAAGGCGGTGCGCGAGGATGACAGCGCCAGGCAGGGGGTGCTGATTTGATCGCATGTCACCCCCATCCAACCTTTGCTAGCGCGCCATGCGCGCAAGCGGCGGTATCCTTCCCCCATCGAGGGGGAAGGGCGCGCACCTTCCCCCTCGATGGGGGAAGGATAGGGAGACTTGGCCGCAAAGCGGCCTAGTCGCGCTTGGATGGGGGTGTGAGCCCATGAAGCGCAGGCCCCCGCCGATCAACGTCACCCGCGCCCGGGCCATGCGGCGCGAACCGACCGATGCCGAATCCGCGCTGTGGCTGATCCTGCGTCGTGACTTTGCCGCAGCGCGCTTTCGCCGGCAGGTGCCGCTGGGCTGGGCCATTGCCGACTTTGCGAGCCACCGGGGGCGGCTGGTGATCGAATGCGATGGCGGGCAGCATGGTGCGGATGATCCGGCGCGTGACGCAGCGCTGGCGGGCGAGGGCTATCGCGTGCTGCGGTTCTGGAACCATGAAGTGCTGGGCAACCCGGAAGGGGTGGCGCAGGAGATTGCGCGGGTGCTGGGTGAAATCGCACCCCCATCCAACCTGCGCTAGCGAATTGCATCCGCAAGCTGCGGTATCCTTCCCCCATCAAGGGGGAAGGGGTAAGCGACGTTCCCCCTCGATGGGGGTGGGGCTCTCTCTCCCCATTCTCCTTGACCATCTGCCGGATTTCACCTAGGGGCCGCGCTCTTCCGGGCTTGTCCTGGTTTGAGCTGAACATTGCCGGGGCGCCTGCTTTCACAGGTAATCCCTCAAAGTAACCCGGTCTTTTCAGCCGGGTGGAGCGTTTTCGGCTCGCGATTGGTCGCTGCGGGGTCTGCCCCGCGCTTGGCGCATTCGCGATTCGTTTTCCTTCACCTTGCCGCTTGGACCACAACC
>JACCDT010890636.1_pt1 | contig 21241 bp, 25 predicted proteins | sample 7446291 | NCBI WGS metagenome assembly JACCDT01 (sample SAMN15323446, study PRJNA562643) | freshwater metagenome | isolation source: river surface water | place: USA:Blue River Watershed | collected 2017-08-17 | reverse complement strand
CTCCGTTTAGAATCTTTAATCATTGAATTACTATAAGCGTAAAAACTTCTGACGTTCCATTTTAAAAACGTCAGGATTCCCGACATCTCTAGCGTTAATAGTTTTGACACTTACCCATCAAAGAACCACAGATTAGGTCTGCATTGAAATTTTCGACGAAAAAAATGGCTACGTTTTCACGTAACCCTTTTGTAATACTTGGTGGGCTGTGCGGGGATTTAAAACTGGCTTAGGATGTCAAAACGCTGAAGCCAAAGACTAAAATTGGTACTCGAAACCAACTCTAAATGTTTTTATATCGACATTTGTATCAATTGATGTTGAAGGATAATTAATACCTCCACCAGTTGGCGGGGCATAACTAGTAGCATTTATCTTAAAGCTCTCGTAATCTGAGTAAATGTATTCACCACTTACAATAAGATTCCGACTAAACCTCCATTTCAAACCAGCTCCAAGTGAGTATCCCCAGAGCCTATCGGATTCATCAAAACTTCTTGATAAATTATAGCCGGCTATATCTTGAATAGTAGAAGCCCTCACCTCCGCATTTGAGATCCCTGCCATTATGAATGGCAAAAAATCGTTTACAGGATAGCCAACAAGGCCAAAAACGGAAACATTGTCTTTACGCTTTGCTGTAACGGAAAGAGTATCTCCAAAAGCAGATGTAATGACCTCTGCATTCATTTCATCAAAAGTAGAATTCTTAGCATATTCGGCTGACAATCCGATAACATAAGATTCCTGCTGCCAATATCTACCAGCTCTAAAAATTGCAGAGAATTTGTCGTTCGAATTCGAATAATTTTTTTGATAATCTTCTGTACCTCCACAACCTACGCCATTTCCCATTGATCCGTAATTGTTATTATCACAAACAGCAGAAGCCTTGATGTGGGAATAGGATTGATTTGAACTAACGTGATCATTTCCCAATGAAATACCCACGAAATAACCATCCCAAGTATTTTCCGCCATAACATTTATGGAAAACAAGAATGCAAGCATAGTCACAAGAATCTTAATAATCTTTCCATTGAGCGAAAATTTTATTAATAAGCATTTTATTCTCCAGATTAATAAGGACAATGTCAAACCAAAAAAGCCCAAAAGTGATTTACCGCCTAGATCTTGAAAAGCTGCGAATGCCAACTTAGTGATGGCCCAAAGAATTGGTATTTAAATTTTGGACGAAAAAAATGGCTACGTTTTCACGTAACCATTTCTTTTTATTGGTGGGCTGTGCGGGGATCGAACCCACGACAAACGGATTAAAAGTGTCGAGGCTCTGTTCTAGAGCGCACTACCCTTGAGTCAAAAAATGGTATTGATTGAACCGTGCTAAAAAGTGCCTCAACCTGTTTAATTTTTTAACTCAGCTTTGTCTTTAACTCAGAGAACCAATTTGGGCCATGAATTACCCTAGCTTTATGAAGGCTGTTATTTAGAATTTCAGCCTTACTTAACATAGACAAACCCTGCCAATCTTTCTCAAAAATATATATGGCATTGTTTGGATTTTGAGATTCAAGTACATATATATTTTTTTGCTCAAATCCAAACACTACATACCCCCTATATCCACCACTTCCATAAGCATGAAAATCTGGCTTCAAGGTTGATATTTTCTCGAAACGGTCTAGAGCTGCAGCCAGTGCTTTAGGCTTTTGCTGTCCAAGCATCTGAACAATCTGCGATTTAATAGATGACCAAGGCTGCTGGCCTTTTGGTAGTAAAGTCCAGTTTAATTTTTTAACAACCCCAGCTTGTATTGGGTTTGTTCCCTCTTCGTACACAATGCAGAATCCATACAATTCCAAATACAAATTGATTGTATGCTTGAGTAGGTCATAATTTGCTTGGTCGTAAATAACAGAATCACTTGAAATTATTGTCCTACCGTCTAAGGTTTTATTCACCGATACTTCTATCGCATACAGCGATACTAACTCCCTTTGATTGCGTTCATAGGGAATCCAAACACAGCTAGTAACAGTCTCAGACTGCCCTCTTCCACGCCACTCAGTGCGAGTGAATTCCATTTCCCTATACAACTTTTCTTTTGGTAGATCTTTCCTAACTCTGAATTTACCAACAGCATTATCTTTTGTAACTTTCCCTACCATGGCTGGCAATACTGAGTCACCAAGCCTAAGAGGATATGCTAATCCCGAAGCGACAATTTTTGATGCTGTAGCCTGATTTTCCATTACACCAACAATTAGCTTTTTATTGTGATAGCTATTCGGAAGATGAGTTTCTATTTTGGAAATTTTAGATTGATTAATTACTATCATTATTACCTCTGTCTAAATTAAAAGTTCATTGAATTAGCACATAGGAATCATTTCCTATGTACTGCTTGCTTCAAATAATAAAAATGACAAAAGTGACCTGAATTTTGTGTAATTACAAAATTCAGTTAGACTGAGAAGACGATTAAGACTAACAGTCGATCGAACCGACAAACAGCCCCACGCTGTTGTCGGTTTTTTTTGCCCATCAAAATCATAAAACCACTACATGTTGTGGTTCAACAATCGTGATGACACCAATCCTAGCATGAAGGCCTCATGTCAGGCTATGAAATAGTTAACAATTTCAATAAGATGTAAAAATACTCAAGCTTGCCCATCGAAGATGGGGGTGTTGTAGTGTATTTTCAAGGGGTAATCAACTGAATTTTATGATTTTTTACGCTTTAACCAATCCGTCCCAGCTGGTCGTGTAGTTAGGGCTTTTATTTCCCTGCTTCATCCTCCATGGCCTAGCAAAGCCTTCACTGGCTAACTTAATCGACTCACGCCCCATTTTGCTGTTAATTCGGTCGATGGTGCTCATGAGACTTGTCGTTCGACTGGTTGATTGCCCTGCGGCAAACATATCAAACTGCGCTGATGTTCTTGGTATTAAGTCGCCCAAGCTTACTCCAGCTTTAGCGTAGTTGTAGTGACGCTTGTAAAGGTGTTTTAGAGCCCATAACGCAATCTTTACTAATTGTCTGGTGTCATCGAAAAAGTCACTTACCTGTTGACACAATAGTAACATATAATTTACTATCAACTCATGGCAATCAACGTTAAAGAATATATCCGGGAAGACGGAACCAATCCCTATAAAGACTGGTTTGATGACTTGGATACACAGGCAGCAGTTAAGATCACCGTAGTGGTGGCAAGACTGGAACTAGGCAACACTTCCAATATCAAATGGTTTGATGGGATTGGTGAGTATGTCCTTGACTGGGGGCCTGGATATCGGATCTATCTAGCTAAAGATGGTGAAAAACTCATCATTTTATTTGGTGGCGGAACGAAGAAAAAACAACAAAAAGATATCGACCTAGCTAAAGAATTACACGCTGAATACAAAGCCAGAAAAAAACAGAAACAAAAGTAGTTGAATTACACAAGACAAGACACGGAGAGATGAAATGGCACTTACAAGAGATTTTAAAGATACCATCGTAGAGCGAGTTAATCGCGATGCGCAATTCGCTCAAGCACTATTAGACGAAGCGGCAACATTATTCTTAAACAATGAGACTGAGACTGCTCGACTCATCCTTAGAGATTTAGTGAACGCAACAATTGGCTTTGAAGAGCTTGCGCAAAAAACAGAAAAACCAAGCAAAAGCCTACATAGAATGCTTTCACAAAAAGGCAATCCAAGCATGGACAACCTAGCAGCTATTTTTGGTGCGGTACGTACACGCTTAAATGTTGGTATCGAAGCACATTCAGTAAAACTACCTCACTCAAAACAAAAGAGCGCACTAGTTTCTGCCACAGCCTAAGTGTCAATTCTTTTGACAGTCCCTTTCTGAAGTGTCGGAATTCCAGACAATTCAGATTTGTCCTGTTACAGGACAAATCCACCGCCTATTACAAACGCTAGGTAGCTTTAAACAGCCGATCATGACAAAGCTGCTATTTATGTAGCAGCCTTGTATTCCTCATGCGCTAGTGCGTTAAATTAGGTCGAAGTTGGTCGCGATAAAGATAGGTTTGTTAGGGCCTGTCTTTAAACAATGCTTGGCCTGTAATGTCCATTCTTCAGATACACCACTGTCTGGATCATCAACTGTAATGTATAACTCTTGGCTCATTGGCAAATAAATACATACTCCGTTTACTTGTCGTTTGGTTTTGGTAATTGGATCGTAGTGCTGAATCCAAGAAGCTAAAGCCTCTGGCGCTTGATTGATCTGTGCCCTTGCGAGCTTTTTAGTCCAAGCTAGCTGTTCATCACCGCGAGCGTTGATTTCCCAACGATCATATTCGAATAGATCAATGAGGTATTTTGAGTATGGGTCACGGACTTCAACAGATCCGTTATAGATGGCTCGATGGAATAACCCTTTGCCGTATGTGCTGCCAAATTTCTCATTCATAAATCCTCTTACTGCTATTTCTCGTTCTTTCATGTTTTGTTCTCCATTTTTTAAGTTGCGCTAGTCGCTTAGTCGCCTTGGAGTCGAAGTCGCAGAAGAGAAAAAAGAGAGTCACTGTTGACTGTTACTGTTGACGAGTTGCATGAGAGCTTCTCATTTGTACAAGCAGTTACCAGTAACAAACCAAGTAACAATGACAGTAAACAGCAACTTCTTTTTATTTCTTCTTGCGACTAACTCAACTGTGTAACAAAGCAACTCGCAAAAATATTTATCTCTTTAAAACTGAAAGTAGAATTTTTCTGGGGATTTTGAGGTGTTTTCTTGGGATCAATTTAACCAAAATGTTGAAATCAGGCAGATTTCGGTTGTCCATCTCGGCGATGTGACATTAACTTTATGTGTGCCCATTAACCAAACAGGAGAAATTACATGAGCACATTAAATACATTGAAGTTAGTCGTAGCAGTTAAACCGCAACAAATGCCAGATGTAGTGAAACGTCGTCACAAACTGGGCAATAAGTTATGGGAGCAGATCCAGCTTGCCCGAAGCCAGTTCTTAAATGAGCCTTTCAATATTACTAAGATGAAGACTGTCAAAAATATCAACACTGGCACTAGCGAAACAATTGCTGTGAACAAGCGCATCCGTCCTTGGTGGTTTAACAGCGATACAGGTTCACTATGCGTCACGATCAAATACGGCACTAAAGTGATTGAGTTAGCCAAGGGCAAACCCAGCATTGAAGTCGCAGACAAAGATCAACTGATAAGTACATTAGAGCTTGTGAAGAAAGCCGTTGAGGCTGGCGAACTAGATCAACAGATTGATCAAGCCAGCGGTGCACTTCGTAGCAACTTTAAGAAATAAGGGGAATTAAAATGAATTTGAATACTTATGAATGCTGGGTAAAAGTACCCATTAGTAAGACCTGTACACAATCAACTAAAGTACATGTTCAAGCTATGAACGCACTAGCAGCACGTGGTCAATTAAATGCCATGTATGGATTAGCTAATGTCATCAGCTTGCCGATGCAGGTTAGATCTTAAGTAACACTAGCGCATGGTAAATAATAGAAACAATAAGGATCCTTTACCATGCGCTATTACGAATTTGCAGAAACAACCATCAAACCTCAAAAGCCTTTAACGCCAGATCAGGCGAGAATCAAATCAATGAAAGATCAAGCTAAGCGAGCACAGCAGGCAGTCAAAGCCGAGAAAGCTCGTCAGAAGATAAGAGCTGGGCAGCAGGCGCTAGCTAAGCTCTAGGTGAGTTCCATTTCAACCCAGTATGATTTTTTGCGGACTTGAGTCGTTTATAAAAACTACCATTGACTTGCGTTTTTTTTACTAAAAAACCAAGAAAATTCTGCACAAGCTTTTCTGATGGTTGATGACTAGAAGCGATTTTCCAAAAATCATCTAAATTGCCTTGATAGGTTAATCCCTCAAAATTATAAATAGCGCGGCCCAGCGCTTTAACTGGTTTGTGATGAATTAACGCTGACAATCCCACTGTGCTATTCACAACAACCACACCCCGCGATGCATCTAACAAACGTGGTAAGTTTTGATCATGAATGTAAAAGACACGATCATTCATGAAATATTTACCAGCCAAGTCTTGGATGAGTTTTTGATAGTTTCGATGTCCTCTATCCATAGAGTGATGTTTAAAAACCAGAACTGCCTCTAATGGGGCATGTCTAGCAAATGACTTCATCGTTAATTCAATGAATTCGCTCATTGAATTAATATCGCTATGAAAACTGATCTGATAATCATCTTCAACTTGAAGCGGCACTAAAAAGAATTTTCCTTGATAGTCTTCGATGAGCTTTTGTTCCATGCCGCGTTCAGTAAATCGATATAGAAAAGATCTAAAAAAAGATCTTATCCAAGGCAAGCACTGTAAAAATCCAATATTCCGATGATGCTGATATTCTCGATATAAAGGTCGTCCAAGATTAAACATCAAGGCATACAGAAACCCATAAGTCATCATCGGCCAATAAGTAGCATCAACCACTTCATACTTGTTGTTGTTGTTGTTGTTGAAATCTAAATAAAACCGAGCACTATTTTCCAACAACGAATGATCATTTACACCAAATTGTTCAAAGGTAATGTGATTGGGGCGCCAATAACCTTCTTCAAATACAGATAACTCAACGCCAGAATCTATAATGATATCTCTGACTGAATAATGTATAGGCCTACAATCGCCAAACAAAATCACTGTATCAATAGACTGCTTTTTGATGTAATCAGAAAACCATGACGGCCATTCTGTAAGACTTGCTTTATAACTATCACCGCCACGAGGATAAAATATCCAATCGCCTGCGTTGAAGTTAATTTTAAAGACAGTTGCCCCCGCATTAGTAAGGTCTTTGTTTAAACGATAAAAGAATGGACCAATCGGGCCCTGCAAAAGCAAGACACGTTTACCCGTAAAATAATGCAAACCCTGTCTTAACAACTTTAAATCTCTCTTGCCAAATAACTTGATATCAAAATACGTAATTTACGTAATTGCCGACGAATAAAACCAACACGCAACTTGTCTAGTTGGCCATTATCAATCAATGCATCTCTTTCTTTAATTAAATGAAGTAAAGCAGCCTCACATGTGGTATATCCTTTCAAATCCCAATCCCAATAGACTGGATAATGAATCAAGGCACCTGCTACTAATTGATTAATATTGAGCTTACGCTTGCGTCTTTTAAAAGCCTCACCTGCTTCATACATATCTTGCGTTAAGCCCCAGCCTGCATAAAAAGGTTGACCATAAGTCACTACCTTTTTAGAGCGCAACAAAGCATCAAAACCGGTAAGTGAAGTGATGGTATGGACTTCGTCACACACTTCAATACAATCTAGAACGGAATGTTTTAACTCAAAATGGTCAGCAAAGAGTAAAGCATTGTTCTTGCTGACAAGCCCTTTGCGATTACCTGATACTACATCAGGATGGGGTTTGTAAATAATGTAGGCATGCGGATGGGATTCACGAACACGTCTTAACAAAGCGAAGTTGGTATGAATATCCCCAGCCCCAAACTTTATCGAAGCATCATCTTCAACTTGCCCCGGCACAAAAATTACCAATTTATTTTGTGTGTCTAACTGAAGGGGCTTATGGTGCTCGATGTTGTACTTGCTAACTTTATGTTCAACGATAAAAGCGCGGATTTTTTTAGCTAGCGCGATTTCTTTTGAAGTGAACCTAGCACGATTAAAAATCTCTTCTAAATCCGAAGGTGTTCTTGCATCAAAATAAAGCCCTCGTTCATCAAACACCAACGAAACTGGACGAATTAAATCAGACCCCAGGCCCACTGATCGAATGAAGCCATCTTCAACGTGCAATAAACGCGCTTTCACCTTTTTTACGAGCTCAAGAACTTCTGGTCTGACTTCACAGCCCCAAGTCACAACAATGTCATGCGAATTAATTTTATTTTTGACAAGCTGAGTAGCAGTATTTAGAAACAAAACTTGCTTGGGAAGTAAAGAGATAATCGGCTTGATATTAAAAGCTCTCCATTTAGGAAAGCATATGCAAAAAAATCGAGGTTGAGTAGGATTTAACATCCTAAAATACTACACACAAAGCAGGAAAATATAGCCAACTTAAAATTGGCGTTTTAAGGATAGGTGTGGATTTTAAGTAAAAATCACACTGCTCTTTTGAATTGATTCGCCACCATTTTCTTTTGCAAGATAAGCCACTCAATTACTTCAAAAATTGTTCCGCGTTCGTGAGTGAAGGGGTTTAAATAACGAGTGTAATCTAAATATGCTGCAACAAACAATTCATCGACAGTGCGCTTTTTCGTTCGTCGGGCCCAAGCCGGAGAGTCTTTTACTCGATCATCAGTGACACCCCAACCTGCATACCAAGAGACGCCAAAGCAAACAACAGGCTTATCACACATCAGCGCCTCAAAACCCATTTGCGATGTCACCACATAGACCTTATCCATCTTCTGAATCAAATCAATCGGATTCACATCCTCACGAATCATCACAATTCGATCGCTATCTTGAATATGAGTAAGGTAGCCTTTTTTGCGACCTGAAGTGACTTCTGGATGAGTTTTTACATAAACAGTCGAAGTAGGATGATCAATAAGGGCAGCATGCAACATTTCAGGAAACGATTCTTCCGAAGCGCCACCGTAAATAACACTCATATCACCGTAAGTTTGATCAACCACTAACACTCTAGGCTTTTCATCAAACATCAGCACCCCATCATTCAAATCTGGGGCATGGTTATATTTACTGAGTTTGTGGCTTAAGATTTTCTTCTTTATTTCCGCTATCTGCTTGTTAGCATCAAAATGATGTTTGGAGTTCAAAAAAAACTCTAAATCACTGCTACAAAAACTGTCATAATAAATTCCATAAAAATCAAGTACGAAAGAGAGTGGAGGATTCAAATAGCCCTGTGAAAATGATCTTAAATATCCGTCTTCGATTGCTATAAACGGCAATTTTTTTTTCTTGGCAAAGTATCTTGGAATAAGGCTTGTTCGACGACGTCCCCAGCCTATGTATCCATTGACAGTCTTGCCAATAAATATTCCCCTTAATGAAATTAAATTACCAATTACATTCTCTATAAAAGGATATCTAAGAATTTTCGATGAAAAACAAAAAAGGGTATATTTCATTGAAAGCAATTTAATGACTTGATGAATTTAATTGCCTGAGTTAAATCAACACAATCAGAAATTCCTGAAGCCACAAAAAAAGGATTTAGTTTATTTTGAGTAAATGGGTAAAGTAATTTATTACCGTCAAGATCGCTAACTGACCCACCCGCCTCTTCCAAAATACATTGTGCCGCTGCTGTATCCCAATGAGATGTTGGGCCAAATCTTGGGTAAATGTCTGCTGAGCCCTCAGCGACCATACAAAACTTTAATGAGCTACCAATTTCAATAACTTCAGAAGCGTCTACTATTGAAATAAATGCATTCATTAAATCATTACCATGGGAACGGCTTCCTACAATTTTGAATTGATCTATCTTGTTATTGATATGAATTCTACGGCAAGTGTTATTAATAATATCGTGCTTATAAGCACCCAAACCTCTCGATGCTTTATATAAAAGCCCTAATGCAGGAGCATAAACAACACCCAGAATAAGCTGATTGAATTCAATTAAAGAAATGTTGATTGTAAATTCGCCATTACGCTTAATGAATTCTTTAGTTCCGTCCAGGGGATCTACAAGCCAATATTTGTTTACCTCTGCATCGGTAATTATTTCAGTTGTACACTCCTCTGAAATAATATCAATATTCACATCTAGCTTTTCTAATTCAACAGTAATGACTTCATGTGATTTTTTATCTGCTATTGTTAAAGGAGATAAATCCTCTTTAAAGCTAACTTCAAAATCTTGATTGTAAATATTCAAGATGGATTCGCCTGCCATTAATGCAATATGAACAACCCTTTCAAGTAAATCATCAGTTGTATGAATCAAACTATAGCCAATCACTTTTATTAATAATTTTCTCTTTTAGCAACATATCAACAATCATAGCTACTGAATCCTCAACACCCAGTTGGCTAGTGTTAATTATTAGGTCTGGATTAATAGGCTTTTCGTAGGGAGAGGAGATACCTGTAAAATTTAATATCTCTTTATTTCTCGCTTTTTTATAAAGACCTTTAACATCTCTTTGTTCACATATTTCAATTGGACATTCACAGTAAATTTCATAAAATTTGTGATCAGTAACTAATGCTCTAGCAAAATCTCTATCCTTAATAAACGGTGATATAAAAGATGACAAAACAATTACACCTGCATCCACAAAAAGTTTTGAAACTTCGGCAACCCTCCGAATATTTTCAATGCGACTTTGCTCATTAAACCCTAAGTCTTTATTTAATCCATGTCTTATGTTGTCACCATCTAAAACGAAAGTATGAAATCCTGAATAAAACAACTTAGTTTCAACTAAATTTGCTAATGTAGATTTGCCAGAGCCTGATAACCCTGTAAACCACAAACAACAACTTTTATGCCCCAGTAAATTCTCACGCATTTCTGTAGAAATGTTATAGGGCTGCACATTTACATTACTTGATTTATCAGATGCCATCGTCATGTTTCACGGCTGATTTTTTAACTTCGAATTTCAGTTGATTTAACTTTTTTAAATTGCTCGATAAATCAATGATATTTTTAACCCAAGTTTCTTGATTATTAATAAGCAAAATACCATTTTTATTATGCTTAACCAATTTGTTATAAACATCATTATTTGTGTAAATTCCCACCGCACCCATGCGAGCATAATCAAAAAATTTTACTGGGCTTCTTCCCAAATTAAATTTGGTATCCAAAAGGGGTGCTAAGCCAATATCTGCCTTATGGCTGAATGTATAGGACAAATAATTTTCCCATGACATAGGATGCAAAACAGATACTCGAGGAATGTTCCTAAATAGTTTATTAACAGTAGCGGTTCCAAATATCTCAAAATGTACATTATCAGTTTTAGTTTGAACTTCAGAAATAATCTCAAACAACCATTTAATTTCTTTTATATGGCTTGCGCTACCGTGATAGCAAACAATAATCTTGTGACGATTTTGAGATGAATCAGAAATCTGATGTGGAGTTATTAATTTTGGATTTAGATATGAATATTTCTTTTGAAGATAAGGACTAGACACCCAAAACTCATCAAACATTCTCCTTAGTAAGCCTTTAAATATATAGGCTGTAAAGAAAATTTTTAATGCATATTTAAGAGGTAGCTGTTTAATAACATTGAAATCAAATAAATCATCATCAAAAAAATACACAGCTCTTATTCCGAGCCTCTTATCATGAAAAATACGAATCAGTTTAACGAAACTAATGTATCTAGATATAAGATTTAAATGCTCATTTTCAGTATCAGAAAATTTACTTTCGAATTTATTAGCAAATAAATCCTGTAAAAAATAACATGTTGAACTATCAATCTGGCTTTTCATTAAATTGATTAAGGCTTTAATTAATTTATCTCAACCGATGCATTTTGAGGGAATTTATAATTATTTGCATGAACAAAAATTTCGACTTTATCACCTGACTTTAGAGGCATAGGATGTGTGTATCTGAATTCACTAAAACCGTCTTTGGAAATACTTTTCTCTTTTAAGTCGTGTCTATAAAATCCACACTCTGCTGAACCTTGGTAGACTGAATTGACAAATATATTTACTTTTAAATTTTGCGAAGACCCTTTCTGGTCGGAAAGCCAACCACGAACCATCTGTTGATTATTAATATAAATTGAACCCCTCAAATTCCTACCATACGAACTTTCTTGAACGGATTGCCATAGCCCTTTGATACTTTCTTTTAAACGTTGAATCTTTTCTGTAGGTATATAAAATTCTTCATCTTTAAAATCGTGAACCTCAAAGTACGCTAAACCTCTGACAAAAGAAGGTCCTCTCATCACATCACCACGTTTTTCTTTTTTCCCAAAAAACTCTTGTTTGCTTTTAATTACATAATGATTAATTCTCAATTGAGATTTAGGTACATTAGAAATAATTCCTGACTTTTCAACTGACTCAGGAAATCCTGAACTGAGTGATATGTATCCGGTAAGTTTATCTCCACAGCAATCTAGTTGGTCTAAATCATATATGTTGCATATGTGAGGACCAACATTCATTATATATTTTGTTTTAGATATACTTTTTAAGTGTCCATTTTTTGAGTTTAATGAATCTTTTAAATGCCAAGTAAACCTTTCCAAAACAGGCCTCTCGTCTTGTGATTCAAGTGCTGAAGAACCAAAACATCTCCAATTTATACTAATCGCGCCAACATTCGGATTTTGCAATAAATTACTTAGATGCAAGTATTCTGCTCCATCAACCATAGATTCGTGAATCAAAAACTCATCAGCATCAATAAATAATATTGCATCAGATTTATTCAAGCTGGCTTGCGTGATTCGCTGATAAGCCATTATTTGCGCATGTTTCTCAATTATTGGTTGGTACAAAAGCTTTACCAATCCAATATCTGAAAGAGCCTCTAGTAGCTCTCTAGTGCCGTCGTTTGATCCATTGTCGGCAATATAGAATTCTTTAAATCCTGCTAACCTATGCCAACAAACCCATTCGAGTATATAGTCAAGTTCATTACGAAATACCGCACCAATCGCTAGATTCATAACAGAACCTCAAATGGAGAGTTATCAAGATCTCTAGAATCATTAGCTATACGAGCCCTTAATTGATCACCGGTTTTTAAAATAACCCATTCAGGAACTTCAAAGTTAAATGCGCAAGATTTTTTATACTTCGCATTTAAATCAGATCGATAGCAATTCGCTAATAAATTAGTGACTTTGGTATTATTAATAAGAATGTCGATTGATACAGGATCTTCGGAATCTATATAGTAAGCCCACCCAAAAATTTTACGACCGTTAAACCCTCCAAGTCTGCCTTCATATTTTGAGTTATTTAGTAACCTCTTAATGTCAAGGTAGCTATAAAAAAGACGATTAAGCTTACTTTCAATATCTTCAAAATTTCCAAATATATTGTTTTCAATTAATGCACGATCAATTCTACTAAGATCAATTTCACTTAGATCGCTAAGATAAGCATTTAGACTGTCTTTACTTGATTCAAAAGACTCTAATTTATCATCGAAAATGATATTAAAATTTTTATCAAGATATCTTGCATCTTCCCAATCCACCATAAAATAAAAATAGTCTTTTTTTAATGGCGGATAATCAGCATAGAGATCTGCTATTTTCGCAAAGAATTTTCTTCGTGCATTAGTCACTACAGCATCACCAACGACACACGGATTTCCCATCAGAAACTTATAAATAATTTTGATAGTAGCTTCAGAGTAACTTATGTTTGTATTAAATTTTTTAATTAAATCTAAATTTAAATTTATTATTTTACAAAAATCATCAACGACATCTGAATTAAATAACGTATTTTTATCGTATATTTTTAGTTCAACATCAACATTTTCCTGATCAATAAAACCTTGAATACGATGCTTATATAATGCAGGAGATTTATGTGAAATTTTGCCTGTCTCAAGAATTTGTGAGAACGCAGATGACGCAAAAGATAACGGCGATCTTACATAACAGATAATTTTAATTTTTTTACAATAATTTTTGAGAAAATCAATAAATTGTTTTTTTTCTTCATTGCTCAGATAGCCAATATCTTCACCAGAAATTATTAATCTTTTTCGATCCTTTCTCTTAAGCTCTGCAATTAATATATTTAAATAATTTTGTCTTTTTAAATCTATTGCTTGTCGATTTAAGCCTTGTGACTTCCAATGATATTCATATCTTGCTGATGAAAATATTGTATATATAGCAAATGAGTGATTAGCACTCTCCAAATTAGCGTAGAAGGTACTTCCATCGTCGTATCCATTTAAGGATTCCTGTATTGAAGTACTACCTGTTTTATGCATTCCAATATGAACTATTACTTCTTCCATTAAATTTACCAAAAAATTATTAAAAAATTTATCTCTTATTTAAATAAATCAATCTATATTTAAGTGGATCCGATTCCTAAAGACTCTTTTTTATATTTTCTTCCAATTTTTTTACCGAAATTCAAGTAATGAGATACTGGATTTGCTTTATTAAGAATTAAATCAGGATTAAGCTTCAAATAGTAAGTCCAAGTCCATTCATAAGGGAAGTTTATGTCTGAAGACATATTGAGAATCCTTTTTACTTTACTGATTAGATTACAAATCATGGGCGTATCTAGATAATCCCATGATCAAACATGACTCTTTTCATACCTTTAAAATGATTGCTTGCTGGCGACTTCATCATAAACATAATTTCATCAGCTTCTTTAGGGAGATATTTTTTTAAATAATATTTAAAAATATCAAAATCATAACCAGCACGATAAAAAGAATCTCTTTTAATAATTACAGGCTTATTCAGCTCAAGAAAAATAAATGTATTCCAATGCGTGCTGTTTCTAAAACCTATTTTGGCAACTAAATCCAATAGAAATGATTTTATAAGATTCTTTTTCCTTCTCTGAATATCATCACAAATTATCTCGATATTCTTTGAACCAACATTTAGTTCGATGTCCTTCAATGCAGCTGATAAAACTTCGGCTATTTTTTCATCTAAATTAATTAAATTAGTCATAACAGCAATATTTTGGACTGGCCTTGTAGGTAAAGAATTTGTAATTTCTATTAGCTGATCTATAGATAGATCTTGATTAAGCAAATCGGACAGTTCGTTTAGAATTGCAATTTCTTTTCCAGTTTTGATCACAGCTTTAGTAATACCAACTTCACCCTTGTGAATCATGTATCTTCGACGATCTATAGGTAGATATTTTTTCCAGAATTGAATAAATATTTTGTCGTTGATAAGACTATTGTCACATGAGAAGAGAAAGCTTTGAACGTGGTAGTGAATCTCTTGGACATGACTATAACCAACAAGACTGGCCCTTTTATTCACTAAGTCAGCGAATATAGGTTTTATATAATTTTTAGGATAGACAATACTGTCGTTTGCGAAAATCAATCGATTTATTTTTTCTAAATCGTCACTTTCCTGTAAATATAAAAACGCGTCTTTATATCCCCCGATATCTTTACCTGTGTTATTTCTAAACATTGAGATATCTGCAGTTTTTCTCACCTTTTGTTTTTCTTCTTCAGAAAGTCTTGAATTAACCACCAAGAATATTTTGATTCCCATCGATTTGATTGTATTAATTGCATCCCAAGTTAATTTCGGGATTTCCATACGCTCATAAATAATGAAAATACAAACATTGTCACCTTTCTTTATTTCTGATTTGTTGAGCTCCAGCACTCTCATGGCTGAGAAATAGGTCGATGGACAAAGTTTCTGATAGGAGATAATCAGATCGTCATATCGCCTTAAGAAAAATAAGGCGATTTTGAATTTAATTCGATTAATCAACTGATTTAGGTATTTCATCTTTACAACCTCCAAATAATTCTTGCGCTCACCGCAATCTGATAAACGATCTGGGTGAGTTCTTTGAAGAATTGGCGTGATTTCATTTCCACTTTTGGTAACACTAAAATTTCATCACCAGCTTGTACTTGTAATGATTTATCAGTGGCTGGGAATAAACCAAATAAGCCGTTGTCGTTGTTGACTTCTGCAAAACTACCATCACGTTTGGCAACTACAATGCGTGCTGAATCTGCATTTTGGGTATAACCGCCTGCTTTTTTAATGTAGTCATCGAGGTTAAGTTTTTCACCATAAGCGATGGCATTCGGGAATAGCACCTCACCACTAATAAGAACTAAGCCATCTTTAGCAGGCACTTTTAAAATATCGCCGTTTTCAAGTAACAGATCATCTTTTGATTCTGATTGCGCAATTACCACTTGCCCAAGGGGTTCAATTTGTTTTGCTCTGTCTATCCACTGCAACACTAAATTCGCTTCTTCTGCACGAAGTTTTGCTTCATCTGTGGTGCCTGATTTTGCAGTTAAGGCATTTGTTTCTAGGCTTTTTAATGCGGCTGACAGCATTTGTTTTTGTCGATCTTTTACACTTAATCTAAATAGCTGTACGTTGTCTTTATCTGAACGTTCCGAGTATTCTATTTGGTTAAGTAAATCTCCCATTTTTGATCCGTAGGGCAATACGTATTCTTGAGCACTCATGTGCTCGCCTTCGATTCTTACCGTAATAGTTCCGGGTTTTTTATCTGCAGTGAATTCAATATCATCACCGTTTTGCAGAATGACTTTATTGGCTTCATGGATTGAGTAATATTCGATATTTTTAACTACACCTGTGTTACGAATCACACGAATATGCGTAGCTTCTGCTTTGGGTTTTGCTAGCGCAATGAGCTCTGCCATGGTCCTATTTTTACCATCGAACTCGAATCGTTTTGCGTTATCTGCTAACCCCAAGACTTTTACTGTATTCGCTCTAGGTGATACAAAAATCACATCACCATCTGCAAGCTGAATGAGTGGCATATTGCCGTTAATTAAAAAGTCATAAAGGTTAGCTTTAAATCGAACTTGCTCACCACGCTTAACGATTACACTTAAAAATGATCCACGCTCAACATCAATGCCACCTGCTTGATCAAGGTAATGTAATAGGCTATCCATACTGGTGCCACGGTAAAGCCCAGGGCGATAAACGTTACCTGAAACGAGAACGCGCACTGGTTGTGCAGCCGCTAGACTTGCGTAAGCAAACACGTTGGTTTTGAATACTTTTTTTACTGCGTTTTCGGTTAGTTTTTGTAGGTCATTATTTTTAACCCCCAATACCTGAACAGGCCCCGCATGAGGGATGAAAATATTACCTTGCGGGTCAACAGTTAATGTATCTTCAAATACAAATGCACCCCATAAGCGAATTTGGATTTGATCACCTACCGCTACTACATAATTCGGATTAAATTGAGTAGCACCTTGTTTAGCAAACGCACCAGTAAATAAATTAGCGCCAAATACATCTGTGGTTAAGTTCGTTTTATAGTCATTTTGCTGAGGAGGCACGTAAGGCTGATTAGTTAGGCTCTCAGGCGAACCGTTTAATGCACCTTCTTTAACCTTGACCGTTTGCTGCTGTGAATTAGCTTTAGCTGGTATATTTAAACCATGATCCATTCGCAGATTTAATACCTGCCCAATATCCCAAGGGCTAAATTGCTCAGCTTGTAAGCTTGAAAAAGCTGCACTAAATAAAAAGGCGGCGCATATGGTGAATAGACGTGTTTTTAACATAGGATCAATCCTTGTGATCACGGATAACAGCAATTAATAAATGCAGCACACCCGCAATAAGTAAACAGATAAGAAGTGATATCAGCGTGTTATAAATTCGCTTAGGCTGCATGGGGTATTCTGGAAATGTAGGTGCCTGCAGAACTGAGACTGTTTTAATAGTTCTGAGCGCTTCAATACGGCCTTTTTCAAGCGCAACTAATGCTGACTTATATATGTCTTGAGCCAGCGTTGCTGCTAATTCCAAACGTTGATATTCCTCAACAGTTCTATTGAGTGTTTTTCCATTATTAAGTGAGGTTAGCTTGGCCTGCTCTTGATTAATCTGCTTATCAATTGCATTGATTTTCTGATCGAGCATAACGATATTAGGATGAGAACCAACTAAATAAGCCTGTAATGCAGCTCTTTGTGTTTGGAATTCAGTTTTTTCTTGTTTGAGTTTTGCAAGAATACTGACTAGATTTTCTGTTTCAGCTTGTGGTGAAACTAAGCCTTTTTTGTTTTGATAATCCAAAACCGCATGACGTGCGTTTAATGCTTTGCCACCTAGATTAAGCACCTGCTGCTCTAAAAATACGACTTGGGTTTGTGCTAAGTTTTGAGCAAGGGCATTCATATAATGCTCACCCTCTTGTACCAACATACTAGTAATTGCATGTGCTGTTTTAGCGTCATATGCTTGCGCTTTAATCACTAGTACGCCATTAAAGTCATCATAATCAATGCTTGTGCGACCTTGGTAATGGCGATGAAACCATTCCATAGAGGGATTGCTAGACCACATTCTTGAAAAGAAATCGTGATTTTGGTTACTGTAGTGCGCTTTTAAATTCAGTTTTTTATCAAGCTTTTTAAGCATATCAACCGATAGCAAATAATCGCGCAGCAACATTTGATCACTTCGATTACTACCACCTTGACCCAACAAATTCGAAATATCTAAATTTTGAGTATTACCTGAGATATCTGTGCGCTGAATAATGATGTGCGATTCAGAGGTATAACGATCAGAAGCAATCGCAATCCAATATATAGAGAGCAGTGCCGCAATGAGTAAGGCTGTTGTTAGGACACGCTGCTTGAAGAGTGCAATACTTAAATCACTTTGCACACGATCAAAATAATCTAATGATTTACTGCCTAGCTTTGTTTTCTTGATGCGGTCAATCATGCGGCAATACTCTCTTTATATGCTTTAAGGGCATCATCGATATGATCAAACCAGTATGCTTGACCTTGGTTGAGCCAGACACCTGCGCTACAGAATTCTTTTAAAGTGCCTTCTCCGTGAGAGACCATGATCATGCTTGAACGCTTTGCTAAATCATTAAAGGCTTTAGCTGCTTTATTTTTAAATGCAGCATCACCTGCTGCAGTCACTTCGTCGGAAATGTAAATGTCAAAATCAAACGCAAGCGACATCGCAAAGAGTAAGCGTGAGCGCATACCAGATGAATAAGTTTTTACTGGCTCATTAAAAGCTTCGCCAATCTCTGCAAAATCTTCAATGAAGGCTAACTTATCCTCAAGATCTTCTTGATGACCATGAATACGGCATACAAATTTAGCGTTTTGCCTTCCTGTTAGAGAACCCTGCAGCCCACCAGCGTAACCCATCGGCCAGGAAACTTTACATTGCCGCTCTACTGTTCCTTTATTGGGATAATCAACCCCACCAATAATGCGTAATAACGTTGATTTTCCTGAGCCATTAGCACCAATCAAACCCACACTGACGTTCTTTGGAATATTAAGATCAACGCCTTTAAGCACCCAATCCCCTGGTCCATGATCTGTTTGATAACGCTTATATAGATCTTTAACAACAATCATTGCATCACCAGCTTCATAGAAAAGTTACGATGCAATAACAAACCAAATCCGATAGCGATTAGGGCTGATAGCCACAAATAAATTAAATCTAATTCCGGCGCTGAATGGTAATAAGGCGCAAAGCCAAGTCGTGCAGCTTCAACCCCATGAGCAATTGGGTTAAGCATGAGCCAATCACGATATGGGTTGTGAATACTAGCAATTGGCAAAATCACGCCTGACAAAAAATAGAGCGGCATCATTAGAAATTTGATGATCCATGAAAATTCGGGAATTAAGCCTTTCACTACTGAGGTGATTAATCCAAAACCAATACCAAACAGCCACAACCCAGCAAAGGCTGAGAAAATCATTAAAGGGTTTTCTGGTGAGATTTCAAAACCAAAAATAAGCGCACCGGCGACTAAGAGAACAACAATAATCGCCATTAAAAATCCTTCTAAACCAGCACGAACAATAACGGCATCAACTGGTAACACTTGACGGTAATAAAATAGGGCTTGATTACTATCAACTGCATTCATGGCTTGAGTTGCAGTGCGATTGAAAGTAAAGAACGCTGACATGCCTATCATTAGCCACATCACAGTTTCAATACCGCCAACATGCATCATACGAAATGCCGAATAAATAATTGCAAAAAATGCGATATGCGTGACCGGCTCAGCGAACAACCAAAACCATGAAAAACGTGCTCCAAAAAGACGACCCAAAGCTTCTCTTAAAAAGAGGGCTTTCCATACTTGCTTAGTATTTTTTATGGTCAAGGAAGATGTCATTACTTTTAGGTTGCTAGATCTTAGATTGGGAAAACAAAATGCTTTTAATTTGATAGGCATCTATTTTGCTAGGACGAGACTAATTTAATGCCATTTTCATATTGGCATTATTGAAATAAATGCCAACTTTATATTGTTAATTAATCTAAGAAGTAATTTAAAGTTGTCAAAAACATAATTTATGTAAATTTAGATCTTTTAACAATTTTTAATAGATTAGTGGATGTGGATATGAATAATAGAAAAAGCACCGCATCATGTTTAGCAAAGGCTATTAATGAAGGATTAATTAAAAAGTTTGGCAAAATTCCATCTGCCAATATTTTTGCAAATCAATTTAATTTAAGAGCTTATGGCACAAAGACTATTACTAGAGAAACTGCACGTAAATGGTTACTTGGTCTCGCAGTTCCAGAAATTGATAAATTAGTAGTACTTATCGAATGGCTGGATATTGATGTTTTAAATTTGTTTGGGCAAGAACCTAAGTTAGGTAACCATGATAATGGAGCTTCTGGACTTCCCACTTCAAATAGTAAAGGGGAATTTAAACAAAATGGGGCTATAAATCATATCGAGCACCACATTAATAATTGCTTGAGTGAATTAAACGATGATTCTAAGAATGCACTTTATCTTGCAGCTTGGATGTTGAAACAACTTGAAAGTAACAATCATAATATTAATTTATGTGAGCAATTAATTAAGGAACAGTTAACAAGATGTTCAATATGTAATCAGAAAATGATTAATAATGATTAAAAAAAACAAAAATTTAAAAAACTACTTTGCATTTATAGAGAATGTAAGGCAGTTTTATCTAAAAACCACCTTACCTAAGATGGACGCTTTAGAAATTGAGGTTTTAAATCACATCTCAAAGCATTGGACTAATAAAAAAATAAGAAATGTTGTGGTCACAATGAATGAAACCCCGGGCATGTCACCTGCATCCGTACACAGAAAACTAAAGGCACTTAGCAGTAAGGGGTATATTTACTTAGAAATTGATATTAACGATCCACGACAAAAAAATATTTTACTTACGCCGTTGGCAATAACTTACTTTGATGGTCTTGGTAGATGTATGCCATAACCGTGGGAATAGCTCCTGAAATAATTTAATTAATAGGTAAAGAAAATTAGTATTTTCTTTACCTAACGCCATTTCATCATTTAACTAATTGATTATTAACATCTCTACGCTAGTGCTAAATTCGGTTGTCCTTAGCTAAATAAGAAAATAAGCTGCATTTAATATTTTCTTTATCAAGGAGCCCTCAAAATGGCACAAGCAAAAACACTTTCTCAAGCAGAGATAGATCAAGTCCTTCGTTACACAAGTAAAAGTCGTTATGCGGTGCGTAATCGCACAATGATATTGACCAGCTTTTGGTCTGGAATG
>JACCDT010935663.1_pt1 | contig 21264 bp, 15 predicted proteins | sample 7446291 | NCBI WGS metagenome assembly JACCDT01 (sample SAMN15323446, study PRJNA562643) | freshwater metagenome | isolation source: river surface water | place: USA:Blue River Watershed | collected 2017-08-17 | reverse complement strand
CGATGACAGGTAATAAGTCAACGATTAAACGTTCTGATGCGGTTTGGATAAGCTCTATTTTCTCTTTTGCCGTACGTTTACGGAAGTTTTCGAAGTCTGAATACAAGCGAAGGTATTTCTCCTTCATCTCCGCTAATTCGTCCACAGGAGCTGTCTCCTCTGTCTCAGGGCTTGTTTCTTCTTGATTTTGAATGATTTCTTCCTCAGGCGTTGGTACGTTTTCTTTCTTTTTCATACTACAAAATTACGATTGCGAAATCCCTGATACAAATTCAATACCAAAAACAATTTTCTGACACTTTGGCATAAATGAATCGACCTTCGTAATTTTAGCCAAATGTCAAAAACTCCCGCTGAAATTTCACGTTTGATTAAGGCCAAAGCACAGCAATCTGGGTTTGCGTTTTGCGGTATTTCCGAAGCGGGATTTCTAGAGGAAGACGCGCCTCATTTAGAAGCTTGGTTGAATGCAAATCAACACGGCGAGATGGCCTATATGGCGAATCACTTTGATAAACGATTGGATCCGCGAAAATTAGTGGATGGTTGTCAAACGGTGGTTTCCCTCGTCTATAATTATTTTCCGTCGGAAGAGATCGCTGTGAAAGACTTCAAGATTTCGAAATATGCCTATGGTGAAGATTACCACCGGGTCATAAAAGATAAGATGCAGGACTTGTGGGATGCTTTACAAAAGGAGATAGGCGAGTTTTCAGGGCGGATGTTTGTGGATTCGGCGCCTGTGTTAGAGAAAGCTTGGGCAAAAAAGTCTGGCTTAGGGTGGATAGGGAAGAATGCGAATTTGATTATTCCGAAAAAGGGGAGTTTTTATTTCCTAGCAGAGCTCTTGATCGATGTGAAGGCGAGTCCTGATGGTCCCATTAAAGATTTTTGTGGTACCTGCACGCGTTGCATCGATGCCTGTCCTACAGAGGCCATAACACCTTATGTGGTGGATGGAAGTAAGTGTATATCCTATTTTACGATCGAGTTAAAAGATCAAATGCCTGCAAACCTAACAGGGGATTTTCAAAACTGGATTTTTGGTTGTGATATTTGCCAAGATGTCTGTCCTTGGAACCGTTTTTCTAAGCCTCATACGGAACCTAGATTTGAAAGTAATTTACACGATGTAGATTGGGAGGGTTTATCCGAGGAGGTTTTTCAAACACTTTTTCACTATTCAGCAATCAAACGCACAAAGCTAAAAGGCATTCAACGAAACATCGAATACGTGAAAAAAAAGAGGCCATGAAACCATGGCCCTTTTTAAACAAAATAAAACCCTAAAGTGATTTTCGTATAATCAGGCTAGGTTCGATGACCTCTACCGTCTTTTGATTGTTTAGTATCATTTCGGCCGCTTTCTGACCTAATTTTTCTGGGTGAGTACTCACGACGGTGATTCCTCCGGCAATAATCTCTTTGAAAGGATGATCATTCAAGGAGATGATACCAATTTCCGAGCCTAAGGTCCAGTTCTTTTTCTCCGCGTATTTGATAGCCTGGAAAAGATCGGTATCGGACAAAGTGAAATAAATCTCATTTTGTTGAAAATCGTCCTCTTCTAGGCCATCTAATACTTGGAAATTCAATGAATTCGATTCGCAGAATTCACTACACGCATTGATTAATTCAGGATCGAAGTATTCGTCTTCGCTCAAAACTAAATTAAGACTGCGGTACTTATTAAACAGGTTTAGTTGGGTATTAAAAATCTTTTTTAGCGATGGATTGGGTGGGCAAATCAGACTTGAGTGACGGATAGTTCCGAAATTTTGGTCTAATAAAATCAAGCGATCCCCAGCTATTTTTTGTAAAATTTTTACCGTTTCTTCATCCTCATCGATTAAATGAGGTTGGATAAGGTAATAGTGATAATTTCCTAATTGTTGCCCTATGATTTCTTTGAATTCTCTTGGCTTGTATTGGTAGGTATAAATATCCACCATGACATTTTTTCCAAAATGATCTAAAAACGCATTGTAAAGGGTCTGGTTTGTTTCCGTCATCCGACCGATTAAGAAAAGAACTTTCGTCTTTACTTTCAATCGTGATTCGGAGATGAAATATCCCTTGCGAAAAATGGAGGTGATTGCACCCATTTTATGCAGTTCTGTATAGGCTCTTTCTACTGTATCTCGGGAAAGATAACATTCTTCGGATGCCTCGTTAATGGACGGCAATCGTTCGCCAGGTTTTAATTCTCCCATCTCAATGTCCTGCAAAAGTGAATTCACTAATTGCTGGTATTTAGGAAGTTTGTTTCCTGAATTCTTTACGTTAAATGAAACAAATGTTTTATTCATATCGAAGAATTATTCTTGTATCAAATGTACGAGGGTGGCCTGAGTTAGGATAGGACGAATCTTACAAATTCGAGGACAATTCTTGCAATCGTTTATTTCAGGACAAATCCATCCAATTTCCTGGTTTAATTCCCTAATTTTAAGATTCGAATGAACAGACTATTTTTCATCTTGATCTTGTTTGGTTTTTTGAGTGTCAATGCTCAAAAGCAAACACGCTATGAACGTCTGAGTACCGCCTCAGGTTTGTCTCAAAGTTCCATTTATAAGATTATACAAGACAAGAAAGGTTTCTTGTGGTTTGCCACAGGGGATGGTTTGAATCGGTATGATGGCCATAACTTTAAAATTTATCGCAATGACCCCAGTGATCCGAAGACCTTAAGCGGGAGTGAGATTTTTACGATAGCTGAAGACGATTTAGGTAATTTATGGGTGGGTACCCGAAATTCAGGTGTAAATAAAATTGACTTAACGACGGGTAAAATTACCCGACTAACGAAAGGACCGGTCGGTCAGGATCTATCTAATTCTAGTATTCCGAGTATTCTAAATATCGGGAAAGGGCGGATAGGTGTGGCGGTCTTAGGAATGGGTTATTTGGTCTATGATATTCGGACGAATCAAGTGATCAAGTCTGAATCAGAATGGAATAATCCCCTGGTGAAAGAAGTGTCTCGTTTATATAAACATTCTACGGGAACCGTATGGATGGGAACGAGATCAGGATACCTTTTATCGCAATTAAACGCCCACAGCTTTATTCCTTATCAGTTTGGAGCGAGTAACTTCCGAGTACGCGCCTTATTTGAGACAAAAAATGGGGATATTTTAGTAGGTACCGATGGACGTGGTATTTATCGGTTTAATCCTAAAACCCAGCAATTTAAAGTCGTCTTCTTTCAAGCATCAGATCCATTATCTCGCCAAAATATTGTTACCTCTTTAGCCAAAGATGCGTTGCACAATCTATGGATTGGCACGGATAATGGCGTATATAAGCTGAATGGAGAGGATTTTAACTCCTACACGAATATTCCATCAAATCCGGATCCGGAATTAGGCTTGTCCTCAAATTCCGTCATGAGTCTTTTCACAGATGCAAATCAGAACACGTGGGTAGGAACATGGGAGGCTGGATTAAATATTTCATTCTTCCAAAAACCGCGTTTCTCCGTCCTCCGCTATAAACCAAACACCTTACAAGGTTTATTGAGTAATAAGGTGAGTACGCTTTTAGCAGATGGTGATAAAGGAGTTTGGGTAGGGAGCAATGTGGGTTTATCCTATTTCAATCATAAATCAGGCCTAGTAACGCACTACCTTACAAGTGCATCCTCGAATAAATTAAATTCAACCGAAACCTATGATGTAAATTTCATCTATCCAGCTGGCGATGGAGGTGTATGGGTGGGACTTTGGGGAAAAGGGATTAACCTATTTACGAAGGATCGCCAGCTGAAGGATTTTTCGTTCAAGCCTGGAATCAGAGAAGCGAACTTTACCACGTTAGAACCCTATAAGAATGAATTTCTGCTGGCTACGGCAGGTATGGGAGTAGTTGCGTTTAATCCATTGACTGAAAATTACCGCGTTCCTTTTCCTGAATTAGGCAAGCTCAATTTTTCAAATAAATCGATTGCGGCCATCCGTGTTTTGAATGGTAATGAGATTTGGGTGGGTACGGTCGGTTTTGGCTTATATATTTTTGATACGAAAACAGGAAAATTACAACATTATGTAAAGTCAGGTAAGCCGGGGGCATTGAGTTATAACCACGTGAATAAGATTTACCAAGATCGACAAAAACGAATTTGGGTGATGACGCAGGGTGGAGGTCTGAATCAATACCTGGGGCCAGATAAAGGTTTTAAAGTCTATACCGTTACGGAGGGACTAGGTAGTAATTCACTGCGCGGAATGTTAGAGGACGGGAACGGAGATTTGTGGTTTACGACCAATGGGGGGATTTCAAAGATGGATGGGAGAACCTTGAAATTTGTCAATTTCGAAGAAGCAGATGGTTTGCAAGGGAAGGAATTTATGACCAATGCGATTGCAAAGAATAGTCAGAATTGGTTGTTCTTTGGTGGGGTGAATGGGCTTAACTACTTAAAGTCGGACAGTTTACGGATGCGTTTAAATGTACCACCGGTCTATTTCACTAAATTGAAAATCTTCAATAAAGATGTCGAAGTGGGTGAAGAAAACTCGCCACTTACGGTTGATATCTTGTCTACTAAACACCTCATTTTACAACCAGATCATACAGTTTTTAGTTTGGACTTTGTTGCCTTAGAGTACCAAAGACCTAAAAACAACCGCTATGCCTATTATTTAGAGGGCTTTGAGAAGGAATGGAATCTAGTAGGAACACAGCGATCGGTAACTTATACAAACCTAAGTCCAGGGGATTATATATTCAAAGTGAAGGCGAGTAATTCGGATGGTATTTGGGCGGAAAAACCCTATGAATTAAAAATAACCGTATTGCCGCCCTGGTACCGCACCTGGTGGGCTTATTTACTTTATGTAGGCCTGCTGGCCGCGGTCATTTATGCATTTATTAGAGAGGTGCAGGTGAGAGAAGCCTTTAGGACGGACTTGCGATTGAAGGAGATTGAAAAAGAAAGAATTCAAGAATTAGAGCAGGTGAAGACACATTTCTTCACGAATATCTCTCATGAATTAAGAACCCCTTTGACCCTGATTACGAGTCCATTAGAAAAGTATTTTATTACGAATGCGAGTCTAAACAAAGATCAGAAAACGAAGATTAATTCGATTTACCAAAACGCACAGAAGTTATTGAGATTAATCAATCAGCTTCTTGATTTGTCCAAGATTGAATCCGGAAATGTGCAACCAGTCGTGGAGAAACACGATTTAGTGAAGCAATTAAATTCAATCAAACAAAGTTTTGATGCCTATGCGCAACAGAAGCAGATTAAATTGAAATGGGACGCTCCGGTGGAATCTCTGTTTGTCTATTATGATGCGGATATCATTGAAAAATGCGTGACGAATCTCTTATCGAATGCCTTTAAATTCACTCCTGAAGATGGTATAATAGGGATTCGTTTGGAATTAAACAAGGTATATCAAGGATCTAAGGAATTGGTTAATAAAGTGACAATTCACGTTTCTGATACGGGAAAAGGAATTAGTGCAGAGCATATTCAGCATATTTTTGATCGTTTCTACCAAATTCCCGAGAAAGTGGGTCGGGTAGGAACCGGTGTCGGACTTTCGTTATGCAAAGAATTGATGGAAGTGCATCGGGGTTCGATTGAGGTTCAAAGTGATTTAGGAGCTGGTTCTGATTTTAAAATTCAGTTCCCCGTAACGCTAGAGGCATTTGATCCGGCCTGGGTGAGGGATGGGGGTCTTCCAGCAGTTAAAGAGTCAATAGGTCAAGATGTCGTAAAGATTCAGCAGGAAAAGCAGATTCTCTTAATTGTAGAAGATCATGCGGAGATGCGCGCCTTTATACGGGAGATTTTTGAAGGATCTTTCCAAGTGATCGAGGCTGACCGTGGGGAGACCGGACTAGAAATGGCTTTGACTTATTTGCCTGATGTGGTGATTACCGATTGGATGATGCCAGGAATGTCAGGAGTGAATTTGTGCAAGGAGATTCGAAAAAATTCGAAAACGAGTCATATACCTTTGGTGATTTTAACCTCTAAAAGTTCTCAGGAAAGTCAAATCGAAGGAATGCAATCCGGTGCAGATGATTTTATCTCTAAACCATTCCATGCGGATATTTTGGAATTAAGAGTGGCTAAATTATTAGAGGCAAAAGAGCGAATGCGTAAGAGCTGGCAAGAATCTGTCATGAATCAAGACCTGCAAAAGGCCCCTGTTTTTGAAGATGAATTCCTTTCTAAGGCCACGCAAATCGTTATTGAGCACTTAGATGAAACTGATTTTGACGTAGAGCACCTAGAGCAGGCAATGGACATGAGTAAAATGCAGCTCTACCGTAAGTTGAAAATGTTAACCTCACTAGCTGGAAATGAGTTCATTCGCTCGATTCGTTTGCAGCAAGCTCGAATTTTATTAGAGAAAGGATCTTTAAATGTATCCGAAGTGGCTTACCAGGTAGGCTTTAATGACCCGGCCTATTTTACGAGAGCCTTCAAAAAACAATACGGTTATTCACCCAAAACGTTTATTTCAAAAAAATAATATGCGCAAATTATCCCTTATTCTTGTCTGTGGTTTCTTAGTTTCTTGGGGCTTTTTAGCTCACAAAACGCTTCAACAGCTGGCCATTTATCCCTTACCATCTGATTTAGGTTTGTTTTTCTATGCAAATCAGGATTACATCGTAGAGCAATCTATTCGCCCTGACGTCCGTCGTAAAGACGATAAGACGGAGGATTCGAAGCATTACCTCGATATGGATGCGGCCGTTTTTGGCCCAAACTACCGGACAGATATTCCCCACGACTTTAAGCAAGCAGTGGCTAAATATTCTTTCGATAGTTTACGTAAGGAAGGTCTAGTTCCGTGGGAAGTGAATCGAGTGTATGCTCGTTTAGTTCATGCATTTAAAAATGAGATGCGCGATTCGGTCTTGTTTTATGCGGCTGATTTAGGGCACTACGTGGCTGATGCGCACGTTCCTTTGCACACAACGAAAAATCACGACGGTCAATTAACGAATCAAAAAGGCATGCACGTTTTGTGGGAGAGTCTAGTTCCCGAAGCACAATTGAAGAATTATACTTTATTCTACCCTAAAGTGTCGGAATACATTGCTAAACCGCAGGATTTTATCTTCCAAATTTTATTAGAATCACATGCCATGCTACCTGAAATGTTCAAAGCGGAGACGGAGGTTCGAAAAGCACTAGGAGAGGAGAAATCCTTTAAAATGGTCGAGCGTTATGGAAAAACGCAACGCTATTACACGGATGAGTTTATTCAGGCCTTTGGAGATAAATTAGGGACATCCATCCCGAATCGTATGATTCAGTCATCACATCGGGTTTCCTCATTTTGGTATTCGGCCTGGAAGGATGCGGGTTCACCTACTTGGGTGACGAAGGCTATTTCGTTAGAAAAGAAAGCGGCTTTCGAAGCTGAAAAAGTACAATGGAGATCTAATTCATTGATTTCAACGGGTAAATTGATTTCTTTACACAAGAAATAAATGCAACAAATTTTAGTTCTTTCCGATACGCATTCCTATTTGGATCCTCGATTGATTCCACATGTCGAAGCATGTGATCAGATTTGGCATGGGGGGGACTGGGGATCGGTAGCGGTGGCTGATACGTTGATGGGTTTTGGGAAGCCCGTTTATGGAGTGTATGGGAATATTGATGACCGGACGATTCGAAATATGTTTCCCAAAATCGCTCGCTTCACCTGCGAGCAAGTAACAGTCGCCATGACGCATATAGCTGGAGCGCCCTCGTCCTACAAACCAGATGCGTTAGAAACGTTTGCGATGGGTTTGCCGGATATTTTTGTCTGTGGCCATTCCCATATATTGCAAGTTAAAAGGGATCAGAATCGCAATCAGATGTTATTTCTAAACCCCGGAGCCGCAGGTCAGCATGGTTTTCACCAAGAGCAAACCGCCCTGCAATTCAAAATTGATGGGAAACGTATCTATGATATGGAGCTGATTCAGATGCCCCGAATTCATCAGAAAATTAAGTAGTCTGGAAGGATTGAATATTCTCGAATACGCTTCCTTTCTGGTAAGACTTTAAGATCCAACCACCACCCACGACATCATCGCCTTCGTAAAATACGGCGGCTTGTCCAGGAGCGATACCAGACACATCAAAGGCAAAATCGACTTTTATGCGATCTCCTTGTTGCTCTATATGTCCAGCAGTCCCCGCATCTTTATAGCGAACTTTCGTTATGGTTTCAATTCCTTCCGCAGGAATGGATGCGTATTTCTGAAGATTTAATTGACCTACCCACATACCGGTACGATTTAAATCTTCTACTTTACCGATGACCACTTCATTGGTTTCTTTGCGAATTTCAATCACGAAGGCTGGATAGCCGAATGCTTTTCCTAAGCCTTTTCTTTGGCCTACTGTATAAAAAGGATAACCCTCGTGTTTACCAATGATTTTCCCTTCCGTATCGATGAAATTACCGCCTTTAACTTGCTCTTCTAATTCAGGAACCCGTCTTTTCAAGAATCCGCGGTAATCGTTATCCGGCACGAAACAGATTTCATAACTCTCCGATTTATTGACTAAATCGACGAATCCTCGCTCTGTAGCCATTTCGCGAATCCGGGCCTTTGTTAAGTGACCTAAAGGTAAAATAGTTCTTGCTAGGCTTTCCTGAGAAACGCCCCAAAGTACATAACTCTGATCCTTCAAAACGTCAACGCCTTTGGAAATAATATGACGGCCATTCTCCTCACGGATCTGCGCATAATGACCTGTAGCGATGAATTCACAGCCTAATTGATCTGCTCGGCGTAACAAAGCATCCCATTTAATGTGGGTATTGCACATGACGCAAGGATTAGGCGTGCGACCTTCGATGTATTCATTTGTGAAATAATCGATGACAGAATCGCCGAATTCTTCTCTTATATCTAAAATGTAATGGGGGAATCCAAGGGAAACCGCGATATGTCGCGCATCATTGATGGAATCCAAAGAACAACAACCTGTTTCCTTTTTATCGCCACCTGAGCTCGCGTAATCCCATGTTTTCATGGTCATACCGATAACCTCGTAACCTTGTTCGTGTAGTAAAACAGCTGCGACCGAGCTGTCGATTCCGCCGCTCATAGCGACTAAGACGCGTCCTTTTTTCTCCATATTTACTGCTCAGGTTCAATGCCTGACGAAATTATGCCGCAAGTTACGGCTAATCTTTGTAAATACGTGCACAAAGCGTATTTTTGCTCTACTATACAAAAGCCGTCTATGTTAAAAACGAAAGTTAAAGTTAGTTCGATTGAAAATCTCTCAGATGCGCGGTATTGTGCGGGAATGGGAGTAGAGTGGTTGGGTTTTCCTTTAACTATGCCAGTAGAAAAATTAGTAGAGATTAGAAACTGGTTAGCTGGCGTTCAGATTGTAGGCGAGTGTGTGGGATTAAAACCGGAGGAAATAAAGGCGCTTGTAGCTTCACATCAACCCGATGCGATTGAGATTGATTCGAAAGTCAATCTGGTGTTGATTCAAGAAATTGCATTACCTAAAATTCTGCGTGTAAACATCGATACAGATAATTTGCCCTCCTTATTTGCTTCTGCGGCACCTTATGTGAGTCATTTTTTATTGATAGGCGATGGACCTGAATCACTTCAAGGAATGGAATCTTCGATCGAAATTTGGGCGGCTCAGTACCCTATCATTTTAGGTTTAGAGATACCAGAGGATGATTTAACGGAGTGGGTGGAGCAAACCTCTATTCAGGGGATTGGTTTAATGGCAGGAAAAGAAGACCGTCCCGGTTTTCGCGATTTTTCTGATTTAATGAGTATCTTGGAAAAATTAGAGATAGACTAACATGCTAGCATTCATCAAAGAGAAATATGCGCAAATAAAAGCTTTTGTTTGGGCGAAAGCAGTGAGTTTGGGATTGCTATTTTTAGCCGGCTTTAAAAAAGTGGTAGGCGAGCGTATCTACAGTATTTGTGTCGGATATGTGGTCCTCGGTCAAGTATTTATTCAAACACAGGGCCGCAAAATTCAGGGATTTTATGATTCCAAGGTAGATAAAACATCCCCTTATTATAAGCCTGTCGTACGTATTTACCGTGTATTCTTCAAAACGTCCTTATTCGTTCTCATCTATTTATTTGTGGTCGAAACCAATTTCTTCTTTTTAACGGGAGAAATGCCAAGTGTGGATGATTTACAAAATCCGAAACTTTCACAAGCCTCTGAGATTTATTCGGCTGATGGCGTCTTGTTAGGGAAGTTCTTTGCGGAAAACAGAACGCCTATCCGCGATTTCAAACAGATTTCTCCTTACCTCGTGAAGGCTTTAGTGGCCACAGAAGATGTACGTTTTTACCAGCATACAGGGATTGATTTTCAAGCCTGGGCTGGAGTTATCATGGGTATAGTTAAAGGAGGCGATCGCGGGGGTGGAAGTACCATTTCCCAGCAGTTAGCAAAGAATTTGTTTAAGACGCGGACGAAGAAAGGATTCGCTAAAACGGGTATTTTGGGCTATATACCGGGATTGAATAAATTGATTTATAAGTCCAAAGAATGGGTCACTGCTATCAAATTAGAGCGTTTTTATACGAAGGATGAAATTATTCTTTGGTATTTGAACACAGTAGATTACGGAAATAATGCGTATGGTATTAAGGTGGCGTCTAAAGCTTATTTTAACACTACACCAGACAGTCTGAATATACAAGAAGCTGCTATTTTAGTAGGCTTACAGAAAGCTACGACGACCTATAATCCGAAGCGGTATATTGGAAAACCTTTGGCAGAAAACAAAGCATGGAAACGTAGAAATGTCGTTTTAGCCCAAATGGTTAAAGCCGGCTATTTGCGTAAAGTTGATTTTGATTCATTAGCTGTATTGCCTATCGAATTGCATGAAAATGAGGAATCTCCATACGATGGCACTGGAAATTATTTCAAAGTTGCCGTAGCGAAATACCTCAATGAGTGGGCAGAAAAGAACGATATCGAATTGGATTTGTACCGTGACGGTTTGAAAATTGTCACGACGATTGATTCCAAAATGCAGATTTACGCGGAGGAATCAGTAGAAGAGGGGATGCGATCTACCCAAAAAACCTTTGATAACCACTGGTCAAATCAAAATCCATGGGTAGGTGAAAGTGGCAAAGAAATTCCTGGATTCATTGATACAGTTGCGAAACGAACAGAATATTACAAGTATTTAGCGGCTCGATTCCCTAAAAGTCCTGATTCCATCAAGCATTACATGAAAGATGTCAAGCGTGAAATGTGGGTGTATTCCCGCAATTCCATGGGAGAGGAAAAGCGTACGATGAGTTCATATGACTCTATTCAATACTATAAAAAGTTCCTTCAGGCCGGAATGATGACCATGGATCCTTACACCGGTCACATTAAAGCTTGGGTGGGTGGTTTAGATTTCAAGTATTTTAAATACGATCACGTAAAGCAGGGTCGCCGTCAACCAGGCTCCACCTTTAAGCCATTTGTTTATACGGCGGCGATTGATGGACCGAAGGATTTGTCCCCATGCTACACGATGAGAGATGAATCATTCCAAGTGGAAGTGGAGAATGAGAAGGGTGAAATGGAAATGTGGCGGCCGGGTAATGCTAACGGTAGTTTCTCTGGAAGGGAAATGCCGCTTAAAAGAGCTTTAGCAAGCAGTATTAATTCCATTACGGCTCGACTGACGAATGATGTGGGAGCTGATACGGTCATGTATTATGCCCAAAAAATGGGTATAAAAAGTCCCCTTCAACCGAAAGCGTCTATTGGTTTAGGTTCATTTGATGTAACCTTGTACGAAATGATCGGTGCTTATTCAGCCTTTATTAATGAAGGGATGCATGTGGAGCCTATGTTAGTGCAGGAGATTAAAGACCAAAATGGCAAAGTATTACAACGTTTTGAGCCTACCATGGAACAAGTTATACGCAAAGAATCGGCTCAATTAGTGCGATTCATGTTAGAGGGTGTGGTGCATGGAGGTGGAACGGGAAGTTCCTTGTTGTATGGCGAAGGGGATATATTATTACCTAAAGACAATCGCTATGCCCATGTATTTGCCGGTAAAACGGGTACCACTTCTAATCACTCAGATGGTTGGTTTATAGGGATGTCGCATAATTTGATTTCGGGTGTTTGGGTAGGCGGAGACGATCGTTCTATTCACTTTAGGACAGGTGCTTTAGGAGAGGGGTCGAAAACGGCTTTACCTATATTTAAGCGCTTTATGATTAAAGTAGTCAAGGATCCGATGTTAGCTCAATACCGACCTCAAGCTTTTGATAAGTTAGATAGACGGGTGGTTAAGAAAGATTTTGATTGCTCGAACGGAAGTGCTGAATTATCGGATTCGTTAGTGGTGTCCGATTCAGAATTAGATTCCTTAAATGCCTTAATTGATCAGTCAGGCGAAGTCACAACCGATTCGTCAGGTTCCCCTCAGTAAAAAATGGATAAACAGACAATTGCGGCCTATTTTCAAGGTTTACAGGATAAGATTTGTGCGGGAATAGCTGCGACAGATGGATTAGCTTCGTTTAAAGAAGATAATTGGAAACGGGCTGAAGGTGGTGGCGGAAGAACTCGAGTTATCGCTAAAGGAGCTATTTTAGAAAAAGGCGGAGTTAATTTTTCAGCCGTTGAAGGTCCTTTGCATCCTAAGATGGTCACGAGTCTGAATGTGACCGAAGAAGTAGAATTCTTTGCTACAGGAGTTTCCATTGTGATGCATCCAGAGAATCCTTGGGTGCCCATCATTCACATGAATGTACGGTATTTTGAGTTGAGTAATGGAGAATTTTGGTTTGGAGGAGGTATTGATCTGACACCACATATTATCATTCCAGAGCAAGCTAAATGGTTTCATGAGCAGTTAAAAGCGGTTTGTGATCGCTTTGACCCTAGCTATTATCCGAAATACAAAAACTGGGCGGATGATTATTTTTATAGTCCGCATCGCGAAGAGACCCGCGGTATAGGCGGTATCTTTTTCGATTACATCAAAGGCGATAAAGAAATGGTTTTTGAATTTGTTAAAGCGGTGGGCGAATCCTTCGAGCCTATTTACAGTCATTTAATGCGGCTTAATGCGACTACGGCATACACGCAGGCAGAAAAAGAATTCCAATACATTCGTCGTGGGCGGTATGTAGAATTCAATTTAGTACATGATAGAGGAACGAAGTTTGGTTTAGAAACAAATGGGCGGACCGAGTCGATTTTAATGAGTTTGCCTCCGATGGCTGCTTGGGAATACATGTACGATCCAAAGGTTTTTCCAGCGGGTCAGAAAACTTTTGATTTGTTGAAAAAAGGAATCGATTGGATATAAAAAAAGGGGCTCAGTTTAGATGAGCCCCTTTTTTTTATTCTGCTTCCCAGACAATATCGATTCCTTTCGGAGTCATCAACAATACCCGGGTGGGAGCGGGTAGCAATACTAAACGGGCATTCGCAACGGGATCCTCGATCCATTCTACTTCAACCCCTTCTTTTTTACCTATTTCAATTTCGCCGTCCTCTGTTTCTACGAATTTCTTCGCTAGATAAGCCGTAGGCAATAATACATCTGATTCTGGGCAATGCTTTAAGTGAACCTTTTCTAGGATATCCTCTAATTGATCGCCGTATTTTTCGTTGAAATCATCTTCCAAATCATGTAGCATCTCTTCTACATCATCATACGTTTCATCCGAGTAATTTAATTTACTTAATTCTAATCGCTTTTCTAAAATGGCGATCATCGCCTCGTCAATCGTATTCATATAAATTCTTATTTTTTACAAAGATAAGTTCTGAAACGGAGATTCCCTTGGAAATGAGGGGTCAAAACTAATATTTCCTTTTTCAATCGATAGACCTGAGCTAAAATTGTTGGTATATAATTGACCTGTACCTAATCCCTGCGGTATTTTAATGTCATAATCGCCTGTAAACTGGGCGATAGCTTGTAAACCGATGTTAGATTCCAAAGCGGACGTTATCCACCAATCTTTCCCTTTTTCGGTTGCCCAGGATATCCAATCACGTGTTGCTTGGATTCCCCCTAAAAAACTAGGCTTAAGAATGATGTAATCTGGATTGATGAACGATGCAATGGATTTATCCTGCATCCCGATCAATTCCTCATCTAAAGCGATGGGAAGAATTTGTTGAGCGACCAGTTTCCGCATTTCCTCGGGATGTCCGGCCTGAATGGGTTGCTCGATGGAATGCAGGTCGTAGGCAGCTAATTTTTCCAGTTTGAAAGGCGCATCGGAAGCAGAAAAGGCCCCGTTTGCATCTACGCGTAGAATAAGTTGTTCAGCGGTGAAGCGGGAACGGATGCTTTTTAGGAGTGAAAGTTCGGTGTCAAAATCAATCGCGCCTATCTTGAGTTTTAAGCATCTATAGCCTAGAGCTAATTTTTGCTCGATTTGCGCGCGCATGAACTCGGCTGATCCCATCCAAATGAGGCCATTGATGGGAATGGATTGAAGGCCACGGGCAAATTCATTTGAAAAAGGAGCGACTAAATCGTGGTAAGCAGTCTCTAAAGCGAAGCGAAAGGACGGTTGATCGAAGGGAATTTCATTCACCCAATCAGCGATATCAGCTGGGAGTTCTAGACCTTGAAAAGGCTGCAAAGCGCTCTGGAAGGCAGCGCTGCAGTCATCCGAAAATTCAGGACTCAGGCCTGCTAAGGGTCCTGCCTCGCCTATTCCGCGTTTATTGCCATCGGATAATTCGACGAAATACGACTTTTTTTTCGTCAGGACACCTCGGGAGGTACCTGCTTCGAAGTGAAATTGTAGTTCGTGGGGAATAAATCGAAGGCTAATTTTTGACATGATGCAATTTATTATTTTCTATTCGATTTTGTGCCCTCCCGTATTATTTTTAGCTTTAAGGTTATTATATGAAGACTTTAATTACCGTCCTTCCGTCTGTCCTTTTTGACCTGATTACCCTTGTCCGCAATAAGCTTTTTGACTGGGGTATTTTAGCGTCGACCTCGTTTGAAAAGCCTCGGATTATTTGTGTGGGTAATCTAGCGGTAGGTGGAACCGGGAAGAGTCCTTTAGTGAGTTATTTGGTCCAAAATTGGCGCGGGGATGATCGCTTAGCTATTTTGAGTCGGGGGTATGGTCGAAAAACGAAGGGTTATATCGATGTAAAGGTAGATTCGACGGCGGAAGAGGTGGGTGATGAGCCTTTGGCCTATAAAACCTTATTTCCTGAGCTACCTGTGGTGGTTTGTGAAGACCGAGTGAAAGGAGTTCAGCAGATGCCGGCGGTGGACGTGTTGTTTTTAGATGATGCCTTTCAACATAGATCGATTAAAGCATCACTTAATTTAGTTTGTTCTACGTTTTCAAAGCCCTTTTACCAAGATTCATTGATGCCTCTTGGACGTTTGAGAGAGTCTGCCAAGGGAATTTCGAGAGCGGATGCGGTTATTGTTACCCGTTGTCCGTCTATTTTAACGAAAGAGCAGAAATCGAATTTTGCACAGGGTGTATTGAGGAATTCGAAAGAAGAAAAACCCATTTTTTATACGAGTGTTCGCTATGCTAAACCGGTGGGACCTAGGGAACATTTGCCCTCAAAATGGTCTTTGTTCGCTGGAATTGCAGATCCAAATCCATTTTTTGAGGCAGCAGCTAGATTTGGATCTATTCAAGAGGAGGTTGTTTATAAAGATCACCACGTATTTACGGATATTGAATTATCAGATTTAGAGCAGCAGGCTAAGAGTATGGCCGGTGATGAAGGCTTTTTGACCACACACAAGGATTATGTGCGCTTGCAATCTCATTTAAGGCTGTTGCCTAATTTAGAGAATCATTTATACTATTTACCGATGGAAATGTATTTCATCGATCAGGAAGAGCAGTTTTGGGACTGGTTAGGAAAAAACTAAATTTGTAGGGTGAATTATAGACTGTTTTTATTTCTTGTTTTATTCGGTATTTCGCCGGTTTTCGCTCAGAGGACGCGTCCTACTTTGCCGGCTGCGGGCAATCAAAGTGGCTTTCCCGACCCGATGGCACCGACAAATCCGAATGCCACGAAGACTTTATCGAACGGGAAATCAGGTAGAGCCGCATTAGATGATTCTACTAAGATGATTTATGGACCTTCTACCATGTCGTATTTCGTGGAGGAAGATGTGTTAAATGGGAGGGGTGAAAAAAGTTCAGTGGATACAAGCTTGCATTTATTTCACCGGTATTTATTTCAAGAAAGAGCTAGCTTTTTGACCGCTAATTTAGGAAATGAAGGGACTGCAGTGCGAAATATCTTTGTCAAGCGTCCAGATCAGATCGGCTCTCAATTAGGCTACACGGCTTTTATGCCCTATGCTTTCAAGACCGATGAGGTCAAGTATTACCAAACAAAATCCCCTTATTCGGATGTAGAATATTATTTAGGCGCGGGGGGGCAGACGCGTTTGAATTTCACATTTTCTCGCAATGTGGATTCTTTGTGGAACATCGGTTTTGAAATTCAGCGGCAGGTCTCAGATAAATTTTTAACGGATCAGAAATACAAAACGGGGAACCAAACACTGACAGAACAGTGGGGCGTCATCTTACAAACTAATTTCAGAACGCGAAATAATCGCTACCGCTTATTATCACACTTTAATTATTTTGATCATTTAGTGCAAGATCAAGGGGGTATTCAATTATTAAACGGTTTAGATCCCACGACTGCGTTGAAATACTCGGATAATGGGGCACTTTTTTCGAATTCAGGCGCGCAAACAACGGATGCTTTTATCAAATTCCATTTTTACCATGAGTTTATTGGCTTTAAAGGATTGCAATTTTTCCAACGTATTGATGTAGAAAACAGGACGGCTAAATTTAAAGACAAAGACTTTTTAACGAATCTTGCCACTCTGTTTTACCCGAAAAATTTCACACAGCAGACGGATTCTTTGTACAATGAAAACCAATGGCAGTCTTATTCGCACCAGACTGGAATTAAAGGTATTTTCCGTGGATTTACGTACCGAACTTATTTTAAACAAAGGTATTGGGATGTGAATAATCCGATGGCTTCCATGCGTAAAAATCGATTAGAGAATTATGTAGGCTTGTTTTTGCAGCAAAAATTTAATGACAAAATTGATTTTACGGCTGATGCTGAATACTTACTCGGTTCGGATTACCGCCTGCAAGCAAACTTTATTTCTCCCTTTTTTCAGGTAAAGGCTAGTCGGACATCGATTAGTCCATCTGTCGCACAAAACTGGGCTCATAATGCGTCGTTTCGATGGGATAAATCGTTTGATAATATGCTTTTTGATGAGCTAACAGGCTCGATTGAATTGAAAAATAAAAGCCTCTATTTCCGGCCTACTGCCACTATTCAGCGTATTGCGAAATATATCTATTTCGATACTTTAGTGACGGCGAGACAGACGGCTACAGCTATTGGTGTGTTTAGGACAGGTTTTTCTGCCGGTGGTACTTATAAACGATTTGAATGGTCAGCCTTAGTCTTAGCGAATACGAAGACTGGACCTGATGTGATTCGAATGCCTAGTTTAGTGGCGAATGCGAATTTTGCGCTCAATGTGCAGTATAAAAAGTTATTGTATATGCAGTTTGGGGTGGATTTACAACATCAATCGGCTTATTTTGCTGACGCCTACATGCCCGTTATGCAACAATATCACTTGCAAGACCGCTATGAAATACCTGCATTTTTGCAGGCGGATCCTTATGTGTCTTTGCGCATTAATCGCGTTCGACTTTTCTTTAAAATGCAGAATGTTACCCAGGGATTATTAAATTCGAATTATTATACTGCTTATTTACATCCAGCGATGGGCCGTTCTTTTGGATTCGGCGTTCGGTGGTTACTTTTTGATTAATTAGTTTAAACCTACATAAAATATGAAAACGATTTCGCGTAGAAATTGGGTGAAAGGAATGGCATTAGCTACGTTAGGCAGTGTCGTTTTTACTGACCTAAAAGCAGCTGATGCACCAGCTATTCAATGGAGTGCAGATCAAGATATCCTGTTAAACAATTGGATGGGGGTTATTATCCCTGAATCTAGTATTCCTGGAGCCGTTTCCTTAGGCGTTCCTGCCTTTGTGAAAGTGATGCTTCGCGATTGTTATGAGCCGTCTACTTCAGCCTCATTAACGAAAGTATTGGCTGCTTTACCTGCGATTGACAAAGTATCTGAGTCAGAGAAAGAACAATTATTCTTCCAAATTGAAAAAGGGAAAATGGGTTCCGATGCTCAGAAAGCAATGGCAACCCTAAAAGGACTAACCATCCGTGGCTATATGACGACCGAGTATGTGATGGTAAATCACTTAAACTATGTGATGGCTCCTGGATTTTTCAATGGCTGCGAACCTATTAAAAAATAAACCTACGTATGAATATTTTAACTAATGCAGAGAAACGCACGTATGGAGCGATCGTAATCGGATCTGGTATGGCGGGCGGCTGGGCTGCGAAAGAATTTTGTGATAAAGGAATTAAAACTTTAGTGCTTGAAAGAGGGCGCAAAGTGGGACATAATGAGGATTATCCTACGACGTTGATGAGCCCTTGGGAGTTCGAACACCGTGGACAATTAACCAAAGAGGAAATAGCGGAGAATCCGATAATTTCGAAATGTTATGCCTTTAGAGAGGATGCGAAACACTTTTTTGTTAAAGATAAGGAGCATCCTTACATTCAAGACAAACCATTTGATTGGATTCGTGGCTACCAAACGGGCGGTAAATCGCTTATGTGGGCTCGCCAGACGCAACGCTGGTCTCAGCTTGATTTTGATGGTCCAGCGCGCGATGGATTCGCGGTGCCTTGGCCTATAACCTATAAAGAAATGGATCCTTGGTATTCTTATGTGGAGCATTTCGCAGGAATTTCGGGGAATAAGGATGGTTTAGACTCTTTACCGGATGGGGACTTTTTACCACCGATGGAGTTGACTTGTGTAGAGAAACATTTCCAAAAAGAGATGAAGCGATTGTATTCGGATCGTCACGTGATTATTGGTCGTTGTGCTCACTTAACGGAGCCGCGTGAGATTCATATCAAGCAAGGTCGTGGAACGTGTTTGGGTCGTAATTTATGCCAAAGGGGTTGTCCTTACGGCGGTTATTTCAGTGCGAACTCGTCTACTTTGCCTTGGGCTGCTAAGACAGGAAATATGACCCTGAGAACGGATTCGGTGGTTCATTCGATCATTTATGATGAGAAGAAACAGAAAGCGGTAGGGGTTCGGGTTGTAGATGCGCACACAAAAGAGATGGTGGAGTATTACGCTAAGGTGATTTTTGTGACAGCTGCGGCGATCAATACGAATTTGATTTTATTGAACTCGAAGTCGTCTCGTTTCCCGAATGGGTTAGGAAACGACAGTGGATTATTAGGAACGCACATTGCGTTCCATAATTATAGAGCCTCTTTATCCGCAGAATACGAAGGATATTTAGACTATAAAACAGCTGGTGGACGCCCTAATTCAGGTTATATCCCGCGTTTTAGGAATCTTTATAAGCAAGAAACGAACTTCTTGCGTGGGTATGCGGCGGGAATGAGTGGGGGAAGAGGAACGCATGCGGACCAAAGTTCCGTAGGTGAAAGCTTGAAGAATTCGTTATTAAATCCGAAATGGTCGAACTGGTACGCTGGATCGCACATGATGGGGGAAACGATTCCGAAGGAAAGTAACAAAGTGACTTTGGACGATACGAAAAAAGATGACTGGGGAATGCCATTATTGCACATGGATGTGAGTTACGATAATAACGATGATTTGATGGTGAAAGATTTTATCGATCAATTCACAGAAATGTATGAGAAAGCAGGCTTTAAGAATATCAAGACGCGCGATTCCCATGCACCTGCAGGATTAGATATTCACGAAATGGGTGGGGTTCGTATGGGTTCAGATCCGAAGACCTCGCTTTTAAATAAGTGGAACCAAATGCACCACGTAAAGAACGTTTTCGTGACGGACGGGGCTTGTATGACCTCTACTTCTACTCAAAATCCTTCGTTAACGTATATGGCCTTCACGGCGCGTGCGGTTGATTTCGCGGTAAAAGAAATGAAAAAGGGGAATCTGTAATGCAGACATTTTTAGGTAAAACAGCAGATCATCTTTTTCAGTCCCATGGTATGGATGAGCTGAAAGATATCGCTGTCGTAATGCCCTCTCAACGGGGTATTCTTTACCTAAAGAAGGAATTAGCGATTAGGGGGGATAGGCCTTTTCTATCCCCGTCCTTTTTTACGATTGAAGAATTTGCGCTGCAAATGACGGATTCCGTTCTGGAGGATCCGATTGATTTGTTGTTTGAAGCGTATGCTTGTTTTAAGGAGGTTGATCCTAACACCGACTTTGACCGATTTGCCACCTGGGGTCAAATGATGTTAAAGGATTTCGATACCCTCGATCTCTATTTAGTCGATCCTTCGTCTTTATTTACCTTTCTCTCAGAAGCAAAGTCGATTGAACGCTGGGGCCAGGAATATGGAGAGGAGCAGGCTGATACTTGGATTACCCCGAATACGCAGGCTTATTTCAAGTTATATGACTCTCTTTTAGAGGTCTATATTCGCCTTAAAAGCAGGTTAGAAGTTAAAGGGACCACCTACCGAGGTTTAGCCTATCGAAAATTAGTGGAACTTTTAGAGGCGGGTAAGTCATTGGGGTTTAAGCAGATTTATTTTGTTGGTTTTAATGCGCTGTCCAAATCCGAGGAGACGATCATTCGTTTGCTTTTACGGGAGAATGTGGCGCAGACGCTTTGGGATGTGGATGAATATTACCTGAAAAATAGGTACCATCGAGCGGGAAATTGGTTAAGGGATTATTCTAATCCGGGTAATCCTGCTTATTTATCCCGTGGAGCCTTTCATTGGATGGAGCGGGATTTATTGGATAAGCCCAAACGAGTGGAAATTATCGGTTTAGCGAATCCCTCAGCCCAAATTTTTGTGGCTATAGAACAAATAAGAGCGTGGCAGGAGGAGCATGGAGATCTTGAACAGGTGGCTTTGGTATTAGGCGATGAGAGTCTATTGGACTCGTTGATGCCTTATTTAGGGGAGTTCAAGGATCGATTGAATATTACGATGGGTTATTCATTGAAGAAGTCCCAGGTATTTTCGTTGATTGAGCTTTGGTGGTCATTAGTACCTTTAGAAAAATACCCCGTTAGTCTAGTTAAATCGTTGAAAGAGCATCCCTTAATGCATGCCATTAAGGTGCCATCTTGGAAGGAAACGGATTTGTATTTAGCTCAAGT
>JACCDT011424415.1_pt1 | contig 21277 bp, 18 predicted proteins | sample 7446291 | NCBI WGS metagenome assembly JACCDT01 (sample SAMN15323446, study PRJNA562643) | freshwater metagenome | isolation source: river surface water | place: USA:Blue River Watershed | collected 2017-08-17 | reverse complement strand
CCCGCCTTCCACGGACTTCCTCAACAGTCCTGGTTAGGAGGGGTGGCAGAGTGGTCGATTGCGTCTGATTCGAAATCAGATGAACCGCAAGGTTCCGGGGGTTCGAATCCCTTCCCCTCCGCCAGGATTCACTTTCATCAGCTGGCCAGTTGGCAAGCTGGCCAGTTGACATGGGGAGGGATGAGAACCCCCGGGTTCGGTGAGCCCGCAGGGGCGAACAGGCGATCCGCAGGATCGGGACGAAGTCCCGTAGCGAAGCGCAGCCAATCCCTTCCCCTCCGCCAGGATTCACTTTCATCAGTTGGCCAGTTGGCAAGCTGGCCAGTTGACATGGGGAGTCAGGCAGGGACGGCACCAAGTGCTGCCCTAGCAGCCTCTCGCATCTGAGCCCAGGGTCCTCTGGTCAGCCGAGCCTCTGCGCATTTCCGCCATCACCTGACGCAGGGCCGGCGACCCATACTCCATACTCGATACCCTATGCCACCGCCCCTACCTTGCAGCCTCCGGTCCCCGCCCCTGAACCCGCCGCCATGCGCCCCGCCGCCCTCTGTCTCTGCCTGCTCGCAGGCCTCCGGCTCGCAGCAGCCGACCGACCGAACATCCTTCTCATCCTCGGCGACAACTGGCGCTCCCCGCACGCCGCCATCCTCGGCGATCCGCACGCGCGTACGCCGGCCTTCGATCGCGTCGCCCGGGAAGGCGTGCTCTTCACCCACGCCTTCAACCCGGCGCCATCCTGTTCGCCATGCCGCTCCGCGCTCCTGACCGGCCGGCCGATCCACGCGCTCGGCGAACGCGCCTCGCTCTGGAGCGGCTTCCCGCAGGACACGCCGGTCGTCACGCAGTTGCTGCGAGATTCCGGTTACGCGATCGGCTACCAAGGCAAGCCTTGGGCGCCCGGCAACGCCGAGGTCTCCGGTTGGAGAGAAAATCCGGTCGGACCGAAATTTGCCGGCCTCGACGCTTTCCTGAAGGCTCGGCCGCCCGGCCGGCCGTTCTTCTTCTGGCTCGGCAACACCGATACGGCCACGAAAGCCGGCAAGCGGCCTTATCTCGATGACGCCAAGCAGGCCGGGCTCGAGGCCGCGAAGCTGCCGGTCCCGCCGGAGCTCCCGGACTGCGAAGAGGTCAGGCTGGACCTGCTCAACTACTACGGCGGCATCATCCGCATGGACCGCGAAGCGGCGGCCGCGCTCGCGATCCTGGAAGCCGCCGGCGAACTCGACCGGACGCTCGTCGTCTACTGCTCCGACAACGGCTGGCAGTTGCCCCGCGGCCTCGGCAACTGCTACGACCAAGGCTCCCGCGTCCCTCTCGCGATCCGCTGGGGGCAGCAGGCCAAGTCCGGACTGAAGGTCGATGCCTTCGTGAACCTCGGTGACCTCGCCCCGACCTTCCTCGAAGCCGCGGGGCTGACTCCGCCTAAGACGATGACGATGCGGAGCCTGACCGGCCTGCTCCGCGGCGAAGCGGCGGCCGGCCGCGACGCCGTCTTCATCGAGCGTGAACGCCATGCCGACGTGCGCAACGGACACCTCAGTTATCCGATGCGCGCCATCCGCACCCGCGACTTCCTCTACGTCCGCAACCTCCGCCCAGACCGCTGGCCCGCCGGCGACCCGGATAATTTCTTCCTGCATGGCCGGCCGTTCGGGGACGTAGATACGACGGGGACCAAAGACTTTCTACTGGCCCACCAGGACGACGAGCTCGGCCGGCCGTTCTTCACCCGCATCTTCGGCAAGCGTCCGCCCGAGGAACTATACGACCTCCGCAAAGATCCGCATCAGCTGACCAACGTGGCCGCCGACCCCGCTTACGTCGCGGAGCTCGCCGCCCAGCGCGCCCACGTCGACGCCTGGATGCGTGAGACCGATGATCCCCGCCAGGATCCGGCCTTCGACGCCTGGGATAAATTCCCTTATTACGGCAAGGCGCCGAAGTAGGGGCTCGCCCCGGACGGCGGAGATGGAAGCTTGGAGCCTACCAGCCCGCCGCCCGGCCTTCCCGCGAACGCGGATCGTGCGCGCCGACGAACGGCCCATCTTTCGACGGCTGCGCCACCGCCTGGGTCGAGCCGATGGCTTCGACTTCCATGAGCACGTGGCCCCGCCGGCGGAGGTCTTCCTTGATCGCGGCGGGCATCGCCTTCTCGACGCGCAGTTCGTCTGGGCTCCACTGCTGATGGAAGCGCGGCCGCGCCAGAGCCTGCGCCGGAGTGTCGCCTTCGTCCAGGATGCGCAGCAGCGCCAGGAGCGTCTGGGAGATGATGGTCGGGCCGCCCGCCGCGCCGATCGCGAGCACGGGGCGCTCGCCTTCGAAGACGAGCGTCGGAGACATGCTGGAGAGCGGGCGCTTGCCGGGGGCCGGGAGATTGGCCGCCGCGCCGACCAGCCCGAACGCGTTCGGGGCTCCGGCCTCGGCGGCGAAATCGTCCATCTCGTTGTTCAGGACGACGCCCATCCCGGGGACGACGACCTTGGAGCCGTATGAGGTATTGATGGTCGACGTGCAGGCGACCCAGTTGCCCGCCGCGTCCGCCGCCGAGAAATGCGTGGTGTGCTTCTCGAAGACATGTTCGTCCGCCCGCGGCGGCGTCCCGTGTCGCTTGACCGGCGTGACCTTCGCGACGTCGATCTTAGCGGCGAGGTCCTGGCCGTATGCCTGGTCAGCCAGCCCGCATGGCACCTTGGTGAAAGCGGGGTCACCCAACCAGAACGCGCGATCCGCGAAGGCGAGCTTCATGGCCTCGGCGACGACATGCGTGGAATCCTCGGGTCGCACCGGCCCCTTGGCCTCGAGGATGTTCAGGATCTGCGCGACATGCACGCCCCCCGAGCTGGGCGGCGGCATGCCGACGATGCGGCGGCCGTGATATGTGGTCTCGAGCGGGGTGCGGCGCTTGAACGCGTATGCGGCGAAATCGGCCTCGGTGATGAGGCCGCCGTTGTCGCGCATCCACTTCGCCGTAGCCTGGGCGAACGGGCCGCGGTAGAACCAATCCGGTCCGCCCGCGCCGAGCGCCCGCAAGGTCTTCGCCAGTTCCGGCTGCTTATGCAGTTCGCCTTCCTGGAGCGGAGAGCCGTCGGCATGCAGGAAGATCGCCCGGGATGACGGGAACTTGACGAGGTCCTTGGCGACGGCGGCGATACGCGCGGCGTAAGCGCGCGGCACGGGGAAGCCGGCTTCGGCGACCTGCGCGGCCATCTCGCAATGGACCTTCCAGGGCAGTTTGCCGTAACGCGTCACGGCCTCATGGAAGACCGCGACCTGTCCGGGGACGCCGACCGCGAGGGCGCCGGTCCGGCTAAGCTCCGGGACGGCGTGACCGTCGCGGACGAACATGTCGGGCGTCGCCGCCGCCGGCGCGGTCTCGCGTCCGTCGAGCGCGACGACTTCGCCGGACGGAAGGCGGACCAGCAGGAAGCACCCGCCGCCGAGTCCTGAGTTATGGCTGTCGACCACGCCGAGCACGAGACCGGTGACGACCGCGGCGTCGACCGCGTTGCCGCCGCGACGCATGATCTCGACGCCGGCTTCGCTCGCCAGATGGTGCACCGCGGCGACCATCCCCCGGCGGGATTCTTCGGCGGCCTGACCGACGAGGGGCAGCAGGATGAGCAGGAACAGGGGCAGCCGCTTCATGCGGGGACGTTACCTCACGCCCGCGGAGCCGCAACCCCAAGGTAAGGCGTCGCCCGCGCGCCGTCACCGGCCGTTCAGCCAATCGAGGTCGAAGCGGGCGAGGCGGATCCCGGTCGCGTCTTCGTAGAGGCAGTAGATCCGCTGTCCGTCCGCGCCGAGGTCGGAATAGGCCGAAGGCCCGGCCTCGATCGTGCGGCGGACCGGCCAGGTGCGCCCGTCGTCCGCGCTCAACATCACGGTGAGGTTCGCGCGCTTGCCGCGCTTGCCTGGGGCCTCTTGGCCGGCCTTGTCGAGACCGACGGTGCGCGGCGCGGAGAAGAGCAGCGCGCCGGCCTTGCCCGGCGCCGAGAGCAAGCTCGCCATGCAGACCGGCTCCCAGAGGTCGGGATGGAAGGCGGGCGGCGTCCACCCGGTCGCACCGTCGGGGCCGTAGGCGACGAGCTTACGGTTGGGCTGCGCCCGCGTACGCGCCACGAGCATGACGCGTCCGTCGGCCAGTTCGGCGACGGTGGCTTCGTTCGGGCTGCCGAGGTCCGGCTGATTCGGCATGGCGACGGCGCCCGCCTGCCAGGTCAGGCCTCGGTCGTCGCTGTAGATCGTGCCGGCGAACGACGGACCGTGGTCGCCGACCTTGCCGTAAGCCAACCACACCGGGACCACCAGGCGGCCGGTGCGGAGCTGGATGCCATGGCCGGGGCCGGTCGCGATGACTTTCCAATCCTGGTATTTCCGGAAGGGCTCGAAGACGGCGGTGATCTCGGTCGGCGCGGACCAGGTCAGGCCGTCGTCCGTCGAACGCATCCGGAAGGCGCGCGCGTAGTTCACGCCGTACAGCAAGGTGATCGCGCCGGTCTTGGCGTCGGCGACCATGACGGGGTTGTTGACGGTCTGCTCGTGCTCGCCGCCGACCGGCTTGTGCGGATTACCCTCGATCCGGGGCGCGCGATGGGCGAGCCGCGTCGGCGGCGACCAGGTCACCCCGCCGTCGACGGAGCGACGCATCCGCACCTCGATCTCGCCCCAATCGGCCGGGCCGTCACGCCGCGCCTCGCAATAAGCGAGCAACGTACCCTTGGGCGTGACGAGCAGGCCCGGGATGCGGTAGACCTTCACGCCATCCATCCCGAACGGAAAGACGTCCGTCTTGCCTAGCGGCTCGCCGGCCGGAGAGGACGACACTTCGGCGGCGACCGCGCCGAGGACGAACATGACCATGAACAGGAGGGGTGGCCGCTTCATGCGTCCACCTTACCCAGGCCCGCCCCTCCGGCAATCCCCGGGTAGGGCGGACGACATGGACTGGCGCCGGGAATCAGGCCCAAGCCTGACCGCCGCCCCTCCGGCCCTCCGGCTTGCACCCTCACCGACCCCGCATCAGGTCGTGCCGGATCTCTTCCGTCACGTCCTCCAGGCGACGCATGGCGCTCTGCACGATGGTCTCCGCGACCTCGGTGTTCGGGATGCGACGATGGCCCGCGAGAATCGCCTCGACCGAGCAGACGATGAACGGAGCCGGCGCTTCGACCAGGACGAACTTCACGCCTTTCTTCTCCGCGTTGAGCTGGGCGACGAGCCGACGCATGTTCTCGAGGCCGGCTCGCCCGCCGATGAAGTCCAGGTTCGTCTGCAAGGTCATGCACTCCGGCGCCTCAAGGGCGTCGAACGCCAGCCGATATTCCACGCCGTTACGGATGAAACCAAAGGCTCCTTGGTAACGTTCGACCGACGGGATCAGGCGGGGCGGCCGGTCCGTGACATTACCGATGGCGCCCTCGTACAGCAGCTTCAGCTCTTCGATCGGAATCAGCATGAGGGGATAATGATAAAAGAGAGGACTGAGTCGAGGGCTGCGTAGAGGACTGAGTCGAGGGCAGAGGGCTGAATCGATGGCGGAAACAACAGGGCCAGGGCTAGGCCGCCAAATGGCAGGGGCGAGACTACGTCGCGCCCTCCGGGCCTCTTCATATTTCCTCTAACCGCCAACCGCTTACCGCCATTACCTGATATTGGCAGGGTCGGGACCGCATCACGACATAGCCGCTCAGGACGAAATGACCGCGAAGCCTTCCGCGCGGAGCAAAGCGGCGACCTCGGCCTCGCGAACCTTCGGATCGCTTTCCTGGCGCTTTGCCAGTCGGGCGATCTGCCTGCGGACCTTCGGGCTGACACCTCGTCCAAAATCGGCTTCGCCTTCGTCAAGCCTTACCGGACGTAACTTATATTTCCTGATCCACCCGTGTCCCGCCTTAACGCCATCAAGATGTTGCTGATAACGAACTTCGAAGGGACGGGAAGTCTGCCCCACATAATAGATCTTTCGCTTCGAGATGGCTTGAGGATTCTTCTTCAGCACCGTCTTCCTGTCGCCTGGCCTTAGCTCGTCCCAGGGACGCAGCAGCACGGCGTAGACTATCCCCCCGGGGGGCTCATGAGAAAGGTCTTCGCTCAAATGCATGCCCACATCCTGCCCGAACCCCTCCGCCCCGCAACCTCGGCCCTTCGAAGAGTTGAAGCGCGGACTTGATCTCAAGCCCCGCATCCCGCCGCCCGAGGATCATCCCACAATCTCGTTCCCCGCCCTTGGAGGAAGCCGAGGGGAGGGGATTTCCATCGACACTCCGCGGGGCATCTTGGTAAGTGACATAGCCCTGCTCACACCCCTGCGCTGCTGAAATGAGGTCAATCCTGCATCGTCGCTTGCTTCTCGCATGATCAAGCCCGTCCATGTGCTTGCGTTCAGCGGCCACCGGAATCTGCCGGAGAACAGCAGGCTTGCGGGAGTCATCAGCGAGGCCCTCCTCGAGTATCGCAAGGAATCTGCGGCGGCGAAGGCCGAGCTACACCTGCATTGCATGATAGCATGGGGCGCCGATCTGATCGCCCTTGAGCAGGCGGAAGCGCTGGGCATCCCCTTCCATATCGTCCTGCCGAAGGAGCTGATCCTCCCCAGGGAAGGACAACCTTTGGAGGGCCTCGCCTCCGACTACGTCGACCCGGCCACCGGGCGCTTCATGGCAGCCGAATGGGAACGGACGCTCCGGATCATCGAAAAAGCCGCCGCCGGCCTGAATGGCGGAAGCCTCCGGACCTACGCCGAACACACGACGCAGCGAGACTGCTTCTACGACTGCGTGGTCAAGATGCTGAGCATCGCCGACGGCCTGCTGGTGGTCTGGAACGGCCGCGAAGCCAACGGACCAGGAGGCACTGCGGACAGCCACGCCCATGCGACCAGCATCGGCATCCCGATATGGGTCGTGCCTCCGGACTCAGCGGACGCCGCTTCGACCCGCCCGCCGGGCAGCCTGCTCGGCTCCGAAGGAATGGAGATAGCTTCCCTGCTGCTCCCCCGCTGCGACGGAGACTTCGCGCAGGCGCTTGCCCGGCTTGACGCCGACGCCGAGACCGCCGGCGGCTCCTTCCGCGGCAAGATGAGCAAGACCATCTTCCTTCACTTCAACGCCGCCCTCATCGCCGCACTGACGGCTTCTTTCATCACATACGAACCCGCGAGATTCGCCTTGGTCGCGCTTTCCGTCGTGCAAGGCTCGCTCGTCACCTTGGCATGGCTCTATCAGCGCAGGATCATCCGAAGCAACGCGCATACGCGCTGGCTCAACCTTCGCTTCGGCGCCGAGCTCGTACGCAGCGCGGAGGCCACCCAACACCTTGCCGACCCGCTCCATCCTTTCGTCCACTCGCATCGCCCGGAATGGAGCCGCTTCGTCCGCTCGGTCTCGCTCCGGTCCAAGCGAGCGGCGGGGGCCTCGGCCAGCTGGGAGGAACAACGTGGCGCCTACGTGCGAGGGCGGCTGGAAAGCCAGATCACATACTTCGAGAACAAGAAGAAAGAAGCGGACAGGGAAAGCGCGGCCCTGCAGCGCTTCCTCTCCGTAGCGACCATGCTCGCGCCATGGGTCTCGGTCATGGCCTTGCTGTACAAGGCAGCAGAAAAGTTCGGCCTCGATCCTGCCGGCTTGGCCTTCTCGCTCGGACTGGCCGGCCTGCCATACGCCGAGTTTCTGCGCTTCCTGCCGATCGCGCTGCCGCTGGCCGCAGGTTACCTCGGATCACGCCGGCAGGCCAGCGATGCCGAAAGACGGCGCATCCGCTACGCCGAACTTGCCAGGCAGCTGCGCTTGCTGTCCCGCGCCATCACACTCCTGCGCAGCAGGACTTCGGCGGCGCGCATCGTGCGCCAGGCCGAAGAGGCTCTGCTGGCCGAGCAGCTCGAATGGCGACTGCGCGAAGAGCAGTCGCTGAAGCGATGAACCGGCCGGCGATATCGCCGGCCGGACCTCGCGCCGACATCGGGCCTTTGCTGGCCGCCCGCATGGTCTTCAGCTGACTGTGCGCCCCGGTTCTTCTTTCAGCTGAAGACGTTCTCGCCACCCAAGGTTGCCGACCAAAAAGGTTTCGCCCTCCTTGCCCCCGCGTCAACTTAACCGCTCACGGTTCTGCCACGTGGCTGGCCTCGGGGTGGCCCGAGTTCCACCTTTGAACTCTTGTGCCTTTCTGTATTTAAAGTGTTCATGCCCAAGGCCTCCCTGCTCGCCCTCCTCCTCGCCCTCGGCGGTCTCGCCGCGGGAGAGCCGCGTCCGCTGATCATCGCGCATCGCGGCGCGAGCGGCTACCTCCCCGAGCACACGCTCGCGGCCAAGGCCCTCGCGTACGGCCAAGGCGCGGACTTCCTCGAGCAGGACGTGGTGCTGAGCAAAGACGGCGTGCCGGTCATCTTCCACGATACGCACATCGACACCACGTCGGATGTCGCGAAGAAGTTCCCCGGGCGGCAGCGGGCGGACGGACGGTTCTACGCGCTCGATTTCACCTTGGCCGAACTGAAACAGCTCAACGTCTCCGAACGCTTCAGCCCCAAGACCGGCAAGGCCGCTTTCCCGAAGCGCTTCCCTGTCGGCGTGGGCTCATTCTCGGTCGTCACGCTCGAAGAAGAGATCCTGTTCATCCAGCAGCTGAACCGCTCCACCGGACGCAACGTCGGCATCTACCCCGAGCTCAAGGCCCCGGCGTGGCATCGCCAGGAGGGACGCGATCTCACCGCCGCGGTCCTGCCGGTCCTACGTCGGTATGGCTACGAAGCCAAGGACTCCGCCTGCTTCGTGCAGTGCTTCGAGTTAGCCGAGGTCAAGCGCCTCCGTGGTGAACTCGGCTGGTCGGGCAAGCTGATCATGCTCCTCGGCGGCAAAGGCCAGGGCCCCGGAGACACGGACTTCACCTACCTGCAGACCGACGCCGGTCTGGCCGACCTTGCGAACCTTGTCGACGGCATCGGCCCGCCCATCAGCAGCTACGTCGCCGGCAGATCGCCGGCCGAGCGCCGGGTCACCGACCTCGCCGCCCGCGCCCGCAAGGCCGGCCTGCTCTCTCACCCCTACACCCTCCGCGCGGACGAACTCCCGAAATGCGTCACCTCCGTCGAAGAGCTCCTGCATATCCTCTTCGCCGAAGCCAAGGTCGACGGCCTCTTCACCGATTTTCCCGACCTCTGCAAAAGGTAGGGATGCGATGTCATCGCATCCGCGCCGCTAGGCAGGGTCGAGCGGCCCGCTCAAACCTAAGGCTGAGCGGGCCGGTCATCCCTACCTCAGCCGACTACGCAGCCGGCTCCCGCCTGTCCGCCTTCTCGTCACCTTTGTCCGGCTCAAGGACCACCACCGTGGCGGACCAGCCGAGCCCATCAATCACCCGCTGGAGAGCGGCCAAGGCTAAGTAGTCGGGCGCGACGGCGCAGCGGAGGGTGTCATTTCCCGGGCATGCCCCGTCGATGAAATGGATCGCGTCGAGCTCGTAAGCATCGAGCTGGCTCCCCAGTTCGGGCTTCTCTTCGCCTTCCTCGTCCAGCCGATCGAAAATTCCTTCGACGTAGCCGAGGGCATCCGCCTCGGGCGCTTGGTTTCGACACCAGTCCGTCAGCCAGTCCTCATGCTCGTCCCAGTCGATATTGCTGTCCAGTCCGTGCAGGACGTTCCGGCCCCACTCATCGACACTGATCTCGACGTCCTCCAGCAGCTGCCCGTCATGGCGCCCGATGAAATCACGCCAGGTCTCCCCCTCCTCGAACGTATGAGCCACGCCCGATGAACGGTTGAGTTGCTCGACCTGGTCGGCCTCGACCTCCTGCTCGAGTTCTTCGAGGTCCCAGATGAACTCGCCGTATTTTCCCTGAAACTCGTCGACCAGCTCGGCGACGCCTTCTTCGCCCTCTTCGGCGAGTTTCTCGCGGAGCGTGATCTTGGGCGGATCGTCGTAGGGCGTACCATTGAGGTAGAGGATGTAGCCCGTGCCGGTGTTCCATACGGCGTTGATTACGTCATGGCCTTTCGGGATGGGATCATGCGCATAAGCCGGCAGGCGGAGCTCCGGCTTGCGCGAGCGGCGCTCCTTGACCGAGCTGAACCAGTCGGAAGTGAAGAGGGCGAGGCCGCCCAGGGTGAGGGTCTTGAGGAATTCGCGTCGATCGGAGCTCATGGTGAGGCCAGCTTAGGATCGCGCCGCTGCCACGCGACGAGCCGACCTGTCATAGTCTGACATACGCGGCGCCGCGCGGGACCTGGGCATCCGACGCCGATGAAAGGACGAGGCCGCTCCGAGCCGGAGCTGCCGTCGGTCAATCCGCGGCGTCCGGCACCGCCGCGCCTGCTTGCACAAGCTCGGCGCAGAGCGCCTTGACTCGCGCGAGGTCCGCGGTCGCTTCGCATTCGTCGGAGCGTCGGCGGAGCAGCTCCGTCCATTCCGACGTGAGGCCAGGCTCGTCGAAGAGCACGGCGCGGTCGCATCGGTCAAGGGGCAGGCCGTGCTTCCGCAGGTCGGCGGCGTCCGCGATGATGACGGCGCAGCGGGTTTGCCGATGACGGAGCACGGTCGCGGCGCCATGGTGCACGTTGACGCGCGCCCCGGACAGGCGCGGCGCGCCGACGCCAGCCAGCGCGCCGCAGGCCCAGCCGAGGTGCGGGACCGTCGGCAACAGCGCGCGCAGCTGCTCATGCCGGGCGGAAGGCGCGACGACCAGGAGCGTCGGCACCCGGCCGACCTTTTCGCCGAGGACGGCCTGCGCGACCTCGTCCGGAGAGACGCCGGCGATGATCGGCACGCGCAAGCCCGGCGAGCCGTTGAGTTCGAGGAAGACCCCGGCCTCATGGCAGGAACGCGTGCCGTCCTCGGTGATGAAATCGAGCCCGCAGGCCTTGATGCCGAAATAGTCCGCGAGCGACTCGCACATCGCGCGGGTCTCCGGATGCAGGCTTGCGGTGATGTCGTCGTAATCGGCCCCGGTCGCCAACAGCGGGATGTTGCGCAGACGGACGCGCCGTCCGGCGGCGGGCACGTCGGCGGGCGTCAGGCCCTGGGAGCGCAGGGTCTGGAGGAAATCCTGATCCTCGGGCACAGGTCCGACCAGCGGATGGATGGCCCCTGGCCGGCGCCGCGCCTCGTTGAGCGCACGCAACAACGCGGACACGCTTTGCCTTCCGTCGCCGACCACCGCCGGCCGGTTACGGCGGATCGCCTTCCAGAACTTGCCGCGCAAGACCATGAGACGGTGGACCTCGCCTTCGACGTGACGTTCGATCATGACCGCCCGGCTTTCCTTGGCGGCGACGCGGAAGGCCTCCTGCAAGGCCGGCAGGTCGGCGACGTAAGTAGTGACCCCGATGCTCCGGCCGCGGTCGAGCGGCTTGACGACGCAAGGGAAGCCGACCGCCTGCGCCGCCTGGGGCAGGTCCTTGGCGTCGGTCAGCACGACGCCCGGCGCCACCGGGGCGCCCAGTTCGGCGAAGATCCGCTTGGTCGCTTCCTTGTCCTTGGCCCAATGGAGTCCGAGGAACGAATCCTGCATCGGCTGCGATTCGAAGAACTTGGCCGAGCGGGCGCCCTGGCCGAACTGCCAGACGCGGCCGGGAGCAGCGGCGCGCGCCCACGGGAGCCCGACCGCGCGCGCATGGCGGATCAGGATCGCCGCCTGGAAGTCCGGCACGCTCAAACGGGTCTGTTCGGCGAACGGCGCGAGCTCCGCCCGCACCCGCTCGCCGGTCAGGCCGGGGCCGTCGGCGAGGAGACGGAGGCCGAGAGTCAGCGCATGCGCGGAGGCCTTCGGGTGATGGTAGCCGAGCCAGAGGCGCACGCCCTCCGGGGTACGTCGGGCGCCGGCGACGTTCAGCAGAGGCTCCGCGCGGTTGAGCAGGGCCAACGCCCATGCGGCGAGGTACTCGGCGACGCGGAGCTCCAGGTCGGCGGAGGCGGCCGGCGGAGGCGGCGTGAACCACTCGGCGGAGGCGGCCGCGAGCACATCGAGCGCTCCGGCCGTCCGCGCGGCGGCGTCGTCGGAGAACGCCGCGACCACCGCGGCTTCGTCGGCATAAGGGCTGGGACCGGCGTAGGACGCGACTGTTTCGAGTTTCGGCATCGGAGGTGAGATAATCTCTTGCCTGGGCCTCGGCGAGGCAACGTCCGAGTCCGCCGTCGCGTCAGGCTTCGGGGGGCCGACCCACCTGGGAGCGACCTTGCGCGCACGCCTCCGTCGCGGCGGCGATGCGCCGCGCGTCCGTGACTTCCGCGAACGCGGCGAGCTCTTCGACGGCGAACCCTGGGCGGTGGTCCAATGTCTCATAAGACAGCCGAAGCACGGGCCGGTCCAGGTTGATCGCATGCCACTCGGCGCCCGCCGCATAGGCCGCCAGGGTGCGGCGGGCGCCTTCGGGCGAGTTGCCGCAGTAATGCTTCACGTCGTAATGAGACAGGGCGCTGCGGATCATCTCCGGCGCGGCGCGGCTGGTGAGGACCAGCCGGACGTCGTGAGCCCCGAAGGCACCGTGACGCAGCCAGGCCAGCAGCGTGAAGCAGAACCGCGGGTCCTTGATCACCGAGACCGGCGCGGCGCGCAGCCAGCGCAGGTCGAGGCCGGCGAACATCGCCGGGCTCGCCGTCGCCGCGATGGCCTCCGCGGAAGGCGGCGCGCCATCCGTACCGCCCGCGGCGACGAGGAGGGCCTTGTTGAACGCGGTGATGTCCGGCCGCTGGATGTAACCGGCCGGGTTCCATTCGCTCGGCTCGAAGAGTTCCTCCGGGGGACCCGCGTCCGCGCCCAGCGTCGCCAACAGCCGGGCCACGAGCGACGTGCCCGAACGGAAAGGTCCGAGGACGACATAACAGCGGGGCCGGGACATGCGCAGACAGTGGCCCACCAGGCCGTCGTGACAAGCCTCACCGATGCTCACCGCCGGCTCAGTCCTCATGGATCGACATGACCAACCCGGATGCCATCGGGAGACGGGGCTAATAGCCTTGCCTCATATCACCCTTGGACGTGAGATAAACAGATGAGCCCGCGTTGTTTATTCTGCGCCTTCCTGCTCTTCCTGACCAACGGGGCGCTGGCCCAGAATCAGGTGGGGCGCGACGAGCAGGCCGCGCTCAGCGCCATCTACAAGAACCTTCAGCTATCCCCGCTGACCCTGAACAGGCAGGTCCTCGCCCCGAACTCGAACATCCAAGTCTCCGTCGCCTTCGTCTCGACCGCCAAGGCGGAGATGGCCGTGCCTGAACTCAGCAAGGGCTACAACGGAGGCGGCCACATCATCGGCTTCGGCGCGTGGCACGTGAAGCGCGTCGACAAGCCGGCTCCGATACCGAAAACCCAGAGCCCTTTCGGCGAAAAGACTGGGCCGGGTTTCGTGATCCGGATCGCGAAGCTCCGCCCCGGGGAAAACTCCCGGCTCGAATCGTTCCTGGACAGCGGCCCGCCTACCTATCCGTTCGGCCACACCTTGGACCTGAGGCGGCTGAACCTCGAGTCGGGAGAATACGAGCTCACTTTGGTCTTCTCGGGCGTGACGAAATGCACGCTCACCAGCTCGGCCAGGTTCCAGGTCGACAACCCTGACCAGGCTCAACCGAAGAGCGCCCAGAAAGATGCGGCTGACGGTCGCCCCAAGGGGGCGGATCAGGCAGGCAAGGCTTTCTATGGGCTCCTCAGATACGGCAAGGTCGAGACCACCCCGGAAAGGATCCGCCTCGGCCTGCCCTTCGCCGCCTCGTGCAGGGTGACGCTCGGCGCCGGCGCTCCCGTGCTGGTCCCGCCAAGCATCACCAGCAGCTACTTCGAGGGCAACCCCATGATCGCGATCGCCGATTATTACTTCATGAGGAAAGGCGAGACGCAGAAGTTCCACCTAGGCTCAGTGCCGATCAATACGAAGACGCCGGGAAAAGTCATGCCCGGCGAGACCTTCGAATGCCTTTTAGATGTCAACGCCGACAAGTTCAAGCTGCTGCCCGGGGCCTACGAGCTGATCTTGGAGATTCGCGGCCTGCCCCTCAGCGCCAAAGACCAGCTCTTCGTCTATAAGCACAAAAAGCAGGTCAACCTCGGGAAGTAAGCGGGTCGACCACGGCGTTGTAGTCGACGACCAACGCCTCCTCCAGGACGTCCGGCAGCAGGGCCACAAACTCCTGATGCGCGCGCTCATGGAGGTAGTTCTTCTCGAGGGCGTCCCTCGAAGCGAAGGTCAGGGTGAAGATGTGGGTGAAGCCTTGGTTGAGGTTCTCCGGGCTCACGTTCGTGCCCCACTCGAAGGCCTTGATCGCCGGAAGTTTGCCCGGCAGCGCCTTGAAGGCGTCGACCACTCCCTGGACCTTCGCCGCCGGGGCGCCGTCCTTGAATTTGAAGATTACGACATGACGATAAGAACTCATGACGACGAAGGAGCCAGTTCGCCGCCGTTCGTCAAGAAACTCACGGCAGCGGAGAGAGGACTGCATCGATGACAGAAATATTCATGACGAGAGCCAGGGCTTGGGCTTAGGCTAATTAAATCTCGTGTCTCAGGTTCAGGTCTTCAGCACCAGGTTCGGGTACGGGATTTTCTGCGCCTTCGCCTTGCTATTGCCTCCCTTGTCCACGGGTCAACTTGTCAACGTACCAACTAGTATATCTCTCGGAGTCTCCGAGCCTCTGGGCCTCTAGTGTTCTCGACGCTTGCCCAGCGCCCCCTCGCAGCTCCGCCGTGCAGGTAGGGATGACCGGCCCGGTCATCCTCGGGCGTGCGGGCCGCCCGCCCCTACCCTCGGCTCACTCGATAGGAATCAGCAAGCCGCGCGGGGCACCGCCGACGCCCACGCCGAGCTGCCCCGGCAGGCGGATCACCGGGAGGGGCGCGATGGCGCCGCTGGTGAAGGTCGTGGACGAGTTTCCGAACTGCTGCGTCGAGGAACTGAAGCCGGCGCCGTTGACGTGGCCGAAGGTCTGGGTCGTGGAACCGAACCGGTTCGTCGTGGAGTGGAAAGGCGTGGAGCCGAAGTTGCCGCCGGTGCTGGTCGTGCCCCCGAAGCGATTGGTCTGCGAGGAGAAGGCGGACGAACCGACCGAGCCGAAGGTACTGGTCGTATTGCCGAACCGGTTGGTCGTCGCCGAGACGTTGGCTCCGCCGAGCGAACCGAAGGTCGAGGTGGTCGAGCCGAAGCGGTTGGTCGAAAGATAGACCGGGTTGCCGCCGATCTGGCCGAAGGTGCTGCTCATGGTCCCGAACTGATTGCTCGTGACGGAGACGGGCGCGCCGCCGATGGTGCCGAAGGTGCTGGTGGAGTTGCCGAACCGGTTCGTCGTGAGCTGCACCGGCTGGCCGTTGACCTGGCCGAACGTCGTGGTCGTGTTGCCGAAATGGGTCGTGGTCAGGCTGGAATTCTGGGCCCAGGCGAGGGAGGCGGAGAACAGGCCGAGGAGGAGGAGCGTGTGTTTCATATATTCTTATAGAATCACACTTTTGAGCGCTGTCAACCGGCCCGCCGGCAGGGCTGACCGGCCCGGTCAGCCTCGGGCGCGCGAGACGACCGACCCAACCTTTCACCTCTCTGCATCTCCCCGATCGCCAACACCTACCTGCCCGCCATCTCCGCCCGCCGCATGGGCATGGCGTCGATGAGCGCGAAGAGCGTCGTGACCTCGATCGGAGTCCCTTGGTCTGATTTCACGCCGCCGTCCTTACCCACCAGACGCACCCGGAAAGCCGGGGCCCCGGTCCGGGTCACGAGATGCACGTCGCGTTCCTGCAGGCCCGCCTTGGCGGCGTCCAACCAAGCCAGCTGCCGCCGATAATCCTCGGTCGTCAGCTCAGGCGCATCGATCACCAAGAAGCGGTGCCGCCACTGATGCGCAGCGAGATCAGGCAAGGGTAAGCCCGCCGCGGGCGCGCCCGCGCAGCCTTCGGCCAGATAGGCCGCAAGCCCGGCACAGCCTAAGGTCAGCAGGTTCTTCATGCCCTCCATGGTATGCATCCGCGATCTGACGCAAATCCTCCGGCGCCTATCGGGAGTCCGGCGGCCGAATCCAGCCGGCTAGCCGAACCCGTTCGACCAGAGCCATGTGCGGGACGGTCAAAGCCGCCAGGCCCACGAAGACGATCTGGACGACGCGCGCATCCAACGGGGCGTCCTTCAGGAAATGCCAGGCCCCCGCCGAAGCCAGCCCCACGCCGAGCATGGGCAGCAAGGCGGCCAGCCCGACGAAGCGCCAGGAGTCGCTGCCAGAATAACGGAACGACCGGAGGATATGACGCGCCCCGTGCATGCCGCAGAAGAACAAGGTGAAGGCCAGCAAGGGCGGCGCCACGCACGCAAGGACGCCGACCGCCGCGAATTCGAACGCGGTCAGACGATCGCTTCGCCAGCGTTCGCAGATCGCGATGAACAACCCCGCCGACCAGGGCCAGAAGAGCCAGCCTAAGACCGGCATGACGGCGCCGGCCGCTTCCGGTCCGACGAGCTGGCCGAACAAAACGCTCATCTCCTCCTGATGCCTCCAGACCGGCAGGACCAGCACGGCGCCTCCATAGAAGATCCGGGAGACCCAAGGCGTCCCGTCGGCGGGGTCGCCCGAGAAATGTGCGGCGGAAATCAGGAGGAAGCCCGCCAGGAAAGCCGTGGGCGTCCACGCCCAGGCCGCGACTACCAAGCCGGCCAGCAAAAGATAGGCCATCGTGAAACGGATCCAGTCCCACGCGGTCCGCAGGCCGTAGAGTCGTCGCGCGAACAAGGTGTCCATCGCCCCATGCGGGACGCCGAGGACGAGGATGAGCGAGGCGAGGACGATCAGCTCCAACTGCGGCGGGCAACGCCCGAGCGTCCCGGCGGCCGCCGCCGTCAAGACCGCGGCGCACGCGAAGATCAGGCCTTGGCGACGTTCGGCGTTCATGGGCGGTCCACGCGGGGAGCGGTTCGGAAAAGTTCGCGGAGAAATGGTCCCGGCGGCAAAGCGGTGATGACGGCGAGATTGTCGAGCAAGTTGGCTTGGTCGCTCATGAAACGGGCGAGCCTCGCCGGTGCGACCCGGCGGAACATGGCGAGGAAGAGGGTCGGTGCCAGCTCCGGCCGTTGTCGGAGCACCTGCAAGAAGAGCGCGTCCATCTGGCGAAGCATCCACCCATCCGCCGCGTGCGGCCGCGGACCACGCCCGTCGGCCAGACTCTGCGCGCAACTCTCCGCCCATCGTTGGATGCGCTGGAACGCATAGCCGCTGCTCGCCCGCGCGCCGCCCGCCAGGAGACCCGCCCGGACGTAGGTCGCGTCCGCCGACGGCTCCGGCGTGGGCAAGCCCATCGGCAGGATGCCGTGCTCCTCGCGTCGGAGCTGGTAACGCCGTCCTTCGAGTCGTCGGTCGATGAAACGATTCAGCTCGGTCCGGAACATATCCGGTCCGGTCGGCTTCGGCGAGAAGGCGGTGACTTCGAGCAAGGCCCGCGTCGGCGACAAGGGGAGCAGGTAGTGGAAAAGAATCTGCCCGGCTTCGCCTTCCGTGAAGTGCATGATTTCGGCGACGGTCGGATCGAAGACCGGCCCGGCGGCTTCAATCTCCTGCCCGAGGAAAGACTGCCACAGCACCGCGGCCCCCTCGGCCGGCGGCGCCGGCGGGCGGGTGTCCACGATCCAGCGCGCCCGCTGGACTCCGGCCGAGGTCTCGACCTCCCAGCGCCCGTCCACCTTGCGCGGCGCGCCTGGGACGGAGACCCCCATGGCCAACCGCACCCGCTCCGAACGCGCGAGGCATTCGCGGCTGTCCTGATAAAATCCACCCGCCGGCAGGAGCGCGTACGGAAATTCCGGACAATCCACGAGCACGCGCTCCGTCGGCGAAGCCAAGGAGACTTTCGCCCAGCGGCGACGGACGAGGTGCGTCAGCTGCGCCGAAGGCTGCATCCAGAAACACCAGGTCCGGTCATCGGCGTAATCGACCCGGCTCTCGAGCACCAAGGTGCGCGGAGCGGTCGCGCCCTGTTCGGCCAGACGACGCGCGAGGCTGAGGCCGGCGGCGCCGCCGCCCAGGATGAGCAGGTCATTCTCCATGGCGGGCGGTGATGCCGGGCAGGCCGACAAGGGCGCGATGCAATGGGGCGTGATGCGGCGTCGGCCTTGACCAGAAAGCACCGCGCAGCGGCTGCGTCGTCAGGGCGGCGAGAGTGATCGCGGCTTTCCGCCAATCCGGCACGAAAGCCCGGCCCGCCCAATAAGCGTGCTCGCGCGCGGCCAGACGGTGGCCGATCGCACGGTAGACGCGACCCGCGACAAGGATGCCGGCGCGAGCGCGGAGGGGCAGGAACGGCAGCCCCGCTTCGCCGCTGGCGTAATAGGATTCCGCCAGGGCGAGGAGCCGGGCCACCGCGGCGCGCAGCTTCGGCTCTAGAACGGGCGAAGGCCCGATGAGGTCGGCCGGCGGGAGATCGCCGACCAGACTGGCCGGCAGATAGCGCCGTCCCATCCGCGCGTCGTCCGCGACGTCCCGACAGAGGTTGGTCAGCTGCATGGCGATGCCGAGATCGACGGCGTGCGCCGCCGCGGCGGTTTCACGCGCGTCGAGGACGCGGCACATCATGAGGCCGACGGTGCCCGCGGCCCGGTAGCAATATCGCAGGAGCTCGGCTTCGTCCGCCACGCGCACGGTCTCGGCGTCGGACGCCATGCCCGCGATGAGCTCACGCGCGATCTCCGGCTCGATCCCGCATTCGCGCATGAGCGCGAGGCCGTCCTGCAAGATCGGGTCGTCCGACCGACCGGTGGCGAGATCGTGGTCCGCCGCGGCCAAGGCGGCGCGCGCGGCTTCCGGTGATTCGGCCTCGTCGACGAGATCGTCGAGGTGACGGCAGAATGCGTACAGACGCGTTGCGCGGGCGGCGTGCGTCGCACCGAGGAGGCGGCGGGCCCAGTGGAAGCTGCGCCCTTGGCGAGCCAAGGTCGCTTCGGCCGCGGCCGACGGAGCATGCGCGGCGGCAGGGTTCACGAGGCGGCCGGGATGAGGGCGTCGATGACCTTGGCGGAGCAGAGCACGCCCGGGACGCCGGCGCCGGGATGCGTGCCCGCGCCGACCAAGAAGAGGTTCCGCACGGACTCGGACTTGTTGTGGAAGCGGAACCAGGCGGACTGACGGAAGATGGGCGCGACGGAGAAGCCTGCTCCATGGACGCTCCGGTATTCGTCCCGGAAATCCTCCGGGGTCTTGTAGAAGTCGGCGGTGATCGACGCCTTGAGCCCGGGCAGCATCGTGCGTTCCAAGGCGTCGACGATACGGTCGCGCAGACGCGGACCTTCGGTCGCCCAATCGATACCGGCCTGCAGGTTCGGCACCGGGCAGAGGACGTAGAAACTATCCTGGCCCGGGGGCGCGAAGCTGGGATCCGTGGCCGTCGGCCGGTGGACATAGAGCGAAAAATCCTCGGCGAGCTTCTGACGATGGAAGATATCCTCGAGGAGCTCCCGGTAACGCTCGCCCATCCAGATGGTGTGGTGGGCGACGTCGGGATACGTCCGCGTGGTGCCGAAATACATCACGAACAAGCCCATCGAATAATGGGCCTGCGCCAGCTTCGCCCGCGTGGCGAGCGCCTGCTCGGCGCGCGGGACGAGGTCCCGGTAGAGATGGGCCGCATCGGCATCCGAGACCACGACATCGGCTTCCAAGACGGTGCCATCGGCGAGTTCGACCCCGCGGGCGACGCCCTGCACGATGCGGATCCGCTCGACCGTCGCGCCCAGACGGACTTCCACGCCCTGTCGTTGCATCAGTCCGCCGAGCGCCTGGGTCACGGCGCCGGCGCCGCCCATGGCGAAGTGCACGCCGTGCGCGCGCTCCAGGAAATGGATGAGCCCGTAGATGCTGGTGGTATCGAAAGGGTTGCCGCCGACGAGCAGCGGCTGGATGGAGAACGCCCGGCGGAGCTTATCGCTCACGAGATGGCGCGAGACCATCTGCCAGACCGTCTCGTAATTACGTAAGCCGAGCAGGTGAGGCACCTGCCGCAACATCGTCCCGAGGCGATGGAAGGGCTGGGCCGAGAGCTGGGTGAACCCGATGTCGTAGATCCGGCGGCTGTGTTCCAGCAAAGCGAGGTAACCGGCGCGGTCGCGCGGCTCGATGCGCTCGATCTCGGCGAGCGTGGCCTCCAAGGTGCCGCCGTAGTCGAAGGTATCGCCGTCGGCGAACTGGAACCGGTACCAAGGCGTCAGCGGGACGAGCTTCACATGGTCGGCGAAACGTTCGCCGAAGAGCGCGAACAGCTCCTCGAACAAGAAGGGCGCCGTGATGACGGTGGGGCCGGCGTCATGGCGGAAGCCCGCGCGCTCATAGACCTGGGCGCGTCCGCCAAGGGCCGCGCAGCGGTCGACGAGGGTCACGGCGTAGCCTTTGGCGCGCAGCCGCAAGGCGGCGGCGATGCCGCCGAATCCCGCGCCGATGACGATGGCTTTCACGCCTCCGACTTAAACGGACTTCAGACGCTTCACGAGCGCGAAGGCGAATTCGGTCAGCAGCGCCCCCGACTTGTTCGGCAAGGCGTCGGCATGTTCGACGGCCGCCTCGAGATGGCCGCGCGCGAGCTGGCGGGCCTGGGCGGCGGCGAGTTCGGGCGGGCGACCTGCCGCGAGGAGGAGAACGATGTTGAGGTTATGCTGGGTGGCGTCGCCCTGCACGTCCTCGAGGTCGTCGACCATCTGGTAGCCGATGCCGAAAGCATGAGCGGCGTCGCGGATACGCGGCAGCCACGGATCCTGACGCGCGGCGAGGAAGGCGAGTTCGAGCGGCAGGCTCAGCAGGACGCCGGACTTGCCGACGACGATTTCTTCGTACCGGGCCACTTCGGCGAGGGCGTAATCCTTGGTGGCCAGCTCGGAGCATTGGCCTTGGATCACCTGGGCCGTCCGCGCGTGCACGCAGCGGAGCAGGTCGGGCAGGCGCGCGGGATCAGGGAGGTCGGCCAGGGCGCCATAGGCGGCCGAGAGCAGGAGGTCGCCGGCGCAGAGCGCGACATCAGGACCGAAAGCGGCGCACACGGTCGGGAGACCGCGGCGTAATTTCTCCTTATCCTGGAGGTCATCGTGGACCAACGAGGCGTTGTGGAGGAGCTCGACGCAGGCCGCGAGGCGGACCGCCTGATCGCCGGCGACGCCGAGGGCCTCGCAGGCATGCAAGGCCAGCCGGGCGCGCACTCTTTGGCCGCCGGCTTCGAGGTGATAGCGGGCGGCGCGCAGCGTGGCGGGCTCACCGGCGGGGCCACCGGATCCGGCCGAGACCCGGACAAGCCCGACCATCAGCCGTTCGACCGCGACGAGGGCGGTATTGGTGGTGGTGCTCATG
>JACCDT011236952.1_pt1 | contig 21308 bp, 16 predicted proteins | sample 7446291 | NCBI WGS metagenome assembly JACCDT01 (sample SAMN15323446, study PRJNA562643) | freshwater metagenome | isolation source: river surface water | place: USA:Blue River Watershed | collected 2017-08-17 | reverse complement strand
TTGGTTTTTTCGGCTGAACTGTACTGCTTTTTTGTTGTTTTCAAAATAAAACTCCCTTGAAAACTAGTCGGGGAATTATATCTAAGATTCAACTACTTTTTGGTACTAATTTTGCCTACCATTATAGAGGCCTGATTTCTTTAATAATATCAGAATTGTATTAAAATAAATCATGAATCACTAAACATAAATTAGACCTTAGAATAAGCTAATTTACTAAAAATAAAATTATAATTACTTATATTTTCTATGCAGGTATGATTAAATTTAATAAATCTTGACCAAAGCGCTCCAATTTGACATTCCCAATACCATAAATACTTTGCAAATCCAAAGTATCAGTTGGCTTTAAGCTAACAATCTCACGTAAGCTACGGTCAGATAAAATTGCATGATGCGAAACTTTATGTCGAATTGCCATAGTATGTCGCCAATTCAATAAATTATGGTAAATACGCTCTTCTTGCTCAGTTTTAAGCCATTGATTTAACTGAATTGATTCAACAATTTTTTGCGGATTTTTCTTGAGCCAAACAGGTTGAATTCCACGCATGACGCCCAATGAATTTTGGTTAAGCTTAAGCGCACCAGTCATAAAATCAATATCTAATAAATTTTGGCTATAGAGTTGACGTATCGAACGCCGTAATTCTTTCTCACTATGTTCGCTAGCAATGCCAAAAGTTGATAATTTATGCTGCTCCCATACCTGAACTGGTGTGGTTGCTTTACCACGCAAAACGTCAATAACTTGCCCAATAGCAAATTTTTGTTGCATGCGATAAATTGCCGATAAAATTTTCTGAGCCAAAACTGAGCTATCAACTAAATTATTCTTACTTAAACAAATATCACAATGCCCACAACTATCAGACTCTTCATTTAATGCCGTTAACAAAGTTTGACGGCGACAAGTTATGCTATCACAATAGGCTATCATTTTTTTAAGCTTATCTAATTCATAGCGTTTTTTAAGATCCTCAACTTCGCTAGCTAAAATCATTTGCGACAATTCAAAGATCTCTTTAAAGCCATAATTAACCACGCTATTTGCGGCCATTCCATCACGACCTGCTCGACCAGACTCTTGATAAAAATGATCAATTGAACGAGGCATATCAAAATGATAAACATAGCGCACATCAGGTTTATCAATGCCTAAACCAAAAGCCACTGTTGCGACCATCAGCATCGAAGAACTTTGCAAAAATTGCGTCTGATGTTCACTTCGAATATGATTTTCCAAACCGGCATGATAATTCGTTGCTAAAATCCCCTGACCATTTAAAAACTCGGTAACTTCATCAACTTTTTTACGTGAATTACAATAAATGATTCCAGCATCATTTTTATGTTGTTGAATGAAATCAGTTAACTGCTTTTTGCCATTATTTTTTTCTAACGCCGCATAATACAAATTTACTCGATTAAAAGAGGAACTAAAAATTGCTGTGTCTTTCAACCGTAAATAATGCAAAATATCAGTCTTAGTATAGTAATCAGCAGTTGCTGTCAATGCCAAACGTGGTACTTTTGGAAAAAACTTGCCCAAAACTTCTAAACGACGATATTCAGGACGAAAATCATGTCCCCAATGTGAAACACAATGTGCCTCATCAATAGCAAATAAACTAATTTTAATTCGACTTAAGAAATTTACAAACCATTCACTAACCAATTTTTCTGGTGTTACGTAAACTAATTTAACCATTCCATTACGAATCTTTTGAATTGAAACTTGATTTTCGCTAAAATCACACGCTGATGATAAATAGACCGCGGCAACCCCAAGCTCAGTTAAACTTGCAACTTGATCCTGCATTAAAGCAATCAATGGCGAGACTATTATCGCGACTCCATCCAATAATAAAGCAGGAATTTGATAACATAATGACTTGCCACCACCTGTTGGTAATAATACCAAACCGCTACCACCAGCCAAAACATGGTTAATAATTGCTTCTTGCTGACCTTGAAAGCACGAATAACCATAAATTTGATTGAGAACTTTGAGTGGAGTATTTAATTGTGACATGTGATGCTATAGCTAATTTCTATGGAGAAAAACAAGGAGTTATTTTAACACAGCACCATCATTAAACTAAATTTATGCTAAAAATAGCATAGTTATAGAATCATAAAAGAGACAAAACAGTTCATAAACAATAATTCATAATTGCTATAATTACGTTGCATCTAATTTTGCAAAGGTAAGTTATTTTGACTAATGCCACTTTAATCGCAATCGTAACTGGAGCAAGTCGTGGAATTGGCCGTGCAACAGCTCTACTACTGGCAAAACATGGTTATCAAATTTGTGTTAATTACAATAAAAATCAAGCTGCAGCAATTGAGGTTGTCAATTCAATCAAGCATTCTGGCGGGCATGCCATTGCTATTCAGGCAGATATTTCAGACGAAACACAAGTTATGAGAATGTTCGGGCAAGTTGATAATCAACTCGGTAAACTTACTGCACTAGTTAATAATGCAGGAATTTTATTTACACAATCTTCAATTGAGAACCTAACAGCAGAGCGAATTAATAATATTTTAAAAACAAATGTGACCGGCACAATCCTATGTTGTCGCGAAGCTGTTAAACGTATGGCTCATCAATATGCTGGTAAAGGTGGTAGTATTGTTAATTTGTCATCACGAGCTGCGGTGCTTGGTTCTGCACATGAATATGTTGATTATGCTGCATCCAAAGGCGCAATTGACAGCTTCACGATTGGTTTGGCACAAGAGGTTGCAAAACAAGGCATTCGAGTAAATGCCGTGCGACCAGGTGTAATTGATACCGAGATGCATGCTGATGGTGGTGAGGCCAATCGAATTCACCGCTTAAAAACTATGATTCCATTACAACGCTATGGCACAGTTGACGATGTAGCAGCAGCAATCTACTGGTTAATTTCAAAAGACTCATCATACTCAACTGGAACTTTTATTGACGTGTCTGGTGGAAGATAAAATTATGTTCCCTCAAATTTTAGCTATCTCAACGCGGAAAATTACTCAAATACTCTCTTATAATTAAGATTTATTTTTAAATAATAGAAAGAATAAACTATGTCCTATGTTTTGATTATTCACGAAGTTAAATCCTACTCAGCATGGAAAGAGGTTTTTGATCAAGCGGCAGAAATTCGCCGTGTAGCTGGAGAAATTAGCTATCAATTACTACGTTATGATAACGATGCCAATAATATAGTTCATTTCTCTCGATGGTCATCATTGTCTGCCGCCCGCCAATTTTTTGAGTCTCCAGAATTAGTAAAAATCAGAGAACAAGCTGGTGTAAAAGCGCCAAATTTTATTTACCTTAAAGAATTAGAGCAAGGGGCGCTATAATCATTACCTCAAATTTGTACAACCACATCATCGTATGAAATATAAATTACTACTTAGTTTAAGTATACTAATACAAATTGTCAACGCCGATAAAACTTTACAAAACTTTCTTTTTATTGGTGGCAATTCAAATAATTTACAGCATTACGAAACCAAGATCAAAGCTAAAAATATTGATGGTGTTCAAATTGTATATAGCTGGAAAATGCTTGAACCAAGCAAAGACCATTATGACTTTAGTATGATTAAAAGTAATTTAAATTACCTGAATTCACAACATAAAAAACTTTTCATCCAAATTCAGGATAGATTTTTCACACCACAAGCTAAAAACATACCGCTCTATTTACAAACTGAAGCAGTTTATCAAGGTGGTATTGCACCACAATTGGATGTTCCTGGAATGAATAAGCCATTGGTGTCTGGTTGGGTAGCTATGCAGTGGAATTCAGCAGTTCAAGCTCGCTATCAAAAATTAATTCAAGAACTCGCCACACGGTTTGACGGTAAAATTTATGGAATAAATCTCCCTGAAACTGCGATTGATATTGAAGATAAATCAAATACAAGTAATTTTAGCTGCGATAAATATTTTGACGCTGAAGTAAATAATATTCTTGCAACCCGTAGAGCATTTAAACAAAGCAATGTAGTTCAATACATAAATTTCTTTCCATGTGAATGGAATAATGATCATAACTACATGAACAGAATGTTTAACCTGGCCAAACAATATAATATTGGTCTTGGTGGACCTGATGTAATTCCCTACAAAAAATCACATATGGAGAATTCTTATCAATATTTTGCTAAAAACAAACAACAATTAGAATTAGTTACAATGGCAGTTCAAGCACCTGATTATACTTACATTAATCCACAAACACACCAAAAATTTACTCACACTGAATTTACCAACTTTGCTCGTGATTATCTTGGCGCAGATATTATTTTCTGGGACGTCCAAGAAAATTAATTCTTGACATTCACAAATTTAATTTGTTAGAATCGCTACCTATTCAATATTTTTTCTCAGGTGCTCCGTTGAAACTCACCGCTCTCCATTCTATCTAAGTGATTATTTAATCACATTTCACTATTTTCATAAAATTTTAATCTCTTTTGATTTTATATCATAGCTCGGATTATATTTAGCTGATTAATAATTGTGGTTACTCTATTCTTATTTGTCATATATCTATATACAGTTAAATAAAGTAAATACCATTATATTAATAATATAACTATATACGCAAAATTAATAAATTATTCTAGCTAATATTTTGTTAAGTATAATCAAGCAAAAATGAAACCACCTTGATTATAGGTAAGTTTTTATTTACTTATGAATAAAATCAATATCTTGGAAGAAAGTATATATCTATGCATAATCCAATCCATATCTCTGAGCTAAATTTAAGCTTCAAACAACAAAACTGTTTTAGTAATTTTACCTATACTATTAACAGCGGTGAGAAAATTGCTCTTATTGGCAATAATGGTTCAGGTAAATCGAGCTTATTGCGCCTTTTGGCAAGTTTACCAAATAATTCGCAACCAGAAATACAAGCTGATGAGACGATTATTTGCGGGTATATTCCACAAATAATTGAAGAATTTACGGAACTTAGCGGTGGACAACGCTTCAATAAGGCCTTTTCTAAAATATTGGGACGCTATCCAAATTTACTTTTATTAGATGAGCCAACCAATCATTTAGACGCTAATAATCGTAAATCTTTATTGAGACAACTAAGAAATCACCCAGCAACACAAATTATTGCAACGCATGACACTGAAATATTGGATACCTGCATCGATACTATATGGCATATTCACGATGGCAAAATTAGCATTTTCCATGGCAAATACAATACTTACCGTGCACAATTAAATCAATTACAAAATGCGTTACTTACAAATATAGCAGGACTTAAGCAGGCGCAAAAACAGCAACATCAAGCTTTAATGCAAGAACAACAACGTGCCAAAACTAGTCGTACACAAGGAGAAAAAAACATTTTACAACATAAATGGCCAACTGTTAGTTCAGCCACAAAAGTACGGCGTGGCAATACAACGGCCAATAAAAAATCTGCAACCTTAGCTGAAAATAGAAATGTGATTAAATCAAGATTAAACGAACTGTGGCAACCAGAAGAAATAAACTATAACTTTAATTTCACAGCCAATTTATCCTCAAACTCAATTATTACAATTAACCAAGGGAGTTGTGGTTATAATAAGAAGCAAAATATATTATCACAAATTAATTTTAATCTCACGGGTACAAGTAAAATAGCACTGACTGGCGCCAATGGAAGTGGCAAATCAACTTTAATTAATGCAATTTTACAAGACTCTCAAGTTACTCGCAATGGAGAATGGCTGCTGTTGCCACGGAGACAAATTGCATACTTGGATCAACATTATGCAAATCTACCAATTGAAAAAACAGTAATTGAATATATAGCAACTCTCAATGAAAATTTTAACTACCATGAATTACGCAATTTTCTAAATCAATTTTTATTTCGTAAAAATCATGAAGTTAATAAATTAATTGAGCACCTTTCTGGTGGCGAAAAAGCTCGCCTCAGCTTGGCTGCAATTGCACTTCAACAACCAAAACTTTTAATTCTGGATGAAATCACAAATAACATCGATCTAGCAACACGTGAGCATTTAGTTCAAATACTAAAAAATTATCCAGGAGCAATTCTAATCATTAGCCATGAACCAAATTTTTTACAGGCGATAAATATAAATACGCAATACAATGTTGAAATTTGGCATTAAACAAATAACCCACAGCAACAAGTCTACAAGCTGTGGGATTATAATTTTTTACCATTACATTAAAATTCAGAAATAAAGCAGATAAATAAAACTACTTTTTAATTCAATTTAATTTGGCAATTAATAATCAAAAATGAATAAACAAATCACATGTTATCCACATCTACTCTACATAACTATCCAAACTAATTGTGTACAACCATAATTTATTAATGTATTTCAAAGTATTAATAATTAACACTAAATAATTACGAAAGTTTGTGTCTAAATTTATAATAACCTAAAATAGGTATAACAACCTAAATTATCCACAATTTCCCCACAAGTAGATAATAAAATTATACCCAGCAAACGTGGATAAAACAATTAATTAAAATATAATCAGGTATTTATGCAAATGACATATTTTGTGAATAACTTATAACTCCTCAAAAACAAAAAATATCACATGTAAAATAAGCAAATTAAATCTCTAAAAATAATTTGCCTCAGTTTTCATTGCTCGTTGTATTGATTTTCTCATGGCAAGACTATTGATATATTTTTCTAAAAATATAAACATATCCGTTTCAATATGGTTATATTTAGCCCACTGAAAGACAACAAATAAATATGCATCTGCTATAGTAAATCTATCACACTCCAAGTAGCATTTACCATTTAAATGATTATTAATAAGGCCAAAATATCTTTTAATGTTTGATTCATTCCACCTAAATATTTCATCTTGTGCAGTCTTATCATGAGTAATATTATTTAATAAAAACAATGGACTAAATGATTTATGAATATCTGTTGCGATAAGTGACAACCACGTAATAATCTTCGTCCTGTCAAAACTACCAATTGGTGCCAAAAGGTTATACTCAGGATTCATATCAGCAAGAAATTCTAATATGGATATGCTTTGTGTCAAAATAATTCCGTCATCTAATTCTAAAGTTGGAACGGATTTTAACGGGCTAATTGAAGAAAATCGCTCTAAAGTAGCTATATTTGTTTTTTTACCAATATACACAAGTTCAAACCTAGCATTTATTTCCTCTAATACAATGTGTACGGCATAACTACATGCACCAGGAGAAAAGTACAACTTCATAAAGAAAACTCCTTACCATTTTATCAGAGGTATTAAAATTAATTATTACATTTATCTAATCAACTATTATAAATTTAAAAAACACAACTAAATCAACTCAGCCTGCTCTGGAGCGCTATGTTTATCAATAATTGCACTAACTTTTCCATCAGCCAAGCTAATATTAACGCGTGCATGATGCTTAGTCTGTTTGACACTTTGAATAACTTTACCTTGTGAATCCTGTAAAATCGCATAACCACGTTTCAAAACATGATGCGGATCAAGCAAAGTAAGCGCTTGCAAACAACCGTCAAGCCGTGATTGCTGCCGTAGTTTATGATTATATATCGCGCGCTGCAATCGCAATTGTAATTGCTCTACGCGATTTTTGACCGGTCGTACATCAATTTTTAGATGTTGCAATTTGCTTTGATATAAGTCTATTTGCCAAGCTAATTTAGCTAACCTTACGGTAATTACATGCTTTAACTGATGTTGTAACTGAACAACTTTTTGACGTTGATTAACCAATTGACTTGATGGGTTTAAAGCTTTGAGATTCGCGTATGCTAAATCAAGTTGCTGTTGTTTATTATTTAATACATTGTTAAATTTATTTACCAAGTTAAATTCAAGGCGATTCACTAACTCCAACCATTCATTACGACTTTTCGCAACTAATTCAGCTGCAGCAGTTGGAGTTGGAGCTCGTAGATCTGAAACAAAATCAATAATAGTCGTATCAGTTTCATGTCCAACCGCACTAATTAAGGGAATTTGACTCTTAAAAACTTCACGGGCAACAGCTTCTTCATTAAAGCACCATAAGTCTTCCATACTACCACCACCACGACAAACAATCAGCACATCTACCTCATGGCGTTGATTAGCAGTGCGAATTGCACGTGCCAATTGCATAGTAGCATCACTTCCCTGCACCGCACTGTGGTAAATCACCAGAGGAATATTTGGCATTCTTCGCTTTAAAGTAGTTACTACATCACGAATTACCGAGCCTTCTTTAGATGTAATAACACCAATAGAACGCGGAAAAACAGGAATTAATTTTTTATATTTAGCTTCAAATAACCCTTCATCGCGTAATTTAACAATCAGACGGTTATACGCCTCCCATAATTCACCCAAGCCAACCTTACGTACACGCTCTACATTAATTTGATAACTACCATTTTGTGGATAAATCGTCACTCGCCCACGTATCTCTACTTGTGTACCATTTTCCAAGGTAAAATCTAACATAGCAGCCAATTTAGCAAACATCACACAGGAAATCTTAGCACCTTCATCTTTTAAATCAAAATATAAGTGTGCATAAGACTTTAATCCAGAAATCTCACCTTTAATCCACATAATAGGTAAATTATTTTCCAGTGCGGACTTTGCCATCTTATTAAGCTGACTAACAGAAATAACATCATCATCTGAATTGGTCTGCCCTGCAAAATTTGAATTAAATCTAATCATATCTAAGCGTAAACCTCATTTTCATTACAAGCACGCTGAATATTGGTATCAATAATAGCGTCAACATTTTGTAACATACCAACATATTCCATTGGAAAACCCGCTGACATTGCTCCATGTAACAAATGAAAAACATACCAGCTATATGGTTTAAGATTATTATCAATAAAGTCATCCTGCGCAACATACATTAAGGCGGCACAAGGCTCGTACTCAACTTCTACCATAATATCTTTACGAACATAACCTTGTGTGGTACTATTATAATAGCTTTGTTCCAATTTATGTAAATCTTCTTCAGCAACTTCATAAACAACGCCCCAAATACTATCATCTGGATTTCCTGTATACACGGCATTAGCTTTACTCGAATCATCGTTACCTATTTTATTAAATTTCAAACAGTAACCATGAAGCTCATAAATATCTAATGGTTCAGCACTCTCTACTCTCGTTTGAAACCAAGCAACACTAATATTTGCCGAATATGAAAAATAATACATAAATAGTTCCTATGACAAATTGGAATACATACAATTAATTAAACTAAAACATAATGTTGCAACTGATATAGCCAAAAATATTTCACATAGAATGCAGTCAACATCGCATTATTTTTTACGAGTAAGATTATACGATGTTTTACTGACCTTAAGCTTATAATAAATATTGCTGTGCAACACAAAATATTCAAAACAGACTAATAGATTTTTATCTAAAAATACTACATCTAAAATACTCAATAAATTATTTTATGAGCAACAATACGATAATATGATTCTGAGCCAATAAGTGATCAGAACCGATTAAATATTTTTGGATTTATAAATCACTGGCAACACTAATGCTAAAGTAATGATCACACAAACCAATGCATTTAAGCAATGAAACTCATGAGTATAAATTACATAAAACACAAACGTCACGGGCGGGACCGATGCAATAAAAACTGCAGTTAAATTTGCACCAAGCTTTTGAATTGCGCGCTGATTAAAATAAATTGGAATAATTAAAGAAGCAAAGCTAATCGGAATTAGCATCTGTAAATTTTGATAAATATTTACCCATAGGTCAGCTTTTGGTACGAATATAAATGCACCAATCCATAATAACCAAAAGCGCGTAGATAAAATTTGTAACGAATTTAAACTACCTAATTGTGCTAATTTAGCTGAATTTGCGATATAAATATAAAATGCACATCCAGCCATTGCTCCCAATAAAACTCCTAGCGTTACGAAATGATTAGTTGGGACTTTATAAAAAAACCACAACAAGACTAAACTAAGTCCAAGTAATATACCACTAATTAGCTTATTGATACTTCTATCAGCCCAACTTAAACGTAAAAAACCAATTAATGCCAAACTAACAAAAAGCGCGGCCATTGCAACAAATGGATCTGACTTATGACTAGCATAAACCATACAAATCCAATCCACAGCGAGACCAACGCTCATCCAAAAATATAATGCTTTATGCTGCCAACATGCTCTATATGTACTAATGATCTTATTTATGCTCAATAAATTAAAGAACAATAAAGCTATACTACTCATAGCAAGCAATGCAATCAGTGGGTTTAATGCAACCATTAAATGATCAAGAAAAACAAATGCCAGTGACGACAAAATCACATAAATAGCAGCATCAAGATAACCAGACAATAACTCACCTATCTTACATAAAACAAAAATATTTATAAACTAGTCATAACCAATAAAATAATGTCACCTAACTTTGTTCTTCGTAACTGTTTAATTTGTGTTCAAGATGTATTTTAACAGCTGGCCATTCTGAATTTAAAATACTATATACATATCCATCACAAATCACACCATTTTCTAAGATTCTATGGTTACGTAAAATGCCATCTAATTTAGCTCCCAAGCGTTCTATTGCACGCCGGCTCTCAAAATTAAATGAATTGGTTCTAAATTCAACTTTAATGCACCCCAATACTTCAAAAGCATGTCTTAATAGTAAATACTTAACTTCTGTATTTAAAATTGTTTTCTGGCAGCTCTTGCGGTACCACGTATACCCAATTTCAAGTCGACGACTTTCTTGATCTAAATTACAATAAGTTGTCATACCAACAGGCTTATTATTGGTATCTAAGCTTTTATCTATTATAGTAAATGGATGCATTAATCCATCCTCATATAATTTAATTCGTCGCTTAATTTCTAAGACCATGTTATCAGGAGATGGAACACTTGTATACCACAACTTCCAAAGCTCACCATCTTTAACTGCCTCAGTTAAATCTACTGCATTAGCAAAGGTCGAAGGTACTAACGCAACATACTGCCCCTTTAACTCAAGATTTTCAATCCATCTACTCATAGCATAACTCCTCATGTTTAAAACATAAGTTTAATACAAGCTTATCACTTATAACTAAACTTTTAAATTAATTTAATTATATTTACAAGAAATACTGTTCAATAATTTACTCTCAAAGATTATATCACTCACTCAAACAATAAGTTCATCAACATATTCTGGCTTAAAGAAAATCTAACAAACTACCACAAAGTAAAACAAAATAGATTAATTTATCAACAAATCCGATCTTATTCAAAAAGCAATTAAATACAAAACGGTGAGCAAGATCGCTAACTCCGAATTAAGGCACAAAATTAACACCTAACTCAGGTATAATAACGCCTAAATACGCATATTTAATGAGGATAAACCATGTCAGCGATATTAAACATTGCCGTGCAAGCCACCTATAACGCTGGAAGCATAATTCAACAAGATAGCCGCAATCTAGAGCGGATTAAAATTGACCGTAAAGGACACAACGACTTCGTTACTGAAGTTGATAAAAAAGCTGAGCAAGCAATTATTCAAACTATTTTAAAAGCCTTTCCAAATCATAACATTATGAGCGAAGAAGAAGGCAGCATTAATAATAACTCTGATACAACTTGGATCATTGACCCAATTGATGGCACGACCAATTTTATCCATGGACATCCACAATACTGCATCTCAATTGCAGTTAAACATGAAGATAAAATTACTCATGGTGCAATTTACGATCCAAATCGTAATGATATTTTTACAGCAGAAATTGGCAAAGGTGCACAATTAAACGGTTCGCGTATTCGCGTTTCACGGATGTCTAATTTGGCAGATAGTTTACTGGCAACTGGTTTCCCGACTTACGATATGAGCTTATTAGACCGCTATATGAAAATTTTCCGCGAAATGTTAGAGTCAACTGCAGGTCAACGTCGGGCTGGTTCAGCTGCTTTAGATCTCGCTTACGTTGCAGCTGGAATGGTTGATGGATTCTGGGAGTTTAATCTTAAACCGTGGGATATTGCCGCTGGATATCTAATGGTTAAAGAAGCTGGAGGTCTTATTTGCGATTTTGATGGTGGACAAAATATGCTAGAAAGCGGCAATATTATTGCAGCTAATCCTAAATTAATCAGTCCAATTCTGAAAATCATTCAAAATCATTAATTAAATTAAAATTAAAGTGACTTAATTTTTTAAGGTGTAGTAAAAATATTGCTACACCTTTTTATAATTTACATCTTAATCTGAAGCATAGCACGGAGCATATTCAATGACTAATCCAGCCGAAATTAAAGCCAATCAGGACTTAAACTCGCATACACCAATGATGCAACAATATTTGCGCATTAAAGCAGAATACCCTGATATGCTTTTATTTTATCGGATGGGTGATTTTTATGAAATGTTCTTTGAAGACGCTGAACTTGGTGCACGATTACTTGGAATTACATTAACTCAAAGAGGTAGTTCAGCAGGTAATCCCATTAAAATGGCTGGAGTTCCTTACCATGCTGCAGAACAATATTTAACTAAATTGGTAAAGCAAGGACGTTCCGTTGCTATCGTGGAACAAGTTGGCGAAGTAACTGGTAAAGGTCCTGTCGAGCGCAAAGTTAGCCGCATTATTACACCAGGTACGCTCACTGATGACAGTTTGCTTGATGAAAAACAAAATAATTTAATCATGTCATTACTACAAATCAAGCAACGTGTTGGTATAGCTTATATTTCACTTAGTGCTGGTATTTTCCGCATTAATGAAGTTGCTAGTGATGATTTAATTAATCAAATTGAACGACTACGTCCTGCAGAAATTATCGCACCAGTTAATTTAGTTGATAAGCTTAAACTTGAACGACCAAACCTAGCTTACAAAACAATACCAGATTGGCATTTCGAATATGACCTTAGTCAACGCAAATTATGCGAACATTTTGGAGTACAAGATCTCGATGGATTTGGTGTTACAGCACATAAATTAGCGGTTTCAAGCGCAGGAGTGTTACTTGATTATACTAAACAAACTCAAAATAACCACCTTCCTCACATTAATAATTTAATTTTAGATAATCAATCTAATAACTTGATTCTTGATGCTATTTCACGACGTAATTTAGAAATTAGTTTAACCATGCGTGGTGAAAACTCACCAACATTACTTTCTGTTTTTGATAAGTGTTCCAATCCAATGGGTAGTCGATTGCTTGATCATTGGCTAAATAATCCATTACGCCAACAACACTCCCTCGAACAACGCTATGATGCCATAGAATGCTTACAAAAAAACTATATCACAATTGGAAATATATTACGCCAAATTGGTGACATTGAGCGAATTAGCTCACGTATTGCCCTACGTTCGGCACGTCCACGTGACTTAGCTGGGTTGCGTAACAGTTTATTGATTATTCCTGAATTAGATTTTCTAAGAGAAGATACCAACATTCAACTAATTTCAGCAATAAATCAAAATTTAACTACTATTACTGGTGAAGTTGCACATAAATTACAACAAGCTATCAAAATAGAACCAAGCCTACTTTTACGTGAAGGTGGTGTAATTAACTCTAATTACAATCAAGAACTAGATTACTTGCGTAATATTCAAACTAATGGTAGTCAATTTATTTTAGAGCTGGAGGCCAAAGAGCGCGAACGAAGTGGTATTCCAACTCTAAAAATTGAATATAATCGAGTGCATGGCTATTTTATCGAAATTTCACGACTTAACTTAGATAAAACACCATTGGAATATCGCCGTACTCAAACTCTTAAAAATGCGGAACGTTTTACCACACCAGAACTAAAAGCTTTTGAAAATGAGGTTTTATCTGCACAAGATAAAGCTCTGGCGTTAGAAAAAAAACTTTACGAAGAGTTGTTGGATTATTTGGCTGGATTTTTACCACAACTACAAAACGTTGCTTGTGCAATTGCTGAATTAGATGTATTATCTACCTTCGCCAAAATTGCTTTAGAAAATAATTACTGTCGCCCAACTCTAAATACAACGCGGCAACTTGCTATTGAACATGGACGCCATCCTGTAGTTGAACAGCAAATAGATCAATTTATCGCCAATAACTTAGACTTAAATGTCAACCAAAATTTTTTATTAATTACTGGTCCCAATATGGGTGGTAAATCAACCTATATGCGACAAAATGCTATCATTGTACTGCTAGCTTATTGTGGATCATTTGTACCAGCTAAATCTGCAACAATATGTGATATTGACCGAATTTTTACGCGAATTGGAGCATCCGATGATCTAGCAGCCGGTAAATCTACATTTATGATCGAAATGTCAGAAAGCGCTAATATCTTAAATAATGCCACTGCAAATTCACTTATTATTATTGATGAAGTCGGGCGCGGTACTTCAACTTTTGATGGCTTAGCCCTTGCTTATGCTATTGCCAGATATTTAATTGACAAAAGCGGTGCCTATACTTTATTTGCCACACATTATTTTGAATTAACCAATTTGGCAACTAATTATGCACAAGTTAGTAATGTCCATTTAAGCGCAGTTGAACATAAAGATCAAATTATCTTTATGCACCATGTTGAAGATGGCGCTGCTGCCAAAAGCTATGGAATCCAAGTTGCTGCATTAGCAGGAGTTCCTAAATCAGTATTAAATATAGCCAAGAAATACTTGACTCATTTAGAAGATAATAATAATCAACAGCCTAAGCCAGATTTATTCACTCTGGACATTCTCGAAGAATCAGAAGAAATAACGCCAATTAATCCCAACGATGAAATGGTTTTATCTCAACTAAAAAGTCTGGATCCAAATCAGCTTAATGCCAAACAAGCTCTAGATATTCTTTATGAGCTGCATCAACAGTTAATGGATAAATAAGATGTTAAGTAAAAGCTGCTGGATAATTTTAATTGGATTCTCTTTAATCGGTTATGGATATGCATTAGGTAAAAATGAAATACCAGATTTCACTCCAGCCATCTATTTATGGTTAGCTTTATCTATTTTTATGTCTCGCAGTCTAGCAATTGTCAAAAAAATTGGTTTACCATTGGTTACATCGGAAATATTTGCAGGGATCATTTTAGGTAATTTACACTATGTTGGAATTTCCACTTTTACTGGCATGGAACATAATGAAATCATTCAATTTCTGGCACAAATTGGTGCAATGATTCTAATGTTTGAAATTGGTCTAGAAACCCAGCTTGAAGATATTACCAGTAAATTAGGCACTGGAACTAAAATTGCACTTTACGGCACAATTTTAACTTTTGCTGGAGGTTACCTAGTAAGTCAATACTTGTACCCTAATTCTGGGAATAGCTCATATATTTTAATCGGATTAATTTGTGCAGCTACCGCAACTGGAATTTCAGGAAAAGTCTTTAAAGAACTTAAAGTTCTGGATAGTATTGAGGTAAAAACAGTGCTTAGTGCATCGCTAATTGATGAAGTAATTAGCATTTTATGCTTTGCTGTTCTTTCTGGATTAATGGTAACAGGAATTTTTAGCGTGCATGAATTAGTAATTTCCAGTGTTAAAACTGCACTATTTTTCTTAATCTCAATTGGTATTGGGTCACGAATTACACCACTAATCACCAAGCTTTCTATTAAAATTCACTCAGGAATTAGTATGAAAATTGGCATACTATTTATGATTTGCACTTTTTATACTTGGCTTGCAAGTCAATTAGGGTTAGCCCCTGTTATTGGAGCGTTTATTGCTGGAATTATTATTAAACCACAAGATTTTCAAAACTTCTCTCAAGCTAAATTTTTACGTGACTTTAAACAAATTGCTCAACATACAAATGATGAAAATGCACGACTGCAAATTATTAAGACTGTAAATACTTATCAACTTAAATCTCTAGATGAATTGGTTAAACCATTATCAAATATCTTTGTTCCAATTTTCTTTACCTATATTGGTTTAATTTTAAATCTACCAGATTTACTTAATATAAAAATCTTAAGTCTTGCCATCCTTCTTATTGTTGTCAGCTTACTCGGTAGAATTATTGGCGGATTATCCAACTCCAAGAATCTGAATATATTAGTTATTGGTTTAGGTATGACACCGATCGGCGAGGCTGGTTTAATTTTTGCAATTACAGGTCAACAATTAGGTATTTTATCGAATGATATACTTTCTGCAGTAATCGTAGCATTAGTTATAATCACAATTTTGGTGCCAATTTTATTAAAATACGCAATCAAGAATAAAAACATCACTAAATTTTAAGTATTTATATAGAGATTATTCATATATTTAAAATATAAAAACTACCCAAATAATTTGGGTAGTTTAAGTTTTATTTTATAATTACTAACCACGCAATATTACATCAACTTTGCCAACTGAATCTGCAACTGTATTACTAAAGTATTTAATTCATTCACTCGCGCAGTATCTAACTCAACTAAATTAGCTGGAGCACGCTCAACATACTTTGGATTATCCAATTTTAAACGCAACTTATCAACTTCTTTAGTGTGTTTTTCAATTTCTTTATTCAAGCGAACTTTTTCCACAGCAACGTCAATTTCCACTTTAAGCATTAATTCCACATGCGGAATTGATTTAATTGGAAAATCTAATCCATCAAATGAATTAACAAAACTAATTTCAGAAACTTTTGCCATCGCTTGAATATAAGCTGTAAATTGATTGATTCTCACATGTCTAACAGAATTTAAATCATCATGTAGCTTAACAAACAAAGGTACATTTTCACTTGGCTTTACATTCATTTCAGCGCGTAAATTACGTATTTCAACAATAATCTCTTTCAAGAAATCAATATTTTCGTCAACTGTTTTTTGTAAATCAGCAGCTTGATTTACAGCAAAATAATCTTCAACTTGAGGAAATTTAGCCAACATAATTGAAGCTGTATCTTGTTTAGAAATTAATGGCGCTAAAACTTGCCATACTTCTTCAGTTAAAAACGGCATAAAAGGATGTGCAATTCGAATTACTGCCTCCCAAACTGTCATCAACGTATCAATCGTTGCGGCACGAACTGCGCGCTCAGCAGATTGCAAATTAACTTTAGCTAATTCTAAATACCAATCACAGAATTGATTCCAAATAAACTCATAAATCTGCTGTGTAGCCAAATCAAAGCGATAGGTTTTAAAAGCCTCATCAACCGCAGTAATTAATTGTGATAATTCTAGCAAAATCCAATTATCAACCACCGATCTATCAACTGGCTTTGAAGTACCAAATAAATCATTGTGTGTAGTTAAATTCATTAATACAAATTTACTCGCATTGAAAATTTTATTACAAAAATTACGATTACCTTCAATCCGTTTTAAATCAAAATTAATATAACGTGCTTGCGTCGCCGCAGAAGCCAATGAGAAACGTAAAGCATCAGCGCCAAAAGCCAAGAATCCATCTGGATAATCTTTACGGGTTTGTTTTGCAATTGCTTCAGCTTGCTTTGGATTCATTAAATTGCTGCTACGTTTAGCAACTAAATCATCGAGTGAAATCCCATTAATAATATCCAGGGGATCAATTACATTACCCTTAGATTTGGACATTTTTTCGCCATGTGCATCCATGATTAAGCCATTAATATAAATATCTTTAAATGGAACTTCACCAGTAAATTCTTCAGTCAGCATAATCATTCGTGCCACCCAGAAGAAAATAATGTCAAATCCAGTGACCAAAACATTTGATGGCAAAAACATTTTTAACTCATCAGTTTGTTCAGGCCAACCTAAGGTCGAAAACGCCCATAATCCAGAACTAAACCAAGTATCCAAAACATCATTATCTTGCTGCAAATTGCTATGTCCAGCTTGCGCTTCAGCTTCGCTACGGCTCCTTGCCACATAAATTTTACCTGCATCATCAAAATACGCTGGAATGCGGTGTCCCCACCACAACTGGCGAGAAATACACCAATCTTGGATCTTTTCTAACCATTGATCATAAGTCTTTTTCCAATTTTCTGGTACAAAATTTATTTTGCCACTTTCGACTAATTCTAAACCACGCGCAGCGAATTTATCCATATCCATAAACCACTGATCAGTTAATAATGGCTCAATTACCACGCCAGTACGATCACCACGAGGTACCATTAATTTGTGTGGCTTTACTTCAACTAAAAAACCTTGCTCTTCTAAATCAGCAACAATAGCACGACGTGCCGCAAAGCGCTCCATGCCCTGATATTTTGCCGGTGAATTTTCATTAATATTACCTTCAAGAGTCATAATATTAATCATCTCAAGATTATGGCGTTTGCCCAAGTCATAATCATTAAAATCATGAGCAGGTGTAATTTTCACACAGCCAGTACCGAACGCAGCATCAACATAATCATCGGCAACAACAGGAATTTCACGACCGACCAAAGGTAATATCAAACTCTTGCCTAATAAATGTTGATAACGTTCATCATCTGGATTAATTGCTACTGCCACATCACCCAGCATTGTTTCTGGGCGTGTCGTTGCGATCACAATTGATTCATCGCTGTCTTTAACCATATAGCGAATATGCCACATTTTGCCATTTTCTTCTTCAGAAATAACTTCCAAATCTGAGACTGCGGTTTGCAAATTAATATCCCAATTTACCAAACGTTTACCGCGATAAATATAACCTTTTTCAAATAAGCTCACAAAAACTTCATTCACAGCTTTAGATAAACCTTCATCCATCGTAAAACGTTCACGTGACCAATCACAAGATGCGCCCAAACGACGCATTTGGCTAGTGATTGTATTACCTGAATACTCTTTCCATTCCCATATTTTCTTAATAAACTCTTCACGCCCTAAATCATGACGTGAAATACCTTTAGCTTCTAATTGACGCTCAACGACAATTTGCGTCGCAATCCCAGCATGATCTGTACCTGGCTGCCATAAAGTATTATAACCTTTCATCCGATGATAACGAATCAATGCATCCATAATCGTTTGTTGGAAAGCGTGTCCCATATGCAAGGTTCCAGTTACATTTGGTGGTGGTAATTGAATGCAGTAACTTGGTGCAGTTTTGTCCATACTTGGTTTAAAATAACCATTTTGCTCCCAAATTGGATACCATTTATTTTCAATTTCACTGGGTGTATACGAATTTGCTAATTCCATTATCGAGACTATCCTAATTAAAAATGTGTGTGTTTGAGGGCAAATTTTAGCATAAATACGCAATATCTACCAGCTATTTGTAAGATTCCGAGCGGCTTAACTATGGTAAAATCCCTAAGTTTTAAAAAGGATACTTGATGACACGTATTTTAGGAATTGAAAGCTCTTGTGACGAAACTGGAATTGCTATTTATGATAGCGATCTTGGATTATTGGCAGATACACTTTACTCACAAATTGAGCTCCATCGTCAATATGGTGGCGTAGTACCAGAGCTTGCTTCACGTGATCATCTACGTAAAATTATTCCTTTAATTGATCAATGTTTAAATAAAGCCAAATGCTCACTAAAAGATATTGATGCCATTGCTTACACCGAAGGTCCTGGTTTAAATGGTGCACTACTAGTTGGTGCAAGCGTTGCAAATGCCATAGGTTTTGCCAATAATTTACCAGTAATTCCTGTACATCATCTTGAAGGACATTTATTGTCACCACTTTTAGCCGAAAATAAACCTCAAGCTCCTTTTGTAGCGCTTCTAGCTTCAGGTGGGCATAGTCAATTAATCGCAGTACACGAAATTGGTAATTATGAATTACTTGGCGACACTCTCGATGATGCTGCAGGCGAAGCTTTTGATAAAACTGCCAAGATGTTGGGGTTACCTTACCCTGGTGGTAAGTTTATCGCAGAATTAGCCGTAAATGGTCAAGAAAGTTACCCATTACCACGCCCAATGCTCCATAGCGGTGATTTAGCCATGAGTTTCTCAGGACTTAAAACGGCGGTATTAACTTTAATTAGTAAACTTGAACAGCAGAATATTAAAATCGAAGGTCAAGTTCTTGCTGATATAGCTAAATCAATTGAAGAATCCATTACTGACGTCCTAATTAAAAAATCTCTCGCAGCACTAAAGCAAACTAAAATCAAATCCTTGGTAGTGTCAGGCGGCGTCAGTGCTAATTTAACTTTACGTCAAAAGCTCGATAAATTAGCAATTAAACATGGCTTTAAAGTCTTCTACCCACCATTAGCATTATGTACCGATAATGGTGCAATGATTGCCTTAGCTGGAGCATATCGTTTATCCAATAAAAAATTAAACTATAGCTTCAGTGTGCGCCCACGCTGGGACTTAACAAAGATAAATAATGAATAAAGAATTATTAGAATATCTACTTCCTGTACAAAAATCCCAAATTGCGGTAGTTGCAAATGGAGAATTTCCCAAACACTGCACAATCGTGGAATACTTACATAATTCGGATAAAATCATTGCGTGTGATGGTGCAATAAATAATTTAATTGCTAATAATATTATTGCCGATTATGTAATTGGTGATGGAGACTCTAGTTCATTAAATCAGATAGGTAAATTTGTCAGAAACCCTTACATCCAAATCTTAGATCAAAATAATAACGACTTAAGTAAAGCGATTAATTTTATTCAAAAAACTTTTAATGCTGAACAGCAAGTCATTATTTTTGCAGCCTCAGGTTTACGCGAGGATCATGCATTAGCTAATATAGCTTTATTGATGCAATATGCTCAGCAATTTCCACACATTTATATGCTTAGCGATCATGGTATTTTCCAAGTGTGCCATGAAGGTACACACCATTTATCAAGTATTATTGGACAACAAATCTCATTTTTTAGTTTAGAGGATGCTCAAAATAACTATATTAGCTGTCAAGAATTAAAATGGCCGTTAGTTGAGCTCAAATTAGACTATCTAAACAACGGCACATTAAATCAGGCCAAAGAGAAGCAGCTAATAATTAACTGCACAAGACCAACTTTAATTTTTCGTGCATTTGAAATAAAGCCTAACTAAAACTATCTCTTTGTAACTACCTAAAGATTGTTCACTAAACTTTTCTATGCTGTCAAAACAACTAACCAACAAATATAGTTAACCTGTCACCAAATGACACATAAAATAACTTTTATATGACTGCAGTTCAATATGATATGAAATAAATATGGCTCATTTCAAATTAAGTTAACTATAGTTAACGCAAAAATAAACCTTGTATAGCCTTAGCAATAGCTAAGCTTAAATTATTTTCTCTATTCGTATCTTTACGAATAACTCTTTTTAGATTAGCCCAAATGTGCTCAATAGGATTCAAGT
>JACCDT011110398.1_pt1 | contig 21312 bp, 17 predicted proteins | sample 7446291 | NCBI WGS metagenome assembly JACCDT01 (sample SAMN15323446, study PRJNA562643) | freshwater metagenome | isolation source: river surface water | place: USA:Blue River Watershed | collected 2017-08-17 | reverse complement strand
CTCCTTGGAAACTGATTCTGGCATCGTCAAAATAACTTTGTAGCCACGGGCCGCTCCAACCATGGCAAGTGCGATTCCAGTATTTCCTGAGGTTGCCTCAACAATTGTGCCACCGGGTTTTAATGCACCACTTTTCTCCGCTGCATCAACCATCGCAATACCCAAACGATCTTTAACTGTTGCAGATGGGTTATAAAACTCAAGCTTTGCATAAACATTGGCCGCCGCCCCATCCATAATCTTGTTGATGCGAACCAATGGGGTGTCGCCAAATACCTCTGTGATGTTGTTGTAAATCTTCATAATCTTCTCCTTTTAAAAAATAAAATGTTTGTTGGAATAAAAAAGTTACTGCAGATGAGACATTGCTTTAGTTAGCAGCTACAAGATGTTGCAAGACCAAAATCAATTACGCGACGGCGAGTAAACAGCCAATTTCCGATTGATTTGATCATGGCCTGATTGTAAGGAAATTATTTAGAGTGTGCTAATTGCAAATGATTTGCGTGTTCTAGGACTCTTTCCAATGTGAGGTAATTGGTAAGCGGCGATCTTTACCAAATGCTTTACCAGAAATTTTTGTGCCAGGTGGATACTGCCGGCGCTTATATTCAGCACGATCTACTAGTTGAACAACCCGATCTACTAATGCAGCATCAAATCCAGCAGCTATGGCACCAGGACGGCCGCCATCTTGATCAATATAAATATGAAGTAATTGATCCAAAACTTTGTAATCTGGCAGTGAATCTGAGTCCTTCTGTCCAGGACGAAGCTCAGCACTTGGCTCTTTAATTATTGAGTTAACTGGAATAGGTGGCGTTTGGCCATTTCGCTTTGCTTGCTCATTTCGCCAATTAGCAAGATCCCAAACCTGTGTTTTATATAGATCCTTAATTGGTGCATATCCACCAACTGCATCGCCATACAGAGTTGAATAACCAACCGCTAGCTCTGATTTATTACCAGTTGCTAAAACTAAATGTCCCTCTTGATTAGAGAGCCCCATCAAAGTTGTTCCGCGAACTCTGGCCTGCACATTCTCTTCTGCCAGTCCAGATAAACCAAGATTTGCGATAAATGCCTGCACCATTGGCTCGATCTCAATAATTCGGTACTTAACACCGGTATTTATCGCCAACTGCTTAGCATCACTTAATGAGTGGTCAGATGAGTACTTACTTGGCAGGGCAATTCCATGGACACGATCTGCTCCGATCGCATCTGTTGCAATAGCAGCAACCACCGCTGAATCAATTCCGCCAGATAAACCAAGTACAACAGATGGGAATTTGTTTTTAACAACATAATCACGCAGGCCAACAACTAATGCCTGCCAGATTTCTGCTAAATCATCCAGCCTTGGTGCCACACCTGGAATCAATTTTTTATACTTCAAAATTGGCGGTTCAGAGATAATTAAATCTGGATCGCTGCTTGCTAACTTCACATCTAGATCAATCATCATTAAGCCCTCTTCGAATTGTGGGGCACGGGCAATTACCGATCCATCGGCATCAACCACAATAGTGTCGCCATCAAAAACTAAATCATCTTGGCCACCTGCCATATTTACATAGGCAAGAGGTGCGTTAATTTGTTGGGCGCGACGTTGCACAAGCGCTAGTCGCACATCATCTTTATTGGCTTCAAAAGGACTGCCATTTGGAACTAAGAAAAGACCAATATTTCGCTTTGCCAATTCAGCAACCGGGCCACCCTCTTGCCAAATATCCTCACAAATTGCAATACCAATATCGACGCCAACTACTCGAATGACTAATGAGTGATTGCCAGGTTTGAAGTTTCGAAACTCATCAAATACGCCGTAATTAGGTAGGTGGTGCTTTATATATGTTGCAACAATTGCACCTTTATGAATTACCGCCACACAGTTTTGTGGCTCCCCTTTATCACTCTCTCCTAAGTAACCAACTAGTAAGGTTAAATCACCATTTCCTTCATCATTAATTCGCTTTGCTAAATTATTGATTGCATTAATTGATGCTGTTCTAAATGAAGCGCGGGTGGCTAAATCCTCAACTGGATAGCCAGTCAAAATCATCTCGGGATAAACCACTACAACAGCGCCAGCACCAGCTGCATCAGTTGCGTACTTTGAAACTAGATCAGCATTTGCCGCAAGATCACCAACTGTTGGGTTGATCTGAGCGAGCGCAATTCGAATCTGGCCAGTATTCACTTTTCAAGAGTACCTCGAATCGGGATTGTGAAGTAAAGTTTGGCTACCCAATACGACAGGGACCCTCACCGGCCTTGATCGAAAGAAGGACTTAAATGAGCAACGCAACAACCTCTCGTGTTTCCATCTCCACATTAGCTACCAAGAAAAAAGCGGGCCAGAAGTGGGCGATGCTTACCTGTTATGAACAGATGACCGCATCGATCTTTGACCAAGCAGGTATTCCAGTTTTATTAGTTGGCGATAGCGCCGGCAATAATTTCTTAGGTGAAGAGAACACAATTCCGGTAACAGTTGATGAATTAATTCCACTTGCCAGAGCGGTGGTTAAATCATCAAATAATGCGATGGTCGTTGGCGACCTGCCATTTGGTTCATATGAGGAATCAGCAGAACAAGCACTTGCTACTGGCATTAGATTTTTTAAAGAGGCGAAGGTGCAGGCTGTAAAGCTTGAGGGTGGCGCCAAGGTTGTGCCCCAGATTGAAAAATTAATCGCCGCCGGAATTCCAGTTATGGGCCACTTGGGCCTTACCCCACAATCTGTACACGCACTTGGTGGCTTTAAAGTGCAAGGGCGTGGTGAAGATGCGGAGCGAATTAAGCAGGATGCCAGAGCGCTACAAAAAGCGGGTGTCTTTGCCATTGTCTTGGAGTTAGTGCCTACCCAATTAGCGAAGGAAATTACTGCAGAGCTATCCATTCCAACTATTGGTATCGGAGCAGGTGCAGATTGCGATGCCCAGGTATTGGTTTGGACAGATCTAATGGGTATAACTGAAAATGCGCCAAAGCTGGCCAAGGCGTATCGGAATTTAAGAAAAGAGATGACAGATGCAGCAAAGGAGTTTGCCGATGATGTTGCGACAGGTAGATTTCCTACTGAGGAGCAATCCTTTAATTAATTGATTGGCGAAGGAGTGTTGTGAAGTTAAATATAGCAATCGACTTCACTCCACTTAAGAAGTATCCAGATTTTCGCCGGCTTTGGACATCTGGGTTAATCAGCTACTTCGGTTCGATGATCACCTATGTAGCCCTTCCCTTTCAGGTAAAGGAGTTAACCAACTCATTTTTGGCAGTTGGCTTAATTGGCCTAGTTGAGATCGTTCCATTAATTATCTTTGGGCTCTACGGCGGAGTTCTGGCCGATCGGGTCAATCGCAAAAAGATGATCTGGGCAACTGAGTTTGCATCAATGTTTTTAACAGCCATCTTGCTGATCAATGCACTTCTGCCCAATCCCAAGTTGTGGCTGCTTTATGTGGTCGCTGCATTGTTCTCTGCCGTAGATGGTTTGCAACGACCAAGTGCAGATGCGATTTTGCCGAGATTAGTTGACCATGATGATCTGCCAGCAGCTAGTGCATTAATGAGTTTGCGCTGGCAATTTGGTGTTATCACGGGGCCTGCACTTGCCGGAGTTTTAATCGCTACCGCCGGAGTTGCATCTGGATATGCAATAGACATTATTACCTTTTTAATTTCCTTATATTTTCTTGCCCGGGTGCGCTCTATCATCCCCACCAATAAGAGTGAAAAACCCACACTTTCCAGCATGGTCGATGGTCTGAAATACGCCAGTAGCCGCAAGGATTTAATGGGTACTTATCTAGTTGATCTATCTGCGATGTTTTTTGCAATGCCAAATGCGCTTTATCCATTTTGGGCAGAACAATTAGATGCAACCTGGGCACTTGGATTGTTTTACGCCTCTGGAACTATCGGTGCATTCATCATTACCTTTACAAGTGGCTGGATAAAAAATTACACCCGCCATGGATTTGCAGTAATGCTCGCCGCACTAGGTTGGGGAGTTGCGATTGCAATGGCTGGTGTTGTTAATTCATTGTGGCTGGTTCTGCTATTTCTTGTATTGGCAGGTGCCTCTGATCAGGTATCGGCTTTATTTCGGGCAGCTATCTGGAACCAATCAATCTCCGATGATTTCCGCGGCAGATTGGCCAGCATTGAATTACTTTCCTATTCAGTGGGCCCGCTAGGCGGCCAAACCCGCGCCGGATTGGTGGCAGAGCGCACCTCATTGCGAACATCGGTGATTAGTGGTGGCCTACTTTGCATCGGTTTTGTGGCATTTTTCTCTGCAATGCTGCCGGAATTTCGAAAATATGACAGCAAAACCAATAAATTCGCAGTTTCGGAAGCCAAAAAGCGGAAAAATTCGCAAAATTAATTAACTCACCAGTATTTTTTTCCAAAAATTGGAGAAATTGGCAGATTTTTTTCCCAAAATCGATAATTTTTTGGAAAATTTTTCCAATTTTGCGAAATTTTTATTTCAAAATGCACAAAAAATTGTAAAAATAATGTTGCGACACGCCCCCTTTTTTTTCCCTAAAAAGTGGAAACTTTTCCGTATTAGTGCCACGCTTATCCACGAAACAGGTTCGGTGACGGATCGAACCACTTTGATAGGAGATCTACGTGGCTGCAAAGCGTCGTAAGAAAGCTGCTGCTAAGGCAGCACCAAAGCGTCGTCGTAAGAAGGCAGCAGCTAAGGCTGCTCCAAAGCGTCGTCGTAAGAAAGCTGCTGCTAAGAAGGCTGCCCCAAAGCGTCGTCGTAAGAAGGCTGCTAAGAAGGCTGCTCCAAAGCGTCGTCGTAAGAAGGCTGCTGCAAAGGCTGCCCCAAAGCGTCGTCGTCGTAAGAAGGCTGCTGCTAAGTAATTTAATTTACTTAAAAGAAGCCCACTACGAAAGTAGTGGGCTTCTTTGTTTTACAAATACCTTTACTTATTAAATTTTTACTTATCCTCTTTAATATATTGACCACGTAACTCATTTGTGACTCGATCAAAGATCCGAGTTATATCCTCTTGATCCTTAACAGTTAAATGATCTAGCAATCTATTTCGCACCGACTCCACATGATCTGGCGCAGCTTTAGCAATCGCCTTAAATCCCTTGTCGGTCATTACTGCAAAATAACCCCTTTTATCATCCGGGCAATCCTCGCGTTTTACCCAGCCCGCTTTCTCCATTACCTTCATGCGATGAGAGAGTCTGGACTTTGAAACCATGGCAAGTTCAGCTAACTCACTCATTCGCATCTTGCGATTTGGTGCATCAGATAGCAAAGCCAAAACTTCATAATCAGCCATTGATAAATCATGTTGATCTAAATCAAAATCCAATGCGTCGAGCAACCGGCGAGAGGCAATGATGTATGAACGCCAAGCCTTCATCTCTCGAGGGTTTAACCAGTTGGGGGTTTTAGCCATAGGTGTACTTTACTTGAAATTTCAACTACTTATCATTTAAACACTTTTTTAAAATCTGAAGATAGGCTAGCCCCATGAGTTTAAAAAGCGGCTTAGATCTCTCCCACATCAAATCTTCAGTCAGACCACAAGATGATCTCTTCCGATTTATGAATGGTAAGTGGCTTGATGAATCAGTAATTCCAGCGGACCGGGCAAGTGATGGCGCCTTTTACTGGTTGTATGAGCAAGCAGAAAAACAGGTTAAGCAAATAATTGAGGAACAAGCGGCCAGCAAATCTGCCAGCGGCACCATCGCCCAAAAGATTGGCGATCTATACAACTCATTTATGGATGAAGCACGTGCCAATGAGCTTGGCATTAAGCCAATCGCAGCCGAATTAGCAAAGGCCCAATCCTTTAAAGATGCTAAAGAGTTTCACCAATTACTTGGCGAGCTTGAGGCCCGCGGGCTTGGCGGATTGTTTTATGCATATGTAACCACCGATCACATGGATAGCACCCAGAACATTGTCTACTTGGGCCAATCTGGATTATCTCTTCCTGATGAGGCTTACTACCGCGAGGATGCATATGCCGAGATTCGCTCCGCTTTCACCAGTCATATCGCAAAGATGTTCTCTCTTGCCGGCCTGGCAAATGGTGATGCCGCTGCGAAATTAGTTTTGGAGTTGGAAACTGAGATTGCCGCTAGCCACTGGGATCAGGTGAAAGATCGCGATGCCACCCTTACCTATAACAAGAAATCATTTAATGATTTAGCTGCCATTACCACCCACTTTGATTGGCCAACTTGGATCAAAGCTAGCGCTACCCCAGAGCATGTTCTAGAACATGTAATTGTTCGCCAACCTTCATACTTTGAAGGGCTATCTAAAATCCTTGGAAAGTTTGAGATTAACAAATGGCAAGCTTGGCTAACCTGGCACATTCTCTCTTCAACTGCACCATATTTAAATCAAGAACTAGTTCAAGAGAACTTTAATTTCTTCGGCACTACCCTCTCTGGCATCCCGCAATTAAAGGATCGCTGGAAGCGCGGCGTTGGCTTAGTTGAGGGCGCACTTGGTGAAGCGGTTGGTCAGATCTATGTTGCAAAGTACTTCCCCGAAAAAGCAAAGACTCGAATGGTGGATCTAGTTAAGAATTTAATTGAGGCCTACCGGATTGATATCGCAGCCCTGGATTGGATGTCTCAAGAAACCAAAGAAAAAGCCTTTGTTAAATTGGATAAGTTCACACCAAAGATTGGTTACCCAGATAAATGGCGCGATTACAGCAAATTAAATATCGCACCTGATGATCTAGTTGGAAATATTGGCCGAATCGCAAAGTTCAGCCAGGATTACGAGTTAGCCAAGATCGGCAAACCGGTAGATCGCACTGAGTGGCTAATGACCCCACAAACAGTTAATGCCTACTACAACCCAGGCATGAATGAGATCGTCTTTCCAGCAGCAATTCTTCAACCACCATTTTTTGATGTGAATGCCGATGATGATGCCGCTAATTACGGTGGAATTGGTGCAGTTATTGGCCATGAAATCGGCCATGGCTTTGATGATCAAGGCTCTAAATATGATGGTGATGGCAATCTACAAAATTGGTGGACCGACTCTGACCGCACCGAGTTTGAAAAACGTGCTGATCAATTAATCAAGCAGTATGACCAACTTTCTCCAACCGCTGCCCCTGATGTGAAGGTAAATGGCGCACTTACTATTGGTGAAAATATTGGCGATCTTGGTGGATTAACAATTGCTTACAAGGCTTATGAAATTTCATTAGCAGGCAAGGAAGCACCGGTAATTGATGGGTACACCGGACCACAAAGATTTTTTATGGGTTGGGCCCAATCCTGGCGTGGTAAGTACCGTCCTGAAGAGGTTCGACGCCGTATTGCAACCGATCCACACTCACCAGATGAGTTCCGCTGCAACCAGGTAATTGCTAACTTAGATGAGTTCTACAACGCCTTTGATGTTAAAGAGTCTGACCAGCACTTTATGCCGGCAGATCAGCGCGTTCGGATTTGGTAATTAATTAATTCTCTGGGAAGTGGCAAGCCACATTTGATTTGCCCACCTGCAGCAATTGTGGAGGTGTAGTTGCACAAACCTCTTGCGCTTTCCAACAACGGGTGCGGAAGCGACAACCTGATGGTGGATTTATTGGGTTTGGCACATCGCCAGTTAGGCGAATGCGCTCGCGAGCGCCAACTGCATCTGGATCCGCCTCTGGAACAGCAGACAGCAAAGCCTTTGTGTATGGGTGCTTTGGATTTGAGTACAAGGTATCGCGATCGGCGATCTCAACAAGATTTCCCAAATACATAACCGCTACCCGCTGAGCGAAATGGCGAACCACAGCTAGATCGTGGGCGATAAATATGAAGGCTAAGCCAAACTCTTTCTGCAGATCCTTCATTAAGTTAATCACCTGGGCTTGGATTGAAACATCCAGTGCGGAAACTGGTTCATCGGCAACAATTAATTTTGGACGAAGGGCTAAAGCACGAGCGATACCAATACGCTGGCGCTGACCACCAGAGAACTCATGTGGGTAACGGTTGTAATGCTCTGGGTTTAATCCAACGATCTCAAGTAACTCTTGTACTCGCTTCTTGGTGCCACCCGCTGGCTCATTTCCAGAGATTCTAAATGGCGTACCGACAATTGTGCCAACTGTATGGCGAGGATTTAATGATGCATATGGATCTTGGAAGATCATCTGTAGATCAGATCTAATTGGGCGCATCTCTGAGTTTGATAAGTGAGTTATATCTTGACCCTCAAACTCAATCTTGCCCGCAGTTGGCTCAAGTAATCTGGTAATTAAGCGACCTGTTGTTGATTTACCGCAACCAGACTCACCAACTAAACCAACCGCCTCTCCCGCTGCGATCTCAAAAGAGACGCCATCGACTGCTTGAACAACATCGCGCTTACCAAACAACCCATGCTTATTTCCTGGGAAGTGTTTGGTTAAGCCCTCAACTTTAAGAATGGTGCTCATAGATTTGGTGCCACCTGATTCTTAAAAATATCCTCACGGGTTTTAACATCTAAGTGACAGCGAACTAAGTGGTGGGCGCCAGCTGATACTGGAAGTAAATCTGGAATTGATGCTGCACATGCAGCTCCAACTTGGGAGACATATGAGCAACGTGGATGGAAAGCGCAACCAGATGGAACTGAGATCAACGATGGTGGCGCTCCTGGAATAGCTAATAACTTCTTATCTGGATCACCGGTAAGTCTTGGGATGGAGGTTAACAATCCCCAGCCATATGGATGTTGCGGCTTTTGCAAAACATCGCGAACTGTTCCGTACTCGATCGCCTTGCCTGCATACATCAACAAAATATCATCGGCGGTCTCAGCAACCACACCTAAATCATGGGTAATCAAAATAATTGCAGTACCAAACTCTTTTTGTAGATCTCTTAGTAACTCAAGAATTTGTGCCTGCACCGTTACATCCAGCGCAGTCGTAGGCTCATCTGCAATCAACAAAGATGGATTACATGACAAAGCCATAGCGATCATTGCTCGCTGGCGCATACCGCCAGAGAATTGGTGCGGATAATCATCAACCCGCTTTTGCGGCTCTGGAATTCCCACACGATCTAACATCTCAATTGCGCGCTTTTTTGCTTCACCTTTTGATACCTTGTTATGAACTTGATATGCCTCAGCGATTTGATTGCCAACGGTGTAATAAGGGTGCAATGCAGCGAGCGCATCTTGGAAGATCATCGCCATTGATTTACCGCGCAGCTTTCGAACCTGCGCCTCATTCATCGCATTTACATCTTGTCCCTCAACCAAAATCTTGCCAGTTACCTCTGCGCGAGAGCCTTTATGTAATCCCATAATTGCAAGGCTGGTAACTGATTTACCAGAGCCTGATTCACCAACAATGCCAAGGGTCTTACCCTTTTCAACTGAAAATGAGAGCTTATCTACCGCTTGTACAACACCATCTTCAGTGTTGAAGCGAACAGATAAATCACTTACCTCAAGGAAATTACTCAATTTAGCCGCACCTTTGGGTCTAAAAATGCATAAAATAAATCAACAATAATATTTGTGATGATGATGAAGACCGCCGCCAAAATAACAGTACCAATCACAACCGGCATATCAACATTTGCTACCGCTTCAGTTGCCAGCTTTCCTAGACCTGGGATATTAAATACGTATTCAGTAATAACTGCGCCGCCCAGTAATACACCTAGATCCAAACCAAAAACAGTAACGATAGGTGTAAGAGCAGATCTCAGAACATGCTTTCGATTAATCGTTCTGGCAGGCAAACCCTTTGCTCGTGCGGTTCTAATGTAATCCTCATTCATAACCTCGATCATTCCTGATCGAGTAAGGCGAGAGTAAATAGCTGATAATAGAAATGCCAAGGTTATCCAAGGCAAAATCATTTGCTTGAGCCAATCCATTGGATACTCCCAAGGAGATGAGTAACCTGGCGGTGGCAGCCATTCCAACTTGTTAACTAAGAAAAATTGCAAAATTAATCCGACAAAATAAATCTGGAGAGAGGCGCCAGCTAAAGCTAGTCCTTGAGAGCCTCGATCTATCCATGTGCCTCTTCTTATCGCAGAGACAATGCCACCTGACAAGCCAACTAATAACCATAAAATTGATGCGCCAACTGCGATGGATAATGTTGCAGGCAATCGATCTTTAATTAATGCAAGCACAGGCTGATCTGTTTGAAATGAAAATCCAAGGCATGGAGCTGGGCAATCTATTTCTGCTGCCGTTCCTTGATTATATGTTCTACCAACAAAAACGCCTTTAACAAATCTTTGATATTGGTCAGTAAGCGGAATATCTATCTCCATCCGCTGGCGAATATCTGCCATTAATTCAGGAGTACAGGATTTACCACATGCTAGACGGGCTGGATCTGCGGGCAAGATATAGAAAACAGAAAAAACTACTGCTGAAACTATGAAGAGCACAAGCACACCGCTAGTTATTCGCTTAATAACATAACTAAGCATCTTGCCTCCTTATTTTTAGTACTTAGTGGCGGTTGCCCGCCACTAAGTATTTACTGATTGATATTTATTGCAGGTTACTTCTTGATATATGCAGCAGCTGGAGATGTGGTTCCATAACCACCATCTTGCTGAACTCCGCCAACCTTTGAGCCTACGATTGCGTTAGCAATTTGCATATAAACAGGAACTACAGCAGCAAGGTCCTGAATAACCTTTTGCTCGATGTCGCCAAGTGCCTTGTCTGATTTCTTAACATCAGTCATGACATCTGTGGCTGCAAATAGAGCTTGGATTGCAGGATCATTTTGACGTGAGTAGTTGCTCTTCGCATCAGTTGCGGACATTGTGCGTCCGTCAAGAAGTGCTAGAACAATTCCTGTCGCCGCTGCCCAGTCGTAACCCCATGAACCTTGAATTACATCTGGCTGATTAGCATCACGTACACCAATTGCAGTGTAGTAAGACGCAGCAGGGTACTCCTTAAGTACAACGGTGAATCCGACTGCCTCAAGCGCTGCACCTACAGCAGCAGCACGTGCCTTCTCAGTTCCCTTGTCGCGGAAAGCAACAGTCAACTTAGATGGCTTTGTGGTTGCATCTGCTAGGAATTTCTTTGCAGCTGTTACCTGAGCTTCTGGATTCTTAGATGTATCGCGACCACAGATCGTGAACTTACGGTAAGCGTTGCTCAAGGATGATGGAATCATTGAGTTTGAAGGAGAACCTACGTTTGAACCACCAGCAGCAAGGATTACAGTGTTGTAATCGATTGCACATTGGATGGCCTTACGAACGTTTAGATCCTTCACTGTATCCATATTGATTAAGTAGTGACGTGAATATGGAGACTGGTATTGCAGGAAGCGGCTCTTGTATTCAGCCTTCCCTACAACCTTGCTTAGGTTTGCAACGATCTCAGTATCTAGAGACATACCTGTCTTATAAGCACCGGTGTCTGAAACTAAACCGTTTTCAATAACTGCTTGGTCAGCTCCAAACTTGACCACAATCTTATCTGGGTAGTTCCAACGAGTTGGATCTGTTTTTGGATCCCATTGTGCGTTACGTACAAGAGTTAGATCCTTGCCGCGATTGTATTTCTCAATCTTGTATGGACCGGAAGACAATGGACGAAGATCGTATTTTTCCTTAGTATCCTTTGACTTTTTAACTGGCGCAAATGAACCATAAGCAACCAATGATTGGAAGTATGGAACCGGTTGTGACAGCTTGTAAGTTATTGAGTCGCCTTTTGGTGAACAAATAATTGAAGGCAGATCAGCAGTTGGTTGCTTGTATGGACCGGTATAGCTATTTGGATTCTCTAAGAAATCCTTTGCGTATGTTGTTCCACCAGTCAAGATGTCATCTGCGTATGAACGCATAGTTCCATATTTAATGTCTTCACATGTAACTTTAGTGCCATCTTCCCACTTCACATTCGTGCGAAGTTTGAATGTCCAAGTCTTGCTGTTATTGGAAGCTGTTCCCATATCTGCAGCAAGGTCTGGAAGTAACTCTGTTTTTCCATTATAAGTGCGGTAATTTAATAGCGCACGAGTGAAGAAACGGTAGAAATCTAAAGTTCCACCAACATAGTTACGAGCTGGATCTATGTGCTCGAAATCAGATTGGTTAAATATATTTAGAGTTCCGCCTTTAACTGCTCCTTTTACTGCTGGTGCTGGACCAACAAAGCTGGTAGCAGCTGAAGCTGAAGGAACTGTTGCAACAAGGCCAGCAACAAGTGCTGCTACTACTGCAACGGAACCAGTCTTACGACCTAGTTTCATCATCTAGCTTTTCCTACTTTCTTTCCTAGAGGGATCGAGTCATTTTGACTCTAAGCCCGGTAATCGATCGAACTACCGGGAATTCTTTGGGTCAAGGGCGTCGCGTATGCTGTCGCCAAATAAATTGAATGCCAAAACCAATAAAAATAAACCGAGACCTGGTATCACCGTATAAGTTGGATCTACACTATAAAATTGAACAGAGGACAAAAGCATCTGTCCCCAATCGGAAAGTGGCGCCATAACTCCTGCTCCTAAAAAGGTAAGTGCAGCCTCCGCAGTAATCATGGTTGGAATGTTCAGCGCTACGGTTACCAAGATTGGTGCCCATAGATTTGGAAGAATCTGACGAAAAATTAAGTGAAACTTGGAAGCGCCAAGTGCACGCGCTGCATCCACAAACTCTCGCTCGCGAAGTGATAGCACCTGGCCACGAACAATTCTGGCAATATATGGCCAACCAAAAGTTGCAAGCACAAAAATGATAACTGGGATTCTAGTTGTGTTGCCTTCTTCAAACCCTCGAGCAATAAGAACATCTTCAAGTACTGGAGTAATTGCCAGTGCGAAAAGAATAGATGGGAATGCTAAAACGATCTCCATTAATCTAGAAAGTATTTGATCTACTTTTCCGCCAAAAAATCCAGAAATTAATCCAATAGTTACGCCAATAATGGTTGCGACGAGAGTGGCTAGTAAAGCAATTGATAATGAAGTGCGAGCTCCGTAAACAAATCTCAAAAATAAATCTCGGCCGGTTTGTGGCTCAACTCCAAACCAGTGATCCCCGCTGATTCCACCAAATCTTCCAATAGGAAGTGCGCCCATTGCTGAATCCAAAGTTTCTGGGTGGAATGCATTTGGATCATCTTTAGTTAGCCAAGCAAAAACTGGGGCAAATACTGATATGAATACAAATAAAAAAATTACGCTCCCAGAAATCTTTGCAGTTCTATCTTTTTTTATCCGCTCCCAAGCCATGCGGGTTGGCGAACGCCCCTCAACTTGGCCAGATTTTGCTAGGGCGGTCTCATTGCTCATGAATTGAGAGATACCTTCCTATTAAGGGCCGGTCGGGCAGAAATGGGCTCTTGCGGAAGGTGAACGGTACCCAAATAAGAGGTAAAGATAAAACTCTAAGCGTATTCTCTGCTTAAATCAGGCGAAAATTAACCTTGGATTTAGTAAAGAAAAAGGCCCCCATTTCTGGGGGCCTTTTTGTGAAGTACTTTGCTAAGTGTTACTTAACAAATCCAACCTTGGTCCAGTCAATTGATGTAAATCCAAATGCGCCAATGTTAGCTAATTTGTCATCTACACCAACGATATTTGGACGTTGGTACATGATTGCTGAGTGACCGATCTTCCAAATTTCTTTGTCAGCTTCGGTAATGATTGCACAGCGCTTCTTTGAATCTAGAGTTGCATTTGCATCATCGAAGTACTTATCAATCTTGGCACTACCAATTTTTCCGTAATTTTGTCCACCATCGGTAGCAAAAATTGATTTAGCAGATGAGATTGGCAGTGGAGTTCCAAGCCAAGTAAACACTGTCATATCAAAGTTTCCAGGGTTGATGTAATCACTGAAGAATGGTTGTGATGGCACTGTATCAATCACTAGATCGATACCAAGTGGCTTAAGCATTGATTGGATCATTAATGACTCTTGAGCTGAAGTCGCAACTCCTGCTGGAATTGTGATCTTCAGTGAAAGAGTTTCTGTTCCCTTTGTGCGCTTTCCACCAACTAGCTCCCAACCAGCCTTGTCAAGTAATTGATCAGCTAATTGCAGGTTGTATTCGCCAAGTGCGCCAGCATTATTTGCGTAGCAGCCTAAGCCCTTAACGAAGATGTGGTTATCCATAGAGGTAACCTTTGGATCCATTGGGCCAATTAGCGCCTTAGCAATTGCATCGCGATCAATCGCAGTTGTGATCGCTTGGCGAACCAAAGGATCCTTCATTGCAGTTGATTTTTGACCAAATGTTAAGTGGCGGTAGTTAGGTGCAACAGAGATTCGTACATTTACGCCAGATAGCTTGCTGGCACGCTTGTACTTATTAGCATCAGGTCCGATATCGATGTAATCAACCTCGCCATTTGCAAGTGCATCAAGTTGTGCATCTGCAGTTAGTGCGCGGTAAACAATCTTGTCTAGAACTGGCTTAGCACCCCACCAGGCAGTGTTACGAACATATGTAACTGTCTTTGCGGTGTTATCAGTTGCTGAGTACTTAAATGGACCAGCTGAAACAGTTGGTGCTGTCTTCCATGACGTGTTAAACGCTTCTGGAGTTGCAGTTACTGCTGCAGGAAGAACTCCACCAAATAGACCTTGCCAATCAGCGTAAGTCTTCTTAAAGGTTACAACGATATCGTTGGCACCCTTTCCTTTGGTAACAGATTGAATATCTTCATATCCAGTTGTACCAACAACTTCATACTTAGCGTTGGTGCCGTTGTTTGCCTTCCACATTCCTACCCAGTCAGCCAGTCCAACAGCTTTGCCATCGCTCCACTTTGCCTTTGGATTTAATGTGTAGGTAAGTGTTTGTGGAGAAGTCTTTGTGACTACAGCCTTGGTTACATAATTTGTATCAAGTACAAAATCACCATACTTATCAATGATAAATGCAGATGGTGTTGCTGCTCCCTGCATGGTGCTAACACCTGCTTCATTGCCATCAATATGGCTGGTGTTGTAATTATCTGGAATTTGATTCACTGCATAAATTAATGTGCCACCGCTCTTTAGAGATGAAGCAGATTTCTCATTAATTTGACGTGGCGATAAATTTTTTGCCACAGCAGCGTTGAGAGGCGATACGACAGTTGCTGCCAAAAGCGATGCAACAAAAACCGCGCCTAGACTCTTCTTTGAAGTTTTAATCAATTTGCCCTCCTAGGTGGACATTGTGAATTTATAATTTACGAGTACGGTTGGACTCGCAAATTAGGTGGGTAAAGAGTGGCAGGAATTAGAATTTTTGTCAGCCCGCATAGGCCATTATCCTGAGCCTGTAACGATTAGGAAGGGGTGAGATTTTGCTGAATTATGTATTAAAGCGCTTCGCCAACTTCCTGCTATTGGTCTTTTTGGCATCCTCACTCGGCTTTCTACTCGCCTCTACTGCGCTAGATCCACGTGCCAATTACCTAGGAGCAAACCCACCGATTAGTGAAACCACAATTTCGCAAAAATTAAATGAGATTAATGCCAATCCGGATACACCAATATTTGAGCGATACATAACTTGGGGTTCTGGCATATTGAGAGGAGATTTTGGCCAAACCATTGCAATGCAAGAGATCAGGCCACTCTTTGGTGAAAAGATTTGGGTCAGCCTTAGATTGTTGTTGATTGGTTCAATTTTAGGTTCAGTAATTGGTGTCTTTATTGGAGTTATCTCCGCAGTAAGACAGTATAAATTTTTTGATCGCTTTGCCGGAATTTCATCATTTATTTTGTTATCCACCCCCGTATTTTTATTGGCGATCACAATTAAATTTATTGCAATTTACGTAAATCAAAAGGTGGGTACCACACTCTTTTATACCGTTGGTGAATACTCTCCAGATTTTCAAGGCTCTACTTTTGCACTTCTTGTTAATCGACTTCAACACTTAATTTTGCCAACTCTTGCCGTGACACTTGGCGGTATTGCTTTCTACTCAAGATATCAACGCAACTCGATGCTAGATGTCTTAAGTAGTGATCATCTGCGCACAGCTCGCGCTAAAGGTTTAACAAAGCGTGAGGCGCTCTTCAAACATGGTTTACGCCTTGCCATCTTGCCGATGTCTACATTATTTGCCTACTCATTTGGTTTACTCATTACCGGTGCAGCATTTACTGAAACAATTTTTGGTTGGTATGGAATGGGAAGCTGGTTTATCTCAGCAATTGGCCAAAATGATGTCAACGTAGTTTCAGCGATCGTTTTGTTCTCTGCTGTATTGGTTTTGTTCTCTGGCTTCCTCGCCGATGTAGTTTCAGCAGCACTTGATCCAAGAGTCAGGTTGCAAAGATGAGCAGAAAAACAAAAGTGAGATCAGAGGAAACTTTAAGTAGATCCCAAATTGTACGCCGTAGATTTTTTAGAAATAAATTAGCTGTATTTGGTTTATTTGGAATTGTATTTATGTTTGCCTTGGCATTCCTAGGGCCTTTCTTAACCCCTTACTCTCATGATGAATTAGATTTTTCAAATATGTTAATGCCGCCTGCGCTTTACAATCAGCATTACTTTGGAACTACCCAAATTGGTGGCGATGTTTATGCGCAAACCCTGCATGGATTACAAAAATCACTAATTATTGGATTGTTAGTGGCATTTTTCTCAACCGGATTAGCTGCGATTGTTGGTGCAACAGCTGGCTACTTGGCTGGAAGAGTAGATCGCGGATTGATGTGGATCGTAGATCTTTTGTTAGTACTGCCATCATTTTTGATTTTAGCGGTTCTGTCACCATTCTTTAAAGGTAAATCTTGGTTGATATTTGTGGCACTGCTGGCAATATTTAGTTGGATGATCACAGCTCGTATTGTTCGAAGTATGGTGATGAGTTTGCGTGAGCGGGATTTCATTAGAGCTGCAAAATATATGGGTGTACCAACTTACAAAATTATTTTTCGCCATTTGATTCCAAATATCGCCTCGATTTTAATTATTGATGCCACATTAAATGTTGGTGGTGCAATCTTGGCGGAAACTGGACTTTCATTTTTGGGATTTGGAATTCAGCCGCCAGATGTTTCACTAGGAAGTTTGATTGCTGGTGGCGTTACTTCAGCACAAACCTATCCGTGGTTATTTGCCTTCGCAGGTGGCACATTGGTTCTTACAGTGCTCTCTGTCAGTTTTGTTGGCGATGGATTGCGTGATGCATTTGATCCTGGCTCAACCAGAGGAGCCAACCGCAAATGAGAAAACCAATCATTGAAGTAAAGGATTTAAGCGTTACCTTTCCATCTGAATCAGGAGTCGTTAACGCAGTTAGATCTACATCTCTGGAGATTTATCCAGGAGAAGTTTTAGGACTTGTTGGCGAATCTGGATCTGGTAAATCTGTGATGTCACTTGCCACTATTGGATTATTGCCAGATAGCGCATCAGTGACCGGTGAAGTTAATTACTTAGGCAGAAATCTTTTAACGCTTAATGATAATGAGATGTCTAAGCTGCGTGGTAAAGATATTTCAATGATCTTCCAAGATCCGCTCTCTGCCCTAAATCCAGTGCAAAGTATTGGTGATCAGATCGCTGAATCAATTCGAGTACATCAAGGAATTTCTGAAAAACAGATTGAAGCCAGAGTAATTGAATTACTTGATGCGGTCGGAATCCCATTTCCAAAGGAGAGAGCACTTTCTTATCCACATGAGTTCTCAGGTGGTATGCGCCAGCGCGTAATGATCGCGATGGCTATTGCTAATGAGCCAAAGATTCTCTTGGCTGATGAACCTACAACCGCACTTGATGTAACTGTGCAAGCACAGGTAATTGAAACTATTAAATTGGCTAAAGATCTAACTGGTGCTGCAGTTGTATTGGTAACCCACGATATGGGAGTTGTCGCTGGTTTGGCTGATCGCATTGCGATTATGTACGCCGGAAAGATTGTTGAAGTCGGTCCTGTTAATCAAGTATTTAGTAACCCACGTATGCCTTACACAATTGGTTTGATTAAATCGATTCCCCGTGTTGATAGTTTGGCTGGCTCTAAATTAGTTTCAATTGAAGGAACCCCGCCTTCACCAGTTCAATTGCCAGATGGCTGTGCATTTGGCCCACGCTGTCCGGCATTTACTCAAAGTTGCGCAGCTGCGATTCCAGCTTTGATTTCACTAGATAACTCAGATCACGCTGCTGCCTGCCATCGAGTTAATGAGATTCCAGAAATCGAAAAAAGTGGTGGCCTATTTAAAGAGGGACCTGAATCAGTAGTTAAAAGTTCTAAAGGCGCGGAAAAGGTTTTAGAGATTAAGGATTTAAAGAAAACCTTCCCATTAATGAAGGGTTCAGTTCTGCGTCGCAGAGTTGGCAGTATCTATGCAGTAGATGGCGTATCGCTGACATTACAAACCGGTCGCAGCTTGGCATTAGTTGGCGAATCAGGTTGCGGTAAGACAACCACATTAATTGAGATCATGAATTTACTTGCACCAGAGGCTGGCACAATTTCATTCTTGAGCAAAAATGTATCTGAATTAAACAAAAAACAACGTCTGGCATTACGCAAAGATTTAGCGATGGTATTCCAAGATCCATCTGCATCATTTGATCCAAGATTGCCGATTAGCGCAGCGTTAACTGAGGGTATGGAGGTTTTTGGTTCCAGCAAGGCAGAGCGAGAAGCAAGAAGTTTGGAGTTACTAGAGCTTGTCGGTTTAAATCCACTTCACGCAAATCGTTTTCCGGCAGAGTTTTCCGGCGGACAACGACAAAGGTTGGCAATCGCAAGAGCACTGGCGTTAAATCCGAAAGTTATTGTTTTAGATGAACCAGTATCAGCACTAGATGTTTCAGTTCGTGCCGGTATCTTGAATCTACTATCTGAATTGCAAAATAAATTGCAGATTTCTTATTTGATCGTCTCTCATGATCTATCTGTAATTAGACATATTGCCGATGATGTAGCTGTTATGTATTTAGGATCAATCGTTGAAACTGGGCCAATCTCTGAAGTATTTAGAAATCCAAAACATCCATATACCCAAGCATTGTTATCTGCAGTTCCTATTCCAGATCCAAAGATTGAACGCGAGCGCGAGCGAATAGTTTTAACTGGTGAACTTCCATCGCCGGCAAATCCGCCATCAGGCTGCCGCTTTCACAACCGTTGCCAGGTAAGACAGAAACTTTCTGTAACCGATCAAAATCGATGTGCCACCGATCGACCACAATTAAGGCTGTTAGGCGAAGAATCTGTAGCCTGTCACTTCCCTATAACTAAATGAGTAAATCCTTTGGCTTCACCGTTCAAAGTAAATTAGCTGATCGATTAGGACGTGTAGGTAAGATCCAAACTCCACACGGTGTAATCCAAACTCCGGCATTTATCCCTGTTGGCACTAAAGCCACATTGAAATCAGTATTACCAGAATCAATAAAAGATCTGGGTGCTCAAGCAGTTCTAGCAAATGCTTACCATCTTTATTTACAACCCGGAGCTGATGTAGTTGATGAAGCAGGCGGTGTCGCCAAATTTATGAATTGGGATGGCCCAACCTTTACCGATAGTGGTGGCTTTCAAGTTTTGTCTTTAGGTGTTGGCTTTAAAAAAGTAATTGCGATGGATGAGAAAACTTTTCAAGCAGATGATGTAATTGCCGATAAGAAAGAGCGCTTGGCCCATGTAGATGATGATGGCGTTACCTTTAAATCTCATTTAGATGGATCCATGCATCGCTTTACTCCTGAGGTATCCATGCAGGTGCAACACCAAATAGGAGCCGACATTATGTTTGCCTTTGATGAGTGCACAACCCTTCACAACACCCGTAAGTATCAAGAGAAAGCACTGGAGCGCACAAGATTGTGGGCAAAGCGTTGCTTAAAAGAACATGATCGATTGACTAAAGAGCTCAGTAATAAACCGTATCAAGCTTTATTTGGCGTGCTGCAAGGTGCACAGTATGAAGATTTACGTCGCAAAGCTGCAAAGGATTTAGGAAGCATGAATGAGGATGGTGTCTCCTTTGATGGCTTTGGTGTTGGTGGCGCTTTAGATAAAGAGACATTAGGCGATATTTTGCGCTGGGTTAATGAGGAGCTGCCAGAAGATAAACCTCGTCACTTCCTTGGAATCGGCGAACCAGATGATTTATTTGTTGGAGTAGAAAATGGCGCAGATACCTTTGATTGTGTTGCACCTTCCAGACAGGCAAGAACTAGTTCAGTATTTACCAAAGATGGCAGATTAAATATTTCCAATGCACCACATAAGCGTGAATTCATTCCAATTGAGGATGATTGCACCTGTTACACCTGTCGCAATTACACCAGGGCTTATCTATGCCATCTCTTCCGCAGTAAAGAGATGGTGGCAGCAACACTTGCAACAATTCATAACCAGCACTTTATTGTGGGGTTGGTCGAGAAGATGCGCCAAACCATAATCAGTGGTGAGTTTTTTGAGTTTAAAAAAGAGTTCATGGGACGGTATTACGGTAAGTAACTACTTAACTTTTGGCAGATTCCAGCCTTTTTCAATGGAAAGGGTGCGAACTAAAACGATCACCGAACCAGAGATCATCGCTACAACCCCATTAGGCAAGGTAGTCGGTTCCAGCAAAACATAGACAAGCGCACCTACTGTGCAGGCTGTTCCGAGTGTTTCGCGGTGCAGCAACACTGGTTCTACCTGACAAAGCACATCGCGAAGTAATCCGCCAGCAACAGCGGTTATTACACCTAATATCAAAGCTGCGTAACTTGGTGCGTAATGATCAAGCGAGTATTGAACTCCAGAAACAGTTGCAACCGCTAATCCCAAGGTGTCCATCGCCAAAACAACTTTGCCTACCGGCCTAGTGATTCTAAGTGCAATAGTTATTCCAACCGCCAGCAAGATAGATAAGAAGTACCAAGGTTGTTGTAACCAGATTGGCCGTTCACCTAGAAACAAGTTACGAAGTGATCCGCCAGTTAATGATGCAACAGTTGCGATCAACAAGATTCCGCCGTAATCCATCCGGCGATCTGCTGCGATTCGAGCGCCAACTAAGGCGAAAGCGAAGGTTGCGATTATGTCCAGTATGGCAATCATGGGTTAAATGTATAAGGTTGTGCTCATGACTACCTCAACAAACTCAGCCCGAACACCATTAAAAATCGGAATTTTAGGCGCTGCCCGCATTGCGCCAAGTGCGATTGTGGCCCCTGCTCATGCAACTGGCCATCGCTTAGTGGCCGTTGCATCTCGCGATATTAAAAAGGCAGAGGAGTTTGCCAAGCAACATCAAGTTGAAGGCGTTTACGGAAATTATCAAGATTTATTAGATGATCCAGAGATCAATGTTATTTATAACGCACTACACAATGG
>JACCDT011362403.1_pt1 | contig 21313 bp, 15 predicted proteins | sample 7446291 | NCBI WGS metagenome assembly JACCDT01 (sample SAMN15323446, study PRJNA562643) | freshwater metagenome | isolation source: river surface water | place: USA:Blue River Watershed | collected 2017-08-17 | reverse complement strand
CGGCACCTCGCGCAGCGCAGCGCGCGATGCAAACATGCCTTTCTGGTCGCGGTAGTAGACGATGCTCTGTGCCACGCTACTGTTGAGGCCCGACACCCGCGCCAGCAGCGGCACCGATGCGGTGTTCACGTCAACCCCGACCGCGTTCACGCAATCCTCGACCACGGCATCCAGCGACCGTGCCAGGAGTGTCTGCGACACATCATGCTGGTACTGGCCGACGCCGATCGACTTCGGATCGATCTTCACCAGCTCGGCCAGCGGGTCTTGCAGGCGGCGCGCGATCGACACCGCGCCGCGCAGCGACACATCCAGCTCCGGCAATTCCTTCGACGCGAATTCCGATGCCGAGTACACCGATGCGCCGGCCTCGGACACGACAATCTTGTTCAGCTTCAGCTCCGGGTGACGCTTGATCAGGTCTTGCGCGAGCTTGTCGGTCTCGCGCGACGCGGTGCCGTTGCCAATCGATACCAGCGACACCTGGTGCTTCAGCGCCAGCACCGCCAGCGTGTGTAGCGAACCTTCCCAGTCATTGCGCGGCTGGTGCGGGTAGATGGTGGCGGTATCGACCACCTTGCCGGTGGCATCGACCACCGCGACTTTCACGCCGGTGCGCAAACCGGGATCGAGACCCATCGTCGCGCGCGGGCCGGCCGGTGCGGCCAGCCGCAAATCTTTCAGGTTGCGTGCAAACACATGAATGGCCTCGGCTTCCGCTTCCTCGCGCAGCTTCGTCATCAGTTCAGTCTCGAGGTGCAGGAAAACCTTCACGCGCCATGTCCAGCGCACCGTGTCAGACAGCCATTTGTCGGCCGGGCGTCCCTGGTTCGAGACGCCGAAGCGCTGCGCGATGCGGCTCTCGCAGGGATTGAGCGGCGCGTCCCATTTCGGTTTTTCTTCTTCGGTATCGAGGCGCAGCGACACGGTCAGCATTTCTTCGCGACGGCCGCGCAGCAGCGCCAGCGCACGATGCGACGGGATGTTCGCGATAGGCTCCGAGTAATCGAAATAGTCGGCAAATTTTTCGCCGGCGTCCTGCTTGCCATCGACCACCTTCGATTCCACCACGCCGTGCTCGGTCAGGTATTCGCGCAGGTTTTGCAGCAAACTCGCATCCTCGGCAAAGCGCTCCATCAGGATTTGGCGCGCCCCGTCGAGCGCAGCCTTCGCATCCGCCACGCCGGGGTTGTCGCCGTTGTCGGTGGTGAATGGCGGCCGCAGGAATTTGGCCGCCTCGTCATCCGGGTTCCGTGTCGGGTCGCCGAGCAGTGCATCAGCCAGCGGCTCAAGACCAGCTTCGATCGCGATCTGTGCCTTGGTGCGGCGCTTGGGCTTGTAGGGCAGGTACAGATCTTCAAGGCGCGTCTTGTCTTCGGCGCTCAGGATCGCAGCCTTGAGCGGTGGCGTCATCTTGCCCTGTTCCTCGATCGACGCCAGGATGGCCGTGCGCCTTGCTTCCAGTTCGCGCAGATAGCGCAGCCGTTCCTCCAGCAGGCGCAGCTGCGTATCGTCGAGACCACCGGTCACTTCCTTGCGATAGCGGGCAATGAAAGGCACGGTCGCGCCCTCGTCGAGCAGTGCGATTGCTGCAGTGACTTGTTCGGTGCGGGCCGCGAGTTCGGTCGCGAGGCGTTGTTCAATGGAAGGCAACATGGGCGAGTTCAGCAGTTCAACGGAAGGGTTTCAACGAAAGGATGGAATCGGTAAAGCGCGGATGATACGCAATTCAGGCAGCCGTGCCGGTGTTCATGCCGATGACAACGTCGTTGAGGACATCAGGCCGGGCGTACGCCCCCGGTCACGCGTTCGATGCCTGCCAGGTCGGTCCAGCTCTGCACTTGCTGCCAGCCGGCGCGCTGCAGCAGCGCGCGTGTCGCGGCAGACTGGTCGTAGCCATGCTCCATCAGCAGCCAGCCACCCGGCTTCAGATGGGCCGGTGCGCCATCGATCAATGCACCGATGTGCATCATGCCGTTCGAACCATCGGTCAGCGCGCTGCGCGGCTCGTAGCGCAAATCGCCTTGTGACAGATGCGGATCACCGGCAGCGATATACGGTGGATTGCTGACGACGACATCGAACAGGCCATCGACCGACGCGAACCAGTCACTATGCACGAAGTGCACGCTGACGCCATGAGCGGCCGCATTGCGGCGGGCGACGGCCAGCGCCGGCTCGCTGATATCGGTCGCGCTCACTTTCGCATCGCGCCGCGTATGCGCGAGTGACACGGCAATCGCGCCGGAGCCGGTGCCGAGGTCGATCGCACTGCCGCCTTTCGGGACGCGCGCCGCTGCCAGCTCGACCAGCAATTCAGTCTCGGGCCGCGGTATCAACACGTCGGGTGTGACTTCGAACTTCAGACCAAAGAATTCGCGCTCGCCAATCAGGTAAGCGATCGGCTCGCCCTGCATGCGGCGCATGAACAGCGCACTGACATCGGTGACTTGCTGCGGCGTGAGCTCATCTTTCGAGCGGATCACCAGCTGCACGCGCGTGCACTGCAGCGCATGCGCGAGCAGGATGCGCGCTTCCAGCGGATCGATCAGTGCCAGCTTCAGCAGGCCTTCGATATTCATGCAGAACGTCCGCCGCGCCACGCGATCAGCGCGGTCACGATCGCGAATACCACGAACCAGACCAGTGCCCATTGCGGAATCGACAGCCCGAGGATGGGGTCGTATTCCGTCGTGCACAGGCCATCGGCCTCGAACAACGGCGGATACCACTGCGCAAATGGCAGCTTGTTCAACAAGGTCTCCAGCGGGTCGATGCCGCAGGAAATCGTTGGATGGGCCTTCACCCACAGGTGGCGAATCGCGATACCTGCGCCACCCATCGACGCCAGCGCGCCGAGGCCGGCAACAACGCGCATGCCCGTCGTCGGCAGTGCCAGTGCGATCAGGCACAGCACCGCGACCTTCATGAATGCGTAGCGCTGCAGGATGCACAGCGGACAGGGCAGCATCTCCAGCACCAGCTGCAGGTAGAGGCCGACGCCCAGCATCGCGATGCATGCCAGCGCGGTCAGCAACAGCAAGGGTTTGGCGAGGCGGGCGAAGGACATGGTGCGTGTGTCTCCTGGGGTTGTGCGGTGTGGATCGGAGCGTGTCAGGCAGCGTCGGCCAGGGCTGCCAGCTGCTCGGCCTGGTGCTCGGCCATCAGCGCATCGGTCAGTTCCTGCAGGTCGCCCTCCATCACGGCATCGAGCTTGTAGAGTGTCAGGTTGATGCGATGGTCGGTGATCCGGCCTTGCGGGAAATTGTACGTGCGTATGCGCTCGCTGCGGTCGCCGGAACCGACCAGCGATTTGCGGGTCGCTGCTTCCTTTGCCTGCTGCTCGCGCAGCTGCACATCCTTGATACGGGTCGCGAGCACCTTCATCGCCTGCGCCTTGTTCTTGTGCTGACTGCGGTCATCCTGGCATTCGACCACGATGCCGGTCGGCAGATGGGTGATGCGCACGGCGGAGTCGGTTTTGTTGATGTGCTGGCCGCCGGCACCGGATGCGCGGAAGGTGTCGATGCGCAGTTCAGCCGGGTTGATGTTCACGTCTTCGATCTCATCGGCCTCGGGCATCACCGCCACCGTGCAGGCCGACGTGTGGATGCGGCCCTGTGCTTCGGTCGCGGGTACGCGCTGCACGCGGTGGCCGCCGGACTCGAACTTCAGTCGGGAATATGCACCGTGGCCGACGATGCGCACGATCACTTCCTTGTAGCCGCCCAGCTCGGACGGCGATTCCGACACCATCTCCACTTGCCAGCGCTGACGTTCTGCGTAGCGTGAATACATGCGCAACAAGTCGCCGTCAAACAGCCCGGACTCATCGCCGCCGGTGCCGGCGCGAATCTCAAGGAAGATGTTGCGCTCGTCGTTCGGATCCTTCGGCAGCATCATTTTTTGCAGCTCGAGTTCCAGCTTTTCCGCCTGCTGCTGTTCCGCTCCCAGCTCTTCCTGGGCGAAGGCTTTCATGTCCACATCGGCCATCATGTCTTGCGCGGCGCGGATGTCCTGTTGCGACTGAGACCATTGCCCATACGCGGCGACCAGCGGCTCCAGCTCGGCATGCTCGCGCGTGAGCTTGCGGTACTGGTCCATATCAGCGGTGGCGTTTTCCTGGTTCAGCAGCGCGCTGACTTCTTCGAGGCGCTGGCACAGGTGGTCCAGCTTGGAGAGCAGCGAGGGTTTCATCCGGGAGTCTGTCGAACGGGTACGGTCGTGGTCGGGGCGGCACTGGCGGGCAGGTCGCGGCGCTCGGGTTCGCCGCGAACGGCGAGGCGCCTTGCGGCATGCGCAGGGGCTGAGCGCTAGCGCTTGGTGCGGAACAGCTGCGGCAGCAGCTGCGCCAGACGCGCGCGCTCGTCGGCGTCGGCATTGTGCAATGCCTGTTGCGGGCCATGCAGGAATTTGGCGGTGAGGCCACGCGACAGTGCATCCAGCACCGCTTCGACATCTTCACCGCGTGCCAGCAGCTTCCGTGCACGGTCAAGTTCGGCGCGCCGCATCGCCTCGCTGCTTTCCTGCAGGTCCTGGATCAGCGGCACAACCGCGCGGCTGTCCAGCCAGTGCATGAACGCCTGCACTCGGGTTTCGATGATGGCTTCGGCCTGCGCGACGGCCGACTGACGGTTCTCGACGCCGATCTGCACCGCCGTGCCCAGATCGTCTACCGTGTACAGGAACACATCATCCAGGCGGCCAATTTCGGATTCGATATCACGCGGCACAGCCAGATCGACCATGAAGATGGGTTTGTGGCGACGTGCCTTGATCGCGCGCTCGACCATGCCGAGACCGATGATGGGCAGTGACGATGCGGTACACGACACCACGACATCGAAATGCGCGAGCTGATCCGGCAATTCGGCCAGGCGCATTGCCTTGCCGCCGAAGCGGTGAGCCAGTTGCTCGGCCCGCTCCACGGTGCGGTTGGCAATGGTCAGGCTCTTCGGATGCTGGGCCGCGAAATGGGTTGCGCACAATTCGATCATTTCGCCGGCGCCAATGAACAGCACATGCTGGTCCGACAGTTTGTCGAAGATGCGTTGCGACAGGCGCACTGCAGCGGCCGCCATCGACACACTGTGCGCGCCGATCTCGGTGGTCGAACGCACCTCTTTCGCGACCGCGAAGGTGCGCTGGAACATCTGGTGCAGGTAAGTGCCGAGGCCGCCTGCCGCTTCCGCCTGGCGTACGGCATCTTTCATCTGGCCCAGGATCTGCGGTTCGCCGAGCACCATCGAATCAAGGCCGGATGCAACGCGGAATGCATGGCGCACCGCATCGTCCTGCGGCAGCGCATACAGATAGGGACGCAGGTCGGCGTAGGACAGCTTGTGATAATCCGCGACGAAGTGCGCGGTCTGGTCCAGTGCAGCATCGATGTTGCCGTCATTGGCACTGGCGCCATAAATTTCGGTGCGGTTGCAAGTCGACAGGATGGCTGTTTCTTGCGTGCGCTGACCTACATTCCCGAACCATGCGCAAGCGGACGCCACCGCCTGACCAAGCTGGTCGGCAGGGAAGGCCACCTTCTCGCGTAGCGAGACCGGCGCCGTGGTGTGATTCAGTCCGACGGCAAGGAGTTTCATTCGGGGCAGGTCAGGGACGGGTTTGTCGCTGGGTATTATAGCCTCCCCCCTCTGTTCAGCCGGCCAGTTTCTCGAGCCGATAGCCGTAGCTATAGACCGGCGCCAGCCGGAACCCCCATTCCGGCTTCAATTTGAGCTTGGTTCGGATCCGGGAAACATGGGTGTCCATCGTGCGGGAGTTGAATTCGGTGTCCTGTGACCAGACCGATTCCAGAATGGTTGCGCGCGACAACGGGCGGCCGAGATTACGGAAAAACAGCAGCGCGAGGTCGAATTCCTTTTGCGTCAGGCTGATTGGCTGGCCGGCTACCGTCAGCCGCGCGGCACGCACATCGAACGCAAAATCGCCGAACTCCTGGGCATCTGACCGGAATTTGGCGGGATGTACCCGGCTCACCAGTACCCGTGCGCGCAGCGCGAGCTCGGTCCGGCGAACCGGCTTGACCAGATAATCGGCCGGGCCCTCCTGCAGTGCATCCGCAAAATCCCGGTCTGCCGCGCGTCCGGTGACCAGCAACACGGGCAGCGATTTCGCGCTTTGCCGCAGCGACTTCAGCCAGCGCAAGCCCTCGGCCTCCGGCTGCCAGTGGAAAACCAGCAAGTCCAGCCCCTCGCGGACATCGCGCGCGATCCGGGGTTCATCATTCGGCAAGGTCTGGCAGCTATGGCCGGCGGCGGCCAGGGCTTCGAGGATCAGCGCGCGCTGTTGCGGATCGTTGTCGATCACCGCGATATGCATGGGCGAAGCTTTCTGAGGATAGTCGAGGAGAAGGCGTGCTGTTGTCGGTTGAATCGAGCGATAGATTTCTAGTTCACAATCTTTAACGTTCAGTGTCCTCGCTGTCAACCATCAGCGCCGCCAAAGCAGCTCCTCTGGCGCCGCATCGACATACCGGCGATGTACTACGTGCTGTTGCATACCTGTGCGCCAGCATTTCAAATTGCTATGCTTTTTTCCCGTACATCGACATGCTGTCGCGATGTCCGGACTTCGTCCCCGATGACCACGTCCTTCGCGATGAGCTTGCCTATCGATCTGTCGATGCGCCTGACACAAGCCTTTTATGAAGGGCTGGCCCGGCCACAGCGCTTTGCCGAAGGTTTGCGCTTGATGGCCGAATCGCTGGACAGCGAACTGGCGGTGTTCGGCTTGTGGGATCGTCGCGGTCTGTGGGGATCCTGGCGCCAGGCGCGCAAGGTCGGCGACAACGCATGGCAATACCTGATCGAAGACCATCGCTTGCCATCGCCCGAGTTTCGCGCACAGGTACGCAAGCTGCCCGCGTCACGCTGGGCGCAGGCCGAGCCGGCTGAATTGCCGATCTCGTTTGGCCGCCTCGCCGATACCTCGCTGCATGCCGTGTGCCGGCGCTTGGCTGTCGGACGTGCGGAAGCGCTGGTCTGCCTGTACCGACATGACGAGCAGCTGCCCGGCCCCGCATTGCTGCTGGCGGCAGACGACATGCTGTCATCCCTGCTGCCCGGCCTGGAGCCGCTCGCAAAGATGCAGCAACTGACACAAGGCAGTCGCTATCTCGCGCACCTGATCAGTTGCATACGCATGCCCGTGATGCTGGTCGATGCGTCAGCCCGGATACTCGCAGCCAATCCGGCAGCGCGCGCACTGGTGGATCAGGCGCGCAAGCTGAACGGTGGCAAGGCGGGCACCTCGCTGCCGGGGCTCAGTGCCGAGCAGTTTGCGGCCATCGTGCGCCGTGCATGTCGCCCGGGTGACAAGGGCAGTGGCAGCGTGCTGCAGATTCGCCCCGGTAGCACGCAAGTGCCCTTGCATATCCTGGCCACGCCCGTGGCCGCCAATCCATCTGCGGGCGCACACCAACCGGCGGCATTGGTACTGGTGCACAGTCCGCAAGGTGGTGCGGACTCAGACAGTCACCTGCTGCAACAGATCTTTGGCCTGACGCCGGCCGAGGCGCGACTGGCACGCCTGATCCTCGAAGGCAGCTCTCCAGGTGATGCAGCGATACAGTTGCATGTCAGCGTATCTACCATCCGTACCCAGCTCTCTGCCGTCTTGAAAAAGACCGGCGCGCAACGACAGTCCGATCTGGTGCGTCGTCTGTCACCGCTGCTCGTGATGGACAGCGGCCAGCACCTGCATTGAATCCCTGAATTCAGCGCGCGTCATTGCGCCCGTCGTATACGCCGGTACGTGCCGGTACGTGGCGGTACGCGCCGGTAGTTACTGGCCGTCGTTGGTATGTGCCGGTGACTGCTTGCGCATACCTGTACATCTCTGGTGCATCGCTGAGTCTGCGTCGCTGCGCAGCGACTTTTCCCACATTTGCATCTAGTACACCGGCTTACTTCATATGAAGGATGTGCCGCTTGTTGCCTCTCCGTAGCATCGATCGGGCTGAATTTGCACGTCCTGTGATTGCCATCGGCAATCGCTCGATACCGTCCCTGTCCTTGTCAAGGAGATGTCGATGTCCACCACTTCCAGCGTTACCACCAACCTCGATGACTATGCGCCGGGCGCTACGGCCATCATCACGGCGACCGGCTTTGATGCCGGCAGCACCGTACGATTTGAAGTTGACCATGCCACCAATCCCGGGGCTGATGGCGTGTTCGGCACCGCGGATGATGTGATTGCCGAACTGGGCGGGGCGGGACATGACGCGTGGTATGTCACCGATGGCGGTGCGGGTGATCTTGATGGTGTGGCCAATGGCACCGTCATCACCACGTGGTACGTGAACCCGGATGATTCGGCGGGTGAGCGTTTCCTGCTCACAGCCAGCACCTTGTCGGGCTGGTTTGCCAGCAATACGTTTACCGATGCGAAGCCCATCACCGGACAGGGCACGCCGGCCAATCCGAACAATGCCGGGCAGGCACTCATCGAACCCTTCATCGTGTCCAGTACGACGGGTACTGGTGTCATTCGATCGATCGTGAAGATCGGCAGCAATGATGTATTCGAACAAGGCTACAACTCGGATTTTCGCGATGTTCAGTTTGATGAAACTACGACGTCCAATTTCAATCGCTCGATTACGCTTGCAGAAATCCCGGTTGTCGAAATCAACAGCGTTTTCTATCGAGAATTCGATCTTGACTTGAATGAAAACAATGGCGGCACCAATCCGCTGGTCACGCTGCAAACGCTGATGATTTTTGCATCAGACACGAATTTGCTGACCGGATTTGATGAGATCAATAAAACCTTCCCTGCCGGCACAGCCACGCTGCTGTTTGACATGGATGAGCTCGGCGATATCTCCGTTCTTCTGACCGACTGGAATTCCGGAAGTGGTACCGGTGATTACGCGTTCTTCATCCCGGTCAACGGCGTCGGCGATTTGCCAGGCTTTACCGGGCTGTCGTCGGGAACGTATATCTATATTTACTCGGAGTTCGGCACCGTTGACGGACAAGGTTCAGGTGTCAGCGGTGGCTTTGAAGAGTGGTTTGTGGTCAGCGCTCCCAATCCCTCGATGCAAATCGAAAAGTCAGCGTCCATCGAGGGCGATGTGGCCAATGCCGCCGGTGACGTCATCAATTACACCTTGCTGGTCTCCAATGTCGGCAATGTCCACCTGACGGGCGTGACCGTTACCGATCCCTATGCTGATCCCGGATCGCTCCAGCGCGGTGCCGACATCACAGGCGATAACGACAATATTCTCGAGATCGGAGAAGTCTGGAGCTATACCGCCACGCATACCGTCACCCAGGACGAGATGGACAGCAATGGTGGTGGCGATGGTTTGCTCGATAACACAGCGACAGCGGACAGTAATGAAACGGACCCGGTCACAGACACCGCCAGCATTACGGTTTTGCAATTGCCGTTGATGACGATCGAGAAGACCTTCATCAGTGTCACGGGCGGTGATGGTGATGAGCTTGCGGATGCGGCTGGCGACATCCTGAACTACACGGTGACGGTGACAAACGTGGGCAATGTGACGCTGACGGGCGTGACGGTGGTCGATCCGCTGACGGGCCAGGACATCTCGGGCGTGACGCTGGCGCCGGGCGCCAGCCAGACTTTCGACACCAGCTATACGTTGACGCAGGATGATCTGGACAACCGGGGTGGTGGCGATGGTGACATCGACAACACCGCGACGGCGGATTCCAACGAGACGGGGCCGGTGGAGGACAGCGAGACCGTGCCGCTGGTCCTGAATCCTGACATAAACATCGACAAGGTCACCGTCTACGGCGCCACCAGTGGCGATGGTCTGACGGGAATCACTGCCGGCGACCCCATTGGCTGGTTCTATACGGTCACCAATACCGGTAACGTCGCACTTGCAGGCGTCACCGTGGTCGACGACCACGGTACTGCGGATACGTCAGATGATTTCAGCCCCACGTACCTCGGTGGTGATGACGACGATGATGGCCTGCTGGATGTGAATGAGACCTGGACTTTCTCTGCCAGCGGATCCGCCGTGCTGGGCACGTATACGAACGTGGCGACCGCCTCCGGCAATTTCGCTGACGGCCAGCAGGTCAGAGATACCGATGACAGCTCGTACACCGCCATCGGTCGCGAAGCCTTGATCGCGCCTACCGGCACCACGCCGTACCAATACATCAGCGGTACCGCGCAAACCTTCCAGGAGTATTACGACTATCAGGGCGGCGTGATCCAGTACAGCGTCAAGGGCGGCAAGATCAACCAGACCAATCCGGGCGTGTTCTTCTATTTCACCGGTGCGTCAGGCGATATCCACGGCGCCGATACCAACAACAACGGTATCGCCGATGATCCGTTGACGGTCAAGATCGATCAGACCATGACACCGGACGGCACCACCTCGGCATTCAGCCCGCTTAACTTCAGCAATGTACAGGTGTACAAGGTCATCGATGACGGTGATGGTGTGGTCGATGGTGGTGACAGCCTGATGACGATGAGCGCGAAGAGCTACCAGGTCTCGGTGGTCAATGGTGATGTGTTCGTCACTTTCACACCGACGGATACCACATCGATGTACATCCTCTCGGTCAAGTACCAGACCACGACGGTGGTGGGTAACTCGGTCACCATGAGTGGCGGTGGCTATCCGACGGTGAACTACCAGTTCGATACCGTCATCGGCGGCAGCATTGTCGAGACCTATGAAGGTGGCGTTGATCTGGCGCCCAAGCCGACCAGCAAGATGCTGCTGGCCGACGAAGGTGGTGATGGCGCACGCGCAATCAATCCGAACCAGATGAAGGTTCTGGTCGATGCAGCGATCGCCTGGTGGGCAGCACAGGGCGAGGATGTCACGGCCCTCGAGAACGCCTCGATCGAACTGGCCGACCTGGGTCAGGATGGTGATGACCACTGGATCCTCGGCATGACCGATGGCGACACCGTCACCATCGATGACGACGGTGCTGGCCACGGCTGGTCCACCGGCATGGGCGGTGTCTCACCCCACAAGGTCGATCTGCTGTCGGTGCTGGTCCATGAGATGGGCCACGTGCTTGGCATGACGGACGAGGACATGGGCGACATGCTGGCCGTCGGCGAGCGCATGATGCCGGGCAGTGGCGACACGGCAATCGGCAACCTGCCATTGCCGGCACAACTGCTGGGCACGATTGGTGTGCAGGAAGCCGAGCAGCACGTCAACTTCAGCTGAAGCCTGCTCCTTGACCAGGCAGGTGGTGGCGCAACGGAGGCCCTCGGGCCTTCGTTTTTTGTGCGCGCTCGCGCTGACGCGGTGAGTTCGGCATGTACTACGCACCGGCTCCCGCACTGCAGAAGCAAACGGCCAGCGATGTCACCTGCGCTGCAAGTGTTCACTTACTTTTACAGTGAAGGCGTCGTTGACTGTGGCCGTGGCTGTACAGTGGCCGCGCATTTACTTCGGAGCATCCTTGCCGTCCGGTTTGTACGGGAATTACTATCTTTGCAACTATCGGGGAATATCCCCCAACCTGCGAGGAGAGTGCACATGTCCCAGTCCCTGTCGAGCGATCGTGATCCCGTTTCCAGCAACAGCGCTGCCACCGAGGGTGCTGCACCGGTCCAGATCGGGCTGAGGTTGCGGGCCTCCGACAGCAGCGGTCGAGCGATCGTTTCCAACATCAGTTCGGTGCATCTGAGTTCGGGCATGGCCTTCATCGACTTTGGTTTCGTCGAGCAGTCGGTGCTGTCCGAGGCTGCCCGCGCCGCCCGAACCGGCGGTGACAGCAAGCAGATGGCAGATGGCCGCCTCGAATGCCGGATCGCGATGGGCATGGGCGATGTCGCGCAGCTCGCGCGCCAGCTGCAGCAAGTGCTCGCGAATGCGAATCGCCGCACCAGCGTGGCAGCGGACGCGGATGCGCACCTGATGCCGGGCCCGGAGACCAGCCTGCAGTAAACACGCCTGCTGCCCCGAACCCCGGTGGCGCTTGCTGCGCCACCGGCCCCGCCACCTCAGCCGGGCTCCGCCATGACGACCTTGTCCACCTCTCCGTTCCGCACCTCTGCGGACACCGCGCCAGAGCTGCGCGCGGTCGTGTCGGCCAGCCGCAGCGCGGTGACCACGGCGGCATTGTTCAGCCTGTTCATGAATCTGCTGCTGCTGGTGCCGTCGCTGTACATGCTGCAGGTCTACGACCGCGTGCTGTCCACCGGCAGCGTGCCGACGCTGTTGATGCTGACGCTGATCGCGACCTTCCTGTTCATCGTCTTCGGTGGCCTGGAATGGCTGCGCTCGCAAGTGATGATCGTCGCCAGCATGCGCTTCGATGCGATGCTGGGTCCGACCATTCACGATGCTATCTTTGCACGCACGCTGGCGACCGCCGGCCGGCAGGCCAGCGCGCAGCCGCTGGAAGACCTGGACAAGGTACGGCAGTTCATCACCGGGCCGGGCTTGTTTGCGTTGCTGGATGCACCGTGGGTACCGGTCTATGTGGTGATCATGTTCGTGTTCCACCCGTGGACCGGCATCGCTGCGCTGTTCTCGATTGCGGTGCTGGTGGCATTCACGGTCTGGACCGAATTGGCGACCGGCGATCTGCTACAGGAAGCCAACCGCGCCAACATTGCCGCCAACCAGCAGACCGCATCTCACCTGCGCAATGCGGAAGCCATCGCCGCGATGGGCATGATGCCCAGCCTGCGCGAGCGCTGGCTGGGTGAACGTAACGCGGCGCTCGACGCCCAGCATCGCGCCAGCGCGCGTGCGGGACTGATCTCGGCGATGTCCAAGACCTTCCGGTTGACCGCGCAATCATTGATTCTGGGCCTCGGCGCCTATCTCGCGATACGGCGCGAGATCTCGCCCGGCATGGTGATCGCCGCCTCGATACTGCTGGGCCGGGCGCTGTCACCGATCGACCAGCTGATCGCCAGCTGGCGCACCCTGAGCGCCGCGCGCATCGGTTACGGCCGCTTGGCCGAGTTGTTGGCATCTCACCCTGCGCTGCCGGAACCCATGTCCTTGCCGCCCATCCGTGGCGAATTCCGTATCGAAAAGCTGGTCATTTCACCGGCCGGCATGCGGCGTCCGGTCATCAAGGAAATTTCGCTGCAAATTCCTGCAGGCAGCCAGATGGCTGTGATCGGTCCCAGCGCTGCCGGCAAGTCGACCTTGCTGCGCGCACTGCTGGGCCTGCACCGCCCGGTGTCGGGCAGCCTGCGGCTGGATGCGATCGAACTGGCACAGTACCGGCGTGAAGACCTGGGGCGCTCGATCGGCTACCTGCCCCAGGATGTGGAGCTGCTCGACGGCACCATCGCCGAGAACATCGCGCGCTTCGGCTTCATTGATCCGGAAGCCGTGGTGAAGGCCGCGCGCCGCGCCGGCGTGCACGAAATGATCGGCGCGATGCCCGATGGCTACGAGACATCCTTGCATGGAAATTTCACCTTGTCTGCCGGACAGCGGCAGCGGGTGGCGCTGGCGCGTGCGCTGTATGGCGACCCGGCAGTGGTCATACTTGATGAACCCAATTCCAACCTCGACGAAGCAGGTAACGCCGCGTTGCAGCAGGCGCTGACGGACCTGCGCAGCTCCGGCACGACCGTGATTGTGGTGACACACCGCTCGCAGTTGCTGGAGCAAATGGATGCGGTGCTGGTGCTGGTCGATGGCCGCATCTCCTGCCTCGGTACGCCGTCACAAGTCGCGGAAGCATTGCAGCAGCGGCGGCAAGCGATGCAGACACAAGGCGCGCCGGCCACCGCGGGCAAGGCAGCACCGGGCAACGGCAGTGCAGCGAATGCAAGCTCAGCGAATGCAAGCAAAGCGAATGGAACCCAGAGCACGAGGCCAGCCGCTGCGTCAGTCACCGTGCCTCAGGCCACTGTCCATCCTGTGGAGACACGTCAATGAACGCGCCCGACAAGATCCATGCGCTTCCCTCGGCGCGCAAGCCCTTGCCGGGGCTGGACCCGAAAATAGAACGGCGCGAACGCAAGTTGCGCATCATCGGTGTGGCGAGCGTGTTGCTGCTGTTCGGCGGCCTCGGTACGTGGTCGGCACTGGCGCCGCTGGACAGCGCGGCCATCGGCCCCGGCGTGGTGGTGCTCGAAAACTACCGGATGGCCGTCGATCATCTGGAGGGCGGCATCGTCGCGCAAGTCCATGCGCGCGAAGGCCAGTGGGCGAAGAAAGGCGAAGTCCTGGTCACCTTGCAGGATGTGCAGCCACGCGCGCAACTGGAGCAGATCAAGGGCCAGTGGTTCGTCGCGATGGCGCGCGAATCCCGTTTGCTGGCGCAAAGGGATGGCAAGGGGCGTGTCAGCTTTCCGCGAGCGTTGCTGGAAAATGCGCGCGACCCGCGTGCGGCGGACGCAATGCGCGTGCAGGAGCAAACCTTCAGCGTACGGCGGCGTGCGCTGCAAGGAGAAATCACCCTCTATGAGCGCCAGATTGCGCAGCTGCGCGAAAAATCTGCCGGCTTGCAGGAACAGCGCGCGATGCGCGAGCGGCTGGTCGCGTCATTCGAGAAAGAGCGCAGTGATTTCGAGGCGCTGGCGCGCGAGGGCTATACCGAGCGCCAGCGCGTGCGCGAGATGGAGCGCAACCTGGCTCTCAATGATGGTCAGCGCAGTTCACTGAGCAGTGACATCGCGGCCACCGATGTGGAGATCAGCGCCACCCAGGTGAAGATCCTGCAGCTGGAGCAGAACTTCCAGCGTGAAGTGAACAAGGAGCTGGCCGAAGTGCAGGCCGAGCTGTTCACGCTGCAGGAAAAGATGCTGGGGCTGGAAGACACCGTCAAGCGCACCGTGATTACCGCGCCGCAGGATGGCATCGTGCACGGGCTGGAAGTGCATGCGCCGGGCGAGGTCATCAAGCCCGGCGCGCATTTGCTGGACATCGTTCCCGGCAATGAAAAGCTGATCGTCGAAGCCCGGCTGTCACCGCAGGACGTGGACCAGATCCGCGTCGGGCAACTGGCCGAGGTGCGCTTCACGGCATTTCGGCAGCGCGATATGCCGAAGATACAGGGGCAGTTGTCCACGCTGTCGGCCGACCGCATGGTGGACGATGTCAATGGCCAGAAAATGCCCTACTACCTCGGGCGCGTCGTCATTACGCCCGAAGGTGTGCAGCAGCTGCAGAGGCTCAAGCTCGATCTGGTGGCGGGGATGCCAGCCGATGTGATCGTCAAGACAGGCGAGCGCACGTTCTGGCATTACCTGACCGCGCCCGTCACCGATCTCGTCACCCGCTCGCTGAAGGAGGATTGACATGCGCGCCGGCCCCAGCCTGCTACGCACCTGTCTGTTGGCAAGCCTCGGGATGGTGGCCGCCGCAGCGCAGGCGGAAGACCTGTTGTCGCTCTATCGCAGTGCGGTGACGGATTTCCCGGCACTGCGCGCACGGGTGATGGCGATAGGGCGCGCACGCTCCGATGTCGATCTCGCGCAGAGCAAGCTCTATCCGCAACTGAGTGTGCAAACCTCGGCGTCGCGCAATGATTACCGTGACACGCAAAACGAGCAGCGCTTCAACGGCAACCGCACCATCTTCATCGCGCGCCAGGCCTTGCTCGATCTGCCGTCGGAACATCGCTTGTCCGCAGCCAGGTCGGCTGTAACGCAAGCCGAGCGTGAAGCCGAGCTGGCGCGCAATGAGCTATTCGGCCAGCTGGCCGAGCAGTACCTGCTGGCGCTGCAGGCCGAGGATGAACTGATCCAGCTGCAGGTGGAGAAGGAAGCCGCCGACCAGCAGGTGGAGAGGCTGCGCGCGATGCGCGAGCGCGAGATGGCGAAGGTGACCGATCTCGCCGAGGCGATTTCCTGGCGGGAGCAACTGGTCACGCGCGAGATCGACGCGATCAACAAGGCCGAGGCGGCGCGCACCCGCTTGCAGGAGTTCACCGGGCGTGTGCCCGGCATCCTGTCGAGCATGGCGATGCAGGATTTTCCGCCGGTGCCGGAGTCGGTCAGGTACTGGGTCGAGGGTGCGATGGCAGCCAATACCGTACTCGCAGCGCGGCAGGCTGCTGTGTCGACGGCGCGCGCGGCGGTCGATGCGGCCCGCGCCGAGCATTACCCGGTAGTGGCGCTCAATCTGCAGCGCAACCAGTCGAATCAGGACATCGACAACTCACCGCGTCGAGACTTCACGGTCGACAGCATCTCGATCGAGATGCGACTGTCGATCTACGAGGGTGGCCGCGTCAACGCGGCCACCGCATCGGCGCTCGCACAGCTGGCCATCGCGAATGAACAGCTCGATGCCGCACGGCGCGAGGTGGAGCGTGATGTGCGCATCCTGTATGCGAGCGCCACCGCCAATCGTGCGCGCATCGACTCGACCAACGGGGAAGTGGATGCCTTGAATTACACGGTGCGCGCGCAGGAGCGTGGCTATGAACTGGGCGTGGTGACGGTGATCCAGGTACTGGATGCGCGCCGCCGCCTGCTGCGCGCGCGCGTGGACCAGGCCAAGGCCAGGTATGACTACCTGCGCGACCTGATCGGGCTGCGCATGCGCGCCGGCGCGCTCAGCGAGGCGGACGTGATGGATTTCAACCGCTGGCTGGCGCCGCGCCCGGAAGCCGTGTCCTGGTCTGACTTGCCGGACGCGTCGCTGCGCTACTGATGCCGCGCAATGCGGGATAGGACAGCAGGATGAAGTGCGGCGGAGCATGTCCGCGTAGGGTGGCGTGCGGCGGCGTGCGGCGCGGTATGGCGAGGTCGGCCGAGGTCTGACCAGTCATCGCGGGTTATGATGCGGCTACGTCAGCCGCAGCCTCTGCGCGGCCCTGCAAGGACCCGCCCGCCATGAATGTACCGTCTGTTTCCCGTCGCCCTGCGACGGTCCCTGCAACTGCCCCATCGCCGCTGATGGCTGCCGCGGCGGTGTCCGGCGTGCTGGTCGCACTGCTGGGCATGCCGCTGGCGGGCAGCGCGGCAGCGGCGGCCTATGAATGCGCGGGCAAGACGCATTTCATCCACCGCGGTGCGCCATCCACGGTGCCGGCCGACGCCATCCGCAGCTATCGCTTCGATGATGCCGATCGCACGCAATTCGAAGGCATGCCTTGCGAGATTTCGGCGACCGAGATTGGTTGCCATGGCCTGACGCCACAGCAAGCCTATCGGCGCTTGCTGATCGATCGCGCCACCGGTGTCGTGAAAGACACGATGGAATTGCCGACCTCGATGCTGGTCTTCGAAGGGCAGTGCAAGTAAACCATCTCCGGTAGTACTTCATGTCCAGCCAGCCCTTGGATCCCGCACAATGGGAGAGTAACGAAGACGGCCGCATCTACGCGCCGGGCTTCGGCGATGTCTATGCCAGTCGTGCCGGTGCATGGGGGCAGGCGCAGGCAGTGTTCATCAAGGGCTGTCAGTTGCCGCAGCGCTGGTACCGGGGTGAACAGGTGCGCTTGCTGGAGACGGGCTTTGGGCTGGGCGTCAATTTTCTTGCGAGCTGGGCTGCGCTCGAGCGCTGTATGGCGGAAGCGAAGGGGCGAGGCGAAGCCGGTAGCGCGCGGCTGGATTACCTGGCTATCGAAAAACATCCCTTTACGCGGGACGACCTGCGTACCGCACTGAGCCTGAGCATTGCGGCAGCGCCTGAAGAACAGCGCGACACGCTGCAAGCGCTGGCAGATCGCCTGATCGCACTGTGGCCGCCGATGCTGCGCGGCTTTCATGCGCTGGAGCTGGATGAGCGCGTGACACTGACGCTCGTGTTCGATGATGTCGACACCGCGCTATCGCAAGTCACTGGCCGCTTTGATGCCATCTACCTTGATGGTTTCGCACCGGACCGCAATCCGGTGATGTGGTCGCCGGTCGTGCTGTCGCAGGTTGCAGCGCTCGCTGCGCCCGGTGCGTTGCTGGCCAGCTGGTGCGTGGCCGGGGCGGTGCGGCGTGCACTCGCTGATGCAGGCTTCCGGGTCGAGAAGCGGCCGGGCTATGGCGGCAAGCGCGATTGTCTGTCGGCGCAGTGGCCTCAGGCATCCGAAATTACTGCCCGCCATGTCGGCAGTGCCAGCGATGTCAGTCATACCAGCAAGGTCAGTCATAGCAGCGAGGTCAATCATTCCAGCGAGGTCAGCATTGCAGGCGAGCTGGCGTCGGTGGTCGTGGTCGGTGCCGGGATTGCCGGGGCGAGCATTGCGCGCCAGCTGGCGCGCCGTGGTTTGCGGGTCACTGTGCTGGAGCGCGATCGTCCGGCGTGTGGGGGGTCCGGCAATCCGGCAGGCGTCGTGCGTCCGGAGCCGGGCAGTGCCGACAATCCGATCACGACACTGAGTGCGGCCGGCGTCACCTGGTTGATGCGCTGGATCGATCGCCATGCGGCAGCGGTACCTCACCACTGGTGTGGCGTGCTGCGTATTGCACGCGACGAGCGCAAGCGCGACAAGATGGCCCGCCAGGCCGTGGACGCTGCCGATGAATGGCTGCAGGGAGTCGATCTGGAAGCGGCGAGAAGCCTGTGCGGCGCTGCGCCGGCAGAGGCGGGGTTTCATTTGCCGCAGGCAGGCTGGGTGGTGCCGCCGGCGCTGGTGGCCGCCTTCCTCGATCACCCTGGCATCACGCTGCAAACGAAGAGCGAAGTGAAGCGCTTGCAGAAGGAGGGCGCTGGCTGGCAACTGCTGCTGGCCGATGGCAGCCGGCTGCAGGCCACGCGGGTCGTGCTCGCGACAGCATTCGACCACGGGCTGGGATCGACACGGCTGGCGATGGGCTCCGCCCGTGGCCAGTTGTCGATGCTGGCTGCGCGCGATACGCGCGCGTTGCACAAGATCGTTTGCCGCGATGGCTACATCACGCCGGCCGTGAATGGCATGCACATCGTCGGTGCCACGGTGCAGCATGACGATGATGATGCCGCCGCACGTACCAGCGATGATGAACAGAATTTCGAGCGTTTGCAGCGCTTGCTGCCGGACTTTGCGACGCGTGCCGAGCTGCAAAGCGGACGTGTGGGCTGGCGCGCGACGACACCGGATCGCTTGCCGCTGGTCGGCAAGCTGGACGAGGGCTTGTATGCGAGCCTCGGCCACGGCGCGCGTGGCATCACGTGCGCGCCCTTGTGCGCAGAATTTCTGGCCGCAATGATGTGCGATGCGCCGCTGCCACTGGGCGCCGAGTGGATTGCGCGCCTCGATCCCTTGCGCAGGGAAGTGAAGGACGCCTGAGCCGGCTCAGGCGACGGAACGCGGCAATTTATGCAAACAGGCGTGCGAGTTCGGCGCCCGGGTTCTCCGCCCGCATGAAGGCTTCGCCGACCAGGAAGGCATGCACATCGGCGTCGCGCATGCGCTTGACGTCATCTGTGTTCAGGATCGCCGACTCGGTCACCACCAGTTTGTCCGGCGTGATGCGCGGCAGCAGGTTCAGCGTGGTATCGAGTGTGGTCTCGAAGGTGCGCAGGTTGCGGTTGTTAATGCCCAGCAGCGGTGTCTTCAGTTTCATTGCAGCGTTCAGCTCGTCGCCGTCATGCACTTCCACCAGCACGTCCATTCCCAGTTCCATGGCGCATGCTTCCAGCTCGGCCATCAGGCCGTGGTCGAGGGCGGCCACGATCAGCAGGATGCAATCCGCGCCCCATGAGCGTGCCTGGTATACCTGGTACGGGTCGATGATGAAGTCCTTGCGCAATGCCGGGATGGCGCAGGCGGCGCGCGCCTGCTTCAGGTAATCCGGCGCACCTTGGAAGAAGTGCACATCGGTCAGCACCGACAGGCAAGCGGCGCCGTGTTGCGCATAGCTTTGCGCAATGTCGGCCGGGCGGAAGTCTTCGCGCAGCACGCCCTTGGATGGGGAGGCTTTCTTGATTTCGGCGATCACGCCGGCGCCGCCGGCGGCGATCTTGCTGCGCAGGCTGGCGCCGAAGCCGCGTATCTGTGCACGCGATTCGCGGTCGCTCTCGACCTCGCGACGCAGGCTGGCGTAGTCCTGGATCTTTTTGGCGGCAGCGACTTCGTCGGCCTTTACGTCCAGTATTTTGTTCAGGATGTCGGACATGCTTGTTATTCCGGAATTGGCGTGTGGTCCAGCGGATTGAGCCGATTGAAGAGCAGCTTATTGAGCAGCGAAGCCTTGCGTGAACTTCGCAAATTGTTCGAGCTTGGCGCGTGCAGCCCCCGATGCAATTGCCTCGCGCGCACGCGACACACCATCGCCGATGCTGCTGGCGACGCCCGCCGCATACAGCGCAACACCGGAATTCAGTACCACGATGTCACGTGCCGGGCCGGTCACGTTGTCCAGCGCTTCACGAATCTTTTGAACCGACTCGGCGGCGCCGCTGACTTTCAGGTTGCGGCTGGAGGTCATCTGCAGGCCGAAATCTTCCGGATGGATGTCGTATTCGCGTACCTCGCCATCGACCAGCTCACCGACCATGGTCGCGGCGCCCAATGACGCTTCATCCATGTTGTCACGTGCCCAGACGACCAGCGCATGTGTGGCGCCGAGGCGTTGCAACACGCGCGCCTGAATGCCGACCAGGTCCGGATGGAATACGCCCATCATGATATTTGGGGCGCCGGCCGGGTTGGTCAGCGGTCCGAGAATATTGAAGATGGTACGAACGCCGAGTTCCTTGCGTACCGGCGCCGCATGTTTCATTGCCGCGTGGTGGTTGGGCGCGAACATGAAGCCGATGCCGGTTTCTTCGATGCATTGCGCTACCTTCGACGGCTGCAGGTTGATGTTCACGCCCAGCGCCTCCAGCGCATCGGCACTGCCCGAGGACGAGGACACGCTGCGGCCACCATGCTTGGCCACGCGCGCGCCGGCGGCAGCCACCACGAAGATCGACGCCGTCGAAATGTTGAAGGTGTTCGCGCCATCGCCACCGGTGCCAACGATGTCGACCAGGTTGTGCGCATCCTTCACCTCGACCCTGGCCGCGAACTCGCGCATGACTTGTGCCGCGGCGGCGATCTCACCAATGGTTTCCTTCTTCACGCGCAGGCCTATGGTCAGTGCAGCGATCATCACCGGCGTCATCTCGCCGCCCATGATCTGCCGGAACAGGCCCAGCATTTCATCGTGGAAGATTTCGCGGTGCTCGATGCAGCGCAGCAGCGCTTCTTGCGGGGAAAGTGTCATCGCGCCCTCAGCTGTCCAGGAAGTTTTTCAGCAGTGCATGGCCGTGCTCGGACAGGATGGATTCCGGGTGAAACTGTACGCCCTCGATCTGGAAGTCCTTGTGACGCACACCCATGATCTCGCCATCGGCAGTCCACGCAGTCACTTCGAGACAATCCGGCAGCGACGCGCGCTCGATCGCCAGCGAGTGATAGCGGATCACCGTGTACGGGCT
>JACCDT011975970.1_pt1 | contig 21347 bp, 16 predicted proteins | sample 7446291 | NCBI WGS metagenome assembly JACCDT01 (sample SAMN15323446, study PRJNA562643) | freshwater metagenome | isolation source: river surface water | place: USA:Blue River Watershed | collected 2017-08-17 | reverse complement strand
GGGTGATGTTTGGTTTGGCGGTCTTGGGCCTTTGGCTTCTTGCCTGCAACGCGCCGGTCAGGCGGCAGGGGCCCGGCGGCTTCGATGCGGGGGCCCTTCGGGCTCCCTTCGGTGCTCGGTCGCCAGGGGCACGCGAGGCAAACTCGCCCCTGCGGGGCTCAAACATGCCTCGCTCTCCGGCCCCCGCCGACCTGCGCGCCTCAGCCCCGCATAGGCGCCGCCGAACCCCTGCCACCCGCCCAGCGCGTCTCTCTTGCGAGTGACTTCATCCGGCTTGCAAGGCGGCGATCGCGTCGGCTGTTCGCTGTGCGGCGCCCCGGTGGGCCTGCGCGAATTGCAGGCCGGCTTGGGCCATCACCTCTCGGCGCGCTGCCTCCGCGAACAGGGTGCGCGCTGCCTCCAGCGCCTGCGGCAGGCCCTCGAGACGCATCGCGGCACCGGCCGCCTGCGCGAGCTCGGCCGCCTCGGCGAAGTTGAAGGTGTGCGGGCCCATGAGGACCGGGCAACCGCAGGCGCAGGCTTCGATGAGGTTCTGCCCGCCCAGGGGCGCGAAGCTGCCCCCGAGCAGGGCAGCGTCGGCCAGGCCGTAGTAGAGGGCCATCTCGCCCAGGGAGTCGCCGAGCCAGACGTCGGCGGCGCGGGCCTCATCGTCAGGGCCGGTGTCGCCCCAGACGCTGCGGCGCGAGACGGTGAGGCCGGCGGCCTGCAGCATCGCGACCACTTCGTCGAAGCGTTGCGGGTGGCGCGGCACGATCAGCAGGCGGGGCTGCGGGTGGCCTGAGACAGCTTGGAACCCCGGCGCGACGCCGGCGCCCTGTGCCGACTGTCCGCCCTGTCCGCCCTGTCCGCCCTGTCCGCCCTGTGCGGGCTGTGCGGGCTGTGCGGGCTGTGCGGGCTGTGCGGGCTGTGCGGGCTGTGCGGGCTGTGCGGGCTGTGCGGGCTGTGCGGGCTGTGCGGGCTGTGCCCCCAGGGACTGCAGCAGCATCGCCTCCTCGCCCTCGCGCGAGCTGGCGAACATGAGAACCGGGCGGGCGTCCTTCCAGCTCCGGCCCCGGGCCAGCAAGGCGGCGTCGGGGGTGGCGTCGAACTTGAGGTTGCCGAAGACGCCGTCAACCTTCGCGCCGGCGGCACGCAGGCGACGAGCGTCGTCCTCGGTCTGCGCCCACACCGCGGCCAGCGCGCCATAGGCGGGCCGCGAGAGCCAGGACAGGCGCTGCGCGCCGCGCAGCGATTTGTCCGACAGGCGGGCATTGGCCAGCGCCAGCGGCAAGCCCCGGCGCGCGCAAGCGGCGACGAGGTTGGGCCAGACCTCGGTTTCCATCAGCACGCCGGCACGCGGGCGGAAGTGGTTCAGGAAGGCCTCGACCGCCTGCGGCGTGTCCCAGGGCAGCCAGGCCTGCGCATCGCCCTCGCGCAGCAGGCGCGCGCCCTCGGCGCGGCCGGTGGCGGTGCCGTGTGTGAGCAGCACCCGCAGCCCCGGCTCGCGTGCGCGCAGGGCCTGGAGCAAGGTGGCGGCGGCGCGGGTTTCGCCCAGCGACACCGCATGAATCCAGAGGGCGCCGTGGCCGCAGGCGGGCGTGGTGTTGTCATAGCGCCCGAAGCGCTCGCCCACCGCCTCGAGGTAGCCGGGCTCGGCCTCGCCGCGCCGGCGCAGCTTGCGCACCAGCAAGGGCTGGGCGGCGCGCAGCGCGAGCGAGTACAGGGACATCCACAGGCCGCCGGCGGCCTGGCGCAGAGCGCCCGGGGTGGTGCTGTCCATGGCCGAATCACGCGTCACGGTCACAGGGCGACACCTTTGGCGCTGACGCGGTCCCATGCGATCAGCACCGCATCCAGCGCGGGATGCGGCTTGGCGAACACGCTCACCTGCCGCGTGCGGTTCACCGGGCCGGTGCGCCAGGCGGTGTCGTGGTTGTAGATCTGCACGTGGGGCAGGTCCAGCGCGGTGGCGATGTGCGAGAGGCCGCTGTCGACGCCGATCACGCCGGCGCAGGCGGACAGGCGGTCGGCGAGTTCACCCAGGGGCAGCCGGGGCCAGAGGCGGGCCTGCGGGCCCAGGGCCTGCGCGAGGCGCTCGGCACGGACACGCTCCTCCTCGCTGCCATGCGGCAGGCCGATGACGAGGCCGCGAGCGATCAGCGCGCGTCCGAGTTCGATCCATCGTGCTTCCGGCCAGAGCTTGTCGGCGCGCGAGGTGCCGTGGACGAAGGCCACTTCACCCGAGACCGCGTCACCCGGCGTAAGCGTCGCCACCGTGGCCATGGAGCCAGTGGACCTGGCGAGGCCGGCGGCGCCATCGCCCTCCGCTGCGTTCGCGGCATTGGCCGAGGCCCGCAGCCCGAAGCGCTCCTCGCCCTGCGGCGCGTAGTCAAGCGCATGCGCGCACAGCACCCGCGCCCGGTCGACCGCGTGGATGCGCGGCGGGATGTAGACCGCCTGCTGCGCCACCCAACGGGTGGGCGCCTCGTAGCCGGAGCCGGCGGTGCGGTTGCCCAGGGCCACCTTGCGGCCGCCGGGCGCGAGGCGCGCGAGCCAGGCGACCAGGGCGGACTTGGTCAGGCCCTGCAGGTCGATGACGCGGTCATAGGCCTCGGACTGCAGCTCGGCGCGGAAGGCGGCAAAGGCCGCGCGGGTTTCGGGCGCGAAGGGCGCGCGCCGCCAGCGGCGCTGGTCACAGGCGATGACCTTCGTCACGCCCTCGCAGCGGCGCACCAGGTCGGCGAAGGCGGGCTCGACGACCCAGTCGATGCGCGCCTCGGGCAGGGCCCGCCGAATGTCCTGCACCGCGGGCATGGCGTGCACCACATCACCCAGGGAGGAGAGCTTGACGAGAAGAACCTTCAATCCGGCTCCGGTACTGCTTGGCCTCGAGACGCTCAATGCGCCGCGGCGCCGACTTCGGCGCCGGGCTTGACCTCGCGCAGGAGCGCGAGCATGTCGGCTTCGATGCGATGCAGGGCCTCGGGGGTCTGCCCCTCGAAGCGCAGCACCAGCACCGGCGTGGTGTTGGAGGCACGGATCAGGCCGAAGCCGTCCGGCCAGTCGATGCGCAGGCCGTCGATGGTGCACACCTGCGCCGGCGCGCCGAACTGCGGCCGCGACGCAGCGCGCGTGATCAGCTGGTCGACGAGGCCATGCGGCTCGCCCTCGGCGCAGGCGACGTTGAGCTCCGGCGTCGAGTGGCTGGTGGGCAGGGCCTCGAGCGCGGCGCCGGGGTCGGCCTCGCGCGAGACGATCTCCAGCAGGCGCGCGCCGGCATAGGTGCCGTCGTCGAAGCCGTACCAGCGCTCCTTGAAGAAGATGTGGCCGCTCATCTCGCCGCCCAGAGGCGAGTCGATCTCCTTCATGCGCGCCTTGATCAGGGAGTGGCCGGTGCGGAACATCTCGGGCTGGCCGCCGTCGGCGGTGATGGCGGGCGCGAGGCGCTGGCTGCACTTGACGTCGAAGACGATGGGCGCGCCGGGCACGCGCGAGAGCACGTCGCGGGCGAACAGCATCATCTGCCGGTCGGGGTAGATGTTCTGACCCGAGGGGGTGACGATGCCGAGGCGGTCGCCGTCGCCGTCGAAGGCCAGGCCCAGGTCGGCGCCGGTGCGGGCCAGGGTCTCAATCAGGTCGCGCAGGTTCTCGGGCTTGCTCGGGTCGGGGTGGTGGTTGGGAAAGTTGCCGTCCACCTCGGAAAACAGCTCGATCACCTCGCAGCCCAGGGCGCGGAAGATGGCAGGGGCCGAGGCGCCCGCGATGCCGTTGCCGCAGTCGACCACCAGTTTCAGCGGGCGGGCCAACTTCACGTCGGAGACGATGCGCGCTCGGTACGCATCACCGATATCGGTCTGCCGCAGCGTGCCGGACCGGGCCGCATCGGGCACGCCGGACTCCATCGCCCGACGCAGGGCCTGGATCTCGTCACCGTAAATGGCGCGGCCGGCCATCACCATCTTGAAGCCGTTGTAGTCGCGCGGGTTGTGGCTGCCGGTGACCTGGATGCCGCTGGTGCACAGGGTGCTGGCAGCGAAATAGAGCATGGGGGTGGTGACCATGCCGACGTCGACGACGTCGACGCCCGCGGCGAGCAGGCCGCGCACCAGGGCCTGCGAGAGCGCAGGGCCGGAGAGCCGGCCGTCGCGGCCCACCGCCACGGTGCCCTCGCCGGCCGCGCGGGCGGCGGCGCCGAAGGCGCGGCCCAGCGCCTCGGCCACGCGCTCGTCCAGCGTGGACGGGACGACGCCACGGATGTCGTAGGCCTTGAAGATCGTCGGCGAGAAGGTGGTCATGGTCTCGGAGGTACGAGCGGTGCGAGAAGTCGGAAGCGCCTTCGCGAGGCCTGGCCCCGCGGCAACAGGGCATTGTCGCCCAGATGGCGCCCCACCCGGCGCACCGGCGGACCGGCGCGTATCATGGACTCATGCGTCACGTCGCCCTGACCACCCTGCTCATGCGCCGCCGACAGACCGGCATCCCGGAGAGCGCCGCGCGGCTGGCCGTCAGCACGGCGGCCCCGCATGCCGGGGCCAGCACCTCGGTCGCGCTATGGGCCACGCCCCTGCAGCGCCACGTGTTCGCCACCCCGATCGGGCCGGTCCTCCTGGCGGCCAGCGACGCCGGCCTGGCTGGCCTGTGGTTCGAGGGCCAGAAGCACGACCCGGCGGCCGCCTGGCGCGGCCTGGGCCACCAGGCGCCGCGCCCGTCGCACCCGGTGCTGCAGGCCGCCGAGGACCAGCTGCAGGCGTACTTCGAGGGCCGGCTCGACCGCTTCGACCTGCCCCTGGACCTGAGCCACGGCACGCCTTTCCAGCGCCAGGTCTGGCAGGCGCTCACCGGCATCGCCCGCGGCCAGACCACCACCTATTCCGAACTCGCCGCCCGCATCGGCGCGCCCCAGGCCGCCCGCGCGGTCGGCGCCGCGGTGGGCCGCAACCCGATCAGCGTCATCGTCCCCTGCCACCGGGTGCTGGGCGCCCATGGCGCCCTCACCGGCTATGCCGGTGGCCTCGAGCGCAAACGCGCCCTGCTGCGGCTCGAGGGCCTGCCCGCCTGAGGCCGAAGCACCCGCACTCCACCGCCTGAAGCCGGCCCCGGCGCCCACCGCGGCCCCTGCGCCGGTCTCCCCAGAAGAAGTTTCGCCTCATGCCCCTGCGCCCCCTGTTCGACTACATGCTGCTGGCCTCGCTCTGGGGCGCGGCCTTCATGTTCATGCAGCTGGCCGTGGGCGACTTCGGCGCCCTGCCCACCGCCGCGGTGCGCCTGGGCCTGGCCGCCCTGTGCCTGATGCCGCTGGCGCTGCTGCGCGGGCAGTGGCTGCAGATGCGACGGCACGCGTGGCAGCTGGTGGTGGTGGGCCTGCTCAGTTCCGGCGTGCCGGCGGTGCTTTACAGCTTCGCCTTGCAGTACCTGCCCTCGGGCGTGTCCGCCATCATCAACGCCACCACGCCCATGTTCGGCGGCCTGGTGGCCTGGGTCTGGCTCAAGGACCGGCCCGATGCCTCGCGCATGCTGGGCTTGGCCGTGGGCTTCGCGGGGGTGGCCCTGCTGGCCAGCGCCAGGGCCTCGGGCCCGGTCGAGGCCAGCGCCTGGGTGCAGGCCGGCGCGGTGCTGGCCTGCCTGCTGGCGTGCCTGTGCTATGGCATCGCCGCCTCCTTCAGCAAGGTCTTCCTGTCCGAGGTGCCGCCCCTGGCCACGGCTGCGGGCAGCCAGTTCGGCGCGGCCCTGGTACTGGCCGGCCCCGCCCTCACCCAGCTGCCGGCGCAGATGCCCTCCGCCAAGGCCTGGGGCGCGGCGGTGGCGGTGGGCGTGCTGTGCACCGCCGTCGCCTATGTGCTGTATTTCCGCATCATCCAGTCGCTGGGGCCGTCACGCGCGATCACCGTGCCCTATGTGATCCCGGTCTTCGCCGTCTTCTACGGCAGCGTGTTCCTGGGCGAATCGCTCACCCTGCGCACGCTGCTGTGCGGCCTGGTGATCGCGGTGGGCACGGCGCTGGCGACCGGGCTGCTGCGGCTGCCGCTGCGGCGGTCAGCGCCGCGCGCCTCGTAAGCACCCCGGCCCGAACGGGCGACTGCCCCACTGGCCCGTCCGGGCCAGGACCTCGCGCCTTTCTCCGACGGCCCCCGCCAAGGCGCCGTCCGAACAATCCGCTCCCTGCCCGCCACGGGCGTCACGACCTCCAGGGACGGAGCCATGAAGAACTGCCTCGCCACCCTCCTCGGCGGCCTGCTGTGCCAGGCCGTGTCGGCGCAATGCGTCCCGGCCGACGCCGCGGCCACCAGCCGGATCGACGGCTGGCTGGGCGCCGCGGCCGACCCCGGCACCGGCCTGTGGCTGGCGACGCTGGCGCTGATGGCAGGCATCGCCTGGCGGCGCCAGGACCATTGAACGCGCGCCGGCCAGGACCTCCCTCGACCTCCCGCGGATTCCACTCATGTCGACGCTGTCCGCACGGGCCGGCCAGGCCCTGCGCTGGGGAACGCTGACCCTGCTGGCGCGCATGGGCCTGCAACTGGTGGCGCAGGTGCTGCTCGCGCGCATGCTCGGGCCAGGCGCCTACGGCGTCTATGCGCTGGGGCTGGCCCTCCTCACCTTCACCGGCTTCCTCGCGGGCAACGGCTTCGCCTACGGGCTGGTGCTGCGGCCGCATATCGGCGAGGCGGACATTCGCCTCGCCTTCACCTGGCAGGTGCTCGCAGGGCTCGCGGGCGCGGCCCTGCTGGCCGCCAGTGCGCCCGCGCTGGCCGGCTTCTTCCACGCGCCGGCGCTGGCGCCCACGCTGCGCTGGATGGCCCTGGCCTGCGCCTTCAATGCGGGCGCGGGCACTGCGCTGGCCCTGATGCAGCGCGCGCTCGACCAGCGCCGCCAGGGCCTGCTGCAGCTCGCGGCCTATGCCCTGGGCTACCTGGGCGCGGGGCTGCCGCTGGCCCTGGCCGGCTTCGGCGCCGAGGCGCTCGCCGCCGCCTGCGCGGTGCAGGCCGCGGCCACCTTGGCGCTGGCGCTGTGGCTGCAGCCGCACCCGCTGCGGCCGCTGTGGCGCGGCCCGGCGCGCGCGGCGACGCTGGGCACCGGCGGGCGCGTCTTTCTGACCAACATGGTCAACTGGCTCTCGGCCAACCTCGACCGGCTGGTGATCGGCCGCTGCCTGCCCGCGCCGGCGGTAGGCCTGTTCGCGCTGGCCTGGAACCTGTCCCAGGTGCCGGTGGCGCTGCTGGTGGGCGCGACGCAGCCGGCGCTGATGGCGGCGGGAACCCATTTGCGCGCCGGCGGGCGAAGGGAAGCACGCCGGGCGAACGAAGGCCCCATGCAGGCGCAGGCCGCGACCGGCGAGGAAGGCCACACCACCCCGGACACCAGCGCCCCGGACACCAGCACCCGGGATCTGCGCCGCCTCGCCGGCGCCTGGGAGATGGCCAATGCCGGCGCCGCCTCGCTGCTGCCGACCGCCGCCCTGTGCGGCGCCCTGCTCGCGCCCGACCTGATCGCGCTGCTCTATGGCCCGGCCTGGCAGGCCTCGGGGCCCCTGCTCGCGCTCATGCTGCTGTGCCTGCCGGCCTGGACCGCCTGGGCCCTGGCCACGCCGGTGCTGTGGCACACCGGCCGGCCGCAGCAGGAGGCGACGCTGCAGCTGCCCCTGCTGCTGCTGGCGCTGCCGCTGTGGGCCTGGGCAGCGCTGGGCGTGCCGGGGACGGCGCCGGCCGACGCCGAGGCGCACACCGGCCGCCTGCTCGCGGTGGCGGCGGTGACCGCGCTGCTGCTGCATGCGCGGGCCTGGCTCACCGTGCGCGCGGCACTCAAGCGGCTGGGCCGCTCGCCGTCGCGGCTCGCGTCACCGGTCTGGCGGGGGCTGGCCCTCGCGGCCTGCTGCGCGCTGGCCCTGCTGGCGGGACAGGAAGCGGCCAGCTGGATCGCGGCGCAGGTCTCCCCCGGGTTCGCGCTCGAAGAGACCGGCGCAGCCACGGCCGGCCTGCGTCTCGCCACCGGCGGCGTTTCGGCCCTCGGCTGCGCGTGGGGGCTGCTCGCGGTTCGGCCCTCGCTGATCGGGCCGCAGGCGCTCGCCCTGCTGCGGCGCGCGGGCGTTGCGGGAGCTAGGCCGTGAGCGCGCTGGACACCCTGGTCAACAAGGCAAACGCTTCGGGCGCGTCGGGCCTGCCGCGCGCGCGAGCCGCCGCGCCCGCGCTTCGCCGCGCCGGCCTCCTGCCCTGGATCTTCCCCGCGCTGCTGCTGGTGCCGGCCGTCGACGTGCTGCTCTCGGGCCGCAACCTCACCGAGGCGGCCGCCGCGCTCGAGATGGCCGGACCCGGGCCGCGCGCCGCGCTGGTCGACTGGCTGCAGCGCGCCGTCTCCCTGCTGCTGCTGGCCGCGTCGCTGGAGCAGGTCGTGCACCACGCGCAGGAAAAGCTGCCGGCGCCGCTGCCGCTGGCGGGCGCCTTCCTCCTTTACTGGCTGGGGACCGTCGCCCTGCCCGCGGCCTTCGGCGCGCACCCGCAGTTCGGCCACGACCTGTTCTACGCGCCGGCGGCCGGCCTCGCCTGCTGCCTGGCCACGCCCGCCGAGAAAGACCGCATCCTGCAGTCGGCCCGCGACGCGCTGGCGCTGCTGCTGCTCGCCGGCCTGGTGCTGCTGCCCTGGCGGCCGGCCCTGGTGGCCGACCCCTCCTATGCCGCCGGCTGGCTGCCCGGCCTGCCGCGCCTGGCCGGGCTCACCCCGCATGCGGTGACCCAGGGCATGCTGGCCCAGGTCTTCCTGCTGCTGCTCTGGGTGCGGCCCTACGCGCGCCCCGCGATGCGCCGCGAGGCCTGGGTCCTGGGCCTGGGCGTGCTGGTGCTGGCCCAGTCCAAGACCGCCTGGCTGGCCTTCGCGCTGTGCGCCCCCGTGTTACTCGCGGTACGCCAGGGCCCCTTGCTGTGGCGCCGCCTCGGCGGGCCGGCGCCGGGCGGCGGCGTGCTGGCCCTGGGCGCCGGCCTGTGCCTGCTCGTGGTGCTGGGCGCGGCGGCGGCCCTGTCGGAGCAGGTGGCCGGGCGCGCTGCCGACTTCTTCGCCAGCGAGCAGGGCGCGCAGCTTCTCTCGCTCACCGGCCGCGACCGCATCTGGGAGGCGGCGCTGGAGGAGTGGCGGCTGCACCCGGTCTTCGGCTATGGCCTGTCGATCTGGGACGGCGCCTACCGCGCCGCCATCGGGCTGCCGCATGCGACCCATGCGCACAGCCAGTTCCTCGACGACGCGGCCCACGCCGGCAGCGTCGGCGTGGCCGCCCTGCTGCTGTACGCCACGGTGCTGCTGGCGATGTGCCTGCGCCATGCGCGCGCCAGCGGCGGCCTCGCCCTGGCGCTGGGCCTCACCCTGGGCCTGCGCGCCATCGGCGAGGTGCCGCTCGCGCTCCAGGGCTATGGCACCGAGCTGTTCGTTCACCTGCTGCTGCTGTCCACGCTGGCCGCGGCTGCCACATCACCCGAGAGAGGAGACCGGCATGAGGATTTCCGTCGTCATTCCCCTGTACAACAAGGCCCGCTACGTGCGCGGCGCGGTGGCCTCGGCGCTGGCGCAGAGCCTGCCGCCGCTGGAGGTGATCGTCATCGACGACGGCTCCACCGACGACGGCCTGCCGATTCTTTCGGCGGCGATGCGTGACGAGCGCCTGCGGCTCGTGTGCCAGGCCAATCGCGGCGTGTCGGCCGCGCGCAACCTGGGCATCGCGCTGGCCCAGGGCGACTGGGTGGCCTTCCTCGATGCCGACGACGAGTGGCACCCCGACTTCCTCGCCGCCCTGGCGCGGGCGCACCGGCGCTGCCCCGAGGCCGACCTGCTGGCCACCGGCTTCCGGCGCGTGCAGGACGCCACCGTGCCGCTGCGCCCCTGGACGACCGAACCCGAAGCCGTGGACGAGGCCGGCGGCGTCGAGGTGATCCACGACCTGCGCCGGCGCTGGATGCGGCGCGCGCCGCTGTGCGCGAGCAGCGTGGCGATCCGCGCCGAGCGGCTGCGGCGGATGTCGCCCTGTTTCCACGAAGGCGAGTCCTATGGCGAGGACCTGGACATGTGGTTCCGCCTCGCCGACGAGGCGCCGGTGGCGGCGGCCGGCGGCGCCTACGCCTCGGTGCGCGGCGGGGTGGAGGGCGCGCTGTCGCGGGTGGCCCGCCGCAGCATGCCGCCCTTCCTGGTGCGGATGCGGGCCCAGGCCCTGACCGGGCAATTGCCGGCGCGCTTCCAGGCCTCGGCGTTGTGGTTCGTGGCCCAGGCCCAGGTGACCATGGCGCGCGAGGCCCTGGCCGAGGGCGAACGGCGCGAGGCCCTGGGCTGGCTCCTGGGCGACCTGCGCGCCTCGCGCGGCTGGCTGCTGCGACGCTGGTGGGTCACCCTTCTCCTGGCCCTGTGCATGCCCTCGCCGGTGGCCGACCACTGGCAGCGGTGGCGCATTCGCAGCGCCGAGGCCCAACTCCGAAGGGGCGCGGCATGACGGCCGCGGGCGAGACCTTGCGCGTGTCCGTGATTGTCAAGGCCCTGGACGAAGGCCCGCGCATCCGGCGGGCCCTCGCCAGCGCGCTGGCGGCCGTGGCCGAGGTCGCAGGCAATGGGGGGGGCGAGGTGATCCTCGCCGACGGCGGCTCACACGACGACACGGTGGCCCAGGCCCTGCGGCTGCCGGTGCGGGTGGTGCAACTGGCCGACCCGCGCGAGCAGCGCTGCGGCGTCGGCCCCGAGCTCGGGTGGCGGCAGGCGCGCGGCGAATACCTGTACCTGATGGACGGCGATATGGAGCTCGCGCCGGGCTTTCTCGCCCCCGCGCTGGACTTCCTCGCTCGCCACCCGGAAGTCGCGGGCGTGGGCGGCCGGGTGATCGAGCGCAACCTCAACGCGATGGAGTACCGCGAACGCGATCGCCGCGCGCAGACGCAGGAGGCGCACCGCCGGCCGGGCCCGGTGGACCGCCTCGACGGCGGCGGCCTCTACCGCCGGCGGGCGATCATGGAGGCGGGCTACCTCTCCGACCGCAATCTCCATAGCTACGAGGAGCTGGACCTGGCGCTGCGTCTGCGCGCGCGCGGCTGGCGGCTGTGGCGGCTGTCGCTGCCGGCGGTGAGCCACGAAGGCCATGCCGATTCACCCTGGCAGCTGCTGGCGCGCCGCTGGCGCAGCGGCTATGCCTGGGGCTGCGGCGAGGTGCTGCGCGCGGCGCTGGGCCAGCCCTGGTGGCCGCTGTTGCTGCGGGACCTGCGCGAGCTGCGGATTTACCTGGCGGTGTGGGCCTGGTGGGGCGCGATGGCGGCCTTGTTTGCGCTGGGCCTGATCGCCCCCCGCACTCAGGTCCATCCCCTCGCTCTGGAAGCCATGCCAGTCGTGGCAAGTCTCACCGGCCTGGCCTGGAGCGCGCTGGCCCTGCTGGCGGTGGCGCCCTGGGCGGTGATGACGCGGCGACGCCAGTCGGCCGCGTCCGGCGCCTATGCAGTGGCGTCCTGGTGCGTGCACGCTGCCGGCCTGCTGCGCGGGCTGCTGGTGAGGCGAAGGCCGCCGACCGGACCGATCGCGATGCGCGAGCCGGGTCCGCCAGCGGATGCATTGGCTGCGGCGCAGGTGGCAACACACCCGGCAATGAAGGGGGCCGAACCCGGAACCAGCGCGACGCCCCTGCCCTGGCTGCCCTCGCCCCGCCCGCGCGAGCGCCGCGCGCGCACGCCGGTGATCCTGGTCGCCTGCCCCTGGACCCCGGTGGGCGGCGGGATGTACAAGGTGGCCGACTACCTCCTGCGCGCGCAGGCCGCGCCCGGGGCCTGGCTGGCAGGCGACGGGCCCGAGCCGCCGGCTGCCCGCCTGCGGCCGCTGGACACGCGCGGCGGCGGCAGCGCCGCGGCCTCGATGGGCGTGCTGGCCCGCGCAGTCTGCACCCTGCTGCGGGGCCGCCTGAACGGCGAGGTGGCGGGCGTGCATGTGAACATGGCCGAGCGCCTGAGCCTGGTGCGCAAGGGCGTGCTGATCGCCGCATGCCACGGGCTGGGGCTGCCGGTGGTGATGCACCTGCACGCCGCTCAATTGCAGCGGGCCTGGCCCCAGCTGCCGGCGCCCGCGCGCAGGCTGCTGCGGTGGGTGTTCTCGCTGCCGCGCGCCTGCATCGTGCTGGGCCCGCAGTCGGAGGCCTTCGTCACCGGGGCGCTGCGGGTGCCGCCCGAGCGGGTGCGTATCGTCACCAACGGCGTGCCGCCGCCGCGCCTGCCGCGCCACCGGCCGGACCGCGACGGCCTGCAGCTCCTGTTCGTCGGCAACCTCTCGGCGCGCAAGGGTCTGCCCGAGCTGCTGCAGGCCCTGGGCCACCCGGCGCTGGCCTCGCTGCCGCTCACGCTCACCCTGGCCGGCGGCGGCGACCTGCCCGCCTGGCGCGAGCGCGCCGAACGCCTCGGGCTCGCCGGCCGGGTGCGCTTCACCGGCTGGGCCGAGGGCGAGAAGCTTGCCGCCCTGATGGCAGGCGCCGACGCCCTGGTGCTGCCCTCGCACGACGAGGGCCTGCCGCTGGTGCTGCTGGAGGCGCTGGCGCAGGGGCTGCCGGTGGTGTGCACGCCAGTGGGCGAGATCGCCGCCCACCTGCAGGACGGGCGGCACGCGGTGTTCGTGCCGCCGGGCGACGCACCCTCGCTGGCGCTGGCCCTGGGCCGGGTGCTCAGGGACGCGCGGCTGCGCGAGCGGCTGGCGCTGGAGGGACGCGCGCTGTGGCAGCGCGAGTTCTCGCTGGCGCGCTTCTTCCTGCGGGTGGCGGCGGTGCATGCCAGCTGCTTTGGCGTGTCGGCCACCTTGCCGGCGGGCCGGGACACGGCCCACGCGCCGGTGTCCTGCCCCTCGCACACACCCACCCGCCCCCCGACGGGGAAGCTCGCGTGATCCTGGATTCCGACACCCTCGCCGAGGGCGAGCTGCTGGAGGCCGAGACCTGCGTCGTCGGCGCCGGGCCAGCCGGCATCACCCTGGCCCTCACCCTCGCTGAACGCGGCTGCCCGGTGCTGCTGCTGGAGGCCGGCCGCCGGCCGCTGGACCCGCTGGCGCAGTTGCTCTATGCGGGCGAGGTGGATGGCGGCGCGCTGGGCGAGGCCGCGCACAGCCCGCCGGAGCGCTTTCGCATGCGGGGACTGGGCGGCTCGAGCATTCGCTGGGGCGGCCGCTGCATGCCGCTGGACCCGATCGACTTCGAGGCCCGTTCCTGGGTGCCCTGGAGCGGCTGGCCGATCGGCCCGCAGGACCTGGCGCCCTACTGGGGCCCGGCCGGCGAGTGGGCCGAGGCCGGCGGAGTGGCGGACGGAGCCGCCGCCTACGACGCGCGCCACGCACTGCCCGGGGCGCCGCCGCTGATCACTGGATTCGAGAGCGACCTGGTGCACACCCACGGCCTGGAGCGCTTCTCCTGCCCCACCGACTTCGGGCGGCGCTACCGCCACCGCCTCGCGCAGGCGACGTCGCTTCGCGTGCTGCAGGGGGCTGTCTGCACCGCGCTGCGCCTCGCGCCGGACGGACGGCGGCTGCGCGCGCTGGAGGTGCACCTGCTGGGGTCGGCAGGCCGTGAGGCCGACAGGACACCCCTCTTGCACGTGATCGCTCCGCAGCCGACTGCGGCATCACGCCCGCATCGCCGCATCGAGGTACGGGCGCGACAGGTGGTGCTGGCCCTGGGCGGGCTGGAGACCGCCCGCCTGCTGCTCGCCTCCGACGATGTGCAGCCGCAGGGCGTGGGCAATGCGCAGGACGTCGTCGGGCGCTTCTATATGTGCCACCTCGCGGCCAGCCTGGGGGAGCTGCAGCTCATGGGCGATCCGCAAGCGGTGCGGCATGGCTACGAGGTCTCGCCCGAGGGCGTGTACTGCCGGCGGCGCCTGGCCATCGCACCCGAGGCGCAGCGGCGCCTGGGCCTCCTCAACGCGGTGGCCCGCCTACACCTGCCGCCCATCGCCGACCCGGCGCACCGCCAGGGCGCGCTGTCGGCGCTGTACCTGGCGCGGCCGCTCATTTCATGGGAATACAACCGGCGCCTGCGCGACGAAGCGGCCCTGGGCCCGGCGGCGCGCGCCGCACGCTGGTGGGGCCACCTGTCCAACCTGGTGGCCGACGCCCCGGCCACCGCCGCCTTCCTGCTGCACTGGCTTCGGCACCGCCACCTGGCGACGCGCAAGTTCCCCTCGGTGATCCTCCCCAACCGGAACGGCCGCTTCAGCCTGGAGCTGCAGGCCGAGCAGGTGCCGCATCCCGCGAGCCGCGTGGTGCTGGCGGGTGAGAGCCATGCGAACGGCCCGGGCGGCGGGCGCGATACGCTGGGCCAGCGTCGCCTGCGCATCGCCTGGCGGCACCAGCCGCAGGACGTCGCCTCGGTCGCCTGCACCCTGGCGCTGATCGCCAGCGAACTGGCGCGCCAGGGCGTGGGCCGGCTGCACTGGAACGCCGCCACGCTGGAGGCTGACCTGCTCCGGCACGGCGCCTACGGCGGCCACCACCTGGGCACCGCGCGCATGGGAACCGACCCGCGCAGCAGCGTGGTCGACGCCCAGTGCCGGGTGCATGGCGTCGACAACCTCTACATTGCCGGCGGCGCGGTGTTCCCGACCGCCAGCCAGGCCAACCCCACGCTCACCCTCCTGGCGCTGGCGCTGCGCCTGGCCGACCACCTCGCGCCGGGCGCGGCGGCGCCTGTGCAGGCAGACGAGGCGGCGCCTGCGATGCAGGCCGCGTGACACCCAAGGGAGTGACAAGGGAGTGAAGCGATGAAGGTCCTGATCCTCGGCGGCAGCGGCTACATCGGCCGCCACCTGGCGCAGCACCTGGCCGCGGCGGGCCTGCGGCCGCTGGCCGCGGCGCGCCACGGCGCGCCCCTGTGCCTCGACGCCTGCGACGGCGCGGCCCTCACCGGGGCGCTGCGCCGCTACGACGCGGTGGTCAATGCGGTGGCCGGCAGCACCCATGCCATCGCCGAAGGCGCGCGGGTGCTGGCGCGCGCGGTGCAGCAGGCGGGCGGCGTGCCGGTGGTGCATCTGAGCAGCCTGGCGGTGCACGAGTGGGAAGGCGCCGGCGCGGAACCGGCCTGGGCGATCAGCCCGCACGCGCGCTACGTCCACGCCAAGCGCGCGGCGGAAGCGCACCTGGCGGCGCTGGCGCACACCGGGACGCCGGTCGCGGTGCTGCGCCCCGGCTGCGTCTGGGGCCCGGGCAGTCCCCTGTGGGTGACCCGCATCGCCGACCTGCTGGCGGCGGGCCGGCTCGGCGACCTGGGCCCCGCGGGCGACGGCTGGACCCAGGGCGTGCATGTGCGCGACCTGTGCGAGGCGGTGCTGCGGCTGCTGCGGCCTGCGCGTGGGCGACCGGCCCCGCACGGACATCCGCAGGCACGGGGAACGGGGGAAATGTGGAAGGCTCGAGAGGTGCGAGAGGTGCGAGAGGTGCGAGAGGTGCAGCGGAAGCCTCCGGATCCGCTCGAGAGCCTGCGCGTCTTCGACCTTGCCGCACCGGACAGCCCGCGCTGGAACCGCTACCTGCGGGACCTGGCCCTGGCCATCGGCGCCACCCCCCTGCGTCGCATTCCGCCCTGGCAGCTCGCACTCGACGCGTGGGTGGCCGGGCCGCCGCTGTACCTGGCGCAACGCCTCGCGGGGAGTGCGCCCCTGTCCGATCGTGGCGGTGATGGCGGTCGTGGCCATGGCCGTGGTGGCGGAGGCGGCCAGGGCCAGGGACAGGCCGGGAGCCGCTGGCCTGCCCCGCTGCCCCCCAGCCTGCTGCGGCTGATGCGAAGCCCCGCGCACGCCGACAGCGTCGAGGCCACGCGGGCGCTGGGCCTCGCCTGGACCTCCTACGAGCGCACGCTGGACGAGGCCGCCGCCTCCTGGCGCGCCAGCCGAACCGAGAAGGCGAGCCGCAGCGCGCGCGCGAGGAACAGCGGATTGCCCGCGAGGTAGCGCCGGGCCAGGCGGCGCGGCTCCAGCGCCAGCCGCCAGGCCCACTCGAGGCCGAGCGCGCGCAGGGGCCGCGGCGCGCGGGCGAAGCGGCCGCCGAGAAAGTCGAGGATGGCGCCACCACAGACGATCAGGCAGGGCCGTCCCTCGGGCCCCCGCAATGCGGCTTCGCGCAGCGCGCGCGCCAGGCCCTCCTGCTGCGGCATGCCCATGCCCAGCACCACCAGGTCGGGCGCCTCCCGCGCCACGAGCTGCAGGTAGCGGGCAATCGGCTGAAAGCCATCGGCCCGCACGCAGCGTGCGCCGGGCGCGAGCGCCTGCACCCGTTCGGCCGCCCGCGAGAGCCAGGGCTCCCGCGTCCCCAGGAGGGCGATGCAGGGCGGCCGTGCGGACGCGAGGAGACGCGGAATCAGGTCGGTGCCATTGAGGTTGAGGCCGGCCGGCCGGCCCAGCATCCGCAGCAGCCAGGCCATGCCCTGCCCGTCGCGCGCCAGCCAGTCGGCGGCGGCCAGGTCCTCGAAGAAGGCGGTGTCGCGCGCGGCGAGGTTGAAGGCGTGGGCATTGGCGAAGGCCAGCACCTGCGGCGCGGCGGGCCGCGCCCACTGGGCCAGCACGCGCTCGAGGGCGGCCTCGTCCCGCACCGGCAGCAACTGCCCCAGCAGCGACCGCCAGCGCTCAGCCCCGGCCGCCGTCATTGAGCACCGCCCCGACCACGGTGACGCCGAACTCGCGCAGCGAGCGGGTGAGTGCGGCCACGCCCTCGAGCGCGCTGGTGTCGCGACAGGCCAGCACCAGGGCGGCGCCGGCGCGCGCGGCCACCGTGCCGGCGTCGGCGCAGCGGCCGAAGGCGGGCGTGTCGGCCAGCACCACGTCGTAGCTCGATCGCAGCGAGGACAGGAGGCGCTGCAGGCGGTCGCGCGCCAGCAGCTCCTGCGGATTGGGCGGCACCACGCCGGCCGGCAGCAGGAACAGGCCCGGCACCGCGGCGACCGGCGCGATGGCCTCGGGCCCGGCACGGCCCGCCAGCACCGCCGACAGGCCGACGCGGTCGCCCTTCCCGAGCAGGCGGTGCAGGCGCGGGCGGCGCAGGTCGGCGTCGATCAACAGGGTGCGCAGCCCCAGCTGCGCGAACAGCACGCCGAGGTTGGCGGTGAGCCAGCTGCGGCCCTCCGCCGGGCCGGGGCTGACCACCGCCAGCGCCGCATGCCGGGCGTCGTTCTCGAACCAGCGCAGCATCAGCTGGCTGCGCAGCGAGCGCAGGTGTTCGACCGCAGGACTGTCCGGCCGCCAGGCGGCGACGAGCTCGGTGGCCAGGCCCGAGTCGCGCGGCGGCGTCACATGGCCGAATTGCAGCGAGAGCGCCTGCCGCACGTCGCGCGAGGCGATCAGGCCCAGCTCGATGCCGGCCTCGCCGAATCGCTGGCCGGTCTTGTCCTGGTGCAGGCGGATGCGTTCGGCGTCGAGCGCCGAGAGACGCCCGAGCTGCACCAGCAGCGCGCCCATGGCCGGCACCGACTCGGTGGGGCCGAGGCCCGCGGGCAGGCCCGGCGGGTCGTGGTCTTCCCGGGACTCCCGCGCTTCGCCGGGCTCGAGGTTGCCGCGCGCATCCCGCGGCAGGGGCAGCACGCTGCCGCTCATGGGCTTTCTCCTCTCATGACGACGACGCAGCGGCCTCGCGGCGGCAGGCTCCGGCCACTCGCGGGCCGCACCCCCCGCCGGGCGGCGCGAAACGCGAGGTCAGGCCCGAGGCGTATCACTGCCCGGAGCGACTGCCGCTTCATGCCGCGCCTCCGGCCAGCCCCAGGCGCCGCGAGGGACCGCCGAGCGCCGGACTGCCCGAACCTCCGGAGGGCCAGGCCGAAGGCACGCTGGCCAGCACCCGAAGGTCGGCCAGCTGCACGATGTCGTCGACCGAGCGCACCCGGCGCCGCGCGAGTTCGAGCATCAGCGCACCCGCCAGCGCCAGCAGCAGGCCGGCGACCGTGCCGACCGCCAGCGCCTGGCGCCAGCCGGGACCGGTGGGCGCGTCGGGCGCGGAGGCCGGCGCGAGCAGCACCAGGTCGGCCTGGGTGGCCAGGCTTTGCAGGCGCGACTTCGAGGCCTGGGTGTTGACCTGTTCGAGCTGGCGGCGGGCCGCGTCCACGTCCTGCTGCAGCAGGGACAGGCGGGCGCGGTCATGGTTCAGGGCCAGCACCCGCTCGCGCTGCGCGTCGACGGCGGCGGACAGCTCGCGCTCCCGCAGCCGCCCCGCGCGCCAGCGGGCCTCGACCGCGCCGGAGAGGGTGCGGGTCTCGGCGGCCATGCGCGCGCGCAGCGAGACCAGCTCGGCGTCCAGGCGCTCCATCTGCGGATGCCGCGGGCCCAGGGTCGCCGAGGCCTCCTGGCGGCGCGCCTCCATCCGGGCGATGTCGGCCTTGAGCGCGTTGACCACCGGGCTCTCCATCACCTCGGCCAGGGTGTCGCCGGCGGCGCCGCGGCGCGACTGGGCGTCGGTGGTCTCGGCCTGCACCTGCGCCAGCCGGGTGGCCAGCTGGTTCAGGCGCGCGACCTCGTGGTCCGCCTGCTCGGAGCTGACCACAGAGACGATGCCGGCGCCGCGCTGCGCGTCGGCCAGGCGCATCTGCGCCTGCTCCAGCGCCTGGCGGGCCTGGGCCACCTGCTGCTCGAGCCAGCCGGCGTCCTGGCGGGCCGGGCCGGTCTTGAGGCCCAGGCTCACCTCGACGAAGGCGCGGGCCAGCGCATTGGCCACCCGCGCCGCCTGCGCCGCGTCGGGCCCGCGCCATTGCACGTGGATGATGTGGCTCTCGCGCGCGGGCCGCACCGCCAGGCCTTCGCGCAGATCGCTGGCGGAGGGCGTCGCGCCCGGCGCGATGCCTGCTTCCTGCTGCAGCAGCTCGCGGGCGCGGGTGACGACGGCCTCGCTGCGGGCGATGTCGATCTGGGTGGCGATGTAGCTGGCCAGCAGCGCGGGCGCATAGCCGCCGCCGACGTCGCTGGCCTTCAGGTCCACCAGCACCGGCGCCTGCGCCAGGTAGCTGGCCGGCCGAAGCATGGACCAGGCGACAGCGGTGGTCATGCTGGCCACGAGGATCAGTGCCGCGGCGGACCAGCGCGCGCGCAGGATGGCGAGGAACTGCAACAGGCTCACGCGACCTCCAGGTTTCGGATGGGACTCGGGTGCGGTTTCAGAACAGGCTCTCGCGGACGTAGATCACGTCGTCGGGCTGCACCGGCTCGGTGAGCGCGGGACCGCTCATCACGGTCACGCCCTCGGGGCTCTTGCGGTGCAGGCGCAGGCGGCTGGCGCTGCCGCGCGGGGTGGGGCCGCCGCCGGCCGCCAGGGCCTGCATCAGCGTCATGCCGCGCTCGATGCGGTAGGGGCCGGGGCGCTGCGCCTCGCCATAGATATAGAACACTGGCGCGCGCGGCACGAAGAGCGTGTCCCCGCCCGCGAGGACCAGGTCCTGGTCGGCGGCGGCGCCGGTGAAGAGCGACGGCAGGTCGATCACCTGCCGGAAGGGCTTGCCCTCGCGCTGCCCCGACACCACCAGCACCTCGTCGCCTTGAGCCGTGATGCCGCCGGCGGCAGCCAGGAGCTCGCTCGCGCGCATGCCGGAGGTTTCGAGCGCGAAGCGGCCGGGGCGGGCCACCTGCCCCAGCACCGTCACCTGGTGGCCGCGCGCCTGCAGCAGGTGCACCGTCACCTGCGGCGACTTGAGGAAGCGCCCCTGGCGCAGGGCGTCGGCCACGCGCTGCTGCGCCTCCTGCAGCGACAGCCCCCCCAGCTGCACCTGCCCCACCAGCGGGTAGCCGATGCCGCCGCCTTCGGAGACACGCGCCTCCACCGTGAGGTCGGGGTTCTGGAACACCTGCACCCGCACCAGGTCACCCGGGCCGAGGCGGTAGTCGCCCGCGGCGGCGCGCCCAGTGGCGGCCGCGGCCGACGGCGTGCCCGATGCCGCGGGAGAGAGTGCCGCGGTGGTCCCAGGCGGCGCCGCCTGCGTGAACGCCGGCAGGAGAAACAGCAGGAACAGGGCCAGCATGCCCAGCGCCCGCCAGCAACGCAGGGCCCAGGGCGCATGGCGCAGGGCGCCCAGGTCAGCGAGCGCCCCCGGCAGACCGGGGTGCGGGCCTCGGCGCGGCAGGCCCACCGAGGCCGGCGCTGCAGGCCGGGTGTGGATCACAAGGCTCATGGCGTCACCCGTATCGCGATGGAAGTGAAAGTGGCCCGGAACTGCGCGCCGGGCAGGCTGCTGCCCCGGCGCTCGCCGCGCACCTGCAGCAGCAGCTGCCACCAGGTCCGCGGCTGCCAGTCCAGCACCAGGCCGGTGGCGCGGCTGCGGTCTTCGCGGCCGGCGTCGGGCGCCGCCGGGTCCACCGGGGACCAGCGGCGCCACTCGATGGCATGCCGCAGCGAGAGCGTGGTGCGCGCGCCCGCCTGCCAGGCCGGCGCGATGAAGAAGCGCTCGGCGCGCACCTGGCCACCCGCGCCCAGGTCGTAGCCGCCGAGCTCGCGCTCGAGGCCGGCCTCGACCCGGGTGCGCGCGCCGTTGTCCCAGGCCACGCGGGCTTGGCCGACCGCGCCGTCGAAGTCGCGCGCGGCCTGCGCGTCGTGCCGCCGGCGCAACTGGCCCAGCCGGGCGTCGAAGGACCAGAACACATGGCGCGGCACCTGCAGCACCAGGTCGACCTGGTCGTCTTGGAAGTCGGGGCCGACGCCGTGGGGGTAGTGCCCCTGGCCGCGCCGCGCGCGCAGCGCGAGGTCCAGGCCCGAGGGCCAGCGATGACCCACGCCCAGGCGCGCGCTGTCGATGTGGGCATTGGCCTCCAGGGTGCGGGCCTGGTCGCTCTCGGTGCGCAGGCGGCTGGCCCCGGCCTCCAGGCGCCAGGCGCCGACGCCGCCCAGGCGCAGGTCGCCCGCCTGCTCGCGCTCGGTGCGCAGGTCGGCGCGGGCGGGCGTGCCGTCATCGACCGCCGAGAAGTCGCGCAGCTGCGTCTGGCGCGCCGACAGCGTGCCGGTCAGGCGTGGGGTGAAGGCCCATTCCCAGGCGCTGCGGTAGTTGGCCAGCTCGTGGTCGAGTTGCCCATACTGGTCGAAGCGCACCGCGCTGGCCTCGGCGTCGAGCGTGAGGCGTTGCAGGCTCCAGCGCTTGTCCAGGCGCAGGCCGGCGGTGAGCACCGCCAGCCGGTCGGACAGAGCCGAGGGCGCGCGCATCACGTTGGAGTCATGCGCGAGGCCGGCCGAGACCTGCACCACCAGGGGACCGGCGTGGGCGGGCAGGCGGGTGCTGGTGGCCAGCGGCACCAGGGGCTGCTGGCCGATCAGGGGCTGCGCCATCAGCGGCGCGGCGATGCGCCCGCGCAGCGCGTCGAGCTCGGCGTCGCTGGCGGGCGCGGACGCGGATGCGGGCTGGGCCTGCGCCGCCACCGGCCAGGCGATCGCCAGGC
>JACCDT010363127.1_pt1 | contig 21347 bp, 19 predicted proteins | sample 7446291 | NCBI WGS metagenome assembly JACCDT01 (sample SAMN15323446, study PRJNA562643) | freshwater metagenome | isolation source: river surface water | place: USA:Blue River Watershed | collected 2017-08-17 | reverse complement strand
TATTAGCCAAGTATGCCGCTGCTAAAAATATCCCCATCATTCACTATTCAACTGACTATGTGTTTGATGGCACCAAGGACGGGCTATACGTTGAGACGGACAAGGCTAACCCAAAATCTGTGTATGGTAAGACAAAGTACCTAGGTGAGGCAGCCGTGCGTAATAATGCACCCAAGCATGTGATCTTGAGAACCAGTTGGGTGTTCGGTAGCCACGGGGTTAACTTTTTAAAGACCATGCTCAAGCTTGCGCAGGAGCGCGATAAGCTCAGTGTGGTGGCTGACCAGGTGGGCTCACCAACCTCGGCGGCCATGCTTGCCGATGCAACAGCGGTGATTGCAAAGCAGTTATTTGAGCCGGGCGCGACACGCAAATATGGGACCTATCATTTGGTGGCGGATGGCGAGACTAGCTGGCATGGCTATGCACAGTGCGTTGTAAATAAGGCCAATGCCTTGGGCCTAAAGACTAAGATTGCAGCAGATGCCATTCGTCCGATTACAACTAAAGAATACCCAATGCCGGCACCAAGACCAGCCAACTCTAGGCTAGACACCAGTAAGGTCATGTCGACCTTTATGCTAACATTGCCATCCTGGCGTGACGAGGTTGCGCAGGTATTAAAAACGCTGATTAATGCAGATGGAACGGTTAAACAATAATGGCTAAAAATCGTAAGGGCATCATCCTCGCGGGTGGGTCTGGCACCAGGCTCTATCCAGCAACATTAGCGGTCTCCAAGCAGCTATTGCCAGTCTTCGATAAGCCAATGATCTACTACCCGCTAACCACGCTCATGCTCGCGGGTATCCGTGACATTTTAGTCATTTCAACCCCACAAGATACCCCGCGCTTTGAGCTGCTCCTTGGTGACGGAAGCCAGTGGGGGCTCAGTATCTCTTATGCGGTGCAGGCAAGCCCTGATGGTTTGGCCCAAGCATTTATCATCGGTGAGGACTTCATCGGTGACGACCTCTCTGCCTTGGTATTGGGAGACAACATCTTCTACGGACACGACTTCCATTACCTGCTCGCTAATGCAAGAGCCAAGGAAGAGGGGGCATCTGTATTTGCTTATCATGTGCACGACCCAGAGCGCTATGGCGTGGTGGACTTTGACAGTGATAACAAGGCCATCAGCATCGAAGAAAAACCCACTCAACCAAAATCCAACTACGCGGTGACGGGGCTCTATTTCTATGACCAGAACGTGACCCAGATTGCTAAGTCATTAAAGCCCTCCAAGCGAGGTGAGCTCGAGATCACGGACCTTAACCGTGTTTATTTGGAGCAGGGCAAGCTAGACGTAGAGATCATGGGGCGTGGTTATGCCTGGCTAGATACAGGCACGCACGAATCACTACTCGAGGCGGGGCAGTTCATCGCCACGATAGAAAATCGTCAGGGCCTCAAGGTCGCCTGCCCGGAAGAGATCGCCTACCGCCAAAATTGGATCAGCGATGAGCAACTACAAAAACTTGCTGCACCACTTGCCAAGAATGGCTATGGTCAATATCTACAAAACATTCTGAAAGAAAAGATTTTTTAAATCCTTTTAAATTTGTCACCCCGCACTTGATGCGGGGTCCATTCTAGGAATTTCTTACTAAGAAAATTAAATGAAAGCTACTCCTCTCGCCATTCCTGATGTCTACCTCATAGAGCCCCAAGTGTTCGGGGATGAGCGTGGTTTTTTCTTTGAGAGTTTTAACCATGCCAAATTTGAACAAGCCATCGGACGTAAGGTGCAGTTCGTTCAAGATAACCACTCCAAGTCTTCTAAAGGCGTCTTAAGGGGTCTGCATTACCAGACCGAGCACGCGCAAGGTAAATTAGTCCGAGTGACGCAGGGTGAGGTCTTCGACGTGGCAGTGGATATCCGTAAAGATTCTCCAACCTATGGTCAATGGGTTGGCCAGATCCTGTCGGCCGAGAACAAGAAGCAGCTCTGGGTGCCCGAGGGGCTGGCGCACGGCTTTCTGGTGCTGTCAGACACTGCAGAGTTCTTGTACAAGACCACCGACTACTACGCGCCGCAGTATGAGCAATGCATCGCCTGGGACGACCCTACCTTGGCTGTCCAGTGGCCACTCGATGCTGCGCCCAAGCTCTCGCCCAAGGACCAGCAGGGCGTTAGTTTTATCAGTCTAAAATAATCATTGTGATAACGATTTGTCATGGTTTATACTAAGCGTTCAGATTCGAACGGCTTGTTAGATTACACACATTAATGGACGCCATGACCCGCCAAAAGCAGCTACAGGAAGACACCCACTTCAGGGTCTTAAGCCTGCTCGAGCAGAACCCCGACATGAGCCAGCGCGACCTCGCTAAGGCCTTAGGGGTCAGCCTGGGCGGCGTTAATTACTCCTTAAAGGCCTTGATGGAGCGAGGCATGGTCAAGGTGCAGAACTTCTCTAGGAGCGAGCGTAAACTGGCCTACGCCTATGTGCTAACGCCGCATGGCCTCGCCGAGAAGACCAAGCTCACCGCAAGATTTTTGAAGCGCAAGATGGACGAGTACGAGGCGCTTAAGGCCGAGATTGACTCGTTGCAGGTTGCCCTGAACGGTAAGCGTCAATCAAGTTTAATGTTTGATAACGAGCATTATCAAGCTCAAGAGCCGGGTGCACCTAAGTGAATATCCTGCTGACAGGTGGGACTGGGTACATCGGTAGCCATACCGCGGTCGTGCTGATTGAAGCCGGCCACAATGTGGTGCTGTTCGACAACCTATCCAACAGTCGCCGCGATGTGGTTGATCGTCTAAAGAAAATTACCCAACAAGACATCCCTTTTATTGAGGGCGATGTTCGTGATACAGCCTTACTATCTAAAACGATTAGGGCGCATCAGGTCGATGCAGTCATCCACTTTGCTGGTCTCAAGGCGGTAGGTGAATCCGTAGAAAAGCCGCTCGAGTACTTCGACAATAATGTAGGTGGAACCATCTCTCTGCTTCGTGCGATGCAGGAGAACCAGGTTAATTCTCTGGTATTTAGTTCAAGCGCAACTGTCTACGGAGAGCCGCAGTATCTACCGATCGATGAAGATCACCCAACCAGCTCAACCAATCCTTATGGCCGAACCAAGCTCCATATCGAGGAGATGCTCCAGGACGTTGCTGAATCAGAAGCTTCACTTGGGGTGATATGTTTGAGGTACTTCAATCCTGTTGGTGCCCATGAGTCTGGTCTGATCGGTGAGAGCCCTACTGGTATCCCTAACAATCTCATGCCTTTTGTGTCGCAGGTCGCTGCGGGACTTCGCCCCAAGGTTTACGTGTTTGGTAAAGACTACCCAACAGCCGACGGCACCGGTGTGCGTGACTATATCCACGTGATGGATCTTGCGGCGGGACACCTAGCGGCAATTAATTTATCGGCAACCGAAAAAGGTTGGTACGCGATTAACTTGGGAACCGGTTGTGGCAGTAGTGTGCTCGAGATGATTAACCAATTCGCTTTATCTAGCGGCAAGCCTGTTCCTTACGAGGTTGTTGATCGCCGACCTGGGGACGTAGCATCCTGTTATGCCTCAGCCAATAAGGCAGAAAAACTTCTTAATTGGAAAGCTACTCGTGACCTGAAGTCTATGTGCGCTAGTGCATGGAAGTGGCAGGAGTCACTTAAATGAGCAAGACGAATGTAACCCCTGTCATTTTATGTGGCGGTTCAGGCACAAGGTTATGGCCACTCTCACGTGCCGGCTTCCCGAAACAGTTCCTTGTGTTGTCTGGAAAAACCAGCCTGTTTCAGCAGGCGGTTGAGCGCGTAAATACTATTGCTTCCGACGATATTTCTGTCGGTGAAACGTTTGTGGTAACAGGCGAAGAGCACCGATTTATTGCGCTGGAGCAATTAAGAGAAATCCCATCAGTTTTAGCAAAATTAATACTAGAGCCCGAAGGAAAGAATACTGCACCAGCCCTCACGCTTGCTGCCTTGCAGGCATTAAAAAATGGCCATGATCCAGTCTTGGTTGTAACTCCTGCCGATCAGACCGTGCAGAATGCAGAAGCATTTATTGGAGCCATACAGAGAGCCGTTAAGGTTGCTGATTCCGGGGCAATTGCGATCTTAGGGATTAAACCAACGGGCCCAGAAACTGGTTTTGGGTATATTAAGCAATCTGGCGCTGCTTCTAACTTAGGTGACTTTAATGTTGCTAAATTTGTTGAGAAGCCTGACCTTGAGACTGCTCGAGCATATCTTGATAGCGGCGACTTTAGTTGGAACGGCGGTATGTTTGTCGTTCGTGCGAGCGTCTGGATTAAAGCGCTTAGCGTCTTTAGGAAAGACATTCTGGTTTCAACAGAAAATGCTTTTAACCAATCAACAGTGGATCAGCACTTCATAAGGCCTAATAATCAATTATTTATCGAGATCCCAAGCGAGTCTGTTGACTATGCCGTGATAGAGAAGTGTCCAGGCTCTGAATTTGAAATTAGAGTGATACCGCTCGATGCTGGTTGGAATGACCTAGGTGCCTGGGATGCCGTCTGGCAGGTCGGCGAAAAAGATCAGAACGGCAACTTAATTCAAGGTGACGCCCTTGTAGAAGCCTCTGAAAATAATTTAATTCATTCTAGCCATCGTCTTGTCAGTGCGGTTGGTGTTAATAACCTAGTGATCATCGAAACTGCTGATGCTGTGATGGTCGCAGATAGAAGTCAAAGCCAACATGTAAAGAGCATAGTAAGCCAATTATCGGACCAAGCCCGTGAAGAGCACGTGCTTCATCGCAAGGTATCTCGTCCATGGGGATGGTATGACACGATCGACGTGGGCGATCGATTTAAGGTGAAGCGTATCCAGGTGAATCCTGGTGCTAGCTTAAGTCTGCAGAAACACGCAAAAAGGGCTGAGCATTGGGTGGTGGTGAAGGGGACCGCTGAGGTGACCTGTGGGGAAGTGGTTCTTACCTTAAAAGAGAATGAATCGACGTTTATTCCTCTAGGTGAGCGGCATCGATTATCAAATCCATCGTCTGAGGTCTTAGAGATTATTGAGGTGCAGTCAGGTGCTTATCTTGGCGAGGATGATATCGTTCGTATTGATGATGGGTATGGTAGGAATTAAGGATGAATAAAACGCCTAAAATATATGTGGCAGGTCATCGCGGTATGGTCGGCTCAGCCATTGTGAGGAAGCTCCAAGCGGATGGGTATAACAACATCGTTGTTCGTACCCATGCCGAGCTCGACCTCACCAACCAAGAAGATGTTAATTCGTTTTTTAAAGAAGAACGTCCGGATCAGGTCTACTTAGCTGCAGCAAAAGTAGGCGGCATACATGCAAATAATACCTACCCAGCAGAGTTCATTTATAAGAACCTAATGATGGAGGCGAACGTCATTAATGCTGCCTGGAAATTCGGTGTTCAAAAGCTTTTATTCTTGGGCTCAAGCTGCATCTATCCTAAATTGATTGAACAACCGATGCGCGAGGATGCCTTATTAACCGCGACATTAGAGCCAACCAATGAGCCGTACGCGATTGCTAAGATTGCCGGGATTAAGCTCTGTGAGAGTTACAACAGGCAGTACGGTGTCGACTATCGCAGTGTTATGCCAACGAACTTGTATGGCCCTGGCGACAACTACCATCCAGAAAACTCGCACGTCATTCCGGCCCTCATCAGGAGGTTCCACGAAGCCAAGCTACTAAATAAGCCTGACGTGATTATTTGGGGAACGGGAACGCCAAGACGAGAGTTTCTTTACGTCGATGATATGGCGACCGCTAGTGTTCATGTCATGAATCTAGATAAAGTGGTTTATTACAAATACACATCCCCTATGCAAAGCCATATTAATGTGGGTTACGGCGACGACGTTACCATTGCTGACTTAGCTTATGCAGTAGGCGAAGCTGTCGGATTCTCCGGCGAAATTAAATTCGATGCCAGCAAGCCTGACGGTACACCGCGTAAGTTAATGGATAGTGAGAGACTGAATTCATTAGGATGGAAACCTCAGGTTGATCTAAATAGTGGACTCAAAAAAGCGTATGCAGATTTTATGGCGCACGCTGATAGTTTAAGAATGAAATAGGAATTAAAGATATGACAAAAAAAGTAGCATTGATTACAGGTATTACAGGTCAGGATGGATCTTATTTGGCAGAGTTCTTGTTAGAGAAGGGTTACGTTGTCCATGGGATTAAGCGTCGTGCGAGTTCTTTTAACACTCAGCGTATTGATCATATCTACCAAGATCCGCACATCGAGAACGCGAACTTTAAACTCCATTATGGTGACCTGACCGACACGAGTAACCTGGTCAGAATTATTCAGGAAACGCAGCCTGATGAAATTTATAACTTGGGTGCCCAGAGTCATGTGGCTGTGAGTTTTGAGAGTCCTGAATATACCGCTGATGTTGATGCTATGGGGACACTTCGAATCCTTGAAGCCATTCGTATCCTCGGTCTAGAAAAGAAAACGCGTTTTTATCAAGCATCAACCTCAGAGCTTTATGGTCTAGTACAAGAGACTCCGCAAAAAGAAACGACACCATTTTATCCGCGTAGCCCTTACGCAGTTGCCAAAATGTACGCGTATTGGATTACAGTCAACTATCGTGAGGCATACGGTATTTATGCTTGTAACGGCATTTTATTTAACCATGAAAGTCCCCGTCGAGGTGAGACGTTTGTGACACGTAAAATCACGCGTGGCCTCGCAAATATTGCGCAGGGCTTGGAGAAGTGTTTGTACATGGGGAATATTGATGCTCTTCGTGACTGGGGCCATGCCAAAGATTATGTGCGTATGCAGTGGATGATGCTTCAGCAAGAGCAGCCTGAGGATTTTGTGATTGCTACAGGTGTGCAATATACGGTACGACAGTTTATTGAATGGTCAGCTGCTGAATTAGGAATAACATTACGCTTTGAAGGTGATGGCGTAAATGAAAAAGCCGTTGTTGCTAAAATTGAAGGTAATAAAGCACCTGCTTTAGCGGTTGGCGATATTGTTATGCAGATTGATCCACGTTACTTCCGTCCAACTGAAGTGGAAACTCTACTTGGCGATCCTACAAAAGCAAAAGAAAAACTAGGTTGGGTACCTGAGATTACAGCTCATAAAATGTGTAAAGAGATGGTAAATTCTGATTTTCAAGAGGCAGAACGTAATGCACTATTGAAAGCTAATGGTTACGAAATAAAAGTTAGTTTTGAATAAGCTTTTAATTAGTCTATATCATTATGAATACTAAAATCTAAGTATCCATGAGGTATTCTTTTAACAAGATTATGCTTATAGGCTAGAAGTGTTAAAAGTGACTGGTCTTGTCTATGGTTCATTCGTGAACTTCCTTCAGGAGAAATTAAATTAATATTTGATGACATACTTTCCCAATCGTTTAGTAGTTCCATTGCTAAATTATTTGATGGGTTAAAGCAGACGCATGCGCCATTTAAATTTTTCTTTTTATGAATCTTCTTAATATCTTTAAAATGATTGATTACAGATTCATATGTCCAGTCTTCTACTAGCCCTGCAGAGTAGGGTGAGTAAAATCCATTTAGAATTAAAGTATTGATTATTCTATTTGGACTCTTCAGAATGTTTCCAGCATCAAACCATATAGCAGGCAACCTGAATTCATCAATACTTCTTTTTATAATCGCCGATTTCCATGCATATTTACCAGCATCAATCTTTATATTATAAAAATCTGGATATTCTTTGTAAGGAAAAACTCTGTAAGTAATATCTAGTGCTTTTATTTTTTTTACCTCGTCAGATGAGCAACCAAGATCCCAAAAAATAATTTTTTCTGCATTTGAATTATTCTTGATACTTATAATGCAATTCATAGCACTTTTAAAATGTGAGCTATCAGCCCCAGTTATGAATATATATTTTTCTGATGATGTATTGATCTTGTTATGTATGAAAAGATAATAGTTAAAGTTTAATAGATAATTTTTGATAACTTTTATCATGTTGTAGATTAGTTTAATCATAGTCAGTTAATTTTATATTTTTTAATAGGTATATCGTAGAGTTGAGAGATAATGTTGCTGAAGTTAGATCCCCATGGATAAATGGATAGTTGTAGTATTTCTTTTGACATTGTCATTAACATAAATTCTAGAAGAGTATCTCTTAATTCAATTTCATTGATCTCAGACATTCCAGAGTGACATCTATGTAAATTAGTTTTTATTAACTCGCTTTGAGTTATGCTATCAAGTATTTTATTGCTGTTAGACAAAAATAAGTATTTTGAATTTGGCTTAAGATAATCAGATATTAGTATATTGATTTCTTCAATGAAGCTATTTGTAATGAGATCTTCATCTGGACCTCTTACATGAACAACTTTGTAATTATTGCCAAGTTTTAAACTATCAATTGTAGATTTCACGTATTTTTGAAAACATATTCTTGGTTGAAGGCAGTTTGATATTATGAAATTTTTATCTTCATTACTAATCTCATTTGGTTTTTTATTTGTAAAGACATATCCACCATTTATGAAGTCTATTAATTCAGGCGAGTTGAAAATGTATTTTGTTTGTGCAGACTCTGATGTAGGAATATATTCTTTATTATAGAAAAACCTACTAATAGGGTGATTATTAAAGCTTACTTTAGGTTGATAATTTAATTTATTTGCTATTTGATTTACAGTTATTGCTCCCATCAAAAAATCACCAAAACCTTGGTATGAATGTAGATTTACTTTTTCTTCGCTATTGGAGTAAACCTGCACCAGCTTAGCTTGATTCTTTTTTATTTCAAGTTCTATAACTTTCTGATATTCATTTTTCATGACATTGTGGCCAAGCTCGGTATAGTGTCTTTGATTGTCATTTTGCTCGAATAAAATATCTATTGATTTTTTATCTATTACCTCGCAGGGGTCTAGTACAGTTATATCTAGCTTTGAACAAATGTTTTTAACTAACTTTGCTAAATCGTATCTTTTCCCTTTTTTTATAGTTGCAATATGGGTGACGATTATTAGTTTTTTTGGATAAGTTAATTCTTTTATTTTTATAATATCTTGTTCTATTTCTTCATCGTTTAAATCGTAAACTTCAACATCGCCATTCAGTTGATTTTTAAATTCTAAATTGTCATGTGCTTCATGATGTATGAATTTATCCTTGTATTTATATGCAATCCTGCTTGCGATTTCCACTATAAATACATCAGTATTATCGAATTCCTTAGTAAAACTTTTATTAATTAATTTATTTTTAAGCAATGATGATCTAAAAAAAACTGTTTCATCTAAATCCCTCCTGATTCCTTTGCAATACTCTATTGCTTGTATTATTTCTTTTGTGTAATGGGTGTAACTCAAATCGTTTTTAATTGATGTAACTGGGTATAGTTTGTAGATGCTATCTTGTCTGCACGACCCAAAAATAGTTATTAACGGTATCGATTGGTTTTGGTTTGATTGCGATAAAGATATTTTCTTGCTTGAAAGAAAATATTGGATATGTTTTTTATAAGAAATGCAGGATCTTTTAATTTTATTTTTTATCCTGACAAATATATTTATTGATGGTATCGTTTTCATGATATCTTTTTTAATTTTTTTAAAATATACATATGCTTAGGGTTTGTCATTAAATGATTGCTTAATCTTGTACCTGAGTCCTGTTATTATAATTCCATAAAACAAAATTTACATTTTTAAAAATACTATCGTTATGAATTCTAAAATATTCAAAACTTGGATATCTCTGCAAAAACACATACCAAAGAGAACACAGTACTCTATAGGTTTAATAATATTCATAGGTGGTTTGCTTGAGATAATTGGACTGGGTGCTATCTTTCCTATACTTCAAGTTTTAACCAGCCCCGTCAAACTTGCTACTTACAGTAAGCTGGTCCCTTTTATATCTACTGAATATTTTATTTTTGTGCTTTTAATTTCATTAGTATTCTTTTATATATTAAAGAACCTTTTTTTAAGCTATGGAACTTATAAAATATTTGAATCCGTTTTTAATCTTCAAGCATATTTTTCGAATAGATTTTTTGGGTTGTTGTTGTTATCTAATTTTGATACTCACAGAGAATTAAGTGTTAATAAAGAATCTTCGGTTTTGGTAAACGACATACCACTTGTATGTATAGAGTGGTATTTGCCGTCAATATATATAATTTCCGATGTAAGTTCACTTTTAATTATTCTATTATGCTTGGGATTGTTCAATCCAACACTATTATTGGTTATTATCTCAGTAGGTGGGGTTTTGTTTGGATCTATCTTATATCTTTCTAGAAGATATTCTTACAAATGGGGTTTGAATAGAAAGATTTATGATGATGTAAAAATAGATTTTTTTAATAACGGGTTAACGCACATTAAAGAGATAATAACTTATAACAAACAGTCGTTTTATTTTGCTAAGTTCTCAGACGCAACTTCAATATCATGCAAATCAGGTATGCTTCAAAGTTCAGCACAAGTTGTTCCTAAATTTTTTATTGAATCGGTAGCTGTAACAATATTGGTAACTGTAATACTGATTATGGTAATTTCTGGCGAGAGCTTAAATAGCATTGTTCCTGCAATTGGAATTTATGCTATTGCAGCCTTTAGAATTATCCCCTCGGTTAATCGATTAATGCAATCAATTCAAATGGTTCAATATGGAGCAGAATCTGCTTCTGCTTTGCTTTTCGCTATTAGTAGTAGTGATGAGAAGTTACCATTGATTGATAAAGATACATATCAGATTCAAGATGAAATAATTGATTTTAAAGTTTTAAGTATTAAAGACTTAACTTACGCTTATAAAAAATCCTCAAAATTTGTTCTTAATAATGTTTCACTAACAATTGATGCTGGAAATAAAATTGCTATTGTAGGAGATAGTGGCTCAGGTAAATCAACTTTAATTGATTTAATTCTAGGCTTAAATGAACCAACAAGTGGATTTATTTATTTTAACGGCCAGTCAATTTTTAATTGCTTAAATTCTTGGCGAAGTAAAGTTGGATACGTCCCACAAAACTCTCATTTAACATCTAATTCACTCTTGGAAAATATTACTTTCAGTACCAATGATAAAGATATTGATTATGCGCTTTTGGACTTAGTTATCAATATTACTGAAATTAATGGTTTTATGGCTGATAATTATTCCTTGCCCACAGGCCACGGAGGAGTTAAATTATCAGGGGGACAAAGGCAACGAATCGCTATAGCTAGAGCACTTTATAAAAGGCCCTCTGTATTGATTTTGGATGAGTCTACAAGCGCCCTTGATCGTGAGTCGGAGAAAAGAATCTTTACTGGTATTGCTAATTCTTTTAATGGCTTGACAATCATTTCGATTACACATCATTTGTATGATCCAGATTTTTATGATCATATTTATAAACTCGATAATGGGATTTTATATCTACAATAATTTATCATTAATATGAAAAAAATCTTACAAAATATACTTGGTGTTAGAAATAACGAGTTCTTTAGAAATGAATTTTTAAAAAAAACAATATCATCAATACCTTCTGGTTCAAGAATACTTGATGCGGGTGCCGGCGAGCTTCGCAATAAGATTCTTTGTGATCATTTGAATTACGTATCACAAGATATTTGCCAGTATGATGGGGTAGGTAATAACCAAGGTCTGCATACTAATGTTTGGGATACAAAAAAGATTGATATTGTTTCTGACATAACAGATATACCGGAGCCTGGTAAATCGTTTGACGTTATTTTATGTAGTGAGGTTTTTGAGCACTTACCTGACCCATTAAAAGCGCTTAAGGAGTTTTCTCGCCTCTTGAAGCCTGGAGGCATTTTGATTGTAACTGCTCCATTTAATTCATTAGTCCACTTTGCCCCATATCACTTTTCTTCAGGTTTTAGCCGATATTGGTATGAGCATCATTTTGTGGAATATGGGTTTAAAATTACCGAGCTTACTGCCAACGGCGATTGGTTTGATTATTTAAAACAAGAGGTAATGCGCCTTCCAAAAGCAGCAAGACATTACGGTGATAAGCTGTGGCCATTAGCCTATTTTTTCTCAGGTTTGATCGTTTTGTATTTTTTAATAAGGGGTAAATCTAGATTGGCTGATGATTTGGGCTGCTTTGGTTTTCACTGTATTGCTGAAAGAAAGTGATTGTATTTTGAATTATTTTAAAAATATTTTAAAAGTAATTGCGAACTATTTTGGGGCAGTTTTGATATCAAAAGTGACTTATGAAAAAGTTCTGAATCAAAGAAAAGCGTTATTTGATTTACTTTTATCTAATTCTAAAGACGATTTAATATCAGGAACCGCTTGTATTATTTTTAGTAAAGATAGGCCCATGCAGCTTTATGGTTTGCTGGATTCTTATTTTAGATATGTTTCCAATCCAATACCTATAACTGTTATGTACAGTTGTAAAGATAAAATTCAAAAAGAAGCATATTCGGACGTAATTAAATTCTTCAAAAAGAATCAAATCAAGATTGACTTTATAAATGAAACGAAATCATTCAAAGAAGTTCTTTTGGAGACTTTATCAAAAATTCGTGAAGATAAAATTTTATTTTTAGTTGATGACATTGTTTTTATAAACCAAGTCGATTTTGATAATTTTAAGAAAATTGATAGCAAAACACACGTTTTAAGTCTTAGGCATAGCCCTTTTTTAAGGAAAAGTTTTACAACGAATACATATCATTCACCACCTTCATTTAAAAAATTTAGATTTTCAGATGAGTTATTAGAGTTTGATTGGTTTGAAAGTGGAGGGGAGTGGTCAGATCCATGGTCGCTTGATGGGCAATTGTTGAACACATCAGAAGTTCTTTTAATTTCAAATTGTTCAGACTACAAGGCTCCCAATTCTTATGAGATTGCTCTTAAAGCTTTTAATGACATTGTAATTAGTCGAAAAGGTTTATGCTTTAATCAAAGTAAGATATTAAATTTACCTATTAATAGAGTCCAGAATGAAGTTAATAATATTAGCGGCAATATCACTGTTGATTTCTTATTGGATAAATGGAATCAGGGATATTGCATAGATACTTCTATTTTCAGTGGACATTTACCTTTATCCACACATGAGGACCACCCTGTCAAATTTATAAAGAGAACCGATGCCTAAAGTTGTAATTATTGGAGCCGGCTTGGGTGGATGTGTACTTGCTGACGAGCTGAATAAAAATTGGGACGTCGTCATGATCGAATTGCCAAGTTCAAGTGTAGGGCTTGATAAGATTGATGATATAGGTATACCGTCAGTAACTACTCCTCATAATAGTTTTGGATTGGGGGGCACAACTCGTGTTTGGCATAATGGTCTGGTAGAAATTAATAAGAGTGTTTTTGATGAGAAATGGCCTTTTCCAAAAAAGGTATTAGACCCTTTTTATCATAGAGCTTTTGAAAAGCTTTCTGATTTACCAAGCGAAATATTCACTAATGTGACTAATGTTCTGAGAGGTCATTTTAATAGGCTTAGCTTGATTTCTAGTGTTGAGTCAAATCCTATTTACTACCCTAATAAAAGACACAATCTTTGGGAAAAGTTTAATCTCCGTAAAAAAGTAAAACTTATTCGAGGTAAGGTTGTGGATTTTAAGTTTAATGACAAGCTTCAAGCTGAAAGCGTTGTAGTAGTAGGTGAAAACGGGAGTTTTGATGTCGAGTTTGATGTTCTTGTAATTGCTGCAGGTGGATTAGGCACTCCTGTTTTGTTGCAGCGAATTGCACACAAGTATAATTTAACATCATTAGCAAATGCTGGTAAGTATTACGAAGATCACCCTTCATGTTTTGTTGCTGATATTAAGCTTAATAAGCCTGTATATAAGTTTTGGAATTACTCGAATAGTGTACTTAATGGTAAATTAAGATTGCCGATTGTAGTTCAAAAAGGCGAATACCTAGTTGCTTTCCAGATTAGACCTGCGGCACATTTCAATAAAAGAAAAAAGCTTAATAGTGTAATTAGTGAGCTAAGAAATCATCCGTTAAAGGTTACAAACTATTTTAAATTACTATTCCACATAGATGATGTTTTAGACATATTGTCTTTTCGATTTGGTATAAATTTCCCAACAAAACATTATTCGCTTTTGATGGTCGCTGAACAGCCATCAAAATCTGAAGTTAGTATAACGTTTGATGAAAAAAATAAAAGAATTGTTCGTAATTGGCAACTTGATGATTCTTATATAAAGCTACTCCACCAATCAATTGATGCCGTTTTGGAACAGTTAGGTGATATTGTGAATGATGTTAATGTCTACGAAGATTTAACAGGCAATATGTTTTCATCAGCCCACCATTCAGGCACAGCACGAATAAGTCAATCACCAGAGGATGGTGTTTGTGATATGAACTTAAAAATTCATACTTTCTCAAATGTATATATTTGTGATGGATCGGCAATACCTGCCAGCGGTTACTCTAATACTGGGCTCACTATCGCAGCTTTGGCATTAAGATTGGCTGATTACCTCAAAGGTCGTTATAGTCATGAATAATTCGGAATTAAAAGTTTCAGTGCTCATGTGTACTAACAGATTAGATGATTTCTTTTATCAGTCTATGCAATCCTTAATTGATCAGGTGTTTGATGGCTTTGAAATTATACTAATTCTTAATGGTGAGGCTTTAAATAGCATCGAAAAAATCAAAAAGCATTATTCAAATTTCTCTTTTATTAATATTTATAAATCAACTTTATATGGGTTAACGCATTCACTTAACCTAGGCCTTGAATATGCTTCCGGTAAATATATTGCAAGAATGGATGCTGATGATATATCTGATCCATATCGTCTTGTTACACAATATAACTACCTGGAAAACAATCCTGAAATTTCTGTTTGCGGTTCTAACTATTCTAAAATTGATGAGAGTGGTAATTTAATTAGTCATGTTGTCTTGCCTGAAAATAACAAGGGAATTAAGAGGACTTTGTTTTTTAGAAATCCAATATGTCATCCATCTGTAATGTATAGAAGGGATTTGGTTGTGTCATTAGGAGGCTATTCAGGTGGTCTTCACGCAGAAGATTATGATTTGTGGACTAGGTTATGTTTGAAAAAAGTTAAATTTTATAATATCCAAAAGAATCTTTTGAGCTACAGGTCTATTTCATCTGGTACTGCTAGGGGCGCTTTAGTTGCCTATGCATCAGTATCGGCAACGCAGTGGAAAACTTTTATTTTATCTCGTAATCCTTTATGGCTCTTAGGTTCTTTTATTAGTTTGATGAAAGGCGTTTTGTTCTCAAAAAAATAATCTAGCTACTTAGCAGCTAGTTTACTCATAAAATCGATGTAAGCTTTTATATAGTTTTTTCTGTCATATGCTTTGACTGTTTTTAGTCCAGCTCTAATTAATTCTTTGTTATAGTCATTATCCTGAATAGATTTCATGGTTTTTACATATTCGTTTTCATTGTTAGTATTTAATAAGTACCCGTTTAATTGATTTTCAATTAAATTCCTAACGCCAGGAATATTGTTGGAAATTACTAAGCATTCACAAGCCATGGCTTCTAATAATGCATATGGAAGTCCTTCATGAGAGCTTGGAAGAACTAAGCAGTCCGAGTTTGACAATACCTCAGGAATGTTGTCGACAAAACCTAATGGAATGATATTGTTTGGTATTGAATATAAATTTGCCTTTAAGTCTTCAACACTACTGCCGCATAAAATTAATTTGTAATTTGTTTTATTTGCGAAGTGTTTAACCCAAATATCTATAATAAAATTATAGCCTTTACGTTTTTCTGGGCGTCCAATAAAAACAAATGCGATGTCCTTTGAATTCAGGCCTAGATTTTTTTTAAAGAAATTTCCAGCGTATTTTTTTTTTGAGTAGATATTTAGATCTATTCCACATGCCGATCCGTTGCCAATTAATTTAATTCTTTTTTTGCATATTTCCCTAAGTTCTTCAGCCATGTCTTTAGATACGGTTATGATTTCTGTTGCAAGAAAGCAGTTGAGGTGTTCTATTAGCTTTAGAAGTTCTCTAGTTAAGCCACTATGGCCTATATATGGAACACCATGATTAAAGTAGACGATATTTTTTATCTTAAGTAGTTTTGCTGCAAGTAAAGGAAGTGGTGATGCTTTTGTGTTGTGAGAAACTAGGCAGTTAGGCTTTATTTTCTTTAAAAGAATTATTATTTTTAAAAAAGAAAGGGGAAGTAACAATAAATTGTTAATTGTAAGGTCGTAACGGATGCAATTATTTGATTCGCCGAAGGGGTTGGTTGAACAAACTATTGAGCTTGAGTGGCCGAAAGCATTTTCAGCTTCAACTAAAGGTGCAACAAATTTAGCTGCGAAATTACCATTTGGGTGAAAATGGATATTAGTTGCCATTTTTTCTTTGCTTTAGGATGATTAAACTTGAATGTAAGGATAAGGTCGAGATAATAGATTATTTATTAGTTGAGTTATCATATTTATAAGTTATTTTCTATTAAAAAACCATTTGGATAAACCTAATCCTAGTTTCAAGGACGGTAAAAATAAAAAATAAAAAAATGATTTTAAAATTATCTTCGATTTTATAGTGCTAGTTTTGTCCGCATACGATTTATATAAATCAATTAATTCATTGGCTTTTGAAGAGTCAAAAATTATTGAGTTAAGATGAGTCGAAATCATTGATTGATAAAATTTTTCAGTCGGTTTTTTTGCAAGTGTAAGTTCAATTTTTGTATTTAGTTTTGTGTAAAATAATTTTGCTTCGGATCTATATTTTTCACTTGAATCTAATATTTTACTTAGGTGAATTAATTCACCTCTAATCATCCTAATATTGTCTTTTGTCATGTTATCGTCATGAACTTGATAGCCTACTAAAACTTTTCGTATGAAAAATACTTTATAACCTGAAATTGCGATTCTTCTCCACATATCGTGATCCTCGCATGATGGCATGCTTTCATCAAATAAACCGCACTTATGAAAAATATCCTTCTTCGCTAAGACGCTAGAGCCTCCAGAAAGACAATTATCAATAGATAATTTAGATGCCCATGATTTTGTAGGATCATTAAAAAGATCGCTGCTAAATAGAGTTTTGTTGTTATCATCGAATTGATAGTAGTCACAACTTACTAAATCAGCGTTATTAGTTATCATTGCTATTATTTGGAGTTCGAGTTTATGGGTATCCCAGATATCATCGTCATCTAAAAATGCAACGTAATCAGCTGTTGAGTTAATTATTCCGATGTTTCTTGCTTTTGAAAGTGACGCGATGTCTGTTTCGATTACTCTCACATTATGATCACTATATTTTAGTGCTACTCTATGTATTTCAGCCTTAACCGTATCTGTGCTTCCATTTAAGCTTATTATTATTTCAATTGGTTTGTGATTTTGATTTATAGCAGAATTTAATGCCCTTTCAATATATTTAGTTCTACTATGAACTGGAATAACAACAGCTACAGTAGCTATTGTAGTTAAATAAATTTCATCGCTAGTTTTTAATCCATTATTTGGATTTAGCTTGGTCCATTCTTTCGGAAAGTCTGGACCTTCGTCGGTAAAGTAATACCATTTGCTTGGAGCTATGATTTTGGCGCGATTAATTGAGTAAGCAATAAATGCCGCAATATAGCTGAATGATGAATTAGAAATTATAAGGTTTTTGTAGCGCGTTAAATTTATAAAGTCTAACAGTTCTGTTAAATTTGAATTCGTAATTATTTCAATATTCTTTCTTGATAGTTTTTTGCTCACAAATGTTATATCGTCAGTATAAATATGAAATTTTGAGCAATGACTATCTTGCATTCCTTGTATAAAGTATTCGAGTTGGCATACTCCGTGATATTCGATATTTGTATTGAGTAGGTAGTCCCCGCGACGAATATGAAGCGCGCATATACTATCTTCCTGGAATGGTAAAATTTTGTCTGCAATTCCTGGTAGTGAACTAAGATAAGACTCTATATCTAAAATCAACCCATTTAATAGCCGGCTATAGTCATCCCAATATTTGTAGGATTGCCAATAACCATCTAGGTAATATGATTCACCTTTTTTTAATTCAGGTAATACTTCAAATCCAATTTTGTTTTCCCGAATGATCTTTAGGCTACTTAAATTTACCCCAAACCCTTTAATATCTACATATTCAGTTTCTTTTTTCTTAAAATATTTTTTTGACAAAGAAATAAATAAATCATCACGGCAAAATAGGGGGATGAGTAATTTGCGAGGATTGTTTATATTAAATTCTGAAGTGTCGAATATTAGATCGGTATGATTTTTAAAAGCGAGTGATTTTCCAAGCATCCATTGAAAAATTTGATTACCCAGACCTCCTGATAGCTTTACTACTAAGCATGGGTTTTTTTTATTAGCCATTAAAGTATTCCTGACATACAGTTTTTGGTGAACCAATTTTTTTTAATTTCCCATTTTCAAGCCAAATAACTTTATTGCATATTTTAGTTATTACATCTTGAGAGTGTGATGCAATAATAAGTATGCCAGTTTTATCTACTACTTTTTTAAGTCTTAGTTCAGCTTTGGCCTTAAATGATTCGTCACCCACTGAAAGCCACTCGTCCATGAGAAGTATATCTGGTTCAATTATTGTTGATACTGCAAAAGCGAGTCTAAGGTTCATTCCACTTGAATATGTGTACATTGGCATATCTATAAAATCACCAAGCTCAGTAAATTCTATTAGTTCATTGATTTTATTTTCTATCTCTTCTTTTTTTAGGCCAATTAAATATCCTCTAACGTAAATATTTTCTCTGCCCGACATCTCCTGGTCTGTACCTAAAGAGATATCAATTAATGAGCCAATTGATCCTTTGACTGTTTTGGATCCGCTTGATGGATTGTAAATGCCATTTACTAGACGAAGAAATGAAGTTTTTCCGGATCCATTTTTACCAATAACACCTAAGCGATCGCCATTTTTAAGTTCTAATGAAACATTTTCTAGAACTCTTACACTAATGTTCTTATTGTTTTCTTTAAATATTTTCCCGCCTGATGCGAAGTTAATTAGTTCTTTTTTTAAAGATAATTTGCTACCTTGGTAAACTGGAAGCTCCAGGTTTACATTTTTAAGTTCGATGTAAGTCTTATTCATACCCATAAAGTAATCTTTTTTCTATTTTTATCAAGAAAGTATATTGCAACTAACCACCCGGTGATTGCCATACTGCAAGAAAATATCCAACTGTAGATTGATGGATACTCTCCCAGAAGAGGTGCTCTTATAACATTTAACATGTGATGAACAGGATTTAATAAAACAAGATAGTAAGAAGCATTAGTTGAAAGAGACTTTGGCATCCACATAATGGGTGTGATATAAGTGATGATTTGTAGGATGCTAGCAACTATTTGAGGTACATCTCTATACCTTGTGCAGACTAAAGCCAAAAGAAGAGAAATCCAACCTAAATTCAACGTTAATAATAAAATTCCGGGTATTGCGAGAATTATGATTAACCCTGGATTCTTATTAAAGATAAGTAATAAGACAGGATAAATTAAAATGTTATGACCTAGTATTATTAGATTTTTGTAAATAACTTTTAATAAATATGTGAAAATCGGTATTGGTAATTGTTTTATAATTGCCTGCGAAGAAATTAGGGAAGAGCAAGAATCGGATATGGTGGATGAAAAAAATCCCCATATAATCAATCCGGTGCAAAGAAATGGCAGGTATTCCGAAGTTTCAACTTTATATAATTTGCTAAAGATTATACCCATTGTAATAATCATAATGCTCAGACTTAGAGTAATCCAAATAGGGCCAAGAGCAGATCGTCTGTATCTTTGTTTAATATCTTGCCAAGCTAGCATTTTGGCAAGACTTTGGTTTTTTAATGACTCTTTTATATCAATGTAGCCTTCAATCATATCGGTCTAGCTTCTTTAAATAAATCTAGTTTTAATATTTTGGGTTGCATGTAAACTACGAACTCTATCAATAATAATTGTTGAAGTTTTAGTATTTTAACAATATTACCGTATCTTAATGGTTATCTTTTGGTAACCCCTAATAGATTTTTTTGATGCGAAATCACGTTAAACCGCATGAAATCAAATTTGACCTTTTCGTGATGCACACTAATGCCGTTTATCAAACGCCTCGATGCTCTGCTAAAATAAGCCTATTACTTTAGCGCGCATTTTCAATGAAACGTTTCTTCGACTTAATTATTTTTGCCATCTCTCTCGTAATTCTTATTATTCCTTTTCTGACAGTTTGGGTTGCGGTACGTCTTACTTCGGCTGGACCTGCACTTTATTGGTCTGATAGAGTCGGTCGTGGAAATGTAATTTTTAAAATGCCTAAGTTTCGCAGTATGCGTATAGGCACCCCGGCTGTCGCCACCCATTTACTCAATGACCCTAAGGTTTATTTAACCCCGATTGGTTCTTTTTTGCGCAAAAGTAGCCTCGATGAATTGCCTCAGCTGTGGAGTATTCTAAGGGGCGATATGAGCTTTGTTGGGCCTAGGCCGGCATTGTTTAATCAAGATGATTTAATCGCTTTAAGGACTGAGTTTGCTGTCGATCAGTTGCTACCAGGTTTAACTGGCTGGGCGCAGGTGAATGGTCGTGATGAGTTGCCTATTCCTCAAAAAGTCGCTTTGGATGTCGAGTATATGCAACGTCAGTCTTTATGGTTTGATATCAAAATTATATGGATGACTGCTCTTAAAGTGATTAAGCGCGATGGTGTTTCTCACTGATTTTATTTTTTATATTCAGAATGGACCCCGCATCACGTGCGGGGTGACAGTGTAGTAAATGGATGCCGGCTCAGAGGCCGGCATGACACTGCGGCTGGTGGGATTGAATTGCTTTAAAGAATTATCCATATTCCTCGTATTGATAAGCATCTATAATAAGAAGGTTGTTATTTAGTTTATTGATATGAAAAAAGCCTTACTTAATTCACGTAGTGCACTGGCGCTTGCCCACGACATTGTCGCTGCTGCGGTTGCTTGGTATGGCGCTTATTTACTCCGTTTTAATTTTGAGCTGCCTGCCGAGCATTATGCTGTCATGCTGCAAACCTTATGGGTTGCTTTGCCGCTTCAGGCTATCGCTTTTGTTTTATTTGGGCTTTATCGTGGCACTTGGCGATTTGCGAGTGTGCTCGATCTTAAGCGTATCTTGTTAACGGTGGCGGTCGCTGCTGTTGTTCTAGTTGCTGTGCTGTTTATGCTCAATACCAGCTTCCGCGTCCCGCGTTCTGTCCTCATCCTTGACCCGATTCTGCTCATCCTGATGATGGGTGGTAGCCGGTTTGTGTATCGTGCTATTAAAGAACATCAGCTTTATGGGGCTCACCTCAGGCGCGGCGAGCCGGTCATCATCTTTGGTG
>JACCDT010052175.1_pt1 | contig 21376 bp, 32 predicted proteins | sample 7446291 | NCBI WGS metagenome assembly JACCDT01 (sample SAMN15323446, study PRJNA562643) | freshwater metagenome | isolation source: river surface water | place: USA:Blue River Watershed | collected 2017-08-17 | reverse complement strand
GCGTGCAGAAAAAAATGTCACAAAAATAGGGTTCCATGGGTAGAGAGAGCAAGCCACTGAAGATCCACCAAGCGGAGGGCACTTACCGTGCTGACCGTCACGGTCATTCTGTCGCCAAATCGACCGGCGGCCAGCATCCGGTTATGCCATCCGACCTAACCGACTCACAGGCGGAGATGTGGCGGTTCGTGATTGCGGAGCGCGGCGATTGGGTTGCGGTGTCGGATGGTCCTGCGCTTCGTTCGTTGTGCGAGAACTGGGAATTGAGGAGTAAGTGCCATTCGCTATTGGTCGTCGACCCGACGCTTAAAGACGCTCGATGCTCCTACATCCAGTACCAGGCCGACTGCCTGAAGCTGTTTGCTCGCTTCGGCATGACGCCAACCGACCGCGCTCGATTGGGCGAGCAGTCGGCGGAAGATATTGATCCCGCAGCGGAGTTTATTGCTTAGTGTTCATGGACGCCCGCCACCCGCCGGAGAACATCGCAGGCTACGATCCGGTAGCTACGGCGGGGGAGTGCGCGTATGACCAGGAAGCTGCCGAGCGATCGGTTGCGTTCTTCCATCGCTGCCTGAAGCTCACGACCGGCATCAGCGCCGGCGAGCCGTTCCGTTTGGAAGACTGGCAGGCTGACATTCTGCGAACGATGTTCGGCTGGAAGCGGCCGGATGGTTCGAGGCGATATCGCGAGGCGTTCATTGAAGTCCCCCGCAAGAACGGCAAGTCAACGCTCATCGCTGGAATCGCTAACTACGTTTTGTTCTGCGACGGTGAGGCATCCGCCCAATGCTACTGCGCCGCGTCTGACCGTGAGCAAGCGTCGCTCGTGTTCAACGCTGCAGCGTCGATGGTGCGAAAATCGTCGCTGGATAAGCGGTGCAAGATTCGCGACTCAACCCGCCGGATTATCTATGGCACTTCGTTTCTGCGAGCTATCCCCGCCAACGAGGGCGGCTTGCATGGCCTTGATTCGCACTTCATTGTCGGTGACGAGCTTCACGCGTGGCCGGGCCGCGGCACGCATGACGTTCTCCATACGTCGACTGGCGCCCGTCTGCAGCCGTTGGAAATCTACATCACGACTGCAGGCTACGACCGCCATTCGATTTGCTATGAGAAATACACCTATGCTTGCCAAGTGCGTGACGGCATCGTTGACGATCCCAGTTTCCTGCCGGTGATCTACGAAGCTGACGAGGAAGACGATTGGACGGACCCGAAGATTTGGGCAAAGGCCAATCCGAATCTTGGGGTTAGCCTGCGTGAGGACTATCTGCAGCGAGAGTGCGAGAAGGCCAAGAACAACCCAGCCTACGAAAACACCTTCCGCCGCCTTCATCTCAACCAGTGGACCTCGCAAGAATCCCGCTGGCTGCAGATGGAGAAGTGGCGCAAGTGCGATTGGACCGACGATCCGCTATTGCCGCACACGCCAACCTTCGGCGCTCTCGACCTGTCGAGCAAGATCGACGTAACGGCTTGGGTCAAGGTGCAGCGTAAGGGCGAGGGATGGGCGGTTCGTGCTCACTACTTCATCCCCGAGGGCCGGATGATGGAGGCCGAGAAACAGGACCGCGTACCTTACTCTCACTGGGTGAAGCTTGGCCTGGTCACCGCCACGCCCGGCGCCGCCATCGACTACCCAACGATTCGCCGCAAAGTCCTGCAAGACGCCAACGAGTTCCAGCTGGAGGTTGTCGGCTATGACCCATGGAATGCAACTGACATGGCTCAGCAGCTTGAAAATGAAGGGCTCAAGATGCTTGAAGTGCGGCAGGGGATGGCCAGCCTGTCAGACCCATGCAAGGAACTCGAACGCTGCGTCATCGAGGGCGTCCTCGACCACGGCAACGACCCAGTCCTGGCCTGGATGGCGGAGAACGTGCAGGTCAAGACCGATGAGAACGGCAACATCCGACCGGTGAAGCCTGACCACGCGGGGAGCGCGAAGCGGATTGACGGGATTGTTGCCGCGGTGATGGCGATTGGGGTGGGGCAAATTACTGAACCGGAAGGCGTTAGCGTCTTCTCGACAGCATGGGACTTTTAAGCATGACGCAATTGGTTCACACGCATGTTGTCGGTTGCTTTGAGGCGCGGGCGACGCCGCTTGATAATCCGGCCAACACGACTGACGTGGTGTGGGAGGATGAGTCGACGGCCGATCGTCCGATCCGCGTGACGCCGGAGAGTGCGCAGACTTTCGCGCCGTGGTGGCAGGGGCTCAATGTCATTGCAAACGGCGTGGCTCAACTTCCGCTGAAGGTTTACCAGAAGACTGGATCGGGTCGAAAGGAAGCCGACAACCACCCGAGCTACAAGGTTCTCCATCGCCAGCCGAACAAGGAGATGGGGCCGTTTACATTCAAGCACTTGCTGCAATTCTGGGCGTCGTCTTGGGGAAACGGCTACGCCTACATTGAGCGGAATGGAACGCCAAATGTCGATTCACTGTGGCCGATTCACCCTGAAGTCGTGACGCCGTTCCGGGTGAATGGTGAGTTGTTCTATGACGTTGTGGACACCAAGGGCGGGCGGGAAACTTACTTTGCCAGCGAAATCTTCCACCTTCGCGGCCCCGGCGACGACGGACTACAAGGCAAATCGGTTGTGAAATTGGCGAAGGAGTCGCTGACGGTTGGCTTGCAGGCACAGCGGTACGGCGGCCAGTTCTTTAAGAACGACGCCAAGCCGGGCATCGTCATTGAAGTGCCAAACGCAGTGACGGAAGAGACTGCCCGCAACATGCTGAAGCATTGGGAGCGTCGGCACGGTGGCGCCCACAACGCTTCGCGGCCCGCATTCCTGGACAACGGCGCGAAGGTCAGTCAGTTCTCCATGTCCAACGAGGACGCGCAGTTCTTGGAGACGCGGCAGTTTAGCAAGTCGGAAGTAGCCGGATGGCTCAACCTTCCTCCGCACATGGTAGGCGATCTGAGTCGCGCCACCTTCAGCAACATCGAGCAGCAGTCGATTGATTACGTTGTAAACTCGCTGATGCCGTGGCTGATTCGCTGGCAAGATGAGTGTAACGCCAAGCTGTTCAAGCCGAGCGAGATCGAAAGCGGTTCTCACTACGCCGAGTTCATTGTTGAGGCTCGGCTTCGCGGTGACTTCTTGAGCCAGATGCAAGGCTTTCAGATCGGCCTGACATGCGGCATTTACAACCAGGACGAGGTGCGCGAGCGACTGAATCTAAACAAGTTGCCGAACAACTTGGGCCAGACGTTCTATTACTCGCAGAACATGACGCCGGTGGGGACCGTGCGGGACGAAGGCGGCCAGCAGCAAGAGAGCGAACCGGACGGAAAAGACGTGGCTCGCCAGGTTCTCGGTTCGTTCCTAATGAACGAACTGTCCCGAGCGTATCAGCGAATTGGCAAGAGCGCCACGCGCGCCGCCGCTTCCCCCGGTCGTCTGCAGGCGTGGTTGACTGATGGACTCGGCGGCGAGTGTCGAACGATGGTGGACGCAATTGAGGCCACCTGTCAGCACGCTCGCCTTGCCGGCCTGATGGCGTGGGAAGCGCAGGAGTTTGCCCGCGAAGTCCGCGGCGACTTCAAGTCACTGGTAAACGACGAGCTTGAGGGGGATGCAACTACGCTCAAGTCTCGGATTGAAGGTTTGACGAAACGGCTTGCCGTCGATCGTCCGTCACAGTTGGTTTCAAGTTTATGGAGTGCAAACTAAATGGAGCGACGCATCACGAGCGGCGGGCAAGCGTGCCGATTGGAAACGCGGGCGGACGGCGGGAGAACCGCCATCGGTTACGGAGCGGTGTTCTACCGCGAAGGGGAGGCTGGAACTGAGTATCAGTTGGGCAAGGGCGTGGTTGAGCGCGTCGACCCGAAGGCGTTCGACAAGGCCCTACAGCGTGGCGACGACGTGCGGGCGCTGTTCAACCACGAACCGGACCACCTACTCGGTCGATCGACTAGCGGAACGCTGCGGCTATCGGTAGATGGCGCCGGGCTTCGCTACGAGATCGACTTGCCGGACACGCAGGCGGGCCGGGACGTGGCCACGAGTATCGAGCGAGGCGACCTGTCCGGCAGCAGCTTCAGCTTCAACGTCGAGCGGGCTGACTGGCAGGAAGAGAACGGCCGTGACGTGCGGGTGATCCGCGACGTGCGGTTGTTCGACGTTGGGCCGGTGACGTTCCCGGCCTACGCCGCCACGAGCACGGCGCTGCGGTCGGAAGGAGACGACTCCGAAGCGATTGCCGAGCGTGAAGCGTGGAAGGCGAGCCAGCAACAGACTGCCCGCACGCGGTTCGCCAAGGTGGCGCGCGCACGCTTGCTTGACATTGCGGGCTGAGTGGAATAAAGTTTGGGTGTTGGAGGCCAAGGCGCGAGGCGTCAACCACCGACACATTTCGCAGACAGTAACCGCGAGGCGGCGAACCCTGCTGGTAGCCATTGTTTACACAATGCTGCCGGCGAGATTCGCCGCCTTTTTTCGTGCGCGCAGTTGGCCGGCGGCCAATCGCGAGGTGCGAAATGAGTTTGCAGGAACTGCTCGAAAAGAAGGGCACGCTGGCCGCTGAGATCAAGCGGCTTGCCGACAAAGCCAACGACGACAAGCAAGAGTGGAGCGGCGAAGACGAGCAAGTCTGGACCCGCGTAAACGCTGACTACGACGCCAACGAGGCGGCAATCAAGGTTGAGGACGGCAAGCGGTCCAAACTTGAGCGGTCGGAAGAAGTCAACGCCACCGGCCAGCAGCGCCGCAATCTCGGGCGCGAGAATCGCCGAGGCGTGCCGGGCGGTTCTGGTTCCGTCGGCGAGTGCACTGACGAGCATCGCCTCTTGGCACTGCAGGCGTGGGTGCGCCATCAGAACGGCCTCGACGTGACCGAACGTCACGAGGAAGCCTGCCAGCTTGCGGGCGTGAATCCGTTCCGCAGCCGCCTCGATATCAACCTCGGCCAGTACGACAACTCGCGACAAGCGTGGTCTGTCGGAACGCGACCAGATATCGAAAGTCGCGCGATGTCGGTCGGCACCGCCTCTGGCGGCGGCTACACCGTACCACAGGGCTTCATCAATCAGCTTGAGCGCAAGCTGCTTGCCTTTGACGGGCCGCGTCAGGTTTCCACGGTGTTCCGCACCGAAAGCGGCAATCAGATGCTGATGCCGACTATCGACGACACCAGTAACACCGGCGCCCTGTTGGCTGAAGCGGGCTCAATTGGGTCTTCTGTCGATCCGACTGTCGGCCAAAAGGCGTTTGACGCCTACAAGTATTCCTCAAAGCCGATCCTGCTTTCGGAGGAACTGCTTGCCGATTCTGCTTTCGGAATGGGGCAGATTATTCCTGACCTGCTCGGCGAACGCTTGGGCCGCATCCTTGGCGCCCAGCACACGACTGGCACCGGTTCTTCGCAGCCGAACGGTATTGTCACGGCGTCTAGCCTTGGCAAGACGACTGCTGGCGCTAGTGCCATCACGACGGACGAGATTATCGACCTCGTTCACAGCATCGACCCGGCCTACCGGGGTGGTGGTCAAGTCGGCTTTATGATGAACGACGGCATCATCGTCGCCATCCGTAAGCTCAAGGACACGACTAATCAATATCTCTGGCAACCGGGCCTGCAGGCTGGCGTGCCGGACCGCCTCTACGGATACCCAATCGCCATTAACCAGAACATGCAGGCCACCGTCGCCACAGCGACGAAGACCATGCTATTCGGCGACTTCTCGAAGTTCTGGATTCGGGACTCGGGAGTCTTGCGTCTGTACCGGCTCGAAGAACTCTACCGCGCGAACGACCAAGTGGGCTTCATCGCCTTCATGCGGTCGGACAGCGAGTGCGTTCAAACGGCGGCCATCAAGCACATGCTGCAGGCATAACCATGACCGTTCGTGTTTTGCAGTGCATGGCGGGAACCGGCTTTGTGCTCAATGCGGGCGACCGTGCTGAGTTCGAGGACGCAGAAGCCATGCGTTTGATTGAAGCGGGAATCGTCGAACCGTGGGGGCCGGAAACGGCCTCCACGGAACCGGCGGAGAATGCGGCCAAGCCGAAGGGCAATAAGCGTGTCTCTCGAACTCGTGACAGCGCCGACTGATGAGCCGATCACGCTGGACGAGGCGAAGGCGCATGTCTTTGTCCTCAACGGTGATTATGACGAGTACATCAACTCGCTAATCACCGCGGCGAGAGTGGTTTGCGAAACGAAGGCGCGGCAAACACTGGTGACGACTACTTGGCGTCAGCGTCTGCCGTGCTGGCCTTCGTGCGGCGTTATCGAACTACTGCGGCCGCCGCTGGTCAGCGTGACCAGCGTGACCTATGTGGACGAGAACGGCGCAACGCAAACACTTGCGGGAGCGAACTACACAACCGACGTAAACAGCAAGCCGGGGCGCATCCTTCGCGCCTACGGAGCGACCTGGCCGTCGTTGAGATATGAAGGCGTCGCAGCTCCGGTGACGATCCAGTTCGTTGCTGGATACGGTGACGCCGCTGATGTGCCATCGCCTTTCAAGCACGCGATGAAGTTGCTGATAGGGCATTGGTTTAAGCAGAGAGAGGAAGTCAACATCGGCAGCATTGTCAACGAAGTACCGATGGCGGCGGAAGCCCTCTTGTCGACAGTTTCACACGGTAGCTATCCCTGAAAAGGAGAACCTAAATGCATCCTGAAAGCCTCAAGTACGAAGACGCACTGGACTATGCCAGCGGCACCGCCTCTCGCAATGGCGCGTCGACCAACATGGCTGGTTATGAGTGGGTTCTGTACGTCTTCAAGTTCGCCGCCATTGCCGCCAGTGCGGTCACTTCGATCAAGTTGCAGCAGTCGAGCGACAACGCTGCCGTCGATGACTTCTCAGATATCGAAGGTACGTCTCAGACGGTTGCCAACGACGACGACAACCAGAACTTTCTGGTCCTGTTGAAGCGTCCGAGCAAGCAATATGTTCGCCCCGTCGTGACGAAAGACGGATCGAACGCGGCAGCCGAAATGGTGTTCTGCATCAAAGGCGGTGGCGGGGGTCCGAACCTTGCCAGCGTGACTGACGAAACCACGCTTGAATCGTTTGTGTCAGCTGCTGAAGGCACGGCTTAATGCGTCAGATCCTCCACGTCGAAACCCCGGTCCTACGCTCGGAGCTGCTCGGCGAACCGGTCGGAGAGTACGAGCGGACTGGGTGGCGGGAGTGGTTTGAGATTCGGCCGCTTTCGGGCCGGGAGTATGTGCAGGGACAGCAGGTTCAGTCGAGCGTGACGCATGAACTGCGGTGCGTTCACTTCGCTGGAGCCAACACCGGCATGCGACTAACTGCCGGAGAGGACGCCGACAACCCAACGCGAATCTTCAACGTCGAATCAGTAGTAAACGAGAACGAGGCTAATCGGTTTTTGGTGTGGCGCGTGGTGGAGGTTCCAGCATGAAGGCCGGCGGCGGGGTGATTGTGACCGGTGACAAGGAGTTGGACAAACTCTTGGCCGGGCTCACCGCCAAGCTGCAAAAGAAGCTGAGCCGACAGGCGACGCGGAAGGCAGCGAAGGACATTGTGCTACCGGAGGCGAAGGCGCGTGTGCCAGTCGACACTGGAGATTTGGAGGACAGCCTAACCGTTCGAGCCATCAAGAGAATCCGCGGCAAGATCGGCCACATGGTCGCCACCCGCGACGGCTTCTTTAAGGGCGACCAGTTCTATGGCGGCATGATCGAGTTCGGCACGAAGGAACGTCAGCACAAGAGTGGTAAACAAGTTGGCCAGATTCGACCGCATGAGTTCGCGTTCCTTCGCCCGGCAATTTACGACAACGAGGATCGCATCAAAGCGGAGTATGTGAAGGGCGTGCGCGAGTTGATTAACGAGGCGAAAGCGAAGTGATTTACCGGCTGCTCGGCAAGCTGATGTACGACCAGCCCGATATTCGGAATCGGGTGGGGAGTCGCATTTGGTTTGAGAATCAGCCGGAGTTCAACAAGTTAGCGGCTGACCAGCGGGGGGCGTGCATCATCATTCGGGCAATCAGCGAACGCTCAGAAACGCACCTGCAGAACGAGTGCGATATGGCGCAGCCGATGGTTCAGATTGATGCCTACGACGAGAACCCAACGAAAGCAGACTCCCTTAACGAACTCATTCGCTTACTGCTGAGCGGCTACGGACCCGCAACCGTATCTGTCTTGGATAGTAGTGGTGACGAAACTGATGTTTTTGTTAGCTCGATTGTCAAGCAGTCGGGTGGCATGGCTACAGAGGAGCCAGTAAACGGCAGCGATCGTTGGGTCTATCGGCGGTTCTCAGTTTACGAAGTATTCCATTCCCAATCCGTGCCGACGCACGCTTAGGAGGTTGATAGATGGCGCAAATTACCGGAAAGGCCACGACGTTCGCGTTCGGCACCACAACGACCTGGACCCCCAAGTACGTATCGATTGGTGGCCTGTCTCCCAGTCGCGAGGACTTGGAGACAACGCATCTGGCTACCTCGGGCAACTATAAGACGTTCAAACCCGGTGACTTCGTTGACGGCGGCGAGATCACCACTGAATGCTTTTGGGAACCAGAGAACGGCCTGCCTCCGATCACTGCTGCAGCAGAAACGATCACCACAACCTACGCGGATGCAGGCGCCGCCACGATTGTTTTCTCGGGGTACGTCAAGGCGTTTTCAATTCTCGAAGCAGTGAACGACGCGCTGCTTCGGATGAGCCTGACCATCAAGGTCGCCGCAGCCCCGGTCTATACGGCATAAGGAGTGAAGCATGGCTTTGAAAGTTGAACTGATTCATATCCCAGTTCCAGAGACTGCAGGCATTCAAGACGTGCGAGTTGTCGACATCAATGGCAATTCTCGCCGCGTTGCGATGATTCCAGCTGATGACGGAGCCGCACTACAGTTCAAGCGAATCCCCAACAGCGCAGAGCAGCGTGACGAGATTCTGGCAGAAGTTACCAGGATTCGGAAGGAGATGGGGCTGGCGACCGACGCTCGCTCCAGTCAACCTCCCGATCCGGCCGAAGTTCGCGCCGCACTGAAGAAGGACAAGAAGGCATGAGTGAATCGAACGGATACGCAACGCGAGATGACCTGTTTGGCAAGCCGGTAGATCGTCGCTTTAAGGACGTGACCGTTGACGGAAAGAAGTTCCGTCTGCGATCGCTGACGGCCGGCGAACTAAACCCGTGGGCAGCCAAGAGCCAGACAGAGGAAGGCGCGTCAACTGCTGGTCCGCGGCTGATTGTGCTGATGGTTGTGAATGCGGACGGCCAGCGAATCCTCAGCGACAAGGATGTTAAGCAGCTGCTGGACATGGACGCAGCTTTCGTCGCCGAACTGGCGCGGCATTGCCAAGAGCATTCCGGCCAACTCGACGAAGACACGATTGAGGGCATTGAAAAAAACTGAGAGAGGACGGGGGGCTGCGACTGGCCTACCAGCTCGCCCGTTACAAGCCGTACCGAACTGGCCATGAACTGCTTGAGGATTTGACGCCAACTGAATGGGCTTATTGGTGCGCCAGTGAACGCCTCGACCCGATGGGCGGGCATGCGGAACTGACAAGCCTTATTGCCGCTCAGTTGACCAACACGATTTCTGCAGCGATGTGCGGTATGGGCGGTAAGGAAATGGACCCAGACGCCTTGCTTCCGTTGGATGCGTTTGTGGCAGGCCGGTACGCACCGGATGACGAGATTGACGCTGCGATTGAAGGATTAGAGGACTTGGTGGGTATCTAATGGCTGCGAACAAAACCATCGGCGGAATCAACGTCACGATTACCGCGACGACTGAGAAGTTCGCCAAGGGGATTACTCACGCGCAGAAGCTGACGAAGGGGTTCACCTCGTCATTGAAGGGCCTCGTATTCAACCTCAAGACCCTTGGCGCGGCGCTGGCGGTTGGCGGTTTCACGAAGATGATCGCTAACCAGTTCCAGGCGATTTCTGCCCTGAAGGATCTTGCCGACAAAACTGGCGTTAGTACGGAAAAGTTAGCCGGCCTTCAACTCGCCGCGGAAGAAGCGGGTATCTCAAATTCGGTTCTTGAGAAGGGCCTAGTCAAGCTCAACTCCGAAATGGGAATGCGCGGCGACATTGCCTTGCGAAACTGGATTGAGAAAACATCCAAGCTCGCGACTCAGCAAGAGAAACTGGCTGAAGCCACGAAGATGTTCGGTGCACGCGGCGCCGACATGGTGCGCTTTCTCAATGGCGGCACAGCGGCTCTGGATGAGGCCCAGAAGGCCGCAGAGGCGATGGGCTTTGCCGTCAGCATGAAGGTGGCTATCGGCGTTGATCGTGCGGCAGAGTCGTTCGTGCGCCTCCGTAAGCACGTCACTGGCATCTTTGCTTCGCTCGCTGGTGAGATCGCCCCTTATGTGGAACTTCTCAGCGTCAAGACGATGGAGATGATCGCCAGCAATGGCGGTGGCGGCGGCGTTGGCAAGTTCATCGCTGACGTGATCATTGAGATGTCAAAAAACGTGGTGGACCTGATTCAGGAGATGGTCACCGCAGGCATGGAGGCGTTCGTTGGGCTTCAGGCGTTGATCGTGCAATTTCGCACTGGCCGTGTTGCCGACACGATGGGGTTGGGGTACGGAACGCCCAAGGAGTCCATGAACGCACTAATCGGATTGGCTTCCGCCAGTCAAAGCGTAGAAGCGTTCAAGAAGAACAACTGGGCCGGCAACATGCAGGCTTGGATTGATGAGGCCCGCAAGCAATCGGCCGATGCTGCGGCCAAAGCAACGACCTCAGACGCGGTTGGCCGGGTAATGGGGTGGCTGGAGAGCGGCCAGGCGGTATTTAGTATGGCCAAAGAGAAAGGCCCCGGATTATTCGGGCAGTTCTCTCAAATGAAGAACGACGCGCTGGGCAACATGATCGGCGGCTTCTTCGGTCTAAACGGTCCGGGCAACAAGCTCAAGGAGCTGACACAGCGCCCCGCCCTATCCTTCGCCGAGTCCGGCAGCGTGGAGAGCTACCGGCAGCAGGCGGCGATTCGGCGGCAGGGCGACGACATCGCCAAGAAGCAGCTTGGCGTGCAGCAGCAGATTCGCGACGGCATCGAGAACCTTGCCGACGTGATTAACTTCCCGGCCGCGAATCTTGGGAAGGGCTAGCTGTGGCGACTCTAACCCTCAAAGAAACGTCGGCGAAGACTGGCTCTAAGGGAAGCGGTTCGGCCACGTTCAAATACGAGCTAATCGCTGACTCTGTGATTCTAGACCCGCTCGACGCATTGGCGGTTGCGCGCGGGCTCGGCGTACCGGCATACGGAACGGCGCTCACCTCAGCTTATTGGTTCGCGCAAGACTTTAGTGTCGACCGGAACCAAGCCAACCGCAGTCACTGGGATATTGTCGTCACGTTCAGCCCGCCGCCGGATGGGGAGGATGACGAGCAGCAGAACGAGAACCCGCTGGCTCGCCCCGCCGTGTACGACATCCAGTACATCGAGCAAGAGTACGTCATCGAGCAGGCCCGCAATGTCGAGTCATTCGGGACCGTGTTCACCCGCGCGCCAGGAACACTGGGGCCGATCGTGAACGCCTGCTACCGCCGACCCGACGAGCCAATTGTAGATACCGAGCGCAACTGCATCATCGTCATTGAAAAGAACTACGCATCGCTTGGCGCCATTATGGCCCTTAATGAGTCGTTTCAGCGGACGTGCAACAGCGACAGTTGCACGGTTGGCGGCCAATCAATTTCAGCAAGGCGACTGAAGTACCTGTGCACTCGCTCTGGCGGCCGGCAGCAAGAGGGCGACGTGGTGTACTACCCCGGCATCACGGAGATCGAACTGAAGAAAACAACCGACAAGATTCTCGACAACGTCGGCTACGAATTCTGGAACGACGACGACGCGGACTTTGAGCGAGCGAAGGACAAAGACGGTGAGTACGTCGGCGACCCGGTGAACCTGAATCTAGACGGGACGCTGAACACCGGCGACCCAACAACCATTAGTTATCGCTACCTGACTGAGGTGGCTTACTCGAGCTTCTTTAGCTAGGAGGTGTGTCATAGCAGATATCTCAGTTACCGCCGGCAACGTCGCCCTTGCAGCCGGAACCACGGCAACGCGAAAGAACGTCACCTGGGGAGAAACGGTGACACAGGGGCAGTCCGTTTACCTGAAGAGTGACGGTAAGTGGTGGAAGGCCGACGCGAATGCTTCTGAGTCCTCGGGGTCAGCCGGTCTTGGCGTTGCGCTGACGAAGGGCTCGGCGGATGACCCCGGTATTGTCGTCACTGGCGGCAGCATGAACCTTGGCGCGACGCTCACTGCTGGGCAGCCTTACTTTGTGTCGAGCACTGCCGGCGGAATCTGCCCGGCGTCCGACCTGTCGTCAACCGAGTACACGTCCTACCTCGGATCGGCGACAAGCGCCAGCATCATCAACCTAGGTCCGCACGCCTCCGGTGGCCTGACAGCGTAATGAACAACCGCCGTTACACGCTGAGCGCTGATGACGTGCGCGAGCTGAAGAAGTTGCGCCGCATGGTGTTTGGCGGGAAGACTTCTCAGCGGCCGGTGCCTACGCGTCGGAGGAATCGCGGGACGCGCGGAGGGTCTGGCCTTGTGAAGGTCGTCATCACCGACAACGTCAGCGCCGCCTCTTACAGCAGCGGAACGCTTACGCCGGTGGAGTTCACGGCTCGATTGTGGATGGCGAACGGCGACAACTGGACACAATCGGCCGATGACACGAAGGATTGCACCAACCCATATCAGACTGCCATCTCGGTCACGTCGGGCAGCGGTCGCATGGCGTGGGTGACGACGGCGGGTGAACTGGTCGTTGTAGATTGCACGGAGTTTGTGCTGTAATGTTTGGCCCGCTTTTCATGGGGAGCGAGGACTGTGAGTGGTGCGAGCCGGAAGAGACTATCGACGACTGCACTGCCTTCTACGCGTGGTTTAATAGTCTAGCAGAGGCACACATCAACATTTCGGGAGTGAGCAACAACGTCTGCACTAATTGTGTAGCCGGCCTAGCTGGGGATTGGATTCTAGACAACCCAGGCAGCGTCTTGTCGGCATTTTGCGATGGCCCGCTCGTTGACACGCTAAGGGAAAATACGGGTTACGCTGGTTGCACTTCGGGAATCAATCCAGTTGCAGGCCCTTCCATTTGGGGTGTGACTGCAATTTGCGGAGGCTCCTCAGTCGTGCTTAGGGCAGTCCAGTACTATGGATCATGCTCGATTTTCGCCAGCCGAACAATCTCTCTCCCAACAACCGTGAGCAACCTAGCTTCGGGAACTATGACTAATACTGGCAGCGGTTCCACGCCTGCGTGCCATATCAGTGGAGATGTTCCCTATGAACTCTTTGTGTGAGTTCCCGCCGTCTCTTCAGAAGGGCGATAAATGCGTTAAGTGCGGCCGGGTGCTGCGGCGAGCCTACGAATCGCCTCCTAGGGCGTTTTGCAAACTGCAATGCAAACACATCGGAAGATATGCGGGCGCGGTGAAAGTCGAATGCGAGACGTGCCGGGGCGACGTGATGGTTAACGTTCCTGCAAACGAATGTGGCGCCTTCGGGCCTCTCGGACGATGCCTTCCAACTTACTCTCCAGCCGATCGAGCGAAGTGGCACGCCCGCAAGCCTGAGTCGGACATCTACCACCTCTGTCGCGGCTGCGATCGTTTTGAAGCGTTGCCGCCGGCCACTAATAATCCAATTGGTGATTTGTGATATCGTCCGGCGCGCGATCGGGGCGAATCGCTCCAATCGGCATTGGATCGGCCGACGTAGCCTCAGCGACGGCGTAGGGGTCGAGGTCATAAACAACACCATCAACGCCAGAATTGACGCGCTGCTCGCCGTCGGGACCATGCGACCAAATCAGCGGAACGATTCTAAACGCGCCGCCGTCGCGGTTCTCCATTGATGACAGGGCTTGCAGGACGCCCGCGGGATATGGGGGATTGTTGGGCCGCGGAAACTGAGGAGATAGCCGCTCGGCCTTTGCCACGTCGCGGTTGAAGGTATCGAGTGGGTCGTGGTCCGTATTGGCGTCACCAGACATCAGCGGACTAGCATAGCCTACGGGCCAGCGAAGCCAAGAAATCGGCTGCCCCCATCCGTCTTTGTGGGCTTCACAGGCTTGCGCACAGTTGTGGTCGGTAGAGCAGCAGCTATCCGCAATAAGAGTTCTGCTTGCTGCTCAGCAATCACGCGACGGCGATGGCGGCGGGTCAGTAGGCGGCGAAGGAACGAAAGCATAAGTCAGTCCTTTTTGAAAGTGGCCTTCCTGGCCCGGAGCGATCCTTCGTAGTGGTTTCGATCAATCTGGGTTTATGGGGAGGGTTTGAGGAATGAAACGGCTTGTTTTGCTGGCGGTGCTGGTTGGGTGCGGCCCTAGCGTTCGCGAGCAGTATGCACTTGAGACGGACGTGCTCCAAAAGCTCGAAGGGGAACTTTATCAGGCTGAGCAGAAGACGTGGACTCCTGAAATTGAAGTGAAGATGGCCGAACGAATGCTCGCAGACCCGGATAACGAACTCATCCTTTTTGGTACATCCGAGGTGTCTCGCGATGAGGCCGTTGCCGAAATTGCAAAAGCCAAGGCCGAACACCAAGCGAACGTGAAGCGATTCGAGGAACTAAAGCCGAAGGTCGAGGACCAGCGGCAGCGAGTTAAAGACTTGGAAGCGAAGTTGTAATTCCAAAGCAGAGCGGGTGCCCGAAGCCGCAAGGCCAGGAAGGCGCTACCACCGCCTCAACAGCACCCGCTCTGCTCTATTGAAACGTCTACGATCGTATACTATCATGGCGACAGTAACAACCACCAACGGTCGACCGTCCGCCATGTCTACATTCTGCGAACAAATCAAAATCCAAATGGACAGGCGAAAGCTGACCCATGCGGACGTAGCAAAGGAGGCCAAGGTGAGTCGGGCCTACCTTTATCGAATCCTCGATGGATCGCAGACCCCTAGCATGAAAGTCGCCGATCGGATCGCCGAGGCGCTCGGGCTGGTTATTACAACGAAGCCGGCCCGCTAGGGAAAATCTTTTCAGAAAGTGCGATTTGCTCTTGCGGCCATTGTATACGATCGTATACAACAAGAATCGTTGAAAGTGTGGTGCTTCTCGCGGGACTGGTAATCCCGCCTTGCCGCTCGCTCTGAGCGGAGTTGCACCTGGATCGCAACTCATTCCCCCAGGACTCTCCCAGCAAGGAACGCTGTTCCCCATTGGTGCGTCCGCAGCCCCAGGTCTAGCGATGCGCTGCAAAGACTGCGGCCTCAAAATCAGAGGCTCGAATCACGCCAAAGGCGACGACCACAAACGCAACGCCGATCGCCGCTCTTCTCGGAAATAACCCCCAATCCCCAACTGTCTAGCAATCCGCACCTACAGAGCCATGAACGACGAAGCCTCCACCGCCTGCCACTTCCCCGGATGCTGCCGGCCGATTCACGCCCGCAAGGTGTGCATCAATCACTACATCGAGGCAACTCGACTGATCGCAGCAGGAAAGACGACATGGGCGGAATTGGTGGCGTTCGGGATTGTGGCCGCCGCTCGCCCACAGCGGAAGCAGGGTAAGTCGATCAAAGCAAGGCTGAAAGAATCGCGGGCGGCTGCCGCAGCGGTTTCTTTTGTTCAACCCATCCTGGCCAGCTGCGTCGACATGCTCCCCGGCCACTGAGTTGCTTTAAGTAGTTCCGGCCGGCAGCAAGCCAGCCCTTACCAGGAAGGATCCGCAAGATGCTCGTTCTCGCACGCAACCCAGACCAATCGGTGATGGTGGGCGATGACATCGAAGTGATGGTCGTCGAAGTCCGCGGCGACAAGGTGAAGCTCGGATTCACGGCCCAGAACAACGTGGCCGTCCACCGCCGTGAAGTCTGGCTGGCGATTCAGCGCGAGAAGCGAGCGACCAATAGCGGCGATGGCCGCAACCAGCAGCAAGAAGGCTGATCTCAACCATGCCCCCTTTTGACCCCTACAGCAGCGCGTTCAGCGCCGGCTGGATGGACGACGGCTCCCACTTCGAAGTGATGGAGCAGGTCTGCGAAGAGTGTGGCGAGCCTGGCGCGTGCATGAGCAGCGGAACGCTTTGCGTTGAATGTTGGGAGCGGGAAGGCCAGCCGATGCCGGACATTCAGCGGTTGATCCAGTTTGAAGAAGTGCGGGAGTTTCGCGCGACCGCGTTCGACGATATCTGAGTCTCGTTTTTTCAGCACCCCATTTTCCTGGAGGTTCACCACCATGTCAGCTAGTTCCGGAGCCCTGGCCGTCTACCAAAAGGTAGATAACCCGATCGCGTTCGCGACGGACATGGCTAAAACGTTCGCGGCGATGACGGGCACGCCGCTTGAGCAAGGCGCGGCGGTCGCGCTTACCTGCCTTTGCGAGGGACTGACGCCGGTCGACTATCGGCGTCGGTATCACACAATTGACGGCAAGCCAACCATGCGTGCCGACGCGATGCTGGCCGAGTTCCGCATGAACCATGGCGGCGACTATGAGATCGTCGAGCGGTCGGCCAATCGCGCGGCCATCAAGCTGATCGACCAAAAGCAGCGATCGTATCCGTTCGAATTCACTTGGGAAGATTGCCTGCAGTCTCGCTGGCCGTGGAAGAGCGGCAAGGGGCCCGGCGCCAATCCCGAGACGGACATCAAAACGAATTACTCTACTCCAGTCGACCGCCGCAACATGCTGTGGGCCCGGCTGGTCAGCGATTCGATTCGGGCCGTCTGCCCGGAGTTGGTCGCTGGCGTCTACACGCCGGAAGAGATGGAAGACGCTGGAGGGGAGCGGCCAGCGGCGACGGTTGCCGCGGCTCCTGCCCGCCCCTCCGTCGCCCAGATCGTCGCCAACGGCGGCATGAACGGGAACGGCAACGGCCATGCCCCCCAGCAATCTGCAGCCGCTCAAGTGACAGGTGAAGTCGCGGCAAGCGGACCAACCGAAGCCGTCGACGATCAATCGGAAGATGTGATCGACGCCGAGTTTGAGCCGGCTGCGGGTGCTGAGGCGGCAGCCGAGGAGGCCGACGCCGATCCCGAGCTTGGCACCATCACGCCGACGCAAAAGAAGAATATCGAAGATCTCATCGCCAAGCTTGAGATGCCGCAAGAGAAGGTCACCGCGTTTCTTGCCAAGCGCGGCGTCAGCGTGATTCGTTCGCTTTCGAAAGAGCAGGCGAAGGAAATCATCGCGAAGCTCCGCGAACTGGCCAGCCAACTCGGAACGGTGGAGAGCGGCAGCCCAAACTGACGGACCCGCCCGGCGAGGTTCCTCCCTGGCGGGAGACTGCTGAAGAGATGCAGGAGCAGCTAGCCACGGCGTTCGTTGGAAAGCATCGACTGCTATCTGGTCTGGCTGAAAGGTTCGGCGGGTTGGCCGTGCAGGCGGCTTGCAAAGAGGTTCACGGCATCCCGGTTGAAATGGTTACCACTACGGCGGAAGCAACCGCCATTCTTAATCACTTGAAAGCGAAGGAATAAAGCAATGGGATTTGACTACGAAGCTGGCGGCGATCTTTCGAACGGGGGCAGCTGGCTCAGCGACCCCGGAACGTACCACCTGACGATCGTGGAGATGCAAGAGGAGCCGACCGACAAGAACGGCAACCTCATCAACAACGCCGCGTTCCGCGTGGCCTGCGTCGTTTGCGACGGCACCACGGCAGGGCAGAAGGATAAGACGACCGATATCACGTTTTTCCGCCCGAAGCCGACGGACAAGAACGAGGGAGCCTTCGCGAAGAAGAAGATCGACCGCTTCCTGGTCGCCGTCGGCTTGGTGACCGAGCAGGAGGTGAAGGACAAGGTGAGGAAGAGCATCGACCTGCAGCAGGCGGTCGGCGGCCAGTTCATCGCGAAGCTGGAGAAAGAGTCGGAGGATTCGAAGTTCTTGTCGCTCAGCTTCGCCGACATCTATCACGTCGACGACTCAGCCGTCTCGGCGATTCCGAAGGACAAGGATTGCTTGGCGTTGCTCGCGCCGTCGCAGCGGATCGTGAAGCAGGCGAACGCCCCGGCGGCGTCGACGGCGGCGTCTAAGCCGAAGCAAGCGACCACTGCTAAGCCCGCGACTCCGGTGGCGCCGGTTGGCAATGGTTCGCCAGTGCCCGCGATGGCGACGGCGTTCGATGACGTGTAGGTCGGATGGTTGATTTATCCGTCATCGAATGGGCGGAACCGGGGGCCTTGGCTTAACGAGCCGGTTGTCTATGGGGCCTCTCGCGCCGGATGGGTGAATGGCCGGCATTTTCTATTCTCAACTTAATCAGGAGGTCGCCCGCCATGCCCGCAGTCTGCCGAAAGGAAGTTTCTCGAACCCCGAGCGGCCGACGCCGCGACCTGCCGCCGCCAATCAAGGTGGGCGATCCGGTTACGGTGTCGTCGAGCGCGAAGGGGACGCCGGGCCGCGTGGTCGCCATCCGTCACGACTCGATCCGAGCCAACTCGACGCGGATCCAAGTTCGAACGAAGGATGGCCGCGTTGAGTGGTACACCCGTGATCGCGTCGCCTTCGCGCCGAGCAAGAAGTATGTCGCGCGGCGGCTGCGGCTGATTCAAGAGAGTTGGTCAAATCCGCTCATGCGGGAAACGCTCAACCTCCCGCCTCGCATGGCTGCTCCGAGCCTTGGGCCCGCCCCGCTCACGGCGCCTGAGTACAGCGTCAATGAACTGATCGGCATCCTCCAAACGTGCGAGGTATAGCCGATCATGCCACGCAAACTAATCGAAATTACCGCGACGGTCGCCCATGAGTGTCAACGGTTTGGGGACGCCCCGCCGTTCACGCTCATCATGGAAGGGACCATGGATGAAACGCCGGCCACTGACGGCGCCAATGAGGACGGCCATCGAAACGGCAACGGGCGACCGTCGCGGATTAAACTGAAGGGAAAGTCGGAAGGCGGTGAGTGGAATGGCGAGTCGCCTGAAGAGAAGGGACGCCAGAGCCGCCTGAATCGCCTGGAGCCGTACGTTCACGGCAGCTACCGTTTTTATGGCGAATGGCGGAACTACACCAATCAACGGACCGGCGTCACCGAGAAGCAATTCCACTGGCAGACGTTCGTTCCTGCCAAGCCGCATTCTCGCGCGGGCGTCGTCGCTTACTTGGAGCAGGCCCCGCAGATTGGACGGATTCTCGCCGGCCGCCTGTTTGAGCGGTTCGGTGGAAAGGCTGTCGACATCCTGGCCGACCAGCCAGAGGTAGCGGCAGCGGCAGTCGATCGACTCAGCGACGAAGCGGCAGTCGAGGCGGCGGCGTGGCTGAAGCGGGAGGAAGCACTGCGAGATTGCACGATCGAACTGGTCGACCTGCTGCAAGGTCGCGGCTTCCCCAAGGCGACGACGAAGGCGGCGGTGAAAGAGTTCGGCAACCGGGCCGCCGACGTCATCCGCGCGAACCCTTACGCGATCATGCGGTTTCGTGGCTGCGGCTTCAAGCGTGCCGACGCGTTGTATCTCGACCTTGGCCATCCCGCTGGCAAGCTGAAGCGTCAGGCGTTGTGCGCTTGGAACCATATCGCGCGGAACTGCGACGGCGACACTTGGCACTATCGTAAGGCGGTCGAAATCGGCCTGGCTGGAGCGATTGCCGGGGCCGACGTTCGAATCGAGTCGGCGATTGAGTTGGCGACGCGAGGGCGGTTGCTCGCTACCCAGTGGACGAACGGCGTCGACGGGCCGATGGATTGGGACGGCACGCACTGCTGGGTGGCTGATGGGAAGAAAGCTCGCAATGAAGAGCGAGTCGCGTCGTACGTCGTCCAGGCGATGCAAGAGAAGTGTGAGGCGACGATTTCCTGTGAGTTCCCGTCGCTGTCAGAGCATCAGCTGGAAGTGCTGATGAAGATCTTCGGCTGCCAACTTGCCATCCTGGGCGGCAGTCCGGGGACCGGAAAAACGTTCACCGTCGCCCAGTTGATTCGGGCGATTGGCATGGAGATTGGGTACGACCAGATTGCTTGTGCAGCGCCGACAGGCAAGGCCGCCGTACGACTGACCGAGGCAATGGCGGCGTACAACATCCCGCTAGTCGCCCGCACAATCCACTCGCTGCTGAAGGTTCAGTCCGGCGGCGACGGCGGCTGGTCGTTCACGTTCAATCAATCGAATCCCTTGCCGTTCAAGGTGATCGTCGTCGACGAGGCGTCGATGATCGACACGGACTTGGCCGCCAGTCTGTTCGCCGCGCGAGCGAGGGGGACGCGAGTCGTCATCGTTGGCGACGTGAACCAGCTTCCGCCGGTGGGGCATGGCGCCCCACTTCGCGACATGATCGCTGCGGGCGTTCCGTACGGGGAACTGAAAGAAATTCGCCGAAACAGCGGAGCGATCGTCGAGGCGTGCGCGGCGATTCGGGACGGGAAGGCGTTTCAGTGTGATCGGGAGAGCAACCTTCGACTGGCAGCGTGCAATGGTGCGAGTCAACAGAAGGGATTTATGCTCGACGTCATCGACCTGGAGGCGAAGGCTTTCGGCGTCAATCCCGTCTGGGGAGTCCAAATCCTCTGTGCGGTCAACAAGAAGTCGGAGCTTTCCCGCCGCGATTTGAACGCCCAGCTGCAACAGCATCTCAATCCGAATCCGAAGGTGAAGGATTCGCCGTTCCGGCTATCGGACAAGGTGGTCTGCACCAAGAATTCCTGGCTGCCGCTGGTCGAGGTCGCCGGCAACGACGGCAACGGCCGCGTGAAGCTGGTCGATAACGACGACAACCTGACGATCAACGAGAAGAACCAAGTTTATGTCGCCAATGGCGAGCTTGGCGAAGTCGTACGCGTCGAGCCTGGGTTCTTCCATGTTCAGCTAACGGCCCCGCGTCGACTGGTGGTCGTGCCGCGAGGCAAGGCGATGGGCGGAGATGATTCCGTCGGCGACGAGAACGGCGAGGTTGAAGAGTCGACCGGAACTGGCTGCGATTGGGACTTGGGATATGCGTTAAGCGTCCACAAGTCGCAGGGCAGCGAGTGGCCCGTTGTGATCGTGATGGTCGACGACTCTGGAGGCGCGAAGCGGGTCTGCTCTCGGGAGTGGATTTATACCGCCATCAGTCGCGCGAAGCAGTGCTGCGTGCTGGTTGGCAAGATGGCCGTCGCTCAAGGATTCACCAAGCGGACGGCGATCGACAAGCGACGGACGTTCCTGGCCCAGAAGATCAAGGAAGGGATGCGTGCGATATGAGCAAAGTCAATTGGACCGATGTTGCCCGCGAAGATGCGGTAAGCCTATCGAAGGTGCTGGGGCAGTATTCCGACGACAACCTTAAAACACTGGCCGCTTATATGACACGGCTTGAGACGAGCGCGGATGCAGTCGTCATCCCTCAGCCAATGATGCTGCTTATGCAGTGCTGCACGATTTCCATCCTTAAACAGGAGTTGGCGAAGCGCGAGCGGATTAGCTTG